>Ga0164294_10005300_pt1 | contig 11103 bp, 9 predicted proteins | sample GEODES005metaG_FD_111479 | JGI IMG/M metagenome (GOLD analysis project Ga0164294, IMG submission 111479) | Oligotrophic lake water microbial communities from Sparkling Lake, Wisconsin, USA - GEODES005 metaG | ecosystem: Environmental > Aquatic > Freshwater > Lake | place: USA: Sparkling Lake...
ACTCGCTTCCTCATGTCCACGCATTCTGAAAGTATCACATTCAATTAAATAAGGTTTCTGTTGATTGATGCAATATTCTCGAACCCCTTTTACAGTTTGATATACTTCTAAAATATTATTGCCGTCAATGCGAATGCCTTCCATCCCATAGCCTTTTGCACGGTCTACTAAATGATCACATTTATATTGTTCGTTGGTTGGGGTACTCAAGCCATAGCCATTGTTTTCGATGATGAAAATAACAGGCAAATCCCAAACAGCAGCCACATTCAAGGCTTCATGAAAATCACCTTCACTTGTTCCACCATCTCCAGTGAATGCCATGCTTGCTTTTAACTGGCCTCTTTGTTGATACGCTAATGCAACCCCATCCGCAATTGCTAATTGAGGACCCAAATGAGAAATCATACCACATACATGGTGTGCCTTGCTACCAAAATGAAAACTTCTTTCTCTGGCTTTACTATAACTACTTCTATCACCCTGCCATTGTTTGAATAAATCGATCAAAGGCATTTTGCGTGAAGTAAAAACACCTAAATTTCGATGTAAAGGCATAATCCATTCGGTAGGATCCATCGCTAATGTAGCGCCCACTGCAATTGCCTCTTGGCCAATCCCACTAAACCATTTGCTAATTTTCCCTTGCCTAAGTAAGACCAACATTTTCTCTTCAATCATTCTTGGCCATAAAATGGACTCATATAAATGAATCAACTCTTCATTACTCAGGCTACCGCGTTTATATTCCATTAGTCTTTAGAATTCAACTTGCTCAATAATTTCAACATTTCTAAATACAGCCAAACCAAGGTCACTAGTAAACCAAAAGCACCGTACCACTCCATATACTTTGGAGCGCCCATCTCTGCCGCTTTTTCAATTGAATCAAAATCTAATAATAAATTCAATGCAGCGATACACACTATGAATAAGCTAATGCCAATGCTCAAAGGAGAACTATCAAAAGCAAAGCCCATTTCAAAACCAAACATACCTGCAATCCATACAATCAAATAAAACAAACCAATCCCCATGGTGGCAGACATGATAATAGATCTTAATTTATTGGTTACTGTAATAATTCTAAAATTATATAAGAAGAACATGGCTACAGCCACACCTAATGTTAAACCCACTGCATGTAAAATAATGTTAGGATAATTTGTAGCAAACATCGCATTGAAAAATGCACTGATACCACCAATGAACAATCCTTCTAAAATGCCATATGCTGGTGTGATATATCCAGCCCATTGTGGTTTAAACATCACCACCAGTGCTAATACTAATCCACCAATTGCACCAGCAATCATTAAAGTGGTTGCAGTGTTGGTATTGCCTTCTGCATAGACGTTCCAAACGTACATAGCAGATGCCATCACCATCAATAATAAGAAACCAAATTTGTTCATGGTACCGCGGACGCTCATGACGCCAACTGAATTGGCATTATCATGCAATGACTTGTCAAATATTTTTTCTGTTAAGGTTGGATTACCTGTTTTAAATGCTGACATATTTTTAAATTTTAGATAGTATAAAAGTACAAAATTGCAATGAAACACCCTCTTTATTAATTGTTAATCCTTGCTTTTTTCAAGCCTGGATATTGATCCAAGCTAGCAAATTGGTATTGAAGGCGCAGGCTTAAACAAGAAATTAGAATAATCCAATAAAAAATGCGGTTTTAGAGGCGATGCTTTGTAACTTTGTTATCCAATTGATGCATATGCAAGAAGAAGTAGTTTTACAGGATGTCGTGATCAAATTTGCTGGTGACAGTGGTGATGGAATGCAGTTAACCGGCCAGCAATTTACCAATAATACCGCCTTACTAGGAATCGATTTAGCGACTTTTCCAGATTTTCCTGCGGAGATTAGAGCCCCGATTGGTACCCTTCCAGGTGTGAGTGGATTTCAAATACACTTTAGTTCTAATCCAGTGTATACACCAGGTGATACTTGTGATGTATTGGTGGCGATGAATGCTGCTGCATTAAAAGTGAATTTAAAAGGCTTGAAAAAAGGCGGAAAAATAATTGCAAATATTGAAGGATTTGATGCAAAAAATTTAAGACTCGCTGCTTATCCAGAAGGGATCAATCCTTTGGAGGATGGCAGCTTAGATGGTTATGAATTAACCAAAGTGGACATTACAAAATTAACAAGGGAAGCATTAAAGTCTAATACAGATTTAGGAACCAAAGAACGTGACCGCGCAAAGAACATGTTTGTACTTGGTTTAATTTATTGGTTGTACAATAGAAACTTAGACAACACTATTGATTTCTTAGAAGAGAAATTTGGTAAGAAAGAAAATATTTTAAAGAGCAATATTGACGTGTTGAAAGCGGGATATTATTATGGTGAAACTGCTGAATTATTCAATGCTAGGTATAAGGTGGAGAAATCAAAGATGCAGCCAGGTATATACAGAAGTATCATGGGGAATCAAGCATTATCCATGGGATTAATCGCAGCATCTCAAAAAAGCGGATTGCCTTTATTCCTTGGATCATACCCAATTACACCTGCTTCTGATATTTTACACGAACTAAGTAAGTATAAGAATTTTGGGATTAAAACTTTCCAGGCAGAAGATGAAATTGCAGGGATTACAGCAGCAATAGGCGCAAGCTATGGTGGATCAATTGGTTTAACGACCACTTCTGGACCAGGTATGGCTTTAAAAACAGAAGCCATTGGTTTGGCAACCATGTTAGAAATTCCTTTATTGATTATCAATATACAAAGAGGTGGACCATCAACTGGTTTACCAACAAAAACAGAGCAAAGTGATTTAATGCAAGCCTATTATGGTCGTAACGGAGAAGCGCCGATTCCTATATTAGCTGCATCCACACCAAGCGATTGTTTCTTCATGGCTTTTGAAGCAGTGAAAATTGCTTTACAACATATGACACCGGTGATTCTTTTAAGTGATGGGTATATTGCCAATGGTGCAGAGCCATGGAAATTCCCTGCTGCTGCAGACTTGCCTGCTATTGAAGTAAAATTTAAAACTAGCTTGGAAGAAGGAGAAGAAAAATTCTTGCCTTATAAAAGAGATGAAAAATTAGCAAGACCATGGGCTGTTCCAGGTACGGCAGGATTGGAACATCGTATTGGCGGTATCGAAAAACAACATGAAACAGGTAATGTAAGTTATGACCCAGAGAACCATGAATTCATGGTCAAAATGAGACAAGCTAAAGTGGATAAAATAGCAGATTACATTCCGTTGCAGACCATTGATAGTGGTGCGGAGAATGGAAAAGTATTGGTACTTGGATGGGGCTCCACTTATGGTACAATTAAGAGTGCCGTATTACAATTACAAAGTCAAGGCAAGTCTGTAAGTCATGCCCACATTAAGTATATGCGACCTTTCCCAAAAAACTTAGGCTCAATTTTAGCTGGGTTTGAAACCATTTTAATTCCAGAAATTAACAATGGCCAATTGATTAAAATTATCCGAGACCAATATTTGGTAGATGCGAAAGGCTACAATAAAATCATGGGAATTCCAATTACAAAACTAGAATTGGTTACAGCGATTGAATCTTATTTGTAGCAGCATAGAATTTACAAAATTCGGTAATGCCACAAGTATTACATTTTGGACTTCGAGCCAAACAAGTGTACCTCCCATGTAAGATCAACCAATGGTGTGCTTTATGCACTAATTCTGATGGTATATTTTTGATTAAACCTTTTTCTACTGCAAGTGGTGTTTTTGCCGTCATAGGCACTAGTCCAATTCTTCTGCTCACTCTAAATACATGGGTATCGACTGCCATATTAGGTTGCTGATCAATCACACTGGTAATGACGTTGGCTGTTTTTCGGCCTACACCGGGCAATTTGACTAAATCCTCAATCGTCATAGGTACTTCTCCATTAAAATCATCCATCAATAATTGACTCATGCCAATCAGATGCTTTGTTTTATTGTTGGGATAAGAAATGCTACGCACCAAAGAAAATAAATCGTCGAAACTAGCTTTGGACATGGTTGCTGGATTCGGATATTTTTTAAATATACCAGGTGTCGTTAAGTTCACACGCTTGTCGGTGCATTGAGCTGAAAGAATTACAGCTACCAATAATTGAAATGGATTGTCATAAGTCAATTCAGTTTCAGCTTCAGGCACATTGGCTAAAAAATAATCAATGACCCCCTGATAACGTGCTTGTTTTTTCATGCAAAGGGGTACTTATTTTTTCTGCTCAGCACTTTTTGCAAAAGTGTCCTCAAATAAATAGACTTCCTCGCCTTCTCTTCTTAAAAGATAGCGCTCTCTTGCATATTTTTCTACTGCCCCAGGATTACTTTGTAAATTATTCAACTGTTCTTGCGTAGTCGAAATTTCTTTCTCATAATATCCTTTTGCTTGTTCTAATTTCTCCAATTCAGCTGCTCGATCTCTTTGAAGAAAAAAATTGCGTTGATCAAAAAAAAGCATCCATAATACAAAAGCCAAGCAAGCTATAAAATAGCGATTGGCAACAAATGGAATTAATTTTTTCAATGCTTGCATAGTAAAAGATTGAATTATTTATTTCCGAACTTCAATTTACCCTTTGTTGGGAAAAATCCAGTTTCCCCTAATTGCTCTTCAATACGGATCAGTTGATTGTATTTAGCCATACGATCGGAACGAGAAGCAGAACCTGTCTTAATTTGACCACAGTTCAATGCAACTGCTAAATCTGCAATGGTATTGTCTTCTGTTTCGCCACTTCTGTGTGACATCACAGTGTTATAGCCATTATTTTGTGCCAAGCTCACTGCATTGATTGTTTCAGTGAGTGTACCAATTTGATTCACTTTAACCAATAAACCATTTGCAATTTTCTTATCGATTCCTGTTTGTAAGCGATTGACGTTGGTTACAAATAAATCGTCCCCAACCAATTGACATTTGCTGCCGATGGTATCTGTTAAATTCTTCCAGCCAGCCCAATCATCTTCAGCCATGCCATCTTCGATCGATATAATTGGATATTTTTTCACCCAGCTCTCCCAGTATTTCACCAATTGATCTGAACTCATTTCTTTTCCAGAACTTTTATGGAATACATATTTCTTTTTCTTAGCATCCCACAATTCACTATTAGCAGCATCCATTGCAATTGCAATTTGAGTACCTGTTTTATAACCAGCAGCTTGTATCGCTTCTAAAACTGTTTCAATTGCTTCTTCATTACTCTGGATATTTGGAGCGAATCCACCTTCATCTCCTACATTGGTGCTGTATCCTTTTTTCTTTAAAGTACTTTTTAATTGATGGAAGATCTCCACACCCCAACGTAAACCTTCGCTAAAGCTAGGCGCGCCAATAGGCATGATCATGAACTCTTGGAAATCTATTTTATTGTCTGCGTGTGCACCACCATTTAAAATGTTCATCATTGGCATTGGCAATGTTCTTGCATTGGTACCACCGATGTATCTATACAAAGGCAAATTAGCTTCTTCGGCTGCTGCTTTTGCAACTGCCATACTTACTGCTAAAATTGCATTTGCACCTAACTTGCTTTTATTTGGAGTACCGTCTAAATCAATCATCACTTGATCAATTGCAGCTTGAGATGTAATATCAAAACCAATCAATGCATCTGCAATACTTGTATTCACATTCTTCACTGCTTTTAAAACGCCTCTGCCTAAGTATTTCTTTTTATCGTTGTCTCTTAATTCTGCCGCTTCATGAATACCAGTACTTGCACCACTTGGAACAGCAGCACGACCCATTGCGCCATCGTCTGTTAATACATCCACCTCTACGGTTGGATTCCCTCTACTATCTAAAATCTGTCTTGCGTGTACTTCGATAATGTAACTCATAATTGGATATTTTTTCTAAAAAATGAATGCTGTTTGTTTGCGCAATTTACACCCATTTTTTTTAATGGGTAAGTAATTTGAAGATTTCTTCTAAACTTGTTGATTGCGTTAGAGATTCAATGGATTGATCGGCCACTAACTTACCCTGATGTAAAACTAACACCCTATCTGAAATGGCGGACACTTCTTGTAAAATATGGGATGAAAATAAAATCATGGCATTTTTACTGAGTGATTGAATCAAACCTCTAATTTCAATCAACTGATTAGGATCCAAACCCGAAGTGGGTTCATCTAATAAAATCAATTCAGGCTGATGTAAAATTGCTGCAGCAATACCTACTCTTTGCTTAAATCCTTTGGATAAGAAACCAATTTTTTTACCCTGCATGGATTGCAATCCTGTTTGCACAATCACCTCTTCTATTCTTTTAGATGGAAAGGGAATCGCGTGAATACGCGCTAAGAAATTTAAATATTCGACCACATATAAATCTTCATACAAAGGATTAGACTCTGGCAAATAACCGATCTTTTTTTTATAAGCCACTTCGTCTTTTTGTACATCCAAGCCCGACAACTGAATGGAACCAGCGTCCCGATTAAGGCAACCTGCAATCATTTTTAAAGTGGTACTCTTGCCTGCACCATTTGGCCCAAGAAAGCCAACAATCTCTCCTGGCTGAATGGAAAAACTAAGTGATTCCACTGCTTGGAATTGATCAAATTTTTTGGATAGGGTCTGTACATTCAATGACATACTCAAAAGTAAAGTATTATTCTAGATCTTTAGAACTTGAAGGCAAATGAACATATTCACCTTTAAAAGCATAGTATCCAAAAATGAAAAAGCCAATGCAAATGGGGGTAAAGATGGTCAGAATAATGACCCATTGCAAAGTCACATTTGATTTTGTTAAAGTAGTAGCGGCTCCAATTTTTTGAAAGGCTTGCGAAGCTAAGAACCATATAATAGCTGGTGCTAAAAACATCCAAACCAGCCCTAGTATTTTTTTAATTGTATTCATGTTTGATTTTTGATTAGTCCATGACTTCTTTATCTACCTTATTGGTTAAATATATGACCCCAATGAATAAACAAATAGAAGCTACACCAATTGGATACCATAAGCCAGCAAGTGGATCTCCTGCAGGATTGTCTGTTGTTTTTGTAAACTCCACAATTAAGGTACCTAAAAAAGGGACTAAGCCGCCAAATACACCATTACCAATATGATAAGGTAATGACATAGAGGTATAACGAATTTTAGTTGGAAACAATTCCACTAAGAATGCTGCAATTGGACCATATACCATTGTGACATAAAGGATCTGCACAAAAACCAACCAAATCAAATTCCAATAGGTTGCTTTATCCAATGTTTTTTCTACCAATACATTTGGTTTTAGAGATATCGAAGCAATAGTAACTTCCGCCGTTTTAGTTGCATCAAATACAATTCCTGTAATAGGTTTTAATTTGACTTGAATGGTGTCGAATTTTGTGGCATCCACCCCATTTGCTTGAGTATATTGAATACTTCCAGCACTTGCATCTTGAATACTAGCAGCAATATTTATAGTGTCCGTTTTGGTATAACTAAATACAGCACCATCTGTATATGCAGTGTCAAATTTTTGTACTACATACAATTTTGTATCTATTTTTGAATCTACTGAAGCTGTTTTTTCTGAAACAACAGTACGCGCTAAGTCAATTTTTTCTATTCTATTTTTTACATTGGTGGCGTCTAAAAAATATTGATAGATGGGCCTGTAAGTGAGTATACCCGCGAGCATGCCGAACATCATGATCCACTTTCTTCCAATTCGATCACTTAAATAACCAAATACCACAAAGAAAGGCGTGGCAAATAAAATGGCCCATAACATTAAATTTCTTGACTGCACAAATTCAACTTTACAAACTGTCTCAATAAAACTTTGTGCATAAAACTGTCCAGTATACCAAATCACACCCTGCCCCATCACGGCACCAAACAGGGCTAATAAAACCATTTTAAAATTGGCTTTATGTCCAAAACTTTCTTTTAAAGGATTGGTAGATGTTTTACCCTCTGATTTTAATTTAGTGAACATAGGTGATTCACTCATTTTCATTCTAATGACAATGGACACGCCTACTAAAACAATCGACATCCAAAATGGATACCTCCATCCGCCCCATTCTGCACTGAATGCTTCGACACCCTGATTGGATCTAATCAATATAATCACACCCAATGCCAAAAATAATCCCAAAGTAGCTGTAGTCTGTATCCAGCTCGTCCAAAAACCTCGTCTATTTGCAGGTGCATGTTCTGCGACATAAGTAGCTGCGCCGCCATATTCACCTCCCAATGCCAATCCTTGTACCAATCTTAAAATCAATACTAAAATGGGCGCTGCCCAACCAATGGTTGCAAAACCAGGTACTAAGCCAATTGCAAAAGTGGACCCACCCATCAACACCAATGTCAGTAGAAAAGTATACTTACGTCCAATAATATCACCTAATCTTCCAAATACCAATGCACCAAATGGTCGAACAATAAAACCTGCAGCAAAAATGGCGAGTGTACTTAAAAGTGCCGAAGTGCCTGCATCTGAAGGGAAGAACTGTTTTGAAATAATGGTGGCCAGCATACCAAAAATGTAAAAATCATACCATTCAATCAGGGTGCCTACCGATGAAGCACCAATCACCAAACTGATTTTACAAGGCTTTATATCCAAACTCATATTTTAATTATTTAATTGCTGCAATTCAAGTTAAATCAATCAACTTAAAAAATGTAAATTTGGAAGACTAATTTTAAATCTGATTTATGTCTTACCCATACCAAATTAAAGACCTTGCAGGCTACCACGAGGCCTATCAGAAAAGTATTCAAGATCCTGATGCATTTTGGGGAGCGGTTGCCGAACACTTTACATGGCATAAAAAATGGGATAAAGTAAGTGATTGGAATTTTAAAGACCCTTCCATTAAATGGTTTATTGGTGGTCAATTAAATATCACTGAAAATTGCTTGGACAGACACTTGGCAACTATGGGCGATAAGCCTGCTATCATTTGGGAGCCTAATGATCCAGAAGAACAACATCGTACACTTACTTATAAGCAACTGCATTTAAAAGTTTGTCAGTTTGCACAAGTCTTATACAATAATGGTGTAAAAAAAGGCGACCGTATTTGTATCTACATGGGCATGATTCCTGAATTAGCCATTGCAGTATTGGCATGCGCAAGAATAGGTGCCATTCATAGTGTAATTTTTGGTGGCTTCTCTGCACAAAGTATTGCGGATCGTCTGGAAGACGCAAATGCAAATTTCATTATCACCTGCGATGGCGCTTTTAGAGGTGCAAAGGACATTCCATTAAAAGCAGTGATAGACGACGCTTTAATTGGCAACCAAACTGTTCAACATGTAATTGTTTGCACTAGAACAGGGACTGCAGTATCCATGTTAAAAGGCAGAGACCTTTGGTGGGAGGATGAAATTAAAAAAGTGGAAGCTGAGGGTATTCAATTTGTTCCAGCAGAAGTGATGGATGCAGAAGATCCTTTATTCATTTTATACACTTCTGGTTCTACAGGAAAACCTAAAGGTGTTGTGCATACTGTGGCAGGCTATATGGTCTACACCAATTATACTTTTGTCAATACATTTAATTACCACCCAGACGACCTATTCTTCTGTACTGCAGATATAGGTTGGATTACAGGGCATAGCTATATTGTTTACGCGCCACTAAGTGCTGGTGGTACTTCTATGATGTTTGAAGGCATTCCTACTTTCCCTGACGCAGGCAGGTTCTGGGATATCATTGATAAATTCAAAGTGAATATTTTATACACTGCACCAACAGCCATTCGCTCATTGATGAGTTTTGGCTTGGCACCAGTTCAAGGACATGATTTAAGTAGTTTAAAAGTGTTAGGTACGGTTGGCGAACCCATCAACGAGGAAGCATGGAATTGGTACAATGAACAGATTGGAAAAAATAAATGTCCTATTGTGGATACTTGGTTTCAAACAGAAACAGGAGGCATCATGATTTCAAATATGGCGGGCATTACACCAGGAAAAGCAGGATGGGCGACTTATCCCATGCCAGGCGTTGATCTCATTCTAGTGGATGATCAAGGAGCAGAAGTGGTTGTGCCCACTTCTGATGAAGAAGGTGGAATTTTTAGAGGAAATCTTTGTATCAAACAAGCATGGCCATCTACCATCAGAACAACTTATGGTGATCACGAAAGATGTAGGACCAATTATTTTGCGACCTATGATCATTTATATTTTACGGGTGATGGTGCATTCAGAAACGAAGCTGGTCAATATAGAATTACAGGACGTGTAGATGATGTATTGAATGTAAGCGGCCACAGAATTGGCACTGCCGAAGTAGAAAATGCCATTAACATGCACGCAGGCGTAATAGAGAGTGCTGTGGTGGGCTATCCGCATGAGATCAAAGGTCAAGGTATTTATGCCTATATCATTTATACAGGATCTCATGATCAAGACAGCCATGGTAGTTCAGACATGATTCGCAAAGACATCCTGCAAACAGTGACTAGAATAATTGGACCAATCGCCAAGCCCGACAAAATTCAATTTGTTACTGGCTTACCTAAAACAAGATCTGGAAAAATCATGCGCCGCATTTTAAGAAAAGTGGCAGAAGGTGAATTAAAAAATTTAGGCGATACCTCAACCCTACTTGACCCTGCAGTCGTGGACGAAATTGTAAAAGGCGTTGTCTAAAAAAAAATAATTACTGCTCCATTAAACTTTTTAATTTACTAGATAATAAGAAAAGAATAATAGATGCAATCCCTGCCATAAATACAAAGAACATAAAGAACTCATGCAAGTTGGTGATTTGATAACCAGCAAAAGAAGTTGTTAAACCGTTTTCTGGATACAATGTACTAAACACACCTGCTAATTTATTGGCAAATGCATTGGCTGTAAACCATACTGCCATTAATATAGAAGCAAATTTAAGTGGTGCTAATTTATTGAATAAGGAAAGTCCAATTGGCGACAAACAAAGCTCTCCAAATGTATGCATCATATACATACCTATCAACCAAATCATGCTCACTTTAACACCTGTTCCAACCCCATTCACTCCTGTAGCAATCCATAAATAACCCAATGCCAATAACATCAAACCCATCGCCATTTTAAATGGAGAAGAAGGTTCTCTTTTGGCTTTACCTAATTTAATCC
>Ga0164294_10005301_pt1 | contig 11097 bp, 5 predicted proteins | sample GEODES005metaG_FD_111479 | JGI IMG/M metagenome (GOLD analysis project Ga0164294, IMG submission 111479) | Oligotrophic lake water microbial communities from Sparkling Lake, Wisconsin, USA - GEODES005 metaG | ecosystem: Environmental > Aquatic > Freshwater > Lake | place: USA: Sparkling Lake...
GTACAAGCGCTCGTGGGGGGGTCTCGGCGGGACGCCACCGGGCGTAAATAAGGAGCAGACCGGGTTAATTGCGCGCTACCTGCCTACTTCCTTGCCCTCCCACCCGCTACCCGCCGGGCGGCCCCTGCGGAGCATATGCGGAGCACGCACATATGAGCACGCAGCACGCGCGCGCGACGCGTCACCGAGCTCGCGACGTGACGACCGCAACCCGCGGGAACCGCCCCCGCGGACCGGCGTGCGCCGAGCGACTGAGCGTGACGCCGGCACGCCGCGGGCCGCGCGCCCGGGCCGCGGGACGGCCCGCGGGACGGAAAGCGAAACCGTCAAACACCCCGACCGGACACGTCGACGCTGAAGTTTCGAATTACGCTTTACGGCTTTCGTTTATCCCACGGGGGTCCGGGGTACGCGTACGGGAGTCGGGAGCCGGAGGTCGCAAAGGTCGGAGAGCGGGCTCGCGGTCTATCGACACGGGCACACACGTGCCGGTGCCACACGAACGGACACGGGAAAAGACGGGGGCCCCTCCCCCCACTGACTACTCTCTACTGATGCGCGTGCACCGACTTGAGTTTCATGCTCCGCGCTCGTGCTGCTGCTCATAGATCTGCTGCCAGACGTTTGCTGCTGCGAGTGACGAGCCCGAGCCGTGGGCAACGCTCAATGTGGGAAGTACACCTGGCTCCGCGTGCGGCAGCAGCGATTGCGGGCTCGCCCGGACCGCGCCTCCCTCGAGCACAAAGCCGGTAACCGGATTGGACTTTCGCAGCGGATGCTTGGCACAGTACCTCCTCGCGAGATCGAGAAGCTCCTGGAAGTTCTGTGTCGTCGCCGGGCCCGTGAGGAGGCCAGAGGCGCTACGTGTGCCGCCCTCCACCGCGCCAACTTGGCTCTGAGTGTGCCGCTCTCGCAAGGCAGGGTGGCTCGAACGGCCGAGCGTAAGCTTCGCCGATAGAGGGCCGTTCAGCGGGAGGGCCACAGCAGGTGATGACGATTGGCCTCTTACGGCAGGCGATGACGACGGGCCTCGTGCTCCTGCACTCTTTGCGCGAGACATCGCCTCAGGAGTCCACGCGTCCATCTGGCCCAGGATTGTCGGAGCCAGGAGCGGCGATGGGATGGCAGTGATGGAGATCGCCGAGGCCGTAGCCGTGGCGGGTCGGCGGAGCTGCAGCGAGTTGGGCGAGCCTCGCAGGGCGCCGGCCGAAGGGCTTGGTTTGAAGCCAGTGCGCAGGCTCGGGCTCGAGTAGCTCAGGGTCGCCGCCAAAGCGCAGCGAGATTCGGCGGACGACGGGGGAAGCGGCGAGCGCGTGTTCTGCCTGTCACCGCGGTTGCTGCTACTGCCTCGCGGTGGGCTGCTGCTGCTCGCCACAATATTGGTCGGCCCCGTCGTTGGCAGCGGCTGTGGCGAGCTCCGACTGCTGCCGCCTCGGCCACCAGCGAGAGCGGCCATCGACGAGGTGGCTGACCGCCCGTTCTCTTTGCGTGTTGGCTGCTGTACAGCGACCTCAGCGGCGGTCGCGGCGGCGACAACGCCAGGCAAATGCGATGGCGTGTCAGGCTGAGAGTGCGTTTTGCAACCCTCCGCATCCGCGCGCCCGGCATCCTCCGGCAGCAGCGAGCTACTCGGAGCCATAGTGCCTCCACTGCTCAGTGTGTGCATGGGGATCTCGCCGAGATTGCTGAGGTCGGGATCGGTCGCCAGATCGCCGGTGGGCGTGCCTAAGGCTGGCAACTCGGCAGTAAGTGCGCCCGCACTCGCCTCCGCCAGCCGCTGCTGCCGTCGCTCTTGCACCTTGATTTGGCGTGCCTCTTCCTGCCGTTGGATGCTCTCGAGCATCCGGCGCCCTTTGTCCTTCTCCTTGTCACGGGCCGCCTTCTCTGCGGCGAGCCGGATCGCCTGCTGCTCGGCGTTCTCCGCATCCTGTTGCTGCATCTCCATCCTCTTGAGACTCCGCCGCCGAGCAAGCTCGGCGAGACGCGTCGACTTCTTGACTTCGAGCAGCAGCACGCCCGGCAGCAGCGACGAGACACCGCCCTCCATGCCGGCGCTGGCTGCAGCGGGCGCGGTTGCAGGGCGGGGAGCCGCCGCTGCTGCTATCACTCTCCGAAGCATCGATGCCGGTGCAGGGGCGAAAAGGTTGGCGGCGGATTGGGCTGCAGCAGCGCGCGCTAGGTCGTCCTCGCGGAGTTGGCGACCCCACCGCGCCAAAACGAGCGCCCGCCGCTCTTCCACCTTGGCCTCTTCCCACTGGCCCTCTCCCCCGGTGCGGTGCACATAGACTCCGCCGTCGAGCTCGCCTCGCTGGAACCGCTGCACATGGGCCTCAATCACCTCGCGGTCGGCCTGCCACTCGGGCAAGCCTGTGAGCATCGAGACCTTCGTCAGACATTTGATGGTGCCGGTGAGGAAGTGGGCGTAGTGCTCGGGATGCATCGAATCGACCCACAGATCCGCAAGCTCGAACCAGCAGCGCATGAACCGATCCTTGTCCATTCCGTCATGATGCCCCTCGGAGTCTCGGATCCAGTCGTCGCGTGCCGCTTCAAAGGCCTCCTTGGGAGTCACCGTTGGATCGAGAGCGAGGATGAGCTTTCGATGCATCATGATGTACTCGTCGCGGTCTATACGGCCCGACTTATCCGCGTCAGTCACCTCCCAGACGAGGTTGAGAGCACGCAGCACCTCTGGGTCCGCAAGCAGGCGGGTTCGCTGCCTAAGGCTTGCGTCGCTGTAGTACTTCTTGCAGTCTTTCTTCTCCTGCACCGTACGAGCCCTCTTCATCGCCTGGACACCAATCTCTTTCATGCGTGCCAGCTGGGCCTTGACGTCTGGCCGATCCCAGAAGGTGTCGTCATCAAAGTTGGCTGGGTGCGCCGTACTATCGTCCACAGCTGCAGAGTGTACTACATCTTTCTCCCTGACCAATACCCGCCCCTTCATCCAAGGATTCGCGCTCAACTCGAGCTCAACTGAGTCGCCGCTCACGGCGCTCATTCGAAGCGCTCTCCTCCTCTCTGCGGCCTCGGCCGCCTTCCGGTTCGCGGTTGTGTGAAACGGCTTTTCCGGCATGCGCAGCACACCAACAAGTTTAACAATCCGTAAAACGCCCTGCGCTCGGGGTTTTGTCCCATTAGCCTGGCCACCTGAAAAACTGATCGCCACCCGTGCCTGCCGGACGCGATATGAGCAGCGCTAGATGAACACAGCGACGAGGTTGAGCAGAGACAGCAGTGGGCGGCGGGGGCGCACTTACATTGACCATACTTGTGGATGCAGTCGCGAATGGGCCGGTTGCGCTTGACGATGTCCTCCTTCGAGCACTCTTCCGTGAAGTCGCAGCAGAGCCCGTAACCGTCGACGGAGATGAAGGGTGGCAACATCGAAGTACGAATGGCAGGCACCATCTTGTTGTAAATCATTCGCGTCACATGCGAGCCCATGTTGCCCACGAGCACGTCGGCAGCGGAGAGTAATTCGAGTGCCGCGGCGAGCGAGAAGGGCACATCATCAGTCAAGTCCTTGCGGAATTCCATCCACCCGCGCTTTTTGAACTGCGCGCGCGGGTAGGAGAGAAAGGCCCAGTTGAAGTCCTTCTCCATGGGCAGGCGGCCTGTGACCTGACCATCGGCGTCATCCGTCGCAAGCAGCACCGTGCGCACGCCGTACATGCGCCGCAGCTCGCGCAGCTGATCGAGGTAGACCTGCCACGTATAGCAATATCGGAATCCCACGCGCTCGAGCCGCCCCTTGCTCTTGTCCCACGCAAACATGCTGTTGAATGGGCCCTGCTCGTTGCGCTCGCGGTCGCACGAGTCACCGCGGCGCACGTGCACGGCGGCCACGGGCGTGCGAAGCTCATCGGGCGTGCCGCCGCAGTGCGGGCCGGGCACATGGCACAGCATCGTCAGGTGAGTGCTCAGATACTCGCGTGCAGCGGGCGCGAGCTCCGAGAAGACTTGAGAGACGCCACCGATCACGAGGTACTGCAGCACCGAGTGCGCGTGTGAGCCGGACATGGACGTATTGTACAGCGCCTGCGCCGCTTGGCCAAGCGCCGACTTCGCACTCGGCGGTGTGCGCACGCTCTGCTGATGTGGGAATCGCTGCCATACGCAATGCCAGGCCGAGCGCACGCCCTCGCAGCGATGTCCCGTCGCGAGCGGGTCGGAGAAGACATTGCCCATTCCATAGTCGAGCACGTTCCAGCGGAATCCTGGCTGCGACGTGCGCAGGTAGGTCGAGCCCGGCAGCGGCGTGCGCCGCAGCGGCGGCCGCTGGTGCGGTGGCAGTGTCAGATGGAAGTAGTTTGCGGTCACGAGCTGGTGGATCATCTTGCCGATGGTGCGCGGCGGCACTGCGGAGATGCGAAATGGCTGAGCATCCCACTCGACCTCCCAGTGGGCACGCGTAAACCGGTCGGCGAGCGCGTCAAAGAAGCCTCGCTGGCAGTCGACCACGGTGCGCACGGATGCGTTCCACTCCTTGAGCCACTCGCGCGGCTCTGGCAGGAAGCGATCGTTCAAACCCCATTGCTCTTTGCAACCGTACCCGTGCAGGCCATTGCCGCACGGCCGCCGAAGGAGTGAGAGGACGGGCACGTCATCTTCCGTGCACCTGTCGAGCGCGTGCCTCTCCGCGTCCGCGATGGCAGCTGTGGCCGCAGGCACGGTCCTGGAGGACGTTGATGATGATGAGGCTGGACCGGAAGCCAACAGTTGCTGCGGTACCTGTTGAACAGAAGCAGACCGTGCTTCGGCTGCAAGCTTCTCCATGAGCGCATTCTGGCGCTGCGATGCTTCTCGCTGCTGCTCGACTAATCTCTGGAGCTCACGGAGCTCGTGCATCAGCGCGGGCGAAGCTGCAGCCGTGGTCGATGGGAGGTGTTGCACTTCCGCCAATGGTGACTGCTGCAAGGTGAGAGTCAGCAGCAGCGCCGCCACCGCCCCGCCGCTGACGATCCACAACAGCGTCGCCGCGCTACCCATTTATTGTCTCGCGACCCTCCTGTTCACATTCACACATTTTAGAGGAACTGCATGACCCCGGCACCCAATCATCTAGCCGATGCACGCCCAGAGTGCGACGGGAACCAGACTCCGACGGGGACTCCGACGCCGACGCGCGCGACATCACCCGCTGCTCGATGGAGCGTCTCATCATCAAGGCTAGGCGTGTCTTGTCTACATCTACGACGGCCTCTCACGCCTATCTCACGCCCTGCCGAGCTCGAAATGCCGCGCGGCGGGGGTCTCGGCGAGGCGGAAGAGGTCGACGAGGTGGCGCAACGTGGGCCTGCCGTGCGGGCAGTTCCACGGCTGGTCGAGCGTAGCCAGCTGCCGGGTGAGGCCGCTCATCTTGGCCGCGTCGAGAGCTGTGCCGATCATGACCGCCGAGCGGCAGGCGCGCATGGCAAACATGGAGCGCAGTTTCGGAAGGCGGCACTGCGTCGTCGGGGCCTCGGCGAGCAGCGTCACGAGCTCGTGCACGTCGGACGGACCAAAGACTGTGTGCTGCGAAAAGGGGAGGGCGACGAGGCGCAGCCGTTGCGTGGGCGGCGCGGACGGCTCCACGGTGATATCGAAGCCGTTGGCGTGGAAGACGTGCATGTGCTCGACGACAAGCAGCTCGTCAGCCGCAGTCAGGTGCAAAGGTAATGGCGCGAGCAACCGCTGTGTGTGGATTTTGGTCGAAGCTTGGAGCGACTCAAATCGGCACTTCTCGTCGGCCGCGTGTTGGTCGATGATGAACAAGTCAGCGCGATCCAGGGCGGCCTCATCTGGCTCGCCCCCCTCGCCCGCCGTCACCGCCGTCGCCTCGTCGTCGAGAGCCGCTTCAGGGCGGGGGCGCGTTGATCTCGCGACCATGAAGCCGAGGTTGAACTGCCCGAGGACGCGCATGGATGCAAAGGAGCTCCTTGGGAGGGTGCGTGCCAGCTCACGCTCGAGCTCAGCACCGTTGACGCGCGTCGCGCGGTCGAGAGCGCCGGCATCTGGTACGGTTTGAGCAGCATGGCTGCCGTCACCGCCACTAAGGACCTGCGCCGTCGACCCCTCGCCAGCGCGTGACTCCCGTGCGAACGCGCGGCGGCGGCGCTTAGCGTGTGAGGTGGCGAGCTGCTCAGTGGCGCGGACGAGGTCGAATGCAACGCAGAGCTCCTCCGGGAGGAGCGTGCGGGCAGAGGCCGCGCCGCCGCCAGCGCGCCCGGCATTTGCAGACGCGGCAGACGCGGAAGGAGGCTCACTGCTTGCAGCCAGCGGCAACGCTTCGCTCTCGTCCGCAGCGTGAGGCTCGTCGCTCTCGTCATCGCCTGACCTCGCCGCCTGCACACTCGCGTACGCTGCTGCGGCTGGGCCGGGAGCGCGGGCCTTGCCTCGGCGGGGCTTTCCCCTGAGACGCGCCGACGCCTCTGTCAGCACCGCGGCCGCCGCTGCAGAGGCTGACGGCGCGGCGGCGGCGGCGGCGGCGGCCGTAAGACGATCCGCAAGGCCATCAAACGCAGCGGCCACAGCCCTTGCGCTTGGCGTACACCTATCCTCGAAAGTCTCCTCGTGCCACTGCCAGCCCGCCACCGCTAGCCCCGACACGATCTCGGCGGAGCTGATTCCAACACCCAGCGCCGCCGCGTCGCCGGCGGAGACGCCAATCATATCTGCTGCAGCCGTAGAGGCCGTGCCGGCAACGTCTCCTGCGCCAACCTCGCCTGAGACGGGCCCATTAGCCAACAGCCACCCTTTAAGGTATTGGCATGCGCACAGAGTGAGCTGCGAGACGAGACTCTCCGCCGGCTCCACGTCTGCGCCATCACTATTCGGCGCGCCGTCCGTGCGTGCCGAGGCGGGAGGTGCCTGGCCCAGCGCGCCAAGCTGTTGAGCGAAGGTGCGGCATGCGGCTTGCAGCTCGGCCGCAGGCCCGAGGCCGTCCGCGCGAACTTCGGCCCGCACAGCAAGCAACATCGACATCAGCGACTCCATCGACGGGGTCAGCGTGTCGCTCAGTGTCGGCGCCTCGCCTCGCGCACTTGTGGCCTCGCCCTCTTCCGTGTCGGCTGGACCTGTCGGGACGTCCTCCTCCTCCTCTTCCATCGACGCCGTAGCCGCCTCAGCGTGCGCCTCCTCTTCCACCGCCATCATAGCATTCGGGAGCTGCTGTTCACACTCTGCCAGCGCGACAGCGCGCTCGTCTTCGGAGGTAGGTACCGTCCTCAATGCCCCCAGTACTCGCGGGCACGAGTTCGCGTTGCGGGGCCGTGAGGCGGGAACCATTGGCTCCGGCACCCGTGCGCGCTTCCCGCCGGTTAGACTCGGCGATGGGCGAGCGCGAACAGACGCTGCAGGAAAACCGATTGCATCCCCACGTGCGGCACCAGCGATGTCCGAAGCGCTCGCCAAGGTGGAAGCAGCAGCGGTTATGCCGGCCTTGGCCGCAGATGCCGCGAGATCTCGAGGAAAGACCTCTTCATCCTCATCCTGCTCCTCCGCCTCGTCAGTATCTACCTCGAGGACCTCCGGCTCAGTAGCAGCTCTCGTGGCCCTCGCCTGAGCTGCGTCTGAGGCGGTGGTGGCTCCGATCACCTCATCGTTTGTGTCATTCGGCGCATCCTCATCGGACACCTTGGCAGTAACGGCGACCTCTGCCGCAGCGGCGGCGGCGGCGGCGGCGGCGGGCGCAGGAGGAGTATCAGCGGAAGACACACCAACGCTCGCGGCGCTCGCGTCAGATACGGACACGCCATTCAAACTGATGCTCTCCTCGAGGGGCTCGGCGCTCGGCGCCGCGGCGAAAGTGAGGGCAGGCTGCTGCAGCGGTAGCGCGCACGTTTCCGGAGCGAAGAGCGCATCGACGGTGCGCTTGACGAGAGCAAGCAATGCAGACTCGTCAGAGAAAAGCACCGTGCGCTTGTCCGGCGTGACGTTCACGTCATAGCTGTCGGTCGGCGCCCTGACGTTGATAAACGTCACCGGGAAGCACTCGGGGCGAGCCGTCGCTGCGCGGTAGGCCTCGTTGAGCAGCCGCGAGAGCTTACCAAAGTCAACGGGGCGGTTGTTGACGAAGATGTACTGGCGGTCCCCCGAGCGGCGGCCGTCACCAGCGCGTGGCCGCGAAATGAAGCCAGAGAGCCCGAAGGCGCCCTCCTGGGCGCGGAACGGCGTGAGCTCGCCGAGCAGCTTGGCTCCGAAGACGGCGGCGATGGCCGCACGCTGGCCTCCCGCGCCCGTCGTTTGCATGAGCACCTGCTTGCCCCCTTTGGCCAGGGAATGCGTGCAACAGAAGCGCACGTGGTCGCAAATCACCGCGTATGCCTGCAGCAGTGCCACCACCCGACGGAACTCAGCCAAAGCACTCCGTTCGAGCGCCTTGCGGCGCACTGGGAATGGTCCAAACAGCTCGCTGACGGAGACACACGTACCCAGGTCGCGCGCGACGGGCGTTCGCGTCTCGATCGTGCCGTCCTTACTGAAGACGAGCGCCGTTCCGGACACGTCCCCAGCGGTGCGCGTGGAGAGCCCGAGCGTGGACAGAGCAGCAAGTGAGTTGAGTGCCTCTCCGCGGAAGCCAAACGAAGAGAGACGCTGCAGATCGTCAAACTCGCGCAGCTTTGACGTGTGATGGCGAAGTGCGATGCCGTCTAGGTCACAACTTGGAATGCCCTTGCCATTGTCAGAGACTTCGAGCAGCTCCACGCCGTGCTCCTTGAGCCGTACGTCGATTCGGTTAGCGCCTGCGTCGAGTGCATTCTCGAGGAGTTCCTTGAGCGCGCTTGGCAGGTCAATGATGACCTGGTCCGAGCACATGCGGTGGACTACGGCATTTGAGATCGGCCTGATGTGTTGTGACATGCGGCGGGAGGCGCCAGCCGTCGCAGCGTGAGCGATGTGGGCCTGATCGCAATTTTTTCACACGCCCCCAGCCCGAACAACGCACACGCGCACACACAAATGCGCACACTGTTCCTGTCGCAGTCGGTGTGATCTGATCCGTGCGGAAAGTTCTCGATGAAATGTACGTCTAGAGACGTAGGTGCGCTTCGTTGCTCCGCGCCGTCTTGCGAGGCGTCGTTTGCACTGCTCTGCAGCCGGGTGCAGCCCTGATTGTAGGCAGTGGCGCGATGCTCTACGGGTGTAAAGGCCGCTGCTGCTACATGCACCTCCGGGCATCGACTTGACGGTCTGGGTCACGATTCTCTGCCTCCGCAGCCTTGCAGAAATACCCTCCTCACGGCTCTGAGAGTTCTCGAAATGGACAACGCATGCGCCGCATCCACATCGGAACACTTGCGGCAACGGCACAGCCGTGACCTCGGGCTCGCGAGGGCCGCCTTCGCTGTGGAGGACGAGCAGGTCTCCCGCCAGCTTTCTCGCGAGGCGCACGGCCTGCTCAGTGGCGATGCACGATCGCCGGTATCCGGTAGCGGCGGCGGGTATAAAGAGGGCTTCTCGTTGCTGTCGCTGTCGGAGGCCGGGCACAATGAAGAGCTCGCTCACCGCGGGGCCACGCTTGTGCTCCGCGGCGCCGTCGATGGGCTCATCGTGAGTGTCGCAGCACTCTCGCTGGGAGACGCCGGTGCTTGGCCAGCCAAGATGGCCGTCACCGTAGACGTCGTGCTGGTCGTCTGCTGGGCCGCCTACTCGGCGTGCCGTGAGGCTCTGGAGAATGTGACGTACGAGCGCCACTACTACCGCGAGCGGCGCCGCGAAGCGTGGGGTGAGCGCTCACCGCTCGACATAGCGCTCAGCGCTCGACCAGCCTTTGCCCGCCACCTTCCCTGTGCGCTCACGCTGTTAGTGCTGCCTTGCTCAGAGCTCGACAACTTTCCCGAGGGCGAAATCTCAGAAATGATCGAGTTGTACACCCGCAAGGGCCTCCCCGAGCCGGCAGCTCGGCAAGTCGTGACTGCGATGGCGACAGCGCCCGACTTTTTCGTCGATGTCATGATGCTCGAGGAGCTGAAGATGGCGCCGCCTCCATCCGTAAGCGCGCTTGCTGCGGGCGCACGCGTTTGTGCAAGCACGGTCGTATGCGGCATCGTGCCGCCGCTTGGTGCGATGCTCGCGCACCGCGCCTCGCAGGTAGCGGACTCCGCCCCGCTGGAGCCCTCGACGTACGCGCTCTTGCTCGCCCTCACAGCTGTTGCCCTCGGCTACCTGGGCGTGCTGCGTGCGGCGATTACACATCAGGCAAAGACTCGCCTCGCCATGCAATACCTGGGCCTCGCGCTGCCGACTGTCGTCCTCGCACGTGTGGCCGGCGGTCTCCTTGACCAGTTCTGAGGCACCTCTTTGCGCGTGTGGAACAAAGATGCCGCTCATTGCGCGACGACATGCCTGTGCCGGGGGCTCTGCATCTCTGCGGGGCCTGTGCCGGCGTGTGGGTGCTGTGCCCTGCGCCTCTTTCTGCGTGCCCCTGAGGGCGCGGCTAAGGCGGTATCTGGAGAGACCTACTTGAGACTAGGTTAAGACCCTGGCAAATGTCTAGTGTGGAAGAGACCGCGGCGCGGGCGCGGATGCGGATGCCGACGATGCAACCGACGATGCCTAAACGATGCCGCGCCCGGGGGCGGCCGCAGCCCAGGGCGGGGAACGCTGAGCGCCGCTCGGCATTCGACGGCGGCCACCCGAGGCGCCGAGGGTGCGTCGCGTCGGTGAGCCCGGTTCGCGGTTGCCGTGCTGGTGCGCCTGCCGAGAGCGCTGTTTAAGCCGCCTGTGGTGTCGCGGTTCGCGGCGGCGGCGCGCGACCGGCGCGGTGTCGCCGGTCTCGCGTGCGCGCGGAGGGTGCGGGAGCGAACGCGGACCGGACACGATCCGGCCGTCCGTCGTCTCCGCGGTACCGCGCACCTCCCGTGACCCGTCTCCCCGCCGCGGGCGCGCGCCGGGCCGGCGCGGTCGTCGCGCACCGATTTGTGATTAACACTCCTTACTCGTTCCGACTCTTAGCAAGTAAAAAACTCTTACTCTGTTGGTCCCGCGCGCCTCGCTGCGCGGACTCGCGCGTGGTCCTTGGACCTGGTGTGATGTACAAAGTAGCCAGGGCGGGGTCTCACTGTGCCCTAGGTGCCCACACATACTATCCACATCCGATCGCATCCAGCCGAC
>Ga0164294_10005302_pt1 | contig 11096 bp, 9 predicted proteins | sample GEODES005metaG_FD_111479 | JGI IMG/M metagenome (GOLD analysis project Ga0164294, IMG submission 111479) | Oligotrophic lake water microbial communities from Sparkling Lake, Wisconsin, USA - GEODES005 metaG | ecosystem: Environmental > Aquatic > Freshwater > Lake | place: USA: Sparkling Lake...
TGGCCTCCTGCCCAGCCAGCAGGATGAATCAGATTTTCAACGCCGCTGGAATCCTTCGCGATTCAGAGGCTGTGGAAAACGCTCTAGACTTTACCCATGTAATCGGACAAGTCACAAAATGCTTTTCTCCGAATCTCAGGCAGAATTTCAGCCAATGAGTCCAGCTCAGTTCGAAGGTTCACGCGAAGCGATTGAATCGGCTGCAAAATCGAAGGAAGCCGTCAGAGTTGCGCTGGTTGAGCAACCGGTGCCGCCTGTCCATCATGTGCGGGTCAACAGCAGTTTTTTGGCAACGCATGAACGCACCGCCTTAGTGTGGATGGCAGCGCGCGCGCCGTCGGCCGTTACTCCGGATCGTCTGACCCTGCTGGGGCTGGTCGGTGCCTTCCTCGTCCTGATAGGATTCGCCGCCAGCAACGCCTCAGCTTGGTTCATTTCCGTTGCTATCCTGGGGCTTTTCCTGAACTGGCTCGGTGACTCACTTGGCGGCACGCTTGTCCGCTATCGAAAGATCGAGCGTCCAGATTTCGGCTATTTTCTGGATCACTCCTGCGACCTTATCTCGCAAACTCTCATCTTCATCGGGCTGGGGCTTTCTCCATTTTTCACTATGTTTTCGGCGCTCCTCGCGCTTTCGATGTATCTTCTCATGTCTAGCTTTACCTATCTGAAAGTGCTCATCCTCAGGACCCACAACCTTTCCTACTATGGTATGGGCGCAACCGAATTGCGCATTTTGGTCACGGCGTGGGCGCTGTTTGCGCTGTGGTGTGGCCCCGGGCTTATCGAGGCTCAGTTTCAAGGTCTGCGCCGGATCGACATTACGATCTTCGCGTTGTGGTCGCTTGTTTTTCTGGCTTTTATTTGGAAAGTCTGGTCCGATACTAAGCGGTTCCGCCCAATTCTCGATCAGTGAACCAATCTTGCCCCTTCGCCCAAGGCGGACGCTTGGCCCCACAGCTTCCTGTCAGTAATGCCAAGCGTCATAGATCATGGCCCATGAGCGTCTGTGTCGTCTGATGGTCATCAGTGCCGAGGCTGATTAGCCCCAGCGACAGCGCGCTGTTATCCCGCCCGCCGATTACCGGGGTCAGCATCACGCCGGTCTGGAACCCGCCTCGATACGGGCTGGAGTGGTCGTCCGAAATGCCGGCGCGGAGAAAGCCAGTCAGTTTGGGGAGGATATCCGCCTCGACCACGAAGTAGGCGCCCGCCGCCGTCTTGCGCAGCGGCAACCCATTTGCATCCAGTTCGTTCAGTGCCTCGCGCTTGCGCGAATAGAGCCATGTGCCCAGCGATCCCCGCACCCGTTCGCCAGCAAAGCCAGCTTCCCCGATCACCAGCACGCCCTCGCGGAAGCTGAAATCGACCCCGCCGTCATCGCCCAACTACTTCAGTTCGTGTGGCTATGATCCAGAATGATCGGAAACCGCTCTAGCGTGAGCAGGGGACAGATGTCGGCCACCCAGACGGTCTGGTCCGGATTATCGCGGTTGGGTGAATTTCGATTTTTCGAGGGGGTGCGTAGTATCGCGGGGGGGGAGGGGAGACGAATGGGCGCGTTCGAGGGATCGGCGGGCCGGTGTCGGCCACGGCCGGTCTCAAGCCCTCGAGGTAAGCTCCGCTTCCATCATCCGGCGCATTTCGAATTTCTGCGCCTTGCCGGTGACGGTCATGGCGAAGGATTCGACGATCCGCACATGGCGCGGCACCTTGTAGTGCGCGATGCTGCCTTTGCAGTGCCCCACCACATCGTCCGGCGTGATCGCCGATCCCGCCTTGGCGATGACCCAGGCGCAGACTTCCTCGCCGAACTTCTCATCGGCCACACCGAACACTTGCGCATCGGCAATGGCCTCGTGGCGCATCAGATACTCTTCGATTTCGCGCGGATAGATGTTCTCGCCGCCGCGGATGATCATGTCCTTGATCCGCCCGGTGATCCGGACATAGCCCTGCGCGTCGATCGTCGCGAGATCGCCCGAATGCATCCAGCCTTCGGCGTCGATCGCCTCGGCGGTGCGGGCAGGGTCGGCCCAGTATCCTTGCATCACGCAATACCCGCGCGCGCAATATTCGCCCTGTTCGCCAATCGGCAGCGTTTCGCCATCGGGGCCGATGATCTTCGCCTCGGCGTGCGGGTGCAACCGGCCCACGGTTTCGACCCGCTCGGCCAGCGGATCGTCGGTCGCGGTCTGCGCGGTGATCGGGCTGGTCTCGGTCATCCCGTAAGCGATGGTCACCTCGCGCATGCCGAGCTGCTCGATCACCTGCAGCATGGTCGAAGTCGGGCAGGGGGCGCCCGCCATGATCCCGGTGCGCAAGGTGGAGACATCGGTGCGCGCCGCATCGGGGTGGCCCAGCACTGTGATGAACATCGTCGGCACGCCATAGAGCGCCGTGCAGCGCTCGGCGGCGACCGCCTCGAGCACGAGGCGCGGATCGAACGCCTCGCTCGGATAGACCATCGCCGCGCCGCTGGTGAGCGCGGCGAGATTGCCCATGACCATGCCGAAGCAATGATAGAGCGGCACCGGGATGCAGATGCGGTCCGCCGGCGTGAGGTGCATCGCATGGCCGGTAAAGTAGCCGTTGTTGAGGATGTTGCGGTGGGTCAGCGTGGCTCCCTTGGGGGACCCGGTGGTGCCGCTGGTAAACTGGATGTTGATCGGATCGTGCCGGTCGAGGCTGGCCGCAGCGCCCGCAAGGCGCGCCGGATTGGGATCGGCGCGCAAGCTTTTCCAAGGGAGGAAGCCCTCATGTTCGGCATCCCCCAGCGCCACCTTGAGCCGCAAGTGCGGCAGGCTCTCTGGCCCCAGTTCGCGCAGCATGCCGATATAGTCGCTGCTCTTGAACGCAGCCGCGCAGACCAGCACCGCGCAGCCCACTTTATTCAGCGCATAGGCCACTTCCGATGTCCGGTAGGCCGGATTGATCGTGACCAGAACCGCGCCGATTCGCGCAGTGGCAAACTGGAGGACGGTCCATTCCGCGCCATTGGGCGCCCAGATGCCGACGCGGTCGCCCTTTGCGACGCCGTGATCGAGCAGACCAGTCGCCACGCGGTCGACTTCGGCATCGAGCTCACCCCAAGTCCAGCGCACCGATTGGTGGCGCGAGACCAGCGCCAGTTCGCCGCCCCAGCGCTGCGCTGCGAGCGTCAGCGCCGCGCCGATGGTGGTTTCCAAGAGGGGGACGTCGGTCGGCCCCTTCGCAGTCGATAGCGCGCTCATAGCCGCAATCGTAGCCGCACCGGGCGCGCAGGGCAACGCACACCGATTCAATCTTTCGCGCAGCGTCCGGGCTGCTATGCCTTCCCGCAAGACAAGGGAGAATATCGATGCGCGCCACCCCCGATCTCGATTTCGGCCTGCCTGAAAGCACGCTGATGATCCGCGAGGCGGCGGCGCGCTTTGCCGATGAGCAGATCGCGCCGCTGGCGGTGAAAGTGGATGCCGAAGACTGGTTTCCGCGCGAGCTCTGGCCCGCGATGGGCGCGCTGGGGCTGCACGGGATCACGGTCGAGGAAGAATGGGGTGGGTTGGGCCTGGGCTATCTCGACCACCTCATCGCGGTCGAGGAAGTCAGCCGCGCTTCGGCCTCGGTCGGCCTCAGCTACGGCGCGCACTCGAACCTCTGCGTTAACCAGATCCGCCGCTGGGGCACCGACGAGCAGAAGGCCAAGTATCTGCCGGGACTGATTTCCGGCGAGCATGTCGGCAGCCTCGCCATGTCCGAAGCGGGAGCCGGGTCCGACGTGGTCTCGATGAAGCTGCGCGCCGATAGCGTGCAGGGCGGGTTCCTGCTCAATGGCACCAAGTTCTGGATCACCAACGCGGCCTATGCCGATACTTTGGTGGTCTATGCCAAGACCGTGCCCGAGGCGGGCAGCCGGGGCATCACCGCGTTCTTGATCGAGAAGGACATGCCCGGCTTCTCCATCGGCCAGAAGATCGACAAGATGGGCATGCGCGGCTCGCCCACCGCCGAGCTGGTCTTCAACGATTGCTTCGTGCCCGAAGAAAACGTGATGGGCCCGCTCCACGGCGGCGTCGGCGTTCTGATGTCCGGCCTCGATTACGAGCGCGTGGTGCTCGCGGGCATTCCGCTGGGCCTCATGCAGGCCTGCCTCGACACGGTCATTCCCTACATCCGCGAGCGCAAGCAGTTCGGCAAACCGGTCGGCGCGTTTCAGCTGATGCAGGCCAAAGTGGCGGACATGATGGTCGCGCTGCAATCGGCGCGGGCTTACACGTATGCCGTCGCGCGCGCCTGCGATGCGGGGCAGACCACGCGCTTCGACGCGGCCGGCGTGATTCTGATGGCGAGCGAGAACGCGGTGAAAGTGGCGAACGAGGCGGTGCAGGCGCTGGGCGGCGCTGGCTATACCAAAGACTGGCCGGTCGAGCGCTATTACCGCGACGCCAAGCTGCTCGACATCGGCGCAGGCACGAACGAAATCCGCCGCATGCTGATCGGGCGCGAACTGATCGGTGCGGCGTGAGCGCAACCGTCCTCCCCACCAGCCTCGATCCCGCCAGCCCCGAGGCGCAGACCCGCAGCCACCACAATCGCGCGCTCGCGCAGGAATTGCGCGCCCGCGTCGCGCAAGCCGCACTGGGCGGCGAGGCGAAATCGCGCGAGCGCCACACCGCGCGCGGCAAGCTGCTGCCGAGGGACCGCGTCGAGCGCCTGCTCGATCCCGGCTCGCCCTTACTCGAGCTGGGCCAGCTTGCGGCGAATGGGCTTTACGGCGATGAAGTGCCCGGCGCGGGGCTGATCACCGCGATCGGGCGTGTGTCGGGCCGCCAATGCATGATCGTGTGCAACGATGCCACGGTGAAGGGCGGCACCTATTATCCCATGACGGTGAAGAAGCATCTGCGCGCGCAGGAAATCGCGCAGGCCAATCACCTGCCGTGTATCTACCTCGTCGACAGCGGCGGCGCGAACCTGCCGCACCAGGCTGAAGTCTTCCCGGACCGCGACCACTTCGGGCGGATCTTCTTCAACCAGGCCAACATGTCGGCGCGCCAGATCCCGCAAATCGCCTGCGTGATGGGCAGCTGCACCGCTGGCGGGGCATACGTGCCCGCGATGAGCGACGAGAGCGTGATCGTGCGCGAGCAAGGCACGATCTTTCTCGCCGGCCCGCCGCTGGTCAAAGCCGCGACAGGCGAGGAAATCACCGCCGAAGCGCTCGGCGGCGGGGACCTCCATGCGCGCAAATCGGGCGTGGTCGATCATCTGGCGGACAATGACGAACACGCGCTGACCATTGTGCGCGATATCGTCAGCCACCTCGGCGCCCCGGCGCAGGCCGGGGCCTCAGGCGGGGATGCGCCGCGCCCGCCCAAATACCCCGCCGAAGACCTATACTCCATTATCCCCGACGATGTCCGCGCGCCCTATGACGTCCACGAAGTCATCGCGCGGCTGGTCGACGCTTCCGAATTTCACGAATTCAAGGCGCTTTACGGCAGCACTTTGGTCTGCGGCTTCGCGCATATCTGGGGCATGCCGGTCGCGATCCTCGCCAACAACGGCGTGCTGTTTTCCGAAAGCGCGCAGAAGGGCGCGCATTTCATCGAGCTTGCCTGCCAGCGCCGCATCCCGCTGCTGTTCCTGCAGAATATCTCCGGCTTCATGGTCGGCGGCAAGTATGAGGCCGAGGGAATCGCCAAGCACGGCGCCAAGCTGGTCACCGCCGTCGCCACCGCGCAAGTGCCCAAGCTCACCGTGGTGATCGGCGGCAGCTTCGGCGCGGGCAATTATGGCATGTGCGGCCGCGCCTACGACCCGCGCTTCCTCTTCACCTGGCCCAATGCGCGGATCAGCGTGATGGGCGGCGAACAGGCTGCCTCGGTGCTGGCAACGGTGCACCGCGATGCGGACAAATGGACGCCCGAGGAGGCCGCAGCGTTCAAGGCTCCGATCCGCCAGAAGTACGAGGACGAGGGCAACCCCTATTACGCGACCGCGCGGCTATGGGACGACGGCGTGATCGATCCGGCGCAGACGCGGGATGTGCTGGGGTTGGCGCTGGGTGTGTGCTTGGAAGCCCCGATGGCGGAGGCACCCCGGTTCGGGGTGTTCAGGATGTGAGAGGATAATCCATGCTGACAGGAAATCTTGCGCTCACCTCCGCTGCGCTTTTCGCGGGCGCGGCGTTTTATATCAACGTGGCCGAACAGCCCGCGCGCATGCTGCTCGAACACAGCGCGCTGCTGCGGCAGTGGAAGCCGTCTTACAAGCGCGGCTTTGCGATGCAGTCCGCGCTCGCCATCGTCGCGTTTCTGTTGGGCAGCGCGGCGTGGTGGCAATCGGGGCAAGTGCTGTTCGCGTGCGGCGCGCTGCTGATGATCGCGAACTGGCCGTTCACGCTGATCGTGATCATGCCGACCAACCACATCCTGATGGGCATCGATCCCGCGTCCGGCGATGCGCGCATCCGTCCGCTGCTGGGCAAATGGAACGGGCTGCACGGGGTGCGGACGGCGCTGTCGATCGCGGCGTGCCTGTGCTTTCTGGCGGCGTTGCAGTGACTAACGATCGATCCCCCTCCGTCAGCGCTTCGCGCTGCCACCTCCCCGTAACGGGGAAGTTCGGATGAGTGCGGATGGACCAGAACCTCCCCGGAACGGGGAGGGGGACCGCCCGCAGGGTGGTGGAGGGGTGCTCTCTGCCAGCGCCAACGCGTTCAAAGTAGCCAAAGGCGAGCGCCGCGCCGGCAATCTGCCCGAAGTCCTGATCTGGCGCGAATTGCGCAAGCGGCCGGGTGGGTACAAGTTCCGCCGCCAGCATCCGCTGGGCGAGGTGGTGCTCGATTTTGCCTGCCTCGAGCGGCGCGTTGCCATCGAAATCGATGGCGTGGCGCATGAGCGCGGCGACCGGCCTGAACGAGATGCGCGGCGCGATGCCTGGCTTGCAGCGCGTGGGTTTGAAGTTTTGCGTCTACCTGCGCGGTATGTGCTTGGCCACCTTGAAGGCGCAATCGCTGCCATCGTTGCTGCTTGCGATGCGCGCTCACCCCTCCACCATCCTTCGGATGGTCCCCCTCCCCGTTTCGGGGAGGTTTTAAGGGAATGCCCATGATCCAATCCCTCCTCATCGCCAATCGCGGCGAGATTGCCTGCCGGATTATCCGCACTGCCCGCGCGATGGGCATTCGCACCGTGGCGGTCTATTCCGACGCTGACAGAAATGCGCTGCATGTGCGGCAGGCGGATGAGGCCGTTCACATTGGCCCAAGCCCCGCGCGAGAGAGCTATCTGGTGGGGGAGAAGATCATCGCCGCTGCGCTCGCCACCGGGGCTGAGGCGATCCATCCGGGCTACGGGTTTCTCAGCGAGAACGCCGCGTTTGCGCAAAGTGTTATCGATGCGGGGCTGGTGTGGGTCGGGCCGAAGCCCGCCAGCATCACCGCGATGGGGCTGAAGGATGCGGCCAAGCAGCTGATGGCGGCGGCGGGTGTGCCCGTGACGCCGGGCTATATGGGCGATAACCAGGGCCCGGCCTTCCTTGCAAGCCAAGCCGCCGAGATCGGCTATCCGGTGCTGATCAAGGCTGTCGCAGGCGGGGGCGGCAAGGGGATGCGCAAGGTCGAGGCGGCGGCGGAGTTTGCAGATAGCCTCGCCTCGTGCCAGCGCGAGGCCTTGGCTTCGTTCGGCAACGCGCACGTCCTGATCGAGAAGTATATCCAGCGCCCGCGCCATATCGAGGTGCAGGTCTTCGGCGACACGCACGGCAATGTGGTGCACTTGTTCGAGCGCGACTGCTCGCTGCAGCGCCGCCACCAGAAAGTGATCGAGGAAGCCCCCGCGCCAGGCATGGACGAGGCGACCCGCGAGGCGCTCTGCGCGGTAGCGGTCAAGGCAGCGCGGGCGGTCGATTATGTCGGCGCAGGCACGATCGAATTCATCGCCGATGGCTCCGAAGGCCTGCGTGCCGACCGCATCTGGTTCATGGAAATGAACACGCGGCTGCAGGTGGAGCACCCGGTGACCGAAGAGATCACCGGCGTCGATCTGGTCGAATGGCAACTGCGCGTGGGGAGCGGGGAGCCATTGCCGAAGCGGCAGGACGAGCTTTCGATCAACGGCTGGGCGATGGAAGCGCGGCTTTATGCGGAAGACCCGGCCAAGGGCTTTTTGCCGAGTGTGGGGCGGTTGGAAGAGTTTTTCCTGCCCGATACGTTGCGGCTTGAAACCGGCATGGCAGAGGGCGACGAGGTTTCGCCATTTTACGATCCGATGATTGCCAAGCTGATCACCCAAGGGGACACGCGCGAACAGGCCATCATTCAGTTGATTGAGAACTTGAAGCTGGTTGCCGTATGGCCCGTGCGAACCAATGCCGGGTTCCTTTGGCAATTGCTTTCGAACGACGAGGTGATGGATGGCCAGTTGGACACTGGCTTGATTTCTCGGCTCGGTGAAAGCGTGACGACGCCGCTTGTCCCGCGCGCAGAACATCTTGGGCAAATCGCTGGATTGCTCTCCGCGAGCGAAGGCTTTGGCCCGTTTGCTCGGCTGAGCGGATTTCGACTCAACGCCAAACCACATGCTGTCGCTGAGTTGGTCGATGATCAAGGCGAGCGTTATTCAGTGTCGCTGGCGGAAGTGCCAAACACGGCTCCCGGCGATAGCATCGTAGCGTATGTTGATGCTTTTCCGAGACAATTTAAGCTCTTTCGGGCTGGTTCGAGTAGGAGTGCGTTTTCGGGAGACGGCGCCATCCTCGCCCCCATGCCCGGCAAGGTCATCGCAGTCGAAGTCACTGCCGGCGACACCGTCACCAAGGGCCAGAAGCTGCTCGTCCTCGAAGCCATGAAGATGGAGCATGCGCTCACCGCGCCGTTCGACGGCGTGGTCGCAGAGCTGCACGTACAGGCTGGCGGGCAGGTTCAGGTCGAGGCATTGCTGGCCCGGATCACCGCTCCCCCGGAGCCCGCCTCCTAAAGCATCGTGGGTTTAACCCGCGATCTGCCCCCCGGTCCATCTAGGCCTCGCTGACACGCCGCAAAGTTTCGCGAGAGGCGATCCATTCACGATGCTGGTCGGGGTGCTTCGGTGCGTTCGCCGCCCGTCTGGTAGTGTTGATGCCTACATCTTGAGGAACGGCCATGACAGCACACGTGTGAACGGCGGCCTATCCCCCCAGTATCCACAAGTCGTCCAGCTACGCGCCGGATTCAGCCGAGGGGGCTAGCCCGCTTTCCTCAACAATGCGGATGTTCGAGCTCCGTTGTCGCATCCCCAAACGCCGCTCTGCATTCTGGCATTCTCTGATGGCAGAAAATGGGACGGGGGCCGAATCGGTGCCGTGGCAGCCGAGATCAGCCAAAGCCGAGTTTTCGTGGTCAGACGTGGCGGATCAAGAACGACCGGCCAACCAATTTAATTGACGTTATGCCAATTTTGATATTACGTCAATTTATGGCTCTTTCGACTACAAGTTTGCGTGGCTCCAAACGCGCCAGAACGCGAGACCAGCTGCTCGTGGCGGCGCAGTCTCTCTTGATGACGCAAACGGCGGCGGCGCTCGGCATTCGCCAGATCACCGAACATGCCGGGGTCGTGCATGCGACCTTCTACAATTATTATCAGGATATTGCCGCCCTGCTTGCCGATCTTGGCGAACTTCTGGGCGCCAGCCATGCAGCGACAATGGCTGGGTTGACCCCGGATCTGGCCGATCCGGCCTTGCGCTTTGCGCGGATCACACGGCAGACGCTGCGGATGGTGGCAAGCGAGCCGGACTTCGGCCGCCTGATTTATGACGTCGGTCTGCCTGCCGACAGTCTTGTTACGGAATTGCGGCTGCGGCTGGCACTCGATCTTGCAGAAGGCCAGCAGCTTCGCCGGTTTGCTATTGCCGACCTCGACCTGACAACGAGCATGGTGTCGGGCGCGATCAGCGGCGTCGCGCTCGATCTGCATCGCGGCACTTTGCCATTCACCGCCATCGAAATTGCAACGACCCGCTTGCTCGAATGGCTCGGGCTTGATCCGGAAACCGCGGCGGCACTTGGCCATGAAGCAGTGGCGTTTGGCCCTGCCCCGGCATTGCCGCTGCGCTGGCTGGCGCTGCCGCCGGCTCGGCTTCCCGAGGGGAAATCACTATGAAGCAAGTTGCTGGTGCGGGCCGAACCATCGCGAAGGGCGAGGCGGATTTTGATGCGGCGCTGCTCGGCACCAGCTTCAACGCACAAGATCCGGGCCGCCGTCCGGCACTCATCGTTCAGGCCAATGACGACGCCGACGTGGTGGCTGCAGTGCGGCAAGCGCGGGATCAGGGCCTGACCATCGGCATCTGTTCGGGCGGGCACAGCTGGGCGCAGAATCACATTCGCGACGGCGGCATGCTGATTGATCTCTCGCGGCTCGCCAGCATTGCCATCGACCCGGCCGGAGGCACGGCAACGATCGGTCCCGGCTGCCTGGCCGGTGATCTTAATGCCGCGCTGGTGAAGCACAAACTCTTCTTCCCGGTGGCACACGCCTACACAGTCGGCATGGGCGGGTTCCTGCTACAGGGCGGCTTTGGCTGGAACAGCCGGGCCTCGGGGCTGGCGTGCCAGAGCGTGATCGGTATCGATGTCGTTCTGGCCGACGGCACACTGGTGCATGCCAGCGAAACCGAAAACCCCGACTTGCTATGGGCCGCGCGCGGTTCAGGTCCCGGCTTTTTCGGCGTCGTCTTGCGCTTTCACCTCAGGCTTCAGCCGCGCCCCAAGTTTGTCGGCATGAAGATCCAGGTCTTCCGCATCCGCCACCTCGAAGCCGTCATGGCATGGGCGGATCAGGTCGGCCCTTCGGTCGCCCCCTTTGCCGAGTTCCAGCTCGTCTTCGATCGCAAGGCCATGGGAATCTTCGCGCACGGCATCCAGGTGCTGGCACCGGTGCTCGCTGATAGCTGGCGCGAGGCGCGCGCGGCCGTCGCGTTCATTGACAAGAGCCCGATCCGCAAGCTTGCGAGCTTTACCCTTCCGCTGCTGCCGGTCTCGCTGGGCATGATGATGAAAGGCGGTGAACGCACCCTGTTCCTGCCGAACACCCGCTGGACGGCCGACAGCATGTGGATGGACACGCCAA
>Ga0164294_10005303_pt1 | contig 11096 bp, 6 predicted proteins | sample GEODES005metaG_FD_111479 | JGI IMG/M metagenome (GOLD analysis project Ga0164294, IMG submission 111479) | Oligotrophic lake water microbial communities from Sparkling Lake, Wisconsin, USA - GEODES005 metaG | ecosystem: Environmental > Aquatic > Freshwater > Lake | place: USA: Sparkling Lake...
ACCGGCGCACCAGCCGGCAGGGCGCCCCGGCGGCAGCGTCAATCGCATAGAGGAAAATGCCGCGGTCGGTTCCCAGGGCCACCCCCCAGGGTTCTGCTTCAGCGGTGCGCGTGAGCCAGCAGAGGGCCGTTCCCTCGGCCCCCGCCCGCCCCTGCCAGTCGAGCGCCAGGTCGATGTGCCCCCGGGCGACCCCCGCCCGCGTCAGGCTCCAGCGTTCCATCCCCCGCGGCGCATCGGCGGCTCGCGTGAGCGTCCAGCCGGCTGGTCGGCCCGCTGCCGGGGCCCAGTCGGCCTCCAGGCCCAGCGGGCTGGCCGCCAGAGCCTCCAGAGAGAATCCGTTTTCCAAAGGCGGGGGCAGCCCGTCTTTGCCGGCGGCCGTCCCGATGGCCAGCCGCCGCGGCCAGTCCGCCGCTGCTTGTGGGGCTGGCTGTTCCCCCTGCCTGCGACGCACGACGCGACGTTCCACCCTGCCGGCCGCAGGTTCCACCGCATCGCTGGCGGCGGCCTGGCGGGCATCGGCCGCAGCGGTCGAGAAGGCGACCCGGGTGATGTTTCGCCCCACCCCGCCCAGCCGGAGCGGAGCGGGGCCCTGCGGAGCCCCGCCATCGTCCAACCCCTGCACAAAAACCGCGTGCCGCGGCCCGCCGCTCCACGCCAGCCATCTGCCATCCGGGCTCACCCGCACCGCCCGCACCGACGACTCTGCGGAGAGAGTCCGCTGGAGCCGACCTGTCTTCGCATCGAAAATTTCCACGCGGGGCGGATTGGCCGCCGCGCCGGCCACGGCGATCGCCAGTCGGCTGCCATCTGGAACCAGGGCCAGCCCTTCGGCCGCCGGTTTTACGGTCCACTTCACTGCCGCTCCCCCCGCCCCTACCGGCGCCACCGTGACGCGCCCGGCCAGATCGGCCGAGGCCAGCAGCCTGCCATCGGGTGTGGCGGAGAGGGCCGTCACCACTCCGCGGTGGTCGGTGGGAAGTTCCTGCGGAGCCGCCTCAGGCCGGTTGAGATCGAGAATCTGGATCCGCCAAAGTGTTTCGGCCGCCCCCGGCGGGGAGACCACCCGTCCGCAGGCCACCTGGTTGTTGCCGATCGCCGCGAGCGGACGCACCGGCGGTAGGCGCTGCAATCCCAGTGCTGCCTCCCGCCCCATGCGCACCTCCTCGCGGGCTGCCAGTTCCACCGGCTTCCAGTCGGCACTCCGTTGCCAGGCAAACAGCTGCCCATCGAGATCCTGGGAGATGAGCCAACTGCCGTCCGCCGTGAATTCCAGCGCCGCCACACTCTGCCGATGACCGATCCTATCGCCGCCACCGAGCGTGGCCACGAGCGAGCCGTCTGCCGCATCGAGCAGCAGAATTTCCCCGGTGCTCCCCATCGCGCCACTGCCAGCGAGCGCCACTACCCGACGATCGTCGCCAGGAGATGTCGCCAAGGCTTGGATCGCTCCCCGCGTTCCGCGGGCCACCTGCCAACGCATCACCCGATCCTTGAGACGGCGGCGGGCGATGTCACGACTGAGGCGCTCTCCAACCCCGTTCTCCGCCTCCCCAGGGGCTATCTTCCAGACGATCGCCACCTTGTCGCGTCCCCCGGAGAAGAGTCGGGTCGAATCGGCGGAAAAAGCGAGAGCCCGCACCTCGCCAGTGTGTCCGGCGACATCCAGCCGGAGGATCGGATCGCTTGCCTCCCGCGTCACATCGGCCCTCACGGCGGGCATTTGGCCGGCGAGCATCAGCCAGCAGATTCCGAGCACCACCCGGCGTCGGCGTGATTCGGCCCCGAAGCTCTTTGCTCTCTGCATGGTGTTTGCCCTCCCGCCGTCCAACCCAGCATGCCACGTTCCCTCAGCATACCGTCGCCACACCCTCGTCTCTGCCCAGGCGCTCCCGCCGGGGACAGTTTCCAGTATGCTTCCTTGATCCGGTGGCGGTTCCCTCAAAGCGGGAGTTCGCCGAACCGTTTCCCGCTCCCTGCCAGCCAGATAAGGAATCCTCGCTGATGCCAGAAATCCAGATCCACGGTGAGACGGCGATGTTTGAAGAGGCCGATCAGATTGATGTGGCCGACGATATCGCCCAATACAGCTTTGTGACCGCCGATCCGGCTCCTGGGGGCACGCTCCTCATTCGCTTGGTCGATCCCAAGGATCTGCCGACATTCGACGGCCCGCTGTTCATGATGGATGTCGATGAGGCAGAGGATCTGATTATTCTCAAGCAGGTGCAGATGTTCTTCTGGCCCTGGGAGGATGACGAGGAGTTTGAAGACACCGACGACGAGGACGAGGAAACCACATAGCTCCCTGCAGATGCGCTGGCTGGTGAAGCACGCGGCTCAATTCGACCAGTAGACATATTCGTCTGCGGGGAGAAAATCGCGATTGAGCGGCTTGTCGATGAATACCGGTGCCTCAAGCAATGCCGGCCAGAGCGGCTTGACCTGTGCTGAATCGATCTGATCGAGACGAGTCTGCAGTTCGGCCAGCTTATCGGGCCGTTGTTCTGTCAGGTTGTGCTGCTCCGTGGGATCGACGGAGAGATCGAACAGCCACTGCTTTGGCGGAGTTTGTGCCACCTGGAGTTTCCAATCCCCCACCCGCACTGCCCGGTACGGTCCGCTTCTCCAGTAGAGTGCCTCGTGGGGGGCGGGAGCGGCTGGATCGGCGGCGCACTCCAGAAGACTTCGCCCATCGATCGGCCGATCGGTCGGCACGTCAATCCCGGCGGCGGCGGCGGCCGTGGCATAGATATCGACGTGTGTTACCGGATGAGTGGAGGTGGACCCGGCAGGCAGCTTCCCGGGCCAGCGCATCAACAGCGGAATCCGCAGTCCCCCCTCGAAAAACGTCGCCTTCCAACCGCGGAAGGGCTGGTTCAGACCGTCCAATCCCACGTAGTTGGCCCCGCCGTTGTCGCTGGTGAAGATGACCAGCGTATTCTCCTCGAGCCCCTTCTCCCGCAGAGCTTCAAGCACCCGCCCCACGTTGCGATCGAGCGCGCGAATCATCGCTCCATACACCCGCAAGCTCCGATCCTCGATCTGGGGCAGGGCATCAAAATCGGCGCGGGTGGCCTGCAGGGGGGAGTGGGGCGTGTCGTAGGCGAGATACATGAAGAAGGGACGGTGACGATTGGCATCCAAGGCAGCGATCGCTTGATCGGTGAGGTAGTCGGTCATGTAGCCGGGGGTGCTGAACACAGGACCGTCGTTGTAGCGGACCCCCAGCGGTTGCGCCGCCCAGAGAAAGCGGTCGACGGGATCAAAATCCTGCTTCACATTGACCACATCAGGACTGGTGGGATCGGCATGCAGCGTGGCTCCCTGCAGATACCCGAGGCTCTCGCTGAAGCCATGCTGATGGGGGTGAAACTGCTGCGCCTCCCCCAGATGCCATTTGCCGAGGTGAAGCGTGTGATAACCGGCCCCCTGAAGCAGTTTGGCGATGGTGATTTCGCCAACGGGCAGTCCCTGCGACTGATAAGGGGGTACATCCTTCTCTCGCTCAGCGTGATAGATCGGCCGGTGGAGTCGATTGCCAGCATGCACCCCCAGCACCTTCGCAAAATTGATCGGAACGCTGGTGAATTCAAAGCCAAACCTCGTTCCATACCGCCCCGTCAGCAGCGCGGCCCGCGAGGGGGAGCAGGTGGCATTGCCGGCATAGGCCTGCGAAAAATGGACGCCAGAAGCGCCGATAGAATTGATATTGGGCGTGGGAACGGCGCCGCCCGCCACACCCCCCCCATGGAAAGAGATGTCGTTGTAGCCCATGTCGTCGGCCAGAATGACGATGATGTTGGGCTTCCTCGGGAGGCTTGCCTCTGCAGCCCCAGGCCCCTGTTCCCAAACCACCGGCCGATTCGGCAGCGGCGCCGGGCGATTGAGCCGTGCGACCAGCAGGGCCACACCCGAGAGGCCACCGCCGAGGAAAAAGGCTGCTGTGCCGCCCACGACAAGCACTGCGGCGGCAACGGCAAGCGTGCGGGCGTTGAATTTCATGGGAGCCATCATTTCCAGTGATTTAGCGGGCCGCTGCAGCTGCCCAGAAAGAGCCGACTTCCAGCCCGCCGACCAAGAAATAGAACACCAGCAGCAGCAGTGGAACAAGCGTTCGTAGATCAACCAAGAGCATCAGCCGGCTCGGCACCACGACAGTTTTCTCCAGCGACGCCCACTTGTGCGGGACGCCGGCCAGAAACTCCGGGCTTGCCACCATTTCCAGAAGATCGCGGCGGCTGCGATAGCGCACGACTGCCAACTGCTCAAAAAAGTCGGTGTCGGCGCCGGCTGACAGCAATGTTTGCAGGGCGTCGCTGACGAGCACCGGGTAGCTGCCCCGCTTGAGCAGAGCCGGCACCACCACCCGGTTGTAGGCCCGGCCCGCCTCGCGGCCGGTCAACTGGCCCGGCGGCGCTGCGTCCGGCAGGCGTCCCTCGTGATAGCTGGCCTGCGGGCGGTACTGCATCAGGTTGATCATGTAGAACGATCGTCCGTCGTCGGCATCCATAAAGGCCTGGAACGCCCTGCGCTCCTCGGCCGAAAGATCCGCGTAGTGGCCAGCCAGAGTTGCCAGAGCTTCTCCTGGGGCCAGCCGCCGGCGCCACCAAGGCTCGTGCCAGAGCAAAAACAGAAGATAGGCCGCCAGCAGACAGGCGGGCAGGAAGATACTCGGCATGGCGATCGGGGGAGATGAGCCTCTGGATGCGGAGGAAAGGTGAACGGAGTGGGCTTCCGATTGCAGAACTCTTTCTGGAGTGCCGCGATCAAGCGCCCGACCGACAGGCGTCACGCAGAAGATTCCAAGGCTATCATGGCTGGTTCGCATCCACTCCAGCAACCTCGCGCTCTGCGCTGGGGCTGGCGCAGCAAAAAACCGTGGTCGATGCCGGAACATCGACCACGGTCTCTCGTGTCAGCGATTCAAAGTGAATCAGCGGCCCAGCAGCTTCACCTTCCCGTCGATGATGTTCTGCAGTGGGGCACGGTTTGGATCCTGCTCAATCTTCTGGATCAGCGCCAGCCCGGTCAACAGAACCTCACGCTGCCGCTCCTCCAGCGGCGAGAGCTGGGCACCGGAGGTGAGCTTATTGACGAAGGCACCGATGCCACCTGCGGCATCGGCATATTCGGAGTAGAGCTGACGGATCACCTTCCGCAGTTCGTCGCGCATCATTGGAGCTGCATCGGCGACGAGTTTGTCGACCTGCTTGTCGTCGTTGAGATCAATACCCTGAGCCTTCGCCCGAGCGACCGATTCCTTGAGCATCCCGCTCACGAGGTCGTACGACTTTCCTTCCAGATCGGTCAGATGCGTGTCGAGCTGCGAGGCGACATAGGTCTGGGCCTCGCGAGAGATCTGCGGAGGTGATTCGAGCACCATCTGCTCTGCCTGCGCCACCAGTTGCGGAGCCTGGGCCTTCAGATTTTCGCCGAGCTTGCCCACCTCCTGGTCGATCTGCGGCTTGACAGACTGGTAGGCCAGCTCCACCATCGTCTGCGGATCGGCGAACTGATCGACGATCGTGCGATAGAGGTAGTTCAGATACCCGGCCATGCCGAGCAGCAGGGCCCCCATGACGAGGCCTGTGATCCACTGCCGACGTTTGGCGGCGGCAGCATTTTCGTCGATTCTGCGGGAGAGTGAGGCAATGCTTCGCTCCAGCGAGGCCAGATCGGTTGTTGCATAAGAATCAGCCATGGAATGTCCTATTTAAAAAAAAGAAATGGAAGAATGATGAACACGCGAAGGGATGGCTCGGCGAATCGCCCGACTAAAGAGTGGGCGTGCGGCGGGCCAGATGGGCTCAATTTCCCAGCAACTCCTGAGTGGTCGGCAGGATCTGGTTGGTCGGCACGCCACCAGCCGGCATGTCGGCCACAATGGCGTCCACCATCAGCAGAACGTGATGGATAAACTGCTTCTGCAGGCTCTCCTCAGTTTGGGTCGCCGTCTGGGCGACCGGCAGCTTCTCCAGCATGTCGCCGATCTTGGCCTGCTCCTTGGCGATCGTGGCCCGCAGTTCATCGGCCACAACACTCCCCTCTCCAATCATTCCTTCACGCAACTGCTTCGAGAGCGTGTCGACGCGCGTTTCCGTCAGCTTGGGAAAATCTCGCTTCAGGTCGGCAGTCAGCTTGCCGGCGACTCTCGTCATCGCATCGTCGGCCCGTTGGCGCACCGTCTTCTCAATGTCCTCAGCAAACGTGGTGGCCTCTGAGGCAAGCCGGCTGCTCAGCTCCGGCAGGAGTTGCGTTCCCCTGGCAAGCGCCAGATTGCTGTATTCGGGAACCGCCTCCATCACTTCATCGGTGAGCTTTTTGCTCAAGGCCGGCCACTCGGCGTCGACCTTGCTCATCAGCGCCGTCTGGATCTTCTCGGGAGCCATCTTCTGCTGCACCGAACTCCAGAGCGAGGAGCCAAAATAGGCCGCCATTCCCAACAAAGTGAGCATTCCACCAAGGGTGAGCATGCGAGTGAGAAAATTGCTGCGGCCGGTATCGTCGAGTTGTGACTCGAGCATCCGGACCATGCGTTCCAACTCAGCTGGACCTACCGCAGTGGCTCTGCCCTGTGAGCCGCCCTGTGGCTGGGGGGATCGGGATGATTCATACGCAGATTGCATGGCACTTCTCCGTGATGGATGAATGAATAGAAGAGACCCTGGAAACGGATGTATCCCAGGCTTGCGTCAGGAGGCCATCTGGAGTCGGCCCGGTCACGAGTGAAAAAACTCACATCCACCGGGCATTCTTCAGCCCCCGCCCCTGACCCAAGCCAAGATACTACTCCGATCAACTTGGCGTTGGCAAGAAGGCCTGATCCCGCCCGCAGTGGCTCGCTGCGGGGGAGAGGGGGTGCCTTCGTCCGGTTCGCCGTGGCTGAGTCTGCCGGATGGATGTTGCCGTTTGATGAGAACAGGGAATGGAGTTTGCATGCGGCGCAGGCTCCCTGCGGGAATAGAGGGGCTGTCGCTCGGGTAGAGTCAGGGTCGCAACGGCCCACAAGGCCTTCCGCAGCCACCTCGTAAGCGGCTGGCGGCAGGGGTCCGGATTCGTTCTGCAAATAGAATGTAGACTCAGACGGCGGCGGGGCACTTGCAGTTTGGCGCGGTGCCGATGTTTGGGCCGATCGGGAGCAAGTCTGGTCGCCGGCGGGCCCTGCGCTGCGGCCTGCCCGCAGTTGGATGTAGGTTTCAGAAGCCCCCCTCAATAGCACCTCGAAATGGCACCCCAGTCGCAGACACCATCTCCCGCCGGCCAGCCGGCCCCAGCAGACCGTCGGCGGGGATCGTGGTGGCCAACGCTCATCTTGATCGCCTTGGCGAGCGGACTCGGCGGCATCCACCTCAACGACCCCGAGGTGTTGCCTCGGCTGGTCGCCCGACTGCTGCCCGCGGCGCCTGTCGCCAAGGCGGCGCCTCCCCGCATCGTGCCAGTGACGGCTCAGCGTGTACGACAGGAGGAGATGGAACTGTTTCTCAACGGACTCGGATCGGTCGTGGCATTCAACACCGTCACGATCCGCAGCCGCGTTGAGGGGGAGCTAGTGCGGGTGGCATTCTCCGAGGGGCAGGTCGTCAAACAGGGAGACCTGCTTGCCGAAATTGACCCCCGTCCCTACGAGGTGCAGCTGACACAGGCTGAGGGGCAATTGGCCCGCGATCAAGCGGCGCTCCAAGCCGCCAGCCTCGACCTGGCGCGTTACGAGGCACTCCACGCTCAGAAGCAGATCACGGGCCAGCAGATCGACTCCCAGCGGGCACTGGTGCGTCAGGCGGAAGCAGCGCTGCAGATCGATCGGGGCATCATCGACAACGTCAAGCTGCAGCTTTCCTACTGCAGGATCACCGCGCCGATCACCGGCCGGATTGGCCTGCGACTGGTCGATCCGGGCAACATCGTGCGTGGCAATGAACCCGCCGGCCTGGCTGTCATCGCCCAGCTGCAGCCGATCGGCGTGGTCTTCACGATCCCCCAGGACGAGATCGGACGGGTGCAGGAGGCGCTCGCCGCGGGTGGCACGATGGCCGTGGAGGCGTTTAACCGCGACTTCCACACGCAACTGGCGACCGGCACCCTCGCTGCGCTCGACAATCAGGTCGATGCTTCTACCGGCACGGTGAAGATCAAGGCTGTCTTCCCCAACGAGGACGGGATGCTGTTTCCCAACCAGTTTGTCAATGCCCGGCTGCTTGTGGAAACTCTGCGCGGGGCGCTGGTGGTGCCACTGTCGGCGGTCCAACGCGGCCCCGATTCGACATTCGTCTACGTCGTGCAGCCCGATTCGACAGTGGCGGTCCGGCCAGTGACAGTCGGCCCGTCGCAGGGGGACTCCGTCACGATCACCGCCGGTTTGGCTTTGGATGACCTCGTCGTCAGTGACGGAATCGATAAACTTTCCAATAAGGCGAAGGTCGCCGTGCGGGGGCCGGCAGCCACGCCACAGGGCCCGCTGCCGACAGTGGCAGGAACTCCTGTCAAGGAAGACGCCCGTGCCGCGGGGCCCTGAATCATGAACCTCTCCCGGCCATTCATCCTGCGGCCGGTCGCCACCAGCCTGCTGATGGTGGCTATCCTCCTTGCTGGCGCCGTGGCCTACCGCCAACTGCCGGTGTCGGCGCTGCCACAGGTCGACTATCCGACGATTCAGGTGGTGACGCTCTATCCCGGTGCCAGTCCGGAGGTGATGGCATCGAGTGTTACGGCGCCGCTGGAGCGACAGTTTGGCCAGGTGCCAGGCCTGGCACAGATGACATCCACCAGCTCCGGTGGCTGCTCGGTCGTCACGCTCCGCTTCAACCTTGATCTCAACATCGACGTCGCCACGCAGCAGGTGCAGGCTGCGATCAATTCGGCCTCAGCGTATCTCCCCCGCGATCTTCCCAATCCGCCGGTCTACAACAAAACCAATCCCGCCGATGCCCCCATCCTCACCCTCGCCCTCACCAGCGACACCCTCCCGCTGACGCGGGTGCAGGATGTGGCAGATACCAGACTGGCTCAGAAAATCTCACAGCTATCCGGCGTGGGGCTGGTGAGCATCTCCGGCGGCCAGAAACCGGCGATTCGGATTCAGGCCAATCCCACCACGCTCTCCAGTCTGGGGCTCAATCTGGAAGACCTCCGGCTGGCGCTGATGCAGGCGAGCGTGAATCAGGCCAAGGGCAGCTTCGACGGCAGCCGCCAGGCCTACACCATCAGCGCCAACGACCAGCTCCTCACCAGCGACCAATTCCGCGAGCTGATCATCGGCTACCGCAACGGCGCCCCCATCCTGCTGACGGATGTCGCCGAGGTGGTTGATGGGGCGGAGAATGTGCGGCAGGCGGCCTGGATGAACACCACGCCCGCGGTGATCGTCAATATCCAGCGTCAGCCCGGCGCCAATATTATCGCCGTCGTAGACAGCGTGAAGGCTCTCCTGCCGCAGTTGGAGGCAACGCTGCCGGCGGCAGTCCAGGTGCATGTTCTCACCGACCGCACGCTCACGATCCGCGAGAGCATCCGGGGGGTCCAGCACGAACTGCTGCTCACGATCGCACTGGTGGTCTTCATCATCTTCCTCTTTCTACGCAATCTCACCGCCACGATCATCCCCGGCATCGCAGTGCCGCTCTCGCTTGTCGGCACGTTCGCCGTGATGCATGCCCTCGGCTACAGTCTCAACAACCTCACGCTGATGGCCCTCACCATCTCCACCGGGTTTGTGGTTGATGACGCGATCGTGATGATCGAGAACATCGTGCGATACGTGGAGAAGGGGGAAGCGCCGCTGCAGGCGAGCTTGCGCGGGGCGAGTGAGATCGGCTTCACGATCGTGAGCCTGAGCCTGTCGCTGATTGCCGTGCTTATCCCGCTATTGTTCATGGGTGATATTGTGGGGCGACTGTTCCGCGAGTTCGCCGTTACCCTCAGCGTCACGATCATTGTGTCGGCAATTGTGTCGCTCACGCTCACGCCGATGATGTGCAGCCTGTTGCTCTCCTCCCGCAGCCTGCATCAGGAGGGCTGGCTGTACACCGCCAGCGAACGATTCTTCGACGCCTCCGCAAGGGCCTATGCGGCCTCGCTCGAATTGGTACTGCGCCACCAGGGGCTCACGATGCTCACGGCGATTGCGACGCTCGTCGCCACGGTGCAACTCTACAGCCAGGTGCCCAAAGGCTTTTTTCCGGTTCAGGACACGGGCGTGATCATGGGCATCTCCGAGGCACCGCAGCGAATTTCGTTCGAGGCCATGCGCGAGCGACAGCAGGCGCTCAATCGGGCGATCCTGGAGGACCCCGCCGTTGAGAGCCTCTCCAGCTTTATCGGTATCGATGGCACCAACATCACCGCCAACAGCGGACGGATCCAGATCAATCTTGTCCCCCTGGAGGATCGCGGCATCTCTGCCCCGGATGTGATCCGGCGGCTCAGCCGGCGGCTGGCAGAAATCGAAGGCATTGGGCTGTTCATGCAACCGGTGCAGGATCTCTCGGTTGAAACCCGCGTCAGCCGCACGCAGTATCAATACACCCTGGAGTCGCCCGACGTTCGCGAACTGGAGGAATGGGCCCCGCAGCTGGTGGCAAGCCTGAAAGAACTGCCGGAGTTGGCCGATGTGGCCAGCGACCAGCAGGCGGAGGGGCTGCAGACGCGAGTGGTGATCGACCGCGACACCGCCTCCAGAATGGGCGTGACGCCGCAGATGATCGACGATGCCCTGTACGACGCCTTCGGCCAGCGGCAGATCTCGATTCTGTTCACACAGCTCAATCAATACAGGGTTGTGCTGGAGGTGATGCCGGAATTCCGCCACGCACCGCAGGACATGGCGCAGATGTATGTGCGCACCGGAGCCAGCCCCGCTGAGGACCGGTCGGCCGTCGAATCACAGGCAGGCGCAGGAGGGGTGCCGCTCGGAGGCCTGATGCGACTGGAGGAAGTGAAGGCTCCCCTCTCGATCAACCATCAGGGGCAGTTCCCGGTGGTCACTATATCGTTCAACCTGGCCCCGGGGACATCGCTCGGGGCTGCCGTCGAGGCGATGGAAGCGGCGCGTCTGGGGCTGGGAATGCCGGCGGGAATTCAAACCGGCTTTCAAGGAACCG
>Ga0164294_10005304_pt1 | contig 11094 bp, 8 predicted proteins | sample GEODES005metaG_FD_111479 | JGI IMG/M metagenome (GOLD analysis project Ga0164294, IMG submission 111479) | Oligotrophic lake water microbial communities from Sparkling Lake, Wisconsin, USA - GEODES005 metaG | ecosystem: Environmental > Aquatic > Freshwater > Lake | place: USA: Sparkling Lake...
ATCCGGTGCCCGCCGACTGGCCGGATTTCCCGCACCACAGCCTGATCGCGCAATATTTCAACGATTATGTCGATCATTTCGGGCTGCGGGGCCTGATCCAGTTCGAAACGCCGGTGACAAAGGTGGCGCGGCGCAGCGACGGCAATTGGGACGTCACCACCAAGAATGGCACCAAGGCTTATCGCGCGGTCGTCGTGTGCAACGGCCACCATTGGAGCCCCAACCGCCCGGTGTGGGAGGGCCCGTTCAACGGCACCATCATCCACGCCCATGATTATCGCACCCCGTTCGAGCCGCTGAACCTGATCGGCAAGCGCGTGCTGGTCGTTGGCCTGGGCAACAGCGCGGTCGATATCGCGTCCGAACTCGGCCAGCGCAGCATCACGGAAAAGTGCTTCGTCTCCACCCGGCGCGGGGTGTGGGTCTTGCCCAAATATTTCAACGGGGTGCCCGCCGACAAGCAGGCCGCGCCGCCGTGGCTGCCGCTGCCGATCGCGCGCTGGATCGGGCGGCGCAAGGTGAAAAGCCTGGTGGGCAACATGGAAGATTACGGCCTGCCCACCCCCGATCACGAACCATTGGACGCTCACCCTACGGTGAGCGGCGAATTCCTGACCCGGGTCGGCAGCGGTGACATTGCGGTGAAGCCGGCCATCGCCCGGCTCGATGGCGACGGGGTGATCTTCACCGACGGTAGCCGCGAAGTGCTGGACGCGATCATCTGCGCGACGGGCTACAATATCGAATTTCCGTTCCTGTCGCCGGATGACGCACGGGTGACTGAAAATCACATCCCGCTCTACAAGCGTATGGTGCAGGCCGATCCGGCGTTGCACGGCTTGTGGTTCATGGGGCTGGCGCAGACGTTGCCAACATTGGTGAACCTCGCGGAACAGCAGTCAAAGCTGCTGGCGGCGTTTCTGGCCGGCCGTTACGCGCTGCCGTCCCCGCAGGAGATGGCGCAGACCATCGTGGCCGAGGAAAAGCGTTACCAGGGCCATTATTACGCCAGCCGCCGCCACACGATGCAGGTGAATTTCGAACCTTATGTGGCTGACCTGGCCGCCGAAATCAGACGGGGAGCGAAACGGGCCCCGCGTCTGGCGGCGTGAGCGGCGCGCGGCCCAGGGCCACGAACCGCCCCCACAGCAACACGGCCGACAAGGCGCTGGCGATGATGATCGCCCAGATCAGCCCATCCACACCGCCACCAGATTTCACCCCCAACCACCAGGCCAGCGGCATCATCACCACCACATAGGAAAAGATGTGGATCACCGCCGGCGCGCGGATGTCTGACCTTGCCCGCAGTGCTTGAGCGGCCACCACCTGCAGGCCGTCGGCGGCAAAGAACAGGCTGGACAGCACCATGGCGCTGGCGATGCCGGCCATCACGGCAGTTTCGCGCGAATATGCCGCGGCTATGGTGTCCGGGAACAACCACACCCCCAGCGACACGATTAGCAGAACGACCGATGTCACCCCGAAACCCTGCCCGGCCGAAGCCAGCATGGCACCGCGATCGCGGGCGCCATAGGCCCGACCCACCAGCACCGATGTCGCCACCGAAAGCCCCAGCGGCACCATGAACACTGTTGCCGCCACGTTGATCACCACCGCCCAGATCGCCACCGCCGTGACGCTGATCCAGCCGGCAAACACCGCCATCGCCGAAAAGGCCAGGCTTTCGATGAAGTAGCTGACCGCCGCGCCATAGCCGACCGCGCGCATCGCCCGGGCTGCCTCGGGATCGCGCGGCGCCGGCGACAGCACGCCCAATTCCCGCGCCCGGCGCCAGCGCAGGATGACGACCGCCAGCACCACCAGCAGAAAGAGCCGGCTGGCAAAGGTGGCCCAGGCGCTGGCCGCGGCCCCATGCAAGCCAAACATATTGTCCCCCGGCACCAACCACAGATTGACGATGAGATTGACGATATTGGCCAGCCACATCGCCACCATGCCCGGGATGGCGCGGCCATGGGCTTCCAGCCAGAACAGCCCCGCATCGGCAACGATGATCGGCACCAGCGACACCGCCTGCACCTGCAATACCAGAGTCGCGCCTTCGGCCAGGCCCGGCGCCATATCGAAGGCCACCAGCATTGGCCCGCCGGTCACGGCAAGGAACAGCGCGCACGCCACTGAAATCCACGTGGCATAGGCCAAGCCGCGCCGCAGGATCGCCCCGGTATCGGCTTCGCGGCCTTTACCGATGGCCTGGCTGGTCATCACCTGCACGCCGGAAAGCAGCCCAAGCGCGGTGGTCAGCACCACGCCGGTCACCGCCCAGGCCAACGCGTGATAACCCAGTTCTGCCGCGCTGTAGCGGCCCACCACGATGGTATCGACCAGCCCCATCGCCATGATGCCCAGTCGCGATGCCACAACCGGCCCTGAAAGGCGCAGCAGCGCCGACAGGCCGGATCCGGTCGTCTCGGTCGGGGCCATGGCGGCCGTCATTGCGGGTCATTCCAAGGTGAAAAAGGCCGCTCGCCATACAGGCCGCGGCAGATTCGGGCAAATCGGCGGGTGGTTACTTCTTGGACGCAGGCTTCTCGGGCGGCGCCGGTACCAGCTTGCAGCCGCGCGCCTTCATGATGCCCTTGATATAGCTGCGCCTGATCTGACCGGCGAGCCGGGCAGCGGCGGCCTGGCGGGCGGCCTTGTTGGCGCCGGTGATCTGCCGGATGATGCCCTGGCCGGGGATGAGGCTGCCGGTGATGCCTTCGGCACTGTCGAACAACTGCTCGGCCGGGCTGCGGCCCTTTTTCCCGACCAGCGCCGGATCATCGACATCGGGGCCAACCAGCATTGTCATATGATTCACTTCGGCATTCAGTTGGTGGCAGGTACGTAGCGATTTGACCGCGTAAGGGTTGGCCATGATGTCGGCCAGATCCTGCTCGATCTTGGGCTTCATCACGTTCAGGTCCCGCAAGGGGCGTGTCGCGGCGCGGCCCAGCGCATCGTCCACGCCGCCCTTGTCCGGCCCGATCACCTGCTCGGTCCCGCTGTTGGACGGCGGCGGTGGTGGCGGCGGCGCCGTCTGGGCAGTGAGCAGGAGCAGCAAGACGGGGGGTGTGATCATCGGCCCAGCTTGGCCCTGTCAGGTCGAGTCCGCAAGGCTCAGCCAACCCCTACGCCAGTTCAGCCCTTCCCCATCAGGCGCAACACTTCGCTGCGGCTGCTGTGATCGTTGCGGAACGTGCCCATCATGCGGCTGGTGGTCATCACAACGCCCGGCGTCATCACCCCGCGGGCGGACATGCAGGCGTGAGTCGCTTCGATCACCACGGCAACACCAACGGGATCAAGATGCTGCTGGATGCAATCTGCCACTTCGGCCGTGAGCCGTTCCTGCACCTGCAGGCGCCGGGCAAAGCCGTGCAGCACGCGCGCCAGCTTGGAAATGCCCACCACGCGGCTGCGCGGCAGATAGGCGATGTGGCCCTTGCCGATGATCGGCGCCATGTGATGCTCGCAGTGCGATTGGAACGGGATGTCGCGCAGGATCACGATCTCATCATAGCCGCCCACTTCGGCAAAAGTGCGCGACAGGTGCAGGCCGGGATCTTCGGCATAGCCCTTGGTGTACTCGCGCCACGCCTTGGCGACGCGCTTGGGCGTGTCGAGCAGCCCTTCGCGGGACGGATCATCACCTGTCCAGCGAATCAGCGTGCGGATGGCGTCTTCGGCTTCGGCCTGCGGGATGGTGACGAAATCGGCCGGCGCTGGCGCGTCCATCGGGCTGTCGTCGTCGTAAATCGAACCGTTCATGGCGGAAAACTCCAGCTCGAGGACTGTGCCAACTCTCCGTCAGCCTGGCCCGCTGCGGCCAATGGGGACAATGGGATGGCACCGGTAGGCGCTGCAGCGCCCCCAGACAATCGTTGCATTGTCGCAGCATCGACTGCGCGCCGCTGCGACTAACTCCCAATGGATATGCTGTCAGCCCGCCGAACGCGCCCGGCTGGCGCGCTTGCGCTCGTTCGGATCGAGGTGGATCTTGCGCAGGCGGATGTGATTTGGTGTCACCTCCACCAGCTCATCCTCGTCGATATAGGCGATGGCCTGTTCCAGCGTCAGCTTCTTGGGCGGGCTGAGCTGGATGGCATCATCCTTGCCGCTGGCACGGAAGTTGGTGAGCGCCTTTGACTTCAACGGGTTGACCTCAAGGTCTTCCTCGCGGGCGTTCTCACCGATCACCATGCCCTGATAAACCGATTCGCCCGGGCCGATCATCAATATGCCGCGCGGCTGCAGATAGCCCAGCGCATAAGTCACGGCGTCGCCGCTTTCGGTGGAGATCAGCACGCCGTTGGCGCGGCCCGAAATCGCGCCCTTGTGTGGGCCATATTTCTCGAACAGCCGGTTCATGATGCCGGTGCCGCGCGTGTCCGACAGGAATTCGCCGTGATAGCCGATCAGGCCGCGCGACGGGGCCGAGAAGGTCAGGCGGGTCTTGCCGCCGCCGCTGGGGCGCATGTCGGTCATCTCCGACTTGCGCATCGCCATCTTCTCGACAACCGTGCCGGAATAGGCCTCGTCGACGTCGATCACGACGGTTTCATAGGGTTCGGTGCGCTTGCCAGCTTCGTCGGTGCCGAAAATCACCCGCGGGCGCGAAATCGACAGCTCGAAACCTTCGCGGCGCATGGTTTCGATCAGCACACCCAGTTGCAATTCGCCGCGGCCGGCCACTTCAAATGCGTCCTTCGACGGCAATTCGGTGATGCGGATCGCCACATTGCCTTCGGCTTCGCGTGCCAGCCGATCCGCGATCATGCGGCTCGTCACCTTGCTGCCGTCCTTGCCGGCATAGGGGCTGTCGTTCACGCTGAAGGTCATCGACAGGGTCGGCGGATCGATCGGCTGGGCGGCCAAGGCTTCGCTCACGCTCTGCTCGGCGATGGTATCGGCCACGGTGGCCTTGGTCAGGCCGGCCAGCGCGATGATGTCGCCGGCAACGGCTTGATCGACGGCAACGCGTTCAAGACCACGGAAGGCAAAGATTTTCGAGGCGCGGCCGATTTCGGCCACCGTGCTGTCAGGGTTCAGGGCATGGATCGGGCTGTTGACCTTCAGCGTGCCCGACATGATGCGGCCGGTCAGGATGCGGCCCAGGAAATTGTCGCGGTCCAGCAGCGAAACCAGCATGCGGAACGGGGCTTCCGGATCGCCGCTGGGCGGCGGCACATGATCGACGATCTTCTGGAACAGCGGCTTCAAATCGCCGGAACGCACGTCGTCGGTTGGCCCGGCATAACCGCCGCGGCCGGAGGCATAAAGGACGGGGAAATCGAGCTGGTCGTCGTTGGCTTCCAGCGTCACGAACAGATCGAACACTTCGTCCAACACTTCAGATGCGCGCGCATCCGGACGGTCGATCTTGTTGACGACGACAATCGGTCGCAGGCCCAACGCCAGCGCCTTGCCGCAGACGAACTTGGTTTGTGGCATCGGGCCTTCGGCAGCATCAACCAGCAGAATCACGCCATCGACCATTGACAAGATGCGCTCCACCTCACCGCCGAAATCGGCGTGGCCGGGGGTGTCGACGATGTTGATGTGGTAGGGATTGTTGTCAGCGTCTGCCCACTCGATGCTGGTGCACTTGGCCAGGATGGTGATCCCACGTTCCTTTTCCAAGTCATTGGAATCCATGGCGCGTTCGGCCACGCGCTGGTTGTCGCGGAAGGTGCCGGACTGGCGGAACAGCTGGTCGACCAGAGTGGTCTTGCCATGGTCGACGTGCGCGATGATCGCGATGTTGCGGGTGGACATGCGGAGCTTCCGGATCAGAAGGGCGGGGGATGGGCAGGTCAATTCGCCAGCGTTGCGCCAGCCATAACGGATGCGCCCATAGGGCAAGCCCGGCTGAAGGGCAAGCCAAGGCACTTCTGCGCGTGCTGCACTGCCGCAATTGTCGGCGAAACGGTCCTCAAACGATTGACTCCAGACGATGACAATGGCCATGTCCGTCGCAAAGCGGGAGGGTCGCCCGAATGGTCGAAGACGAACAGGGAAATGCTGGATACCCGCAAGGTGCCTACCGGGGCGTGACGGTTGGCGCCCTGCTGGCCGAAGCCCGCGCTGCCGCTGGCCTCGAACTGGCCGATCTGGCCCGCGAAACCCGCGTGCCCTTGCGCCACCTGATGGCCATCGAAGCCGATGATCATGAAGCGCTGCCGGCGCTGCCTTACGCGCTGGGATTCGTGAAGACATTTGCGCGCAGCGTCGGGCTCAATCCGGAAAGCGTGGGGGCCCAATTCCGCGCCGAAACCCGGCTGACCCCGCATGTGCCATCCGCGCCCAGCTTGGAAACGCTGGATGAATCTCGCTTGCCTTCGCAGGGCCTGGCCTTCGCCGGTCTGGCTGTGCTGGTGCTCGTGATCGGCGGTCTCGGCCTTTATGGCAGCGGCGTGCTCGATCCGGTGCCAAGCGCCCCGCAAGTGGCAGCCCCGGCCCCGGCAGCGATAGATACGGCCACTGTAGAAGCCTCCGCTCCGGCGCCCGCCCCGGCTGCTGCGGCTGGCGCCAGTGCCGCAGCGGCGACGCCCGCCACCATCCCAACCAGTGGCCCGGTGACGTTGACCGCGCGAACAGACGTGTGGGTGAAAATCTACAGCCGCACCACCGGTCGCAAGGCATTTCAGGGCCTGATGGTTGCCGGCAGCATCTACAAGGTGCCGGAGGACAATGGTCCCCTCGTCTTACGCGCGGGTCGCGCCGGAGAGATCGAGGTGAGCGTGGCCGGCGTCAAGCTGCCACCGCTGGGCGGGTCGGTCGAAACCGTTGATGGCGTCGTGCTGACCGCGCCGGCCCTGGCGGAACGCTTTGCCGGGTCTGCTGCTGCCGCTGCGCCCGTTCAGGGTCCGGCAAGTCAGGCTGCGCCACAACCGGCGCCACGTTGAGTTTCGGGGGCCTGTTTGTGAGCCGTTTGGTGCCTTTTCTGCTTGCTGCCGCTGTGCTGCTGCCCGCCCCTCTCGCGGCACAGGCGGTGGATGTTGGCAAGCTCGATCGCCGGGTGGGCACACTCGAATCGGAAATGCGCGCGGTGCAGCGCAAGGTTTTTCCCGGCGGCAACGCGCGATTCTTTGAACCGGAAATCCCCGCCCAAGCCGCAACGCCCGCACCTGCGCCGGAAACGCCGCCCGCCACCACGCCGATTGCCGATCTGACCGGTCGGGTGGACGCGCTGGAAGGCCAGTTGAAAACGATGACCGGCCAGATCGAGGCGATGGAATACAAATTGCGCCAGCTGGAAGACGGCCAGCGCCGATTGAAGGGCGATGCCGAGTTCCGGCTGAACGCGCTGGAGAATCCTGGTGGTGCGCCGCCGGCCCCGGCCGCCGATCCCGCCGCGGTTCCAGGCAAGCTGCTCGCCCCCTCCGCTGCAACGCCCGCACCGGCGCCGGCCAAGCCGGCTGTGCCCGCCGCCAAGCCCGCCACTGACGCGGCGGCCTGGACCGCCGCTTACCCCAAGGTGACGGCCCGCGATTGGCCGGGCGTTGAAACCGCGATGAGCCAGTTCATTGCCGATTGGCCGAAATCCGTCCGTGTGCCGCAGGCCAAATACTGGCTGGGCCGCAGCTTTGCCGCGCGCACCCAGTATCCGCAGGCGGCCAAGGCCTTTCTTGATGTCTATCAGTCGGCGCCGCGTTCGACGCCGGCCCCTGATGCGTTGATCGCGCTGGCTGGCGCCCTGAATGCGATGACCAAGCCCAAGGACGTCTGCCAGGTGCTGGGCGAGCTTGAATCGGTCTATGGAACCAAGTTGACCGATACACAGAAGGCCGACGCCGGGCGCCAGCGCACGAAAGCCAAGTGCACTGCGTGAGCGGGCCAAATGTGCGGCCTGATCTGGCCGCACTAATTGCGGCGGCGCTGGGCCGCCCGGTGGCCGCTGATGAACGCATTGCCGTGGCGACTTCGGGCGGGCCTGACAGCCTGGCGCTGCTGTCACTGGCCGCTTCGGCCTTTCCCGGCCGGGTGACGGCGCTTACCGTTGATCACCGCCTGCGGTCCGAGGCGGCCGCAGAAGCCGCCAGTGTTGCCGCTCAGTGCGCCGCCCGCGGCTTGCCGCATGTGACGCTGGTGCGTGAAGGCGGGGATTTCACCAGCAATATCCAGGCCCGCGCCCGCGCCGCCCGCTATGCTCTGATGGGCGATTGGTGCGCCGCCCGTGGCCACGGCCTGCTGCTCACCGCCCATCACGCCGACGATCAGGCCGAAACGCTGCTGATGCGCCTGAACCGCGCCAGTGGCAGTGATGGTCTGGCCGCGATCCGACCGGCGCGGCGATTGCAGCCCGGCGTGATGCTGGTGCGGCCTCTGCTGGCGGCCAGCAAGGCCGATCTGGCGGCGATCACCGCCGCCGATGGCTGGCGGCAAGTGGATGATCCCAGCAACCGCGATCTCCGCCATGATCGCACGGCCATGCGGGCCTTGCTGGCCGCCACGCCGGCGCTGGATGCGGCTGCTCTGGCGGCCAGTGCGGCGCACCTGGCTGCCGACGCCGAAGCGCTTGCCTGGGCCGCCGATCTGGCCTGGGCCGGGCGGGTGCAGGAAGCCGATGGCCGGTTGCTGGTTGATGCGGGCGGGCTGCCCGCGGCGCTGGTGCAGCGGCTGCTCGCAAGGGCGGTGGAAACGCTGGCCGGGCGGCCGGCGCGGGGCAGCGACATCGCTCGGCTGGCCGCGCGACTCGGGGCTGGAGCAACCGGCACACTGGCCGGCATCGTCGCGCGTCCCGGCACAATCTGGCAACTTTCCGTCACCCGGCCGCCACAGACGGGCGGCAAAAAGCCACAAAACGCCGCCTGAAACGGGGCAGAACAGCACAGGCGGATTGCAACCCCACCATTCCACCTTATCTTGAGTTGTGCGTGTGATCGCTAGTACCGCCGTGTGTATCTGATCAGGAACTGTCCATGTCCGAAGGCCCCAACAAGCGTCCGCCCAACCCCTGGATGAAAAATCTGGGGCTGTGGATCGTTATCCTGCTCGGCCTCGCTGTGGCGGTGAACGTGATGCAGGGCACCGGCTCTTCGCGCAGCGGTGATACACTGGCCTATTCGGATTTCCTGGCGCGCGTGGATGATGGCGCTGTGAAATCGGTGGAGATCCGCGGCGAGGAAATCATCGGCCGCACCAGCGGTGACGAGGAGTTCCGCACCTTCAACCCCGGCGACACCCAGTTGATCGAGCGCCTGCGCACCAAGGGCGTGCGCTTTGATGCCCGCCCGGAAGAAAGCCGTTCGGTGATCGCGCAGCTGTTCTTCAACATGCTGCCCTTCATCCTGATGATTGGGATCTGGATCTTCGTCATGCGCCAGATGCAGAATGGTGCTGGCCGTGGCGCCATGGGTTTTGGCAAATCCCGCGCCAAGCTGCTTGTGCAGAAGGAAGGTCGCGTGACGTTTGACGATGTTGCCGGCATCGACGAAGCCCGCGAGGAACTGCAGGAAATCGTCGACTTTCTGAAGGATCCGGGCCGTTTCAGCCGACTGGGTGGCAAGATTCCGAAGGGCGCGTTGCTGGTTGGCCCGCCCGGCACCGGCAAGACGCTGCTCGCCCGCGCCATTGCCGGCGAAGCCAATGTGCCGTTCTTCTCCATCTCCGGCTCCGATTTCGTTGAAATGTTCGTCGGTGTCGGCGCCAGCCGTGTCCGCGACATGTTCGAACAGGGCAAGAAGTCGGCCCCGTGCATCATCTTTATCGATGAAATCGACGCCGTGGGCCGCAGCCGCGGCGCTGGTCTGGGAGGTGGCAACGACGAACGCGAGCAGACGCTGAACCAGTTGCTGGTGGAGATGGACGGTTTCGATGCCAATGAAGGCATCATCATCATCGCTGCCACCAACCGGCCCGACGTGCTCGATCCCGCCCTGCTCCGCCCCGGCCGTTTCGACCGCCAGGTCGTGGTCGGTCGCCCCGATATCGATGGGCGCGAGAAGATCCTTGCCGTCCATATGAAGAAGGTGCCGCTGGCGCCCGACGTGAACGCCCGCACAATTGCACGTGGCACCCCGGGTTTTGCCGGTGCTGATCTGGCCAATCTGGTCAACGAAGCCGCGCTGCTGGCCGCCCGCCGCGGCAAGCGGCTGGTTTCCATGCGCGAATTCGAAGACGCCAAGGACAAGGTGCTGATGGGCACCGAGCGCAAGACCATGGCGATGACCGAGGACGAGAAGAAGATGACCGCCTATCACGAGGCTGGCCACGCGCTCGTATCGCTGCACGAGCAGGCGTCTGACCCAATTCACAAGGCCACCATCATCCCGCGCGGCCGCGCGCTCGGCATGGTGATGCGCCTACCGGAACGTGACCAATACAGCTATCACCGGGACAAGATGTACGCCAACTTGGCCGTGGCCATGGGTGGCCGTGTCGCAGAAGAAGTGATCTTCGGCTATGACAAGGTCAGCTCCGGCGCCTCGTCGGACATCAGCTATGCCACCGATCTGGCGCGCTCGATGGCGACTCAGTGGGGCATGTCCGATAAGTTGGGCCCGCTGAAATATGTCGAGAACCAGGAAGAAGTGTTCCTCGGCCACAGCGTGACCAAGGCGCAGAACATGTCGGAAGAAACCGCGCAGATGATCGATAGCGAAGTGCGCGCCATCGTCACCACCGGCTATGATCGTGCCAAGCAGGTGCTGACCGACAATATCGACCAGCTGCACGCCATCGCCGGCGCCCTGCTGGAGTATGAGACGCTGACCGGTGACGAGATCAAGAAGGTCATGGACGGCGGCACCGTCGATCGCGGCAGCGCCACCACCACCCCGGTGGCGCGGCCTTCGTCTGGCTCGTCTGCCATTCCCAAGGCCGGCCGTCGCGGCACCGGTCTGGGTGAGGCACCAGCTGGCGCGTGAAGTGGCTGGCGATTGCGCTGGCCCTGTTGGTGGCGGCTCCTGTGGCTGCCACTGATGCCTTGCTGATCGCGTGGTTCGAGATTCCGGTCAGTAATCTGGACCGAGCGATGCGCTTTTACGAAGCAGTGTTCGGCAAGCCGCTGATCCGGGACCGGGTTGATGGCTACGACATGGCGATGTTTCCTGGCACCGATGGCCCGGAAGGCGCGCTGGTCAA
>Ga0164294_10005305_pt1 | contig 11093 bp, 8 predicted proteins | sample GEODES005metaG_FD_111479 | JGI IMG/M metagenome (GOLD analysis project Ga0164294, IMG submission 111479) | Oligotrophic lake water microbial communities from Sparkling Lake, Wisconsin, USA - GEODES005 metaG | ecosystem: Environmental > Aquatic > Freshwater > Lake | place: USA: Sparkling Lake...
GGTTGGGGGACGATTAAATCGGGTGCCATCGATGCCTGACCGCGCTGAAGGATGGTGGTCTTTTGATTTTCATCGACGAGCACCGTGGTGACTACGGCGTCCGTTAGAGGGCGCGTGGGTTCGACGGGCGCGGGCGGCACGAAGGGGGCGACTTCGAGCGAACCTGGGATGTAGGTGTCTGCATCGGTGAGAGGAAGTGTCGGGGTGAGGTCCTCTGCATGGAGGGTCGCGGTGAACGCGAGGACGCCGAGGAGTAGATGAATTCGGCTCGGTTGGACGAATTTTGATCGGTGGAAGTAGATTGCGGGAGGATGCATGACGTATGGAACGAACCAGCATGGAGGCTGGGACGAGGGGAAGTGAAAGGTGTCAGATAACTGACGGCGGTGAGGTAATGATTCAGCGGATTTTCGTCAAAGTAAAATCAGGCGATGGTGGATGTTTCATGAATTTGCAGGTCCGGTGGGAAATTGTGCCTAAGGCGAGGTCGGCCGGGGGCTGAAGCTGGAGATTTCTCGGAGTTGCTCCCAAAGTGCCAGTTCCTCGTCGGTGGATTCCTTCGGTAGGTGGATGGTGATGGTGGCGAAGAAATCACCGCGGTCTGTGCCTTTTCCCTTGGGCAGGCCGCGGTTGCGCACGCGGAGTTGTTGGTCGGATTCGCTTCCGGCGGGGACTCGCAATTTGATCGGCCCGTCAAGGGTTGGCACGGTCACTTCGGCGCCAAGTACTGCCTCCCATGGGGCGAGGTTGAGCTCATAGAAAAGATCGGATCCCTCAGTGTGGAAAAACGGGTGGGCGGCGTGGCGGACTCGGAGGTAGAGATCGCCAGGGCCTGCGTTGCCGGTGCCGGGTTCGCCTTGGCCTGAGACGCGGATGCGCTTGCCGTGGATCACCCCGACCGGGATGCGGACGTGAAATGAATGTTTCTCGGCCTTTCCCGTTTTGGGATTGGTGATTTGAAGAGAGATCGGGCGGGTGTCCCCGTGCATCACCTCCTCGAGCGTGACGAGAATGTCGCCCTGGATGTCGTTGCCGCGCGTGTTCGGTGGGGGAGAGTTGGCGCCCCAGGGATCGGTGTTTGAAAATCCACGACCTTCGCCGCCGCTGAAAAATTGTTCAAAGAAATCGCTGAAGCCCGTACCGCTGAAATTGAAGGATTGGCCTGATGTGCCGTTTGCGTTGCGTCCTTGCGCGTGTGGGGGCATTCCATGGCCCTGCCAGTTTTCCCCGAGGTCGTCGTATTTCTGCCTTTTTTCCGGATCGCTCAGGACTTCGTTGGCTTCATTGATCTCTTTGAATTTGGCTTCTGCCGATTTTTTATCCTTGGCGACATCTGGGTGATATTTCCGCGCGAGCTTGCGGAATGCCTTCTTGATCTCGGCGGCACTTGCATCGCGCGAAACACCGAGCGTGGCGTAATAGTCTTTGAATCCAGTGTCCATGGTTGGGGTGGTGAAAAAACCGTCCCATGTTTAGCGGAGACCGAGGGGTTTGTCGAGGCTGCAAGATCCCCCCGAGGTGCAGCGGGCGTGGCAAACGCTTTGCCGGATTTACGAGTTAGCCAATGCTTGATCGAGGTCGGCGAGAATGTCGTCGATGTGCTCGATGCCGATCGAGAGGCGGATCAGCTCCGGTGGGATTCCAGCTGAGAGTTGTTGGGCCTCGTTGAGTTGCGAGTGCGTGGTGGATGCCGGGTGGATTGCGAGTGATTTGGCATCGCCGACGTTGGCGAGGTGTTTGAATAGCTTGAGGGAGTCGATGAATTTCGTGCCGGCCGTGGCACCGCCTTTGATGCCGAATACCACCATCGAGCCGCCCTTGCCGTGGAGGTATTTCGCGTTGAGATCGGCTTGGGAGTCACCAGTTAGGCCGGGGAAGCGCACCCACTCGACGGCGGGGTGTTGCTGGAGGTGTTTGGCAGCGGCAAGTGCATTTTCGCAGTGGCGCTCCATGCGTAGCGGTAGGGTTTCGATGCCTTGCAGCGCGATCCATGCGTTGTCGGGCGAGAGGCAAGCGCCGAGGTTGCGGAGCGGTCCGGTGCGCATGCGGAGGATGTAAGCAAGTGGGGCGAGCGGGGCTGGAAGGTCGTGACCCCAGCGTAGACCATGGTAAGATGGATCGGGCTGGTCGAAGAGTGGGTGCTTGCCGGCTGCCCAGTTGAATTTTCCTGAGTCGATTACGATTCCGCCGATGGCCGCGCCATGACCGCCAAGCCACTTGGTGAGCGAGTGGACGACGATGTCCGCGCCGAAGGCGATGGGCTTCGTGAGATAGGGGGTGGAAAACGTCGAGTCCACGATGAGTGGCAGGCCGATGGCATGAGCGGCAGCGGCGATGGCCTCGATGTCAGAAATTTCTAATGCAGGATTCGAGACTGATTCGCAGAAGAATGCGCGGGTCTTGGAGTCGGCTGCTGCCGCGAAATTTTCGGGGTTGTTTGAATCGACAAAGCGTACCTCGATTCCAAGCGCGGGCAGGATGTCTTTGAATTGAGTGTAGGTGCCGCCATACAGGTTGCGGGCGGAGACGATGTTGTCGCCTGCTTTGGCGAGGTTGATGATCGAGTAAAAAACTGCGGAGGTGCCAGAGGCTACGGCAAGTCCTGCGGCGCCACCTTCTAATGCGGCCACCCGTTGTTCGAGCACGTCGTGAGTCGGGTTCATCAAGCGCGTGTAAATGTTGCCAAGTTCACGCAAGGCAAAGAGGTTCGCGGCGTGTTTCGTGCTGTCGAATACGAACGATGCAGTCCGGTAAACTGGAACGGCACAGGCGTGGGTGGTGGGATCCGAGGAGTAGCCGGCGTGGAGGCATTGGGTCTCTAACTTCATGGTCGTCGATGGGTGTATTCAGTTTGGATTTTGGCGAAAAGTGTATGGTCTGTGAACCTCGTAGGTTAAGGGTTCCCCGGATTTCCGCAACTTGGAAAAGCACAAATCGTGGTTTGGCGCGTCTTCAGCTTCCTCAAGGAGTACCTTTCCAATCGCCGATGGGTTTCACGAAATGGAATCCCCAGATTTCAAAACCAAGGCGATGATAGAGGCGGTGGGATGCGCGATTTTCGGTGTAGCTGTCCAGCACCACCGTGTTGCAGCCTTCCTTTACGGCGAGGGCTTCGAGCCACTGAATCAAGAGGCTGCCAACGCCCATCGACCGGTGGGTGGGCGCGACCACGAGATTGTCAATTTCAAGATAGAGCCCGCACCAAATCTTGGTGGCAACCCATGCGCTGGCCACGCCCACGAGGGTTTCTCCGATGAAAGCGCCAATGATCCGGTAGTGGTTATGGTTGGTTAGAATCGTGTGAAGGCGCTCGACAATCGTCTGAAGCGGTGTCTCTGGATTCAGGAAGCTGAGTAACTTACTGGCGTCCTCAAGGTCCGCAGCTGTCAAAGGCCGTAGCGTCAAGGATTCCATTCGGATCGGCTAGAATTAGGGATTGCTTGGCTTGATCGAGATCAGCAATGCATTTCTAGCAGAAAGATATTTTGCAGCCAGCTTGTTGATTTCCTCCAGCGTGATCGAGTGGTAATCGGCATCGCGGGTGCGTGCGAGGTCGAGTCGCGTTGGATCTTCTTGGGATTGGCTCATGACGGTGGTGATCCAGTAGGAATTGTCACGGAGGGATTTGGTGATCTGGCTGAGGGTGGGTTTGAGGGCACGGTCGAGTTCGTCGGCAGTGGCACCTTGACGGGCAAGGTTGTCGGCGAGCCTCCGCATAGTGCTTAGGAGTTTTTCGAGGTCTTCTGGCTTGCCGACGCTCTGGCCGATAATGTAGCCGACGTTATCATATGCGTCTGAGCCAGAGGCACCCGCGTTCGGACTGTAGGATGCGCCTAATTTTTCACGGATTTCTTCGCGAAGGCGGTCACCGTAAATTTCTCCAAGAATGTTGAGGCGGCGGAATTCCTTTTGGTTGCCACGAATGCCTGCCGTCTTCCAAATCGTGGTGGCGATGCCTTGTGGTACTTTGGACTCGTAGGTGAAGGTTTTTTCTTCGGGTGCGTTCGGGAATTGGACCTTGCGGGCGTCTTGGCGCTCTGGGTTGCTTTGAGCTCGGGTGGCGAGGGCTCCGAAGGTGGCTAACAAGTCAGGAAGGATTTTTTCCGAATCGAAATCGCCAACGACGCTCAGTTCAAGATATCCTTTGGTGAGCTCAGGAGTGAGCCAGTTTTTGACATCATTGACGGTGTATGAAGTCAGAGTTTTCACTGGTGCGATCGTGAAGCGCGAGTCGCCACCGTTGAGCCACGCTTCCATTTCTTGGTTGGGGCCAGCGGGAGTGTATTTGAGTTGTTGGTACATCATCGGCACCGCTTTTTGGAACTGCCACAGCGCTTCTTCGCGATAGCCGGGATCGATTAGAGTGGCACACATCAGTTGGGCCTGGAGGGTGAAATCTGCTGGGGTCGTCTTGCCGACAAGCGTGAAGGCGTCATCGCCAATGACGAGAGTGGAGCCGACATTTTTTCCTGCTAGGATTTGTTGGAGTTCGTCATTGCTGTGTTTGCCGAGCCCGCCACCTTCGAAAATCGAGGTGGCAAAGGTATCGAGCATGGGCATCCCCTTGGGCTGGGTAAGTTTTCCTGAGCCGATGCGGGCGACGAGGCGAATCACGCCTTTTTCGAAGTCGGTTTGTTTGAGGTTGATGCGGACTTGGTTCGAAAGCACCCGTTGGGTGATTCCAAGGTCCTTGACTTCCTTCGTGCTCGCGATGGTGCCAGCCACGCCGAAATCGGTGTAGCCGAATGGTTGGGTGGCACGCTGAGCAGGTGCTTCCACCGATTTGTCGCGTGAGTCTTCAAAAAGCGCCGCGAGGTCTTGCTTGGCATTTTCGGATGGCTCTTTGGTGGTTAGAATCAAGTGGTGACCGGTTGCATCCCAGAACTTCAAGAACGCTTGGTGGCAAACCTCGGGATCGATCCCATCCAGTGCTTTTTGTGCGAGGCCAAGATCGGTTGCTGGGTCCGAGAAGACCGACTGGTCGTTGATCGACTTGGCCAAGGCGGTGGCGATGTTTTCTGATTTCCGGCTGTCCTTCTGTTTGACCTGTTGCTCGTAGGCGTTGAGGAGGTTCGCCTTGGCTTCGGCCAGTTCCGCTTCGCTAAAACCATAGGTCACTGCGGCGCGGAACTGCTGCTCGAGGATGGGGACCACTTCCTGCCAGCGGTCGTCTGCCGCCGTGATATCGATCGAGCCAATTGCGCAGTGATTAAAAAGAACGCTATTAGAAGCAGTGCCAGAAGCAACTGCGGAGCCTGCGATTTTCGATAAGCGCTCGAAGCGACGACTCATGATCGAGTGCGCGATCTGGAGGGTGATGTCCTCCGCGCGTTTCGCGGCAGTGTCGGGTTTTTGAGTGTAAGGCTTCACCACCACCAGAGAGACATCGGTCGAGCTGACTTCTTTGTCGGCGAAGATTGCGGTTTCAATTCCCTCCAATGGCTTGATGGTGCCGAGATCCGGATTTTTACCGGGTGCGGGTGGATTGACCATGGAGGCGAAGGCGCTCTTGATGCGGCTTTGGACGTCCTTCGGTTCGATGTTGCCCACGACCACGAAGGTCATTCTGCTAGGGGTGTAGTAGCGGGTGTAGAGATCGGTGAATCGCTCGCGGGGCGCGGATTGGATCACCTTTTCCAACCCGATCGGCAATCGTTTACTGATGAGGGAATCCGGTAGAAGCGTTGTAAATTGTTGCTCCATGAGGCGATTGCTCACCGAGTCACGGCTGATTTTTTCTGATAGAATCACGCCGCGTTCTCTGTCGATTTCTTCGGTCGAGAGCAGTGCACCATCGGCAAAATCCCGCATCACCGTGAAGCCAAGTTTCAAAGTTTCCTCGGAGAGGTCGGGCAGATCGAGCATGTAAACGGTCTCGTCAAACGACGTGTAGGCATTCACATGAGCGCCAAATGCGATCCCGAGTCGTTGCATTTTCGGCACCAAGTCTTCGGGGGCGTATTGCTTTGAGCCGTTGAAAACCATGTGTTCGAGGAAATGAGCGAGACCGCGTTGGTCTTCTGCCTCCATCAATGAACCCGAGGTGATGTGAAGCCGCAGGGAGACCCGCTTGGGCGGCTCGGCGTTTGGATAGACGATGTAGCGGAGGCCGTTTTCCAAAGCCCCGAAAGTAGCACCTGGGTCAGCAGGGATGTCGGATGCCTCATGGGGCCACGGTTGCGGAGTGACGGGAGCGGGGGCCGCTGCTTGGGCAGTTGCGGGCGGCACGGAGGCGGGCGGCTTTTGGGTCTCCTCGGCGGATGGCCTTGAGGTCGCGAGCGCCGACTTGGGCGATTGCACCGACAGAATGACTGAGGAGAGGCCGAGAATGAGGACAAGAATCAAAGGTGTTGCATTCTGCATGCCACAAGATGCTTGAGCTCGGGTGGTTTTGGCAACGTCGAAAACCGCCGCGATTCGGGAATCGGCGGGTGGGAGGCAGGGGGATTTGCGAAACTTTCGGAAAACAGAGTTGCATTCTGAGGTGCCGCATGATGGTTTTTCCTCCTACCCAATTAAGATGTGCGCGCGTGGCGGAATTGGTAGACGCGCTAGATTCAGGTTCTAGTGGGGGCAACCCTGTTCAGGTTCGAGTCCTGTCGCGCGCACCATATCATTACAAGGGGTTACGGGTTAGAATCCCGCCCAGTTGATAGCCCTCCACTTACTCATGAACGAGGGTGGTGACAAATGTCGGATCTGACTCTGTAGTCCGCGCAGAGATCAGGCGTTCTAGGGGCAGGAAGAAGCAAGGACCGTTTCTCAAGGTGAAAGCCGGGTCTGCCTTGGTGCCGATCTACCAGACTGAATCCAAGGGTCGGTTGCATCTCAAGGTGAGCCGAATCTTGGCGAGTGAAAGGGGATGCAATCCCCTCCTTAGCTCAGGCAGTGGGCGTGGCGTTTCATTTTCGGTTTATTTGGTGGTTTAGGGGCGATCGGAGGTCAAAAATTGACAAGAAGGCGGGTAAAATGACTCCCCGCGAGGCAAGGGGACGTTTTGGTGGCGCGCGGGGCGTTTTTTCTATGTCAGGGGGGCAATCCCGTGGCGTAAGGGAAAGACCCCATGGCGTAAGGGGATTTTCCCCCTGAGTCCGGAGAATGAGCCCCTAGCGTTGGGGATTGCTTCACTTGGTGTGGAAAATGGGATTGAGAAGCAGCCCGTCGAACTCAGGTTCCGGCGGAAGCGCGTTGAAACCCCCTTCGGATACAAGCGGCCAGCGCTATCGGTGGTGCCTATGAGTTGAAGCGATCATCGGCAGGTGTCGTGCCGATGGTGGGCGGAAACTGAGGAGCGCTTGTTGAAGTGCATGGAGGCGCTCGTTTCATTGCGGAGCACTTTGGAAACCAATATCTTTGAGTCGCTCGCCATCGAAGTTGGCTCTCTTGGGGCGTTTGGGTGACGCGATTTTTCAGGCGCATTTCGGACAGACGCCGAAGAACTCGAGCTCGTGATAGAGATTCCGGAAGCCGGTTTTCTCGCGGATTTCGTCCTCCAGCTGGTGAACCGGGCAGGGGGCCTTGATTGCCTCGATGCTTCCGCAGCTCGTGCAGATCAGATAATCACTGTGCCTGCCCGGGACGATGAGTGTGAAATACGCAGCCCTCTCGTGAAGGCCGAGACGCCGCACGATTCCATGTTCCGCGAGCCGCTGCAGGAGCCGGAAAACCGTGGCTTTGTCGCATTGATCCAAGAGGCGATCGGACGAAGCAAGTTCGGACAACGTCATGGGGCGCGGGCTTTCCAGCAAGGTGCTGAGCAACTCCTCAAGCGCCTTCGTACGGCGAAGGCCCAAGGTACGGCAGCGGTCGATGGTTTCTCGAACAATCGGATTCATATGCGGCGGAGAGTAGAACCGCGAACTTTCTAAAGCAAGCGTGGGGACGGTGGGTAGCTGGCATCGAACGGATCAGGCTGCCCGCTTGAGATCATTTAGGAAGCACGCGTATGCCACCTGTTTCTCGGAGTCTCCCAGGATCCGGAGGAGATTGAACGGATGGCTGGTTAGGATCATCCTGCTGGCGATCTCGGGCGCGGTATAGATGCCGGGGTCTGTGGTCACGGAGATGGGTCTTCCGAGCAGAGATCTCCCGGCGGTGGCTCCCAGCAGAATCAGGATTTCTGGGGTGATTCGGCTCAGCTCCGCGAGCACCCACGGGCGGTAGGCGTCGATTTCGCCAGCGTTCGGCTTGGAGTGGAGGCGGTGCTTGCCGCGCGGCGTCCATTTGAAATGCTAGACTGCGTGGGTGACATAGACTCCGGAGCGTTCGATGCTGACTTCCGCGCGCTCGATGGGGTTCACCGCGATTGCGGAGGTGCAAATACCCACCTTTACTCCTGCCTCGGTACTTTATCGAAGTGTCAGACTTCGATTGGGCCGTGGACCGGAGCACGCGAGATCCGCGGTCCAACCAGCTGGCAATCCGTGGCGTTCACTCAAACGAACTCACTTGAACTCGACCGAACCCGCGTGCCGGAGCAATGGAACCAACCGGTCGGCGGGAGAGCACTTTTTCCCACACTGCGTTGAGCGCAGCCATTTCTAACGGGAAATCGCTGGTGGTGGTGGTGATGCCGTCGGTTTGCCAAAGCAGGTCGGAAGAGTATTGTGGGTGGTACAATAGCGGTGCGATCTGCGCACCCGTCCGGCGCGCCGGGTATTCCAACACTTGATAGAACGTGCCGCCCTCCTCCACCAGCGACAGCTTCGGCAAGCCGAGCCCGGGCAATTCAGGCGTGATTACGCCACTCCGCGGATCGAAGCCGAAGGCGAACTCAACCAGGTTTTTCATCCCGTCCTGATCGGGATCTGCCTCCGGTCCGCAGATGGCCGGATCATCAAGCTCGTTGGCGGAAAAATGGGTGGCCTGCCATTGGGCGAATGGGCCGATGGCGAAGGTCAGGGTGTGGACCGCGCTTAATCCCGTGGGATTCGTTTGGCCTGGCCCGATGAATGCGGACGCCTTGATACGCACCTTGTGGATGCCGGGTCTGCTGAAACCCCAGTTCATGTGAGTGTGGGTGCCTCCAGCGTAGTAGTAATCGTTCACCACACCCGTGTCATAGGTGGACATCCAGACTTTCGGCGTGGAGCCGGAGGTGGTCCACAGGGAGAAATGCGAGGCAGTTCCCGGCGGCGGCGTGTAGCCATCGAGCGAGATCTTGATCCATGGACGGGCCGTGGTTTGAGAAACACGGAGATCACTTGGAATGTAACTCCCGAATGTTCCGGCGTTTTGGTTGTTTTCCAAACCCGGCCACGACTCGCCGATTCCGGGAGTGCTCTGGACGGCGATCCACAGCGGTTGCCCCACAAGCACTCCGGTAAACGCAAACGCGGCGGATGCCGGTTGTGTGAACCGGGCGCCAGAGTTTGCCGGGTTTCCGGCGATGTAGGGTTTGTCGGAAAGCGGGAATGACACCTCCGGTGTTTCATGGGCGACTTCGCCATTGCTGTCGGTGACGGCTTGGCAGGTCCAGACACCGGGCGTTTCCCAGCGCCAGCGGATGTCCACATGTTCCGCCATGGGAATGAGTCCCGCGTGAAGTTGGGATGCTGTGGCGAAGATAAGCGTTAGGATGGTGGTTTTCATTGTAGGCCCGGGACTCCCGGTGGTTTTGCGATGTTGATTCCGGCGTCGAGCTTGCGTTTCACCTCGATGGCGGAAGTGGATTCGACGAGGCCATCGACGTAGAGGTAGTGCGAGCGGCCCTTGGTGTTTTCGGTCTTGCTGCCGCTGAAGCGGCCGGGAGAAATATCGCCCACCAGCGAAGCCCACGACGACCATTGGTTCGAGTGGGTATGATCATTGCCCGGCCCGGTGCCGGTGGTATCCGAACAGATGAATGCGATGATCGTGCGCGATGGCTCGGGAATGGCGGACACACGGTTCAAGGCCGGGCCGGTCGGTTCGCCGAAGGGATCGGTTTCTGGCACGAAGATGTAACTGTTGAGAATATAGCTCGTGCCTTTCGCCTTGAGGCGTTCCTTCTTCTTCGGATCTTCCGGGCAGACCCGCGTGTTCTCAAAATCCCCGAGGTAGGTTTCCAGCGCATAGACCCATGCGCCATCGAGATCGGTCGAGTGGGTGGTTTCGGGAAACGTCCCACCGTGATCCGAGGCATAGAGGTGCAGGGCGATGCCGATGTTTTTCATGTTGCCCATGCAGGCGGACTGGCGTGCGGAGGTGAGGGCACTGCGGTATCCGAACATGCCCAGGGAGCCAAGCGTGCCGATGATGGCAATGACCACCAGCAGCTCGACCAGGGTAAATCCGCTGGCCGCAGGTCGCCTCATCGCGAGAAACGCGTCTCCGTGCGAAGTCAAGGGCAGGACTGGATGAGGGGGAACAAGCGGGGCAAGCACCCACACAAAATCTATTGATGTATAAATTTTGCAATTAAATAAATTTATTATTGTATTTTTTATGTGTTTGTATTTAAGTTACCTAAATTCGACCTACCCTTATGAAACTAAAATCACTTCTCGCGCTCGGCTTGGCCTTCCCCTTCTCCGCCCAAGCGGCTTCACTGCTAACCAGCGGCCACATCGACGGACCGGCGTTCGGCTACGTCGCGCGCGCCGAGGCCACGCTGGATCCCTTGCTCACCCAAGGCTTCGAACCCCACTTCCACAACGAAGGTGGAGCGGACGGTGCGGTGGTAGACGGCGTGGCCCAGGCGGCTGATTCGGAATTCGAGCCCGGCGATCTCATTGTCGTGGTGCCCGAGCTTTCCGTGACCACTTTGAGTTCGATCGACTACTAATGGTTGCCGGAAACCGAGCAGGCTGCGGCAAACAACGGCACGCCGTTTCTTGGTATCGGCCTAGAGGAGCTCGCCGCAACTGACTGGGTGGGCGGCACGGTAAGTTTGAAACTGCTCAGCATCACGGGCCCAGGTGATGTTCTGCTCTGGCAGGATGACGGATTCGGTGGAGCGAACGTGTTCTTCGATGAGACGGGCGATTCAGCCTAAAAAGGAAAATGGAAAGATCGCCAGCACGCGGCAAGTGACGTAAGCTCAAGGCCATGAATGCTCCAGCGAGCTTAATTTGTGTTAACCCCGTGGGTGAGTCGAAAAACGCCCATCAATA
>Ga0164294_10005308_pt1 | contig 11090 bp, 9 predicted proteins | sample GEODES005metaG_FD_111479 | JGI IMG/M metagenome (GOLD analysis project Ga0164294, IMG submission 111479) | Oligotrophic lake water microbial communities from Sparkling Lake, Wisconsin, USA - GEODES005 metaG | ecosystem: Environmental > Aquatic > Freshwater > Lake | place: USA: Sparkling Lake...
CCGATCCGGTGCGGCAGGCGTCGGCCGGCACGGCTGGCAAGCGCGCGCCGCTGGCACTCGCGCCGGGCGACCGGGTCAATCACGACAAGTACGGGCTGGGTCGGGTCGAGGAGGTTTCCGGCACCGGAGAATCGGCGATGTCGCTGATCGACTTCGGTAGTGCCGGGCGGGTCAAGTTGATGCACAACTACGCACCCGTGCAGAAGCTGTAACTCCCGAACCCGAGGTTCGGGCCGGGGGAGATCAGCCGCCGAGTGACACGCCGCGGGCGGCCATCCACGACACCGGGTCGGTGGGGTTGACGCCGTCGAGCAGGACGCTCAGGTGCAGGTGCGGCCCGGTTGAGTTGCCCCGGTTGCCGATGGTGGCGATCTGGTCGCCGGCGAAGACTCGCTGACCGGTTTGCACGTCCCAGCTATTGATGTGGCCGTAGCGCGTCACGGTGCCGTCGGCGTGCCGGATCTTGACCCAGGCGCCGTATCCGGAGTTGGTGGGCCCTGCATCGATGACCACGCCGTCGGAGGCTGCGTAGATCGGGGTGCCGACGGGTCCGGCCAGGTCGACGCCGTCGTGCAGTGCGCCCCAGCGATAGCCGAAGCCGGAGGTGAACAGGCCCCGGGTGGGCAGCACGAACAGGGGTCGTTGGAGCCGGGCCTCGCGCTCGGCGCGTTCGGCGGCGTAGGCAACGCCGCGGGCGAGTTCCTCGGCGTCCACGGCGGCACCCGCGACGGGTTTGACCGCGACCAACTGCACGCCGCGGGAAGCAGCAGCGGTATCGGTCAATGTCGAGGCCAGGACGGTGCGCGTCACGGGTTGCTCAGCCGGGCTGATCATGGTGTAGGCGGCTGCGGCGGCCGCGCCGGCGGCCATTGCGGCGAACAGAACGCGTCCCCGGGCGGCGCTGGTGGGCTGCCGACGATGCTGCGGGGTGCAGGGCAGAATGTCGGTGTCCTCGGTGCTGGAGAACATGGGACGGGCGTCCGCGACCGACGAGTCGACCTGCGCCGTGTCCAGGTCAAGCGGGGAAATCGATTTAAGCTGCGTCAAAACCAAGTCCTTGCGTCGTGACCAAAGCGTTATCTAGACCGGTCGACGGTAACCAAAATGAGACCAAGACGGCAACCTGTGCTCGATTTAGGCCCGGATTTGTGACTTGTATCACCTCTGGACCGTCCGCCGGTGGGCGACTCCGGCCCGATCGGCGGCGGTGGTTACAGTTCCCCACGGAACGACTCCGGCGCACATCAGACGGCGCATATCAACAGACGAGGCAGCCCATGGACCTTTTCGAGTACCAGGCGAAGGAATTGTTCGCCAAACACCAGGTTCCGACGACTCCCGGACGGGTGACGACCACCGCCGCGGACGCCAAGGCCATCGCGACGGAGATCGGCCGGCCGGTGATGGTGAAGGCTCAGGTAAAAGCCGGTGGGCGCGGCAAAGCGGGTGGGGTGAAGTACGCGGCCACGCCCGAAGAGGCCTTCACCTACGCCTCGAACATCCTGGGTTTGGACATCAAGGGCCACATCGTGAAGAAGTTGTTGGTGGCCGAAGCCAGCGACATCGCCGAGGAGTACTACATCTCCTTCCTGCTCGACCGTGCCAACCGCACCTACCTGGCGATGTGCTCGGTTGAGGGCGGAATGGAAATCGAGGAGGTGGCCGCCACCAAGCCTGAGCGGCTGGCCAAGGTTCCGGTTGACGCGGTCACCGGCGTCGACCTGGCATTCGCCCGGTCCATCGCCGAGCAGGGCCACCTGCCCGCCGAGGTGCTCGACGCCGCCGCGGTGACCATCGCCAAGTTGTGGGAGGTCTTCGTCAAAGAGGACGCCACTCTGGTCGAGGTCAACCCGCTGGTTCGCACCCCCGACGATCAGATCCTGGCGCTGGACGGCAAGGTCACCCTGGACGGCAACGCCGACTTCCGGCACCCCGACCACGCCCAGTTCGAGGACCGGGACTCGACCGACCCGCTGGAACTCAAGGCCAAGCAGCACGACCTGAACTACGTCAAACTCGATGGCGCGGTCGGCGTCATCGGAAATGGCGCCGGCCTGGTGATGTCGACGTTGGACGTGGTGGCCTACGCCGGAGAACGCCACGGCGGCGTGAAGCCCGCGAACTTCCTCGACATCGGCGGCGGAGCCTCGGCTGAGGTGATGGCCGCCGGGCTGGACGTCATTCTCGGGGACGAACAGGTCAAGAGTGTGTTCGTCAATGTGTTCGGCGGGATCACCGCTTGCGACGCGGTGGCCAACGGCATCGTGAAAGCCCTGGAGACACTGGGTTCGGCGGCCAACAAACCGTTGGTGGTTCGGTTGGACGGCAACAACGTCGAGGAGGGCCGTCGCATCCTGGCTGCGGCCAACCACCCCCTGGTCACCGTCGCCGACACCATGGACTCCGGTGCCGACAAGGCTGCCGAACTTGCTGCCGCCGCCGGAAAGGACGCTTAGTCATGTCGATCTTCCTCAACAAGGATTCCAGGGTCATCGTTCAGGGCATCACCGGCGGTGAGGGCACCAAACACACCGCCCTGATGCTCAAGGCCGGCACTGCTGTGGTCGGTGGCGTCAATGCACGCAAAGCGGGAACTTCGGTGTCGCACAAGGACTCCGAGGGGAAAGATGTCGAGTTGCCAGTCTTCGGTTCGGTCGCCGATGCGATGGCGAAGACCGGCGCCGACACCTCGATCGCGTTCGTGCCGCCGCAGTTCGCCAAGGATGCCATCATCGAGGCCATCGACGCCGGAATCGGTCTCCTGGTGGTCATCACCGAGGGAATCCCGGTGCAGGACAGCGCCTACGCGTGGGCTTACAACGTCAGTAAGGGAAACGCGACGCTGATCATCGGGCCCAACTGCCCGGGCATCATCACTCCCGGCGAGGCACTGGTCGGCATCACCCCGGCCACCATCACCGGCAAGGGCCCCATCGGTCTGGTCTCCAAATCCGGCACCCTGACCTATCAGATGATGTACGAGTTGCGCGACCTCGGTTTCTCCACAGCGATCGGTATCGGCGGTGATCCGGTGATCGGCACCACCCACATCGACGCCATCGCTGCCTTCGAGAAAGACCCGGAGACCAAGCTGATCGTGATGATCGGCGAGATCGGCGGAGACGCCGAGGAACGCGCGGCCGACTACATCAAGGCCAATGTCAGCAAGCCGGTCGTCGGCTATGTGGCGGGCTTCACCGCACCGGAGGGCAAGACCATGGGCCACGCCGGCGCGATCGTGTCGGGTTCGTCGGGCACCGCCGCGGCCAAGCAGGAGGCGCTCGAAGCGGCCGGTGTCAAGGTTGGCAAGACGCCCTCGGCCACAGCGGATTTGGCCCGGGCAATCCTGAAGGGGTTGTGATTCCAGCGGTGAATCCGCGCACGCCGGTGCTTGTCGGCGTCGGTCAGTTCACTGAGCGGATCGACGATCCGGCGTACCGGGGCATGTCCTCGGTGGAACTGGCGACGGCGGCGGCCCGGGCCGCGCTTGCCGACACCGGTGCTGATCCGGCGGCGGTCGCCGGTGCCGTCGACACCGTCGTGGGCCTGCGGCAGTTCGAGATCTCCGGCCGGGGCATGGCACCGCTGGGCGCTTCGACCAACTATCCGCGATCGGTGGCCGGGCGGGTGGGGGCAGCACCGGCCCGCGCGGTGCTGGAACCGATTGGGGGACAGGGGCCGCAGCATGTGATCACCGAGTTCGCCGGTGCCATCGCGGCGGGCGATGCCGACGTCGTGATGGTGCTCGGATCGGAGAACGGTTCGACATTGCGGACGTTCGCCAACCGCGCCGACGCCGGGGGTGACAGACCCGACCACGGCGAGATCGTCGAGGGTCAACTCACCGATCGCGGTTACGGCTACGAGGGCCTGTTCAGCGAGTACACCGTCGCGCATGGTCTGATCGGGGCGCCGGCCCAGTACGGGTTGTTAGAGAATGCCCGCCGCCACCGGGTGGGGCTGAGCCCGCCGGATTACCGCCGTGCGATGGCCGAGTTGTTCGCGCCGTTTTCCGCAGTGGCTGCCGCGAATCCATTTTCGGCGTCGCCGGTGGAACGCACCGTCGCAGAGATTGTGACCGTAGACGCGGACAACCGGATGATCTGTGATCCGTACCCGCGACTGCTGGTGGCGCGCGATCAGGTCAATCAGGGCGCCGCGGTGATGCTGATGTCGACCGCCGCAGCGCGACGCCTAGGTGTGCCCGAGGATCGGTGGGTCTACCTACACGGGCACGCCGATCTCGTCGACCAACCCCTGCTTGACCGCGCCGATCTGAGCTACAACTCGGCGTCGGTGCTGGCGGTGAGCGAAGCGCTGACGGTGGCCGGAGTGGGACTCGATGAGATTGCGACATTCGACCTCTACAGTTGTTTCCCGGTGCCGGTGTTCAACATCTGCGACGGCACCGGCCTGGCGGTCGATGATCCCCGCGGGCTGACGCTCACCGGCGGTCTGCCGTACTTCGGCGGCCCGGGCAACAGTTACTCGCTGCACGCGATTGCCGAGACGGTAAACGCGATGCGTTGCGCCCCGGGCGCATTCGGGTTGGTGGGCGCAAACGGCGGTATCATCAGCAAGTACTCGGTAGGGGTTTACTCGACCGCCCCGGCCGAGTGGACGCAAGACAACAGTGCCGCGTTGCGTGCCGAGGTCGCAGCCCGGCCGAAGGTTCCGCTGACCGTCCGGGCCGACGGCCCGGCCACCATTGAGACCTACACGGTTCGCTACGACTGGCCGGTGCGCACCGGAATCGTGATCGGCCGGCTCGAGGCGGACGACAGCCGCTTCATGGCCCTAGTCGATGACCCTGAACTGCTGAGCCTGCTCAGCGACGGCGAACCGTTCGGGACCCGGATAGCGGTGCACCCCCGCGACGAGGCGAACTACGCCTCGGTCTGATAGGCCGGCGTCCGATTGCGCTCAGGTGAGCGCGGCGAGCTTTCCGGCTAGCCGTTCCACGTAGGCCGCAACCTCGTCGGCGGGCTTGTCGGGGAGTCCGAAGAGGGTCTCGGTGACACCGATCTGCTGCCAGTGTTCGAGCTTTTCGGCCACCGGTTTGAAGTCCAGCGCGACGATCCGTGGGGCTCCGTCACGACCGGCGTCGGCCCAGATTTCCTTCAGCAGAGCCACCGGTTGGTCGATATCGACATCGCGCGGGGTGGTGATCCAGCCGTCGGCCGATCGGGCGATCCACCTGAAGTTCTTCTCGTTACCGGCCGCGCCGACGAGAACCGGGATGTGCGCCTGCACCGGTTTGGGCCAGGCCCAACTCGGACCGAAGGAGACAAACTCGCCGTCGTAGGCGGCCTCCTCGGCGGTCCACAGCTCGCGCATGGCCTCGATGTACTCCCGGAGCATGGTGCGGCGACGGCCCGGCGGAACGTTGTGGTCGCCCAACTCGTCGGTGTTCCAGCCGTAACCGACGCCGACACTGACCCGGCCGCCGGAGAGGTGATCAAGTGAGGCAATGGTTTTCGCCAGGCTGATCGGATCGTGCTCGACAGGTAGCGCGACGGCCGTGGCCAGCCGAACCCGCGAGGTGACGGCCGCCGCGGTGGCGAGGCTGACCCAGGGGTCGAGAGTCCGCATATAGCGGTCATCGGGCAGGGATTCGTCACCGGTCGTCGGGTGCGCGGCCTCGCGCTTAATCGGAATGTGGGTGTGCTCGGGCACGTAGAAAGTGGCGAAGCCGTGGTCATCGGCGAGTTTGGCGGCCGCCGCAGGGGTGATCCCGCGATCACTGGTGAAGAGCACGAGACCGTAATCCATCCCCAGATTAGAACGTGTTCTAGTGACGGGGGCAAGCGCGGGCCTGCGCTGACACGCCCACGCTCGGCCGTCGGGAGGCCGCGGTGCGCTAGCGTGAGGCCATGACGTACCCACCCACGAATCCGGGCTACCAGGCATCGCAGCAACCGGGCGCCGGCTACGGCACGCCCGCCGCGCCGCCCTATCCGGCACCTGCGGTAGGGCCGAGTCCCGGCGTGTACCCGCCGCCCGCCGGGGCGAACCGGATGCCGATGTTCCTCTCCGTGGGCGTGGTCGTCCTTGGTCTGGCCGCCTATCTGGCCAGCTTCGGCCCGCTGCTGAGCATCAACACCGATATCGGGCCGTTCGGCGGCGAATTCACCGCCAGCGGTCTGAGCTATTGGACGGTGGCCGCACTGCTTGCCGCGCTGCTCGCGGCCGCGGGACTGCTGCCCAAGTCGCGGAACTACAGCGCCATTGTGGCGGTGACCGCGGTGCTGGGCGTGTTGCTGGTCCTTGCGCAGGCGATCAACCGGCCCAACGGGTTCTCCGTCGGCTGGGCGCTGTGGCTGGTCCTCGCGTTCACCCTGCTTCAGGCAATCTCGGCGGTGGCCGCGCTGCTGTACGAAAACGGGGTGCTGGCCCCGCCCCCGCCGCGCCCCCGCTACGACCAGTACAGCCAGTACGGACCGCCTCCGGCTGGCTACTACGGCCAGCCCGGTGGGCAGGGGGCGCCGCAGCGTCCGAGCTATCAATATCCGGCGCCGAGCGGTTACCCGACCGGTCAATTCGACGCCGACACCGCGGCGGACACCCCGCCGACCGGTTTCCCGAGCTACTCACCGCCGACTGCTCCCGGACCGGGTCCGCTCTCCGCAGAGCCGCCGTCGGGCCCGACGTCGTCGTCCTGACCGGGCGCCCGCCACTCGCCTGAATAGTGCGTCGAGTGACACCGATCCGGGGCGGGCTGCCGACGGCAGCCGACGCCCCGCAACCACGGGACCTGGTGCGGGTGGCTTTCGGGCCGTCGCTGGTGGCGCTGGTCATCATCGCCGCGGTGACCCTGGTCCAACTGGTCGTCGCCAACAGTGACCTGACCGGAACCCTGGGCGCGGTCGCCAGCATGTGGCTGGCCGTGCATCTGGTGCCGATTTCCATCGGCGGACAGCAGCTTGGCGTGCTGCCGCTGGCGCCGGCCGCGCTGATGGTGTGGGCGACGGCGCGCGGCACGGCGCGGATCACCGCACCGCGGGGAACCTGGTTCGTCACCCGCTGGATCGTCGGCTCGGCTCTCGGCGGTCCGCTGCTCATCGCGGCGATTGCGCTGGCCGTCGTGCACGACGCGGCGTCGGTGATCACGGTCTTGCAGACACCCAACGCGTTGCGGGCATTCGCCGGCGTGCTGGCGGTGCACGGTCTCGGCGCACTCATCGGGGTCGGGTCGAAGGTGGGCCCGCGCGTGCTGGCGCGACTCGGGCTACCGGCCTGGCTGCTCGACACCGTGCGCCCGGCGATGATCTCCTTAGCGATGCTGCTGTCACTGTCGTGCGCGGTCGTCGCGGCGTCCCTGGTGGTGCATTGGGGGACCATGCACGATCTGTTCGGCATCACCGACTCGTTCTTCGGCCAACTGAGCCTGATGTTGCTGTCGTTGCTGTACCTGCCGAACGTGGTGGTGGGCGCGGCGGCGATGGCGGTTGGTTCCAGCGCCCACATCGGATTCGCCACCTTCAGCGCGTTCACCGTGTTCGGTGGTGATATCCCGGCGCTGCCGATCCTGGCCGCCGCCCCCACGCCGCCGCTGGGACCGGTGTGGGTGGCGCTGCTGATCGTCGGGGCGGTGGCAGCCGTGGCGATCGGTCAGCAGTGCGCGCTCCGGCCGTTACCGCTGCCGACCGCGCTGGCAAAACTGGCTGTTGCCGCACTGCTGGCGGCGGTCAGCCTGGCACTGCTGGCGGTCGCGGCCGGCGGCGCGCTGGGCAACTTCGGAAACGTCGGGGTCGATCAGGCGACGTTGATACCGGGGGTGCTGTTCTGGTTCGGGTCCGTCGGCGGGCTGACCGTAGTGATGGCCGGCGGTATCAGCCCGCGGACCGGACGCCGAGCGGCCACCGGCCAGGACGCCGCTGCAGGAAAGAATGCTGTCGAACCCCGGCCGGAGAACCCCCTCGACGAGGCCGACGTCGACGCTGACGAGTCCGAGCGTGACGTCGGGTCCGACGCCGACGCCGACGCCGAAATCGAGGTCGAGGTCGAGTTCGACGCCGAACCCGACGCCGAACCCGACGCCGAACCCGAACCGGGTCCGCCGCCGCCACCGGTGAAGCCCGCGCCGAACCTCGAGGACGTCGAGGATCTGATGTTCGTCGACGCCGACATCGAATCGGACCGCCGCAAGCCGCCCCGCTAGGCTCATCGCCGTGCCAGAGCCGATCCGCGTGCCGCCGAGTGCGCCGGCCCGACTGGTCGTGCTGGCCTCTGGAACGGGGTCGCTGCTGCAGTCGCTGCTGGACGCCGCGGTCGGGGATTACCCGGCGCGGGTGGTCGCGGTCGGAGTGGACCGGGATTGCCCCGCGGAGCAGATCGCGGCCGCCGCCGGAATCCCGTCGTATCGGGTGGCAGTCGGTGACTATCCGGACCGGTCGGCCTGGGATGACGCCGTCGCCGACGCCACCGCCCGACATGCGCCCGATCTGATCGTCTCAGCGGGCTTCATGAAGATATTGGGCCCGGTGTTTCTCGCGCGATTCCCCGGCCGGGTGGTCAATACCCATCCGGCACTGCTGCCGGCGTTCCCCGGTGCGCATGCCGTGCCCGAGGCACTCGCTTACGGCGTCAAGGTCACCGGCTGTACCGTCCACCTGGTGGACGCCGGAGTGGACACCGGGCCGATTTTGGCCCAGCGGGCCGTGGACGTTCTCGATGGCGACGACGAAGCGAGCCTTCACGAACGCATCAAGGTCGTCGAGCGTCGGCTTCTGGTGGAAGTGCTGGCTGTCCTCGCGACGCGGGGCGTGACGTGGAGCAGGAGAAAGGCGACATTCGGAATGGTGCAGGCATGACCGCGCGCACGCTGATCGGGCGCAAGCCGATCCGACGCGCACTGATCAGTGTGTATGACAAGAGCGGACTGATTCCCCTCGCCGAGGGTCTCCACGCGGCGGGCGTCGATATCGTTTCGACCGGATCAACCGCGAAAACAATTGCTGCCAAGGGGATTCCGGTGACCCCGGTGGAGTTCGTCACGGGATTTCCTGAAGTGCTCGACGGCCGTGTCAAGACTCTTCATCCCCACATCCACGCTGGCCTGCTGGCCGACACCCGCAACCCCGAGCATGTCGCGGCGCTCGAGCGGCTGAAGATCGACCCGTTCGATCTGGTCGTGGTGAACCTCTATCCGTTCAGCGAGACGGTGGACTCCGGGGCCGAAATTGACGAGTGTGTGGAGCAGATCGACATCGGCGGACCGTCCATGGTGCGGGCCGCGGCCAAGAACCACGCCAGCGTTGCCGTGGTTGTCGAACCCTCGGGCTATGACGGCGTGCTGGCGGCGGTGCGTGGCGGTGGTTTCACGCCAGAGGATCGCAGAAAGCTGGCGTCGTTGGCCTTTCGGCACACGGCATCCTATGACCTTGCGGTGGCGAGTTGGATGGGCTCGGTTCTGGCACCCGAACACGGTAATGCGCCAGCATTCCTGCCGCCCTGGTTCGGCCGGGACTGGCGGCGCACTTCGGTGCTGCGCTATGGCGAGAACCCGCACCAGCAGGCGGCACTCTATAGCGATGACTCCGGCTGGCCGGGTCTTGCTCAGGCAGAGCAGTTACACGGAAAAGAGATGAGCTACAACAACTTCACCGACGCCGATGCCGCCTGGCGCGCGGCATTCGACCACCGGCAGATCTGCGTGGCGATCATCAAGCACGCCAACCCGTGCGGCATCGCGATCTCTGGAGTCTCTGTGGCCGATGCGCACCGCAAAGCGCACGAGTGCGATCCGCTGAGCGCATTCGGCGGCGTCATCGCCGCCAACACCGAGGTGAGTGTGCAGATGGCGCAACAGGTTTCGGAGATCTTCACCGAGGTGATCATCGCGCCGGCTTACGAAGAGGGTGCGGTGGCGATCCTGGCCGGCAAGAAGAACATCCGGGTGCTCGTCGCCGGCGAGCCCGAGGTGGGCGGAGTGGAGATCCGCCAGATCGGTGGCGGTCTGCTGATGCAGGAGCGCGACGCAATCGACGCGCCCGGGGATGATCCGGCCACCTGGACGCTGGCGGCCGGGACTGCAGCCGACGACGCCACCCTGACCGACCTGGTTTTTGCCTGGCGCACCTGTCGGGCGGTGAAGTCCAATGCGATCGTCATCGCCGCGGCCGGCGCCACCATCGGCGTCGGGATGGGACAGGTGAACCGGGTCGACGCGGCCCGGCTTGCAGTCGAACGCGGTGGCGACCGGGTGCGGGGCGCGGTCGCCGCCTCGGATGCGTTCTTTCCGTTCCCCGACGGGCTGGAGGTGCTCTTGGCGGCCGGCGTCAAGGCCGTCGTGCATCCGGGTGGATCGGTCCGCGACGACGAAGTCACCGCCGCGGCCGCCGCCGCGGGCATCGCGCTGTACCTCACCGGTGCGCGGCACTTCGCGCACTAGGCCACCGCGCCCCCCAGGGCTGTTCGGCCATCGCGCTCCCGCTGCCATCATCTCGCGATGGTGATCGGCTCGCCCGGCCCCGCGGCATTGCTCCGCGGGGCCACCGAAGTGCGGTCCATCGATCCCGTGCCCGACACGGAGCGGCGGGGGACCGTCGGACTGCAGGGTCCGTTCTGGTTCGCCTTCAACGTGCAGCCGGTGAGTCTCGCGTTAGGGTTCGTCGGCCCGGCGCTGGGCCTCTCGCTGGGGTGGACGGTCATCGCCAGTGCCGCGGGGCTGTGTGTGGGAAATATCTTCCAGGCGTTTCACGCCATTCAGGGACCGCAACTCGGACTGCCGCAGATGATCCAGTCACGCGCGCAATTCGGGTACCGGGGCGTCCTGGTCCCCTTGATCGCAACGCTGCTGACCTTCCTCGGCTACAACATCGTCAATATCGCCCTGGCCAAGGACGGCATGCACTCGCTTTACGGCGTCAACGAGGCAGCAGTCGCCATCGGCGTGACGGCAGCGGGGACGGTGGCTGCCGCATTGGGACACGACACGTTGCACAAGGTATTCCGGGTGCTCTTCTGGCTGTCGCTGCCGCTGTGGGTGGCGCTGACGGTGGGAGTGATTGTGGGGCGTGTTCCCGCCACCGCCAGCGCCCCCGGCGGTTTCACTGCGCTTGCCTTCGCCGCGCAGTTCTCGGTGACGG
>Ga0164294_10005313_pt1 | contig 11087 bp, 7 predicted proteins | sample GEODES005metaG_FD_111479 | JGI IMG/M metagenome (GOLD analysis project Ga0164294, IMG submission 111479) | Oligotrophic lake water microbial communities from Sparkling Lake, Wisconsin, USA - GEODES005 metaG | ecosystem: Environmental > Aquatic > Freshwater > Lake | place: USA: Sparkling Lake...
CGGCGTCGGCGTCGGCGTCGGCGTCGGCGTCGGCGTCGGCGTCGGCGTGTCGTCATCCGTGATCGTGGCGCTGCCGATCGCCCGGCCGAGCGTCGCAAGGACCGGCTCCGACAGCACCACGCTGAACGTCTCGGCCGCCTCTGGCACGGCGTCGGCTGAGACCGTCACGCGTACTGTCTTCATCGTCTCGCCGGGAGTGAACTCCAGCGTGCCGCCTGCGGCCGTGAAGTCACTGCCCGCCGTCGCCGTGCCCGCCGCTGTCGTCCACCGCACGCTCACCGGCTCAAACGCCTCCGCCGAGAGGGTCACGGTGAACGAGGCGGTCGTCCCACCGCCGCCACCCCCCGTGACGGGCAGGAAGGTGAACTGTACCGGCGCGAGCGGGGTGAGTTTCGCCGTCTGGAGCGTCATCCAGTCGTCGGCGAGGATGCCTCCCGTGTCGCCTGAGTTGGGGTTCCACGACCAGTAGGTCCAGCTGGGACCCTGCTGGCCGGCGGCGAGATCGCTGTCGCCATCGCCGTCGAGATCGCCGCGAAGATACTTCGTAAACATCTCGTACCAGGCGCGGTCGCTCGCCGTCTCGAGCTTCGTGCCGAACTCTCCGAAGAGCAGCGGTGCCGCTCCCGTGCGGAAGAGATAGCCCCACTGGGCATCCCAGTGGGCGGGCAGGTTGGCGGGATAGTTTGCCGCCGAGAACCAGGTCTGTGCGAACACGCTCGCGGGGTATTCGTGGGGCGAGTAGACGAGCCGGTTCGGCACGGTGAGCCGCACGGGATGCGTCCCGGCCGCCGAGAGGTTGCCGCCCCACCAGTTGTTGCCGGAGGGGCCATTCTCGACTCCCTCGACGATCACGAGCAGATTCGGGTTTTTCGCGAGCACCGCGTTGCCGGCCCGCTCCGCCGCAAGCCGCCAGTCGTTCGCGGTGCCGTCGCCCCAGGTCGCCGGCCCGTGCGGCTCGTTGTGGAGGTCGATCCCGATCACGGTCGGATTGCCGGCGTAGCGCGCTGCGAGCATCTCCAGGTTGGTGATCCAGGTCGATTCCGGATACGCCGGGGTGTACCAGAGGCCCGATGCATTCGCGCTGTTCCCCGCCTCGGAGCGGTGGTGATCGAGGAAGATCCGCAGGCCGATCACGCCGGCATGGGCCACGAGGGCGTCGATGATCTCCAGGCCAGTCTTGCCCTGCAGGTCGCCGTTCTTCGAGAAGTCGATGCTCCCCGGCGTGCTCCCGGCCGCGAAGAGCTGGTCTGAATAGGGCAGCCGGATCGTGTTGAATCCGGCCGCCTTCATCTGGTTCATCATCTCTCGGTAGCCACGGCTCCAGAGACCATGGGGGGCGAACGTCGTGGTCTCCAGGCCGAACCAGTTCACGCCGGCGATCCGCACCGCCCGGCCGTCGGCGTCGAGGATCTGGTTGCCCTGGGTGCGGAAGTAGCCGGCGGCGGTCTGCGTCACCGTGCCCTCGGCAAGCGTGACATCGGCGATCGAGACGGCCGGCGGCGTGCGGTAATCGCCGCGGTCGAAAAGCGCCGCCCCCACGAGCGCCGACAGGTCGAGCACGTCGACCACGGCATCATGATTGAAGTCACCCTCGCTCCATGACGCGGGCAGGCCGGTGTCGAACCGCCCGCCGGACACCACGTTGGCAAGGTCCAGCGCGTCGACGATGCCGTCGAGGTTCGTGTCCCCCACGGCGGCCCAGCCCACGGTGAGATCGCCATCCGACCACGACACGCCGACCGACCGCTGCTGCGTCGTCACCGCCGAGGAGCCGATGCCGGCCGCGGTCGTCCAGCCGCCTAGCGCGGCCTCCCGTACCCGGCCGGGGATCGCCGCCGCAGTGCCGCTGGCTCCGGAAACCGTGAACCGGCCACGGCCCACATCGAGCCGCGCGGCGGGATCGAGCGTGACCGCCGACAAGGCCACCAGTGCCGTGCCCACATCGAATCGCACGCTGGCCCCAGCGGCCACGGTGAGCCCGCCACTGCCGAGACCGCCCACGTTCCGCACGACCACCTCACCCTCCTCCACCACCACGCCGCCGGTGTGCGCGTTGGCGACCGCGAGCACGAGCGTGCCTGGTCCCCGCTTCACGAGCGTGAGACCGCCGGACCGCGGCGCGGTCTCCACCGTGGTGAGGCCGGTGGCCACCGTCACGATCACCGGCGAGTGGACAGCGCCGGTGGGGACGGGCAGCAGAGTCAGCGGTGCGGTGGGGATGGGAATGATCGCGTCGTCGCTCATCTCGAGCACGGTCGCGAAACCGGCCGTCGCCATCGCGAGCCGCGGCTCGAGCCGCTCGACGGAGGAGTTCGTGCCGCGTTGGCCCGCCGACGATGAGCGCAGCCTGCGAACTGGTCGTCGCTGAAACATGGTCATAGCCCTGGCCCCCGGGCTCTACTCTGGCAGTCGCCTCGCCGGGCCGCAATCACTCGGTCATGCGACACAAAAAACCCCGCTCAGGGCCGCAGCACGGCCGCCCAGAGCGAATGCCCTCTGCGGCTGACCCGCGTCACACCACAACCGCGCAGGGCCGCCACGCGGTGCAGACAGCCCGCGAGCAGGGCGGTTTCAAGGCCGGTCTGCGTTGACACGGAAGCTCCGTCCTTGAGCGTGGATCGGAGAATCCTCGGCACCTCCAGGCTGCCGCCACGTCGCGGACGGAGCCATCGCTAAACGCCATGCCCAGCCCGCCGGATGAAAAAGGTGCCAGCCACCAAATCTAGGCAAGATGCCAACTTCTCCACTTTTGGTGGCTGACACCTTTTCCTGTTCGAGTAAACTCGGGTGCATGACAGGGAGACAATTCTACGACTGGCAGACAGCGGGCGGCGCTGACGACGTGATGCGGATGGTCGATGCGTTGGAACGCGCTGAACTGCATTGGTGCGCCATCGGGGGCATTGCAGTGAACCATTGGGCCTCTGAGCCGATGGTGACCCGTGATGTCGATTTTGTCGTCGCCGTCGACGAGATCGACCGAGCCGTGGCGGTGCTCGAAGCTGTTGGCTTCAAGGCCGATCGTCACGAGTGGTCGGTGAATTTTCTTGGCCGCTCGCAAGTCAGCCTGCAGTTGAGCACGGAGGATTTCTACCGCGACTTCACGGCACGATCCGCCCCCGCGGATGTCCACGGGATTCTCCTGCGGGTGGCATCGCTCGAAGATACGCTTGCCGGCAAGATCAAGGCCTGGCGAACGCCAGAGAGGCGGCCGAGCAAGGCGATCAAGGACCTGGGCGACATCGCCCGGCTCATCGAGGCCCACCCTGATCTGAAGGCTTCGCTATCGGCGGACGTGATCCACGCGATCAGTCGGTGACACGCAGGGCCCAACGTCGAGCAATGATCTGGGCGAGCACCTGTGCGACCTGGCCCTTTCGCGACGTGTTCCTTCACGGTCTCGACGCTGATTTCAAGCGACCGGGCAATCTCGTCGTTGGAAAGCCCGAAGGCGACGCGGGAAAGAACCTGCGATTCCGGGGGGTCAGGCCGGAGTCGCGAGCAGGGCGCGCTGGCCGGTTTTGGATTACCCCGCTCAGGGCCGCAGTACAGCCGCCCAGAGCGAATCGGAGACGAGCAGGCCGTCGCGGGTGAGACGAATGCGGCGGCCATCGTCTTGGGCGAGGCCGCCCGCCAACCAGCGTTCGAGGGCGGGGCCGATGAGACCGTCGGCGTCGAGACCGGTCGCCAGGCGAAACGCCTCGCGGTCAATGCCGTCGCGCCGCCGGAGCCCGACGACGAGACGCTCGCGGGCTGCCTCGTCGTCGCTCATGGCATCGACGTCGCCCGTAGAGTCCCCGCCGGCCAGCAGCTTGTTCATCCACGTGGTGGTGGACCGGTGGTTCGTCGTCCGGGTGCGGCCGTCAAACCTCGCGGCCCCCGGACCAAACGCCTCCCATGGGCGGCAGTCCCAGTAGGCCTCGTTGTGGCGACAGCGGGCCCCCGGCTTCGCGAAGTTCGAGACCTCGTAGTGCTCGAAGCCCGCCGCCTCGAGCCGATCGATCGCGGTTTCGAACATCGCCCGCTCGAGTGGCTCGTCGACGGGCCGTAGAAGGCCCTTCGTTCGCTGCGACTCGAAGGCCGTGCCCTTCTCCCATGTCAGGCAGTAGACCGAGACGTGCTGCACGCCGAGGGTGATGGCGGCATCGAGGTCGGCCTCCACAGCGGCGAGCGACTGGCTTGGCGCGGCGGTCATCAGATCGAGGCTCACTGCGAAGCCGGCGGCATGCAGGCGATCGGCGGCGCGGCGAACGTCATCGGGCGAGTGGTCGCGATCGAGGGCGGCGAGCGTCGTGGCATCGAGCGATTGCCCTCCGAGGCTGACCCGCGTCACACCACAACCGCGGAGCGCCGCCACGAGCTCCGCGGTGACGTCGAGCGGATTGGCTTCGACCGACACCTCCGCTTCGGCGCCGGGCAGAAGCCGCGACCCGAGCAGATCAAACAGCCGAGTGAGCCCCGCCGGCCCGAGATGCGAGGGCGTCCCGCCGCCGAGATAGAGGGTGTCGAGCGGCAGCCGCGCCGAATCGCCATCCGGCACAATGCCTCGACCCAGGCGTTCGAGTTCGCGACCGATCGCCAGCAGGTAGCGGTCGATCAGGTCGTCGCGGCCGGCCACGAGCGTGAAGTCGCAGTAGCCGCACCGGTGCCGACAGAACGGCACGTGGACGTAGGCAGACCGCGGCGGCGTCGGGAGGTGCATGCTCTCATCGTAACGCGACCTGTCGGCCGCAACCACGAAGGGCGGCCCGCGGGCTTCGCCCTCCGTGTCAGCCCGCGGCCGCGACCATCAGAGCCAGATGTGCAGCCGCCCGTCGAGCATGTCGGGGAGCTTCTTGGCGAGGATTCGGCGAATGCGGTCGTCGGTGTATCGCGTCGAGAAGTGCGTGGCGATCACCACCTCGTTGCGGAACCGCTCGCGACGGGCCAAGAGATCGTCGAGGTGCATGTGGCCGAACTTGTGGATTTTCTCCTTCCGGTGGCTGTGCGCCACGAACGTCAGTTCGGTGATCAGCACCTGCGCCTCGAACATCGCCGGGCAGCGGTCGAGGCCCTCCGGGGAACTGTCCCCGAGGTAGGCCACCAGCGGCATCCTGATCTCGTGCGTGACGTCTACCCCCGACAGCCTGAGGTCGCGGATCTTGTCCCCCGGCAGCCCCGCGTAGTCGTGCTTCAGCTTCCGCCGTCGATCCCAGACCACGTAGCCGACGCTCGGGATCGTGTGGCAGGTTTCCGACACGGTCACGACATGCTCCCGCGAGAGTTCGATCTCGTCACCGGGCCGTGCGGGCAGCAGGGTGCAGGGCAGCCGGCCGCGATCGAGCCGTGACACCGCCTTGAGGAGCCGCTCGATCGGCTCGATCGCCGTCTCGGGAACGTAGATCGTCGGCGGCTCCATCTTCATCATCCGCCGCCGGGCCACGTACACGGGGAGCGCGGCGATGTGGTCGAGGTGGGTGTGGGTGATGAACCACGTGGCCGTCGCCATGAAACCCCACGGCTGGGAACCCAGGTCGAAGCCGAGCTTGAGCTCGGGAATCCGCCAGCAGCTCTGCACGGCGGCCCGCGAGTAGCCCTCGACGGTGAGACCCTTGTGAACGAGGGTACGGTACGGCGAGTTGTCGATCATGCTGTGTCGCGGGGCGGGTTCGATGGGAGAGGCAGGGTCGATGCGGTCGCAGGCTGCCGGGGCGGGGCCGGCTCCAGCCAGATTTCGTCGAACAGGTTGTCTTGCCGGGTGGCGATCGCGCCGCGGCGGACGAGTTCGAGGGCCGCCAGAAAGATACCGACGATCCGCGACCGTGGCATATCGTCGTCGAAGAGTTCCGTGAACGCCACCCTGCCCCGCTCCGCCACAAGCGCCTCGATCCTGGCGGCATGGGTCTCGATCGGAGTATCGTCGTGGACGATCTGCCGTGGCCGCCGCTTCTCCCGCTTCGCCATCACCCGCGTCATCGCGCCGACGAGGTCCCAGGCATGCACGTCGGCGATCGTCACCTCGGCCGGGCCCCCTCGGGCCGCCGGCTCGTCGGCCGCATGCCGGGCGAACCGCAGCTCCCACTGCCGAGCCCGATCCTCGAGCATGGTCGCGGCGTCGCGGTACTGCTTGTACTCCAGCAGTCGCTGCACGAGGTCCTCGCGAACGAGTTCGACCGGCTCCTCGGTCTCCTCGGGGCGGGGTACGAGGGCTCGCGCCTTGATTTCCAGGAGCACGCTGGCGAGCTCCACAAACTCCCCCACCTGGTCGATGGCCAGATCTTCGAGCACGTCGAGGTAGGCGATGAACTCGCCGGCGATCACTGCAATCGGCACCTCCGTCACATCCACCTCGTGTTTTTTCACGAGGTACAGCAGGAGGTCCATCGGACCGGAGAAGACGTCGAGATCGACCTTGAACTCCACAAGCGTCCTCGCCGTTGTCTCGTAGCTCTGCCGCCGGTCACCAGGCTCTGATCATAGGGGAGCCCCGCCCGCTGCTGAACGCCGGAATCGGCGGTACACTCCACCCCATGGAAACCGACCGACTCTGGGCGCCGTGGCGACTGGGCTACGTGCAGGGCAGCGTGGCCGAGGAGCCCGCGGTCGAGATCGACTGCTGGCGACCGGGGGCCGATCACGACTGTTTCCTCTGCCGGGCAGCCGCGGCCGCGGCCGCCTCCGACCGGGTGCTGGGCGTCGTGGAGCGGACGCCGCTGTCCCTCGTGGTCACCAATCGCTTCCCGTACGCCAACGGCCACCTGCTGGTGTCGCCCCTCGACCACCTGGCCTCCCTCGCCGACCTCTCGACGGCGCAGACACTCGACCTCCAGGAGCAGATCGCGCGGTGGTGCGGCCTGATCTCGCGGTCGATGCAGGCGCAGGGTTTCAACGTGGGACTGAACCTGGGCGCCGTGGCGGGCGCAGGGGTCCCGGGTCACCTCCACTGGCACGTCGTGCCCCGCTGGAGCGGCGACGTCAACTTCATGCCGTCCGTCGCCGGGATCCGGGTGCTGCCGCAGGCGCTCGACGCGCTCTGGGACCAGCTGACGACGGTCGCCGCGGAGCCGCATCCATGACCGCCGCCGGCTGGAGCCAGCCCGACTGGCAAACCCGGGAGCAGCTCCTGCTCGCCCCCTGGGCGATGCATGGCGTCGACACGGCCGGCCGGGTCCATCCCGAGCCCCCACACCAGTTCCGCAGCCCCTACCAGCGTGACCGCGACCGGATCGTCCACTCCGCGGCTTTCCGCCGGCTCGCCCACAAGACCCAGGTCTTCACCGGCTACCACGGCGACTACCACCGGAGCCGGCTGACGCACACGCTGGAAGTGACGAGCATCGCCCGGACGCTCGCGCGGGCCCTCGCGCTCAACGAGGACCTGGTAGAGACGCTCGCTCTCGCCCATGACATCGGCCATCCGCCGCTGGGCCACGCCGGGGAAGACACGCTCGCCGAACTGCTCCGCGACGAGGGGGGCTTCAATCACAACGCCCAGGCGCTGCGGATCATGGAGGTGCTGGAGTGCCGCTATCCGGAGTTTCCAGGGCTCAACCTCTCCCGCGAGGTGCTCGACGCCCAGGCCACGCGAAAGAAGGACGGCACCGCCCCCGCTCCGCTGCTGGAGGCGCAGGTCGTCGACGCAGCCGACTCGATTGCCTACGACACGCATGACGCCGATGATGCGGTCGAACTCAAGCTGGTCACGCTCGACGAGCTCCTCGAACTGCCGCTCGTCGCCGACGCGGCCCGCCGCGTCGATGCCCGGCACGGCCGGCTCGAGGGCACCGAGGCGCGGCGGGCAATCCTCCACGAGCTCGTCGATTTCCAGGTCGCGGAACTGATCCGCACATCGCGACACGCCATCGAGTCGCTCGACGTCGACTCCGTGGCCCGCGTGCGGCAGGTGTTTCGCGGTGACGGCCCCATGCCTCCCCGCCGGATCATCGCCCACGACGCCGAGCTCGCCGCCGGCAAGCGGCAGCTCGAGCGATTCCTGTTCGACCGCGTCTACCGGAGCGACCGCGTGCTGGAGATGCGGGTGCCGGCGCAGCAGAAGCTGACGGAACTCTTCGAGTGGTACGCCGCCCGCCCCGACGAACTGCCCGCAGGCTACCGCCATCGGGCCGCCACCTTCGGTATCCGCCGCAGTGCGGCGGATTACATCGCGGGGATGACCGACCGCTACCTCGAGGTCGATCACCGGCGGCGGCTGTCGGGAGGCTGATCCGGTCGGTGCGTGAGCCGCCAACCGGAATGCCGGATCGCCTGGGCCCGGGGAACGTCGACCGGCGCGGGGCTTCTCCGGGACACGGGGTCGGGCGGGCGCTGGGGGCATCCCGTCACTCCCGCTGAAGGTGGGCTTGGCTCGCTGCTCTTGGTAAACTCTCGATCCTTGAAAGACCCCGGATTCTCTCCCCGTCAACGATTCGGCCATGGCGCTGCTCATCCTCCGCGCGATATTCGTGATGGTGTCGGTGGGGATCGCCGTGCTGATCTTCAACTCACCGGCGGTTCAGGCCTCGCCGACGTGGGTGCCGTGGGCGATCCTCGCGGGCATGGTCGTGCTGCCGCTCACGGTCATCGGTCTCGACGGCATGATCCGCCGCAAGGATCTGACGACGATCACGGCCGTCTACTTCGGACTGCTGATCGGCGTGTTCGTCACCTACGTCACCCTCCTCGCCCTCCAGCCGATCCTGCCGCTGAGCCCCAACGACCCGCTCCACTCCTGGCTCCCGCTCGTCCTGGGCAGCGTGCTGTGCTACCTCTGCACGAGCCTGCTGATTCAGACCCGCGACGACTTCCGATTCCTAATCCCCTACGTTGAGTTCGCTCGCGACGTCCGCGGCCTCCGCCCCAACGTGCTCGACTCCACCGCCATCGTCGACGGCCGGATCGCCGACCTGGCCGAGGCGGGCGTGTTCGAGAGCCGCTTCGTGGTGCCCTCCTTCGTGCTCGATGAACTCCAGGCGGCTGCGGAATCGAACGACCGCCAGCAACGCACCCGCGGCCGCCGGGGGCTCGACGTGCTCGCCCGGCTCCGCGAGAACGACGCCATCGACATCGACGTGATCACTCCTCGCCAGGAGTCGCACGACGAACTCGCGATGGAGACCCGGGTGGTCGATCTGGCCCGCGAGCTCGGTGGCCGGGTGGTCACGATCGATGCCAGCGCCGCCAAACTCGCCGGCGTGCGGTCGGTGCCCGCGATCAACGTCAACGACGTGGCCCTCGCCTTGAAGCCGACCTTCATGCCGGGCGATGCGGTGAGCGTGCGGCTGGTCAAGGCCGGGGAGGAGCCCGACCAGGGCATCGGCTACCTCGAGGATGGCACGATGGTGGTCGTCGAAAACGGCCGCGAGCAGATCGGTCGCACCGTCCGGGCAAATGTCACCAGCACGCTCCAGACCTCGGCCGGCCGCCTCGTGTTCGCGCGGCCTGCCTGATCAGTTTCGCCGCGGGTCCGCCGTCGAGTTCCATCGGCCATGCCCACTCCCCACCGCATTCTCATCGCCTTCAGCGTGCTCGCGGCCGTGGTCGTCGGAGGCAGCGGATTTGGCCCCGCCGCAGAGGATCCTGCCACCGAACATCCTGCCACCGAACATCCTGGAGCCGCCATCTACCGCGAGCACTGCGTGCGGTGCCACGGCCCGGGGGGGCTCGGCACGGCCAACCACCCCGACCCGCTCGTTGGTGACCGGTCGATCAGCCAGCTCGCGGCCTCCATCGACGAGACCATGCCTGAGGAAGATCCGACGCTGGTGACGGGGGAGGCGGCCCGGCAGGTGGCCGACTACATCCATCGCTCCTTTTACTCCGCGGTCGCCCGCGACCGTCACCGGCCGGCCCGCGTGGAGCTTTCCCGACTGACGGTGCGGCAGCACCGCCACACCCTCGCCGACATCGTCGGCAGCTTCCGCGACGAGCCGCCCGCCGCCGATGCGGCCCGAGGGCTCACGGGGGAATACTTCAAGACCGGCAGGTTCGACCGCAACAAGGGGCTCGTGTTCGAACGAATCGACCCGACGGTCGCCTTTGACTTCGGCACGTCGGGGCCCGAGGAGGGCAGGTTCGAGCCGACGCGGTTCGCGATCCGTTGGACGGGCGGGATCGTGCCCACGGAGACAGGGGTGCACGAGTTCGTGATCCGCACCGAGCATGCTGCGAAGCTCTCGCTGAACGGCGGCCGGAAAGAGCCGGCGGTGATCGATGCCGTCGTCAAATCGGGAACCGACACGGACTACCGGGGGTCCGTCTTCCTGCTTGGCGGCCGCCACTATCCGCTCGTGCTCGAGTTCTGGAAGGCGAATCAGGGCGTCGACAAGCACGACGCACCGTCGGCAACACCGCCGACGCCGGCCTCGATCCGGCTGCTCTGGAAGCCCCCGCACGGCGTGGTCGAGACCGTGCCGGCGCGGGTGCTGCTGCCGCGCGAGCCGCCGCGGGTCTTCGTGCTCGCCACCCCGTTTCCTCCCGACGACCGATCGATCGGCTATGACCGCGGTACGAGCGTGTCGCCGGAGTGGTTCGAGGCCACGACGGCCGCCGCGATCGAGACGGCCGACCATGTGCTCCGCCACGTCGACCGACTCGCCGGGGTCGGCCGCGACGCGGCCGACCGGGAGGCGAGGCTGCGGTCCTTCGCCGCCACCTTCGCCGAGCGGGCCTTCCGCCAACCGCTTTCCGACGACCTTCAAGCCCTGGTCGTCGACCGGGCGTTTGCCGACGCACCCGACCTCGATACGGCCCTTCGCCGGTCGCTCCTGGCGGTGCTCGCCTCGCCACGGTTCCTGTTCCGGGAATCCGGCGACAACGATGCTTTTGCGACGGCGGCCCGGCTGTCGTTCGGCCTCTGGGATTCGATCCCCGACGGCCCCCTCTGGGAGGCCGCGGCCCGGGGAGACCTGGCCACCGCCGAACAGGTCCGCGGCCAGGCGGAGCGGATGGTGCAGGACCGGCGAACTCGGGCCAAGGTCCGCGACTTCCTGTTCTCGTGGCTGCGAGTCGATCTCGGCCCGGAACTCGCCACGGATTCCGCCCACCATCCCGAGTTCACGCCCGAAGTGGCGGCCGACCTGCGGACGAGCCTCGAACTCTTCCTCGACGAC
>Ga0164294_10005317_pt1 | contig 11082 bp, 5 predicted proteins | sample GEODES005metaG_FD_111479 | JGI IMG/M metagenome (GOLD analysis project Ga0164294, IMG submission 111479) | Oligotrophic lake water microbial communities from Sparkling Lake, Wisconsin, USA - GEODES005 metaG | ecosystem: Environmental > Aquatic > Freshwater > Lake | place: USA: Sparkling Lake...
AAACGTTCACCCGATATTTTTTCGATGATTGTTCCCGTCATGTTATAATTCAAATTGCAATATTGATATCCCTTTCCAGGTTCATAATCGTTGTAACATTTCGCCCAATTGGGATTTGTAGCCGGATTGATGGAATCCAATGAAAAGTAGCCCTGGCTATCGTTAATAGATGAAAGATGAGACATCACCATCCTCAGTGTAATCATGGTTTCGGGGAATTTCGGATTTCTTACCTTGAATCCAATCAACTTGCTTACATCATCATCCAACGAAAGTTTTTTTGCTTCTGTCAATTGCATGATGGATGTTGCCGAAAATGATTTTGAGATGGATGCAATCCTGAAAATACAATCATCAGTTAATGGTTCTTTTGTAGCCATGTCTTTCAACCCAAAAGAGTGTGTATAAATAACCTTATGATTTTTTACTACTGCCACGGAAATGCCCACCACATTGCTTTCTTGCATGATGGTTCTGATGCCCGCTTTGGCTTTTTCAGACTGACTAAATGCACCACCGAAACAAAAAAGAGAAATAAAACTGCTGATATAAAATGTGAGATATGTTTGCCTTTTCATACCTTCAAATTAATATAAATTTTCAAGTTATGCTCAAACGGTTCTTATATTTATTGTTGTTGTCAATTTTAGTGGTTGTTGGTATTGTACTCTTCAATACATTTCAATTGCCTAAGGAGCAAGTGTCTGCAGAAAAAGCAATTTCCATTCCAAGCTATGATTCTGCTGCTGAGCACTTGAGTGAGGCCATCCAACTAAAAACAATTTCTTTCGGCGATACGTTGGCCATCGATACAGCTGAGTTCACCAAGTTCAAGGGATTCATGGAAACTACTTATCCATTGATGCACCAAAAATTAACGCGACAGATTTTCAATCAGTTCAGCTATGTCTTCACTTGGAAAGGCAAGGATACAACAGCAGCGCCTTATGTGTTGATGGCTCACCTAGACGTAGTGCCGGTTGAAGCAGTGGCAGAAAGCAAGTGGACATACCCTTCATTCAGTGGAAAAATTATTCAAGATACCATTTGGGGCAGGGGAGCTGTGGATGACAAAGGTGCGGCGATCGGAATAATGGAAGCTGTTGAAAGACTTCTTGGTGAAGGATTCGTGCCGGAACAGACGATATACCTAACATTCGGGCATGATGAAGAAATTGCAGGCAAAAGAGGTGCCAATGTTTTCTCAAAATGGTTCAAGGATAATAATATCAGACCTGCATTTGTATTGGATGAAGGTGGACAAATAGACACAGAACGTTTCAAGAGCTTGGGCAGGCCAGTGGCGGTAATAGGAACAGGGGAGAAGGGATTTGTGAACATTGATTTAACGGTAGAATTACCAGGAGGACATTCCTCAATGCCAGAAAAGGAAACTGCCATCGACATATTAAATAATTCAATTGTAATAGCCAGGGCAAATCAAATGCCAGCCAGCATCACACCACCAGTACAGGAATTGTTGAACAGAACAGGTGCAGCAGAATCATTTTTGAAGCGCGCTGTTATAGCCAACATGTGGTTGTTTAAAGGCGCTGTAATTTCTCAAATGGAACAAAATAAACAGACCAATGCCTTGGTTCATACCACGCTTGTTCCTACGATTGTAAAGGCTGGCATCAAAGACAATGTGATTCCGTCAATAGCAAAAGCTACTTTCAACAGCAGAATTCTACCCGGACAAACGAGTGATGATGTGGTGAATTTTGTAAAGACAACCATCAACGACGATAGGGTGACTGTCAAAAAACAAACCATTTCTTTAATGGAACCGTCATCTACCACTGCAATATCAAACCCTACCTACAAGCAATTGGAATCGATTGTTTATCAAGTTGTTCCAAATGTATTGGTATCGCCTTACTTGATGATTGGAGCAACTGATTCAAGGTATTTCCGTGGCTTCAGTGATGCCGTGTTGAATTTCACTCCGATGCAGGATGCAAAAGGGTTTCATGGCATTGATGAACGCATTGGAATTTCTGATTTGAACAGGATGATTGCGTTTTATACGTTGGTGCTTAGGTTGAAGTAGTTGAAGTGGTTGAAGGGGTTGAAGGAGTTGAAGAGAGATCCCTCGCTTCGCTTATAATGACGTCTTTGTAATTCATTGAAAATCAGCATGTTAAAATGTAGATTTTTTCCATCAAAGACTCCCCTCCTGGACAGGAGGGGTGCGGGGTGGTGGAATTAAATTAAGGAAATCCACCACCCCGGCCTCTGTCTCGTCACCTTCGGCGCCTCGCCAGAGTCCATCCCTCCTGTCCAGGAGGGGAGTCTTGTATCTGTTACTCAAACTACACTTTTGTTTCTAGTCGCAAAAACGTCATAAACTTTTTTTAGGGTCCCCCTATAAACCATGCAGGATGACAGAATCCCTGGCTGTTTACTCGGCTGTTCCTTGTCCCCCGTCCCTTGTCCCTCGTCCCTGGCTGCTAAAATTTAAAGTACCCCAAATGCAACACATCCTCATGCTCAACTTCTGACGGAGTAAGCTCAATGGCATATTTTTCTTTTGTTGACTTGGTAAGCATTTCATCGATTTCATACATGTCATCAACATCCACACCGTATTTGTCATCTACATGCGAATTAGCTCCTTCAAAATGGGTATGCTTGAAAAAAGCCGTTTTCTTTGAGGCACTGATTGCCGCTGATTTATTGAGTGCTGCTACAACCATTTTATAATGAAATTCTTCAAATTCATTCTCTTTGTATCCGCCCAAATTGATGAAATACAGTTGATGATCGTTGTCATTTTTTTTCTCGGATCTTTCAATTATATTAATGGATTGACCATTCACTTTTGTTACTTCCCGCCAAGCATCAACGTGCATTTTACCCTTTGCTTCTGGCCAAAATGCCTTGAATTCGGGTATTAATTCCTTCCACTCCTTAGCAATGCCGAAGTAGATGTCGTGCTGCTCCGTATGCCTGCCAATTGGCCTGCAGCCTAACAACACCATAAAAAGTTTCAATTGCATATCATTAAATTTAATGGCGAATAATTGTTGTCAAAACGAAAATAACCAATCATCTTTATCTGTAGTCAACCTAACATTAACTATATTTAATTTGAATTTATCGTTTACTGATTTTGTGTTGATTCTTATTATAAATCATTAATAAAAAACAGATGTCAAATCGCAGAAATTTCATTAAAAACGTATCGCTTGCTTCAGCTACATTAGCCACCAGCAGTGCTTTTGGACGTAGTTCAATATTTACTACAGATACAATAAGAATTGCAACCATTGGCGTTAATAGCATGGGTTGGGCAAATACAAAGGCTGCTTTAAAAGTTAGAAATGTTGAAGTGGTGGCATTGTGTGATATCGACAGCGTGGTATTGGGTTCAAGGAAAGAGGAATTGCTTAAACTTCAACCCAATGTAAAGCAGGTTGACCTCTATGCTGATTATAGAAAAATGCTCGATAGAAAAGACATTGATGTGGTGATTGTAGGCACGCCTGATCATTGGCATGCATTGCAAATGATCAACGCTTGTTCAGCTGGTAAACATGTGTATGTAGAGAAACCTGCAGGTAATTCAATTGGTGAATGCGATGCCATGGTGAAGGCTAAGAATAGGTACAACAGGATTGTTCAGGTTGGACAATGGCAACGGAGTCAGAAGCATTTCAAAGATGCGTTGGACATGGTTCACTCCGGACAATTGGGAAATATCAGAACAACAAAAGTTTGGTGCTATCAAGGTTGGATGAAGCCGCAGCCGATAGTGGCAGACAGCATGGCGCCATCAACAGTTGATTATAAAACTTGGCTAGGACCTGCGCCGTTAAAGCCTTTCAACAGCAGCAGGTTCCATTTTCACTTCAGGTGGTTTTGGGATTATGCAGGTGGATTGATGACAGATTGGGGTGTGCATTTGTTGGATTACGCCGTTCAGGGAATGAAAGCAGGAAATCCGATTTCGGTGTCTGCACTCGGCGGCAAATTTGCTTATCCTGAACTAGCTGAAGAAACGCCTGATACATTAACATCATTGTATGAGTTTGATAAATTCAACCTCGTTTGGGATGGTGCCATGGGTATCGACAATGGTTCTTACAAACGCGATCATGGAATTTCATTTATTGGAAACAATGGAACACTGGTCCTCGACAGAAGTGGTTGGGAAGTGATTGAAGAAAGGCAATCTAAAAACAAGGTTTTGATGCCGCTTCAAAAAAGTTCAGACAATGGTGTTGAACTGCATTGGGAAAATTTCATCAACGCCATCAGAACCAACAAATCAGAATCATTGAATTGTTCCATTGAAGAAGGTGCACATATCGCTTCGGTAGCACAGATGGGAAATATTGCTTACCGATCAGGTAAAAAAGTGAGTTGGAATGAAGCAAAGCAATCATTCACCGATGAAGCTGTGCAAGAAGAGTATCATACCAAGAAATACAACAATGGGTATACGATACCTAAGTTGTAGGATCCTTCGCGATGACAGGAAATAAAGGACTCCCCTCCTGGACAGGAGGGGTGCCGAGCCCGATGAGCGAAGCGAATCGGACGCGGCGGGGTGGTGGAATTAACTTGTAGTAACATCCACTTGTGCTAACATCCACCACCCCGTCTCCAGACACTCGCTTCGCTCGGTCTGGATCCACCCCTCCTGGACAGGAGGGGTGTCTTTAACTTCCTGTCATACTGAGCGCAGCGAAGGATCTCCACCAGCCCGTTTTTTATTTATTGCTTCTACAACACATTGGGTTCTATTCACGTAAACGTCATAATCATTTTTTTAGGGTCTCCCTATAACATATTCAGGATGACACAGAATGTAACTTCATAACACTTAAGTAAAAATGACAAAATTCCTTGCAATTATATTCTGTTTTTTTTGCTCTATTGGCTATTCCCAGCCATCAAAAAACACTGTGCCGTCTAATGAACAGGTGTACATCCATACAGATAAAAAAGCCTATGTATCAGGTGAGATGATTTGGTTTAAAGCTTATGTGTTGAGCGAGTATACACCAAGTGATTTGAGTAAAAACATGTTCGTAGAAATTATTGATAGAAGTGGGGAAGTCATCGTTTCAAATCACCTGCCTATCATTTGGGGTACGAGTTCTGGAAATATTTTATTGCCACTAGATTTACCTGAAGATGTTTATATACTCAGGGCATATACCCTCATACAAGCAAAAAAGAAAGAGATAAAATTCATCCAGGTTTTGCCGATTTTAAATCCATCCAATAACCAGAAGAAAATAGTTGTTTCACAAAAAACCGAAGCTGCTGAATTTCAACAAGCAGAAAATATTTCCATTAAATTCATTGACTTAAATCCGGGGGAACTCGTTATTAGCAAGAATAATGAAAATGAATATCTTGGTGATCTTTCGCTCCGTGGAACAATTCTGGGTAAATTGGTTTTTGATCAGCCTTTAAAAAATTCATTTCCCATAAAAGTCAAACTGCCTTTAAATGCCCTGCCATCGGGTGTTTTAAAGGTTGAACTAGTTGGAAACAAGAAGGAAGTTTTGGCGAAAAAATCAACCTTTGTCAACAACCAAGATTTTTCAATGGAACCAACAATCACCACAGATTCAATGAGTTTCAATGCTGGTGGATCGAATGTTTTTAATGTTGAATTTCAAGACAGCATCACAGGAAGTTTTTCGTTTTCTGTAACGGATATGGACAAAGAATTGAAATCCATTTCACAAAACAACATCATTTCAACTTTTTTAATTCCCTCTCACGTCCAACTACCTGCATCAATTTTGTTGATGAAAGATTCGATCAGTAAAATAAATGATGAGTTATCAAAAATGGAATTTTATAACTACTTAGGCGTTGTTGATACTGTAACATCAGACCTTCCTTATATCCAAATAAAAGGGTGGGCTTTTAAGAAAAAAGGCAAGGTTAAAGAGAAAGAGATCAGCTTCATTTTGCAAGCAAAAGATTCGAGCACAAATTTCCTTGAAGTCCCTCTTGATAAAGATGGAAAATTTATTATTGAAGACCTTGTTTATGAAGATTCTGCCACCATTTATTATCAATTGCACAATGAATTGTTTGACATCAATATTGACTATGATACCCTGCCTAAAATCAAGAATGATATCAACATCCCACAAGACGAGGTTGATAAAACAATTGCATTTTTACAGGAGAATGCAGTTCAAAATATAGTTGCCAATGAGATTCATAAAGAGTTGTTGTATGTAGATACAAAATTCAAATCCCTTAAAGAAGTTGTTGTAACAACCAGGAAGCCATCAAAGGCAATGTTGGTCAATAGAAAATACACTTCCGGAATGTTTAGCAGCACGAGTAATTCCAAGATAATGGATTTGATCAATGATCCTCCATCATCCAAGGCTGGCAATGTTTTTGATTACTTGCAAAGCAAGATTGCTGGGTTGAGCATCACAAAAAAAAGCGCCACCAATTATGAAGTTACAAGTACGCGGGTGATGTCACTAACCGGTGGTAAAATTCCAGCCACGATTTTTCTTGATGAAGTGTTGTTGAGTGGAACCGACATGGCTGCTTCTGTGCCCATTTCGCAAATCGCGATGGTAAAATATTACACACCGGGTTCACTGAATTTACCAAGTATTGGTGTTGCACCTGTATTGGTGATATACACCAAAAAGTATGATGATATGGTTGCTACAGACATGACTGGTAATAAGTTTTTTAAATATCCTGGTTATGCTGTTACCACCAATTTTGAGGAATATACAGCAGGTGCAACTGGAAATTACAACATCATTTCTACCTTGTTTTGGGAGCCTGAAGCCATTGTGCAAGATGAAAAGAAATACACCATCCGCTTTGTTAACCATGTTGGTGCAAAGCGCATGCATCTTGTGTTTGAGGGCTTTACTGATAAAGGCAAGCTAATTCATATTGAAAGGGATATTGTAAGTCCTGAGTAGATTGTAATTTATTGAATTTTCTTCCCATCCCCGTCTCTTGAGGGTTTGATTTTTTATATTAATTCCACCACCCCGTCTCCAGACACTCGCTTCGCTCGGTCTGGATCCACACCCCTCCTGTCCAGGGAGGCCACTGAAAAAGTCACTGATTTTTTTTACAATGAAAAGACCCTCTAATATTCTTAAAATAAAGGCTTCTAGAATTGATTATACGAAATTTGACAGCAATAAAAGTGATACAGGCTAAGGAAAAAGGCTTTATTTATGATTTACAAACAAAACCTTTTTCGTTGTTTGACAAGAGGGACTTTTTCAGTGCCCTCTGTCCAGGAGGGGTGTCTTTGTGACTCGTCCTAAAAAAAGTTTACAGGTTAATTGATTAATCCTGGCATTGCTTTACAGTTGCTAATTGCTTTTAATTCAGTTTTTGTTTCTCTTGCGGAGACAACTTGTTATGTTATTAAATCAGAAAACTAATGTGTTTAGGATGAATAAAACAAAAGACTCCCCTCCTGGACAGGAGGGGTGGATCCAGACCGAGCGAAGCGAGTGTCTGGAGACGGGGTGGTGGAAGCATTATTTAAAAAAAATCAGCTTTTCCCGAAGGAGAGTGCTCACTCCCCCAATTTATTAATTGTATTTTGTATCAATCCTTTTACCTCTTTTCCATTTGCATCAATGAACTTGTAACTAATTTCCATCACCCAAGTTGGTTTTATATTAGGGATGGAAAGGAATACTTTTTTATTGTCTGCACTTGCTTTCACTGAGCTAACCTTCATAAGTTTTTTGTTATAATGATCAGACCCGTATCTTCTTGATCTTTTCAAATCCCAGGTCTCTACTTGATAGCTCGAAACACTTGTCAGGTTCTTAACATCCACAGCATGTGAAAAGGAAATCTCCATGCCATCTTTTTTTGCCTTGAGCCCTGTCGGTATGATTGATTTTGCACCATCATATCTGATCCGATAAAATCCACCGAGCTCTGGGCCAGTTGAACCCCATGCGGACAAGCCACAGGCATATAATTGGCCATCACCTGGATTAAAGCGGCCTCGCATCACTCCTGTTGCAAACTTTGGCATGGGGAGTTCAAAAACACCGCCTTGCATTTGTGTGCCAACTTTTTCATGTGGCACTACAAAGACCTTTCCATACCCATAAGAGAAACTCAACAGACTGCCGTTTAAGGGTCCCCACTTTTTGCTGTCTACCCAAAGCAATTCTGAAGGCGATTGATCAATGTCTTTTTCAATCCACGTCAACGGTTGCTCCATCCCTGTATCTGAACTATCAGGGGATGGATTGTATCCAAACATGTTTCCATAAAATGCACCCTTCTTTTGAATCCAATTGATGCGGTTCATCGGGTTCCAATGTCCTTCTTGATCGGTGATGATAAATGATCCGTCTGGATTGATACAAACCCCGTTTGCTGCACGGAATCCATTCGCCATGATCTCTGTGGTTTGACCATCCTTGCTTACTTTCAACAAGGTCCCGTGCTGTGGAACCAGCGCCCGACGTGCATGTCGTGCACTTTTGGCATAATAGAAATTGCCTTCTTTGTCCGTCTGCAATCCCATCGCAAATTCATGAAAATGATTGGTGACTTGATGGTCGCTGTTGAAACTTTCATAAAAATCGATTTCCTCATCCCCATTCAAGTCATGCAGTTTTACGAGTTGGTCGCGACAAGTAACGAATATTTTTTTGTCAACTATTTTAATGCCAAGCGGTTGAAACAATCCGGATGCAATCCGCTTCCATGAAAGACTTTCTGCATTTGTCAGCAGTCCCTCTACCAGCCAAACATCTCCATCTGATGAACAAATCACTGCCTTGTTTTTATCATCTAAAAAATCAATGCCACTCAAGCGTAACTGGTTTTTCCATGGACTGTGAAACGGCAATTCAAATTGATCCACTTGAAATGGGCCATCATCCTTGCTTTTCTTGATGCTTGCCATTATTTTTTGTGGAAATTGGGCGGCACCACCTTTAGTAAATGCAACAAGGTTTTCTGGTTTTGCGGATGTGTTTGCGTGTTGATTAATGTTGGGATATCCTGACTTTGCAATCAATATCTTGATGTTCAATGACTGAGATTTTGGAACATACAACACGTGGAAACCATTTTCTTTTTTAATTGATGCCCCAATTCCAACCAAGGCTACAGAGGCCGTTGCAGGTGCTATCCTCATTTTAAGTGGATTAGAGGAGGGACTGATGTTCAAAGTTCTGCTGAAAATTGGTAGGTTGATGGTTCCTTCTAACCCATCTTTTTCGAGGATGTTTGCATCACCTATTGAGTATGAAATGATTACCTTATTCTTGAATTTATACAGTCCCTTGTAATGAGCCCATTCACGTGATAATGGTCCAAATCTTCTGTTGTCAACTGCCTTGAAACGGTTGTCAGCAAAGGATCCTGTAACCGGATTTGCCCAAGCTGGTTCAACAGGTGTTTCGTAATGTAAGTTTCCGATGGTTCTTGGCGAGATGTTATGGTGTCCGTTCAACAAAATTCCTTCCCAATCAATAAAACCATCACCTATCCAAGCTCCTGCGATGCGCATCAGATCATGGTCAAATACCATCCAGGCTTTGCCCGCAGCGATTCCACCATTTCCATCATCAAGCCTTATGGCTATGCCTTTGTATGCAAAATTCGATTTAGTTAAGTTTTCATTCTGCAGTGGCGCAGATCCTTCTGAAATCTCCCTGGGTTTTGCAGTTGAGTCAAGCAATTCATAGGTATTGATCAAGAAATTTCCATAGTCCATTTCAGCCCATGGCGTTTTCTTAGTTGGTTTTGGTCCGGTTGAACTGCCAAGAGGCAGGCTGCTTAAATAAGTTGAATCAATTTCCGTGAATTGATCGTTGTTTTGTTTGAAAACAAATTCCTCCCTGATATAGCTGATTACTTCGTATTTCTCGATGGGGGTTAGGTTTGATTGTGGCGGCATCGAGCCATATCCCTTGGTGAGCGTTTGGTAAATTGAATAAGGGTCTTTGCCCACCTTGAATTGATCTTTCCAATATTTAAACGCTGTGGGAATAGATCCTTCCTGGTTGGGGTTTCCGTGACAGGTTACACATGCGTTGTTATAAATACTTCTGCCTTTAGCAATTGTTTTTTCCTGGTTTTTTTGAAGGTCTTCAAGGATTCCTTTGTGGTCAATTTCTTTTTCATATTCAGGAAGTTGCGCGTCTGTCAACGTAAAGGAAACTGTTGGCTGGGTGTACTTGTTTTCGTTTTTACAAGAGGAAAAAAGTACAAAAAGTAGAAGAAATAAATTATGTAAAAAGAGGTTGTTTAATCGCATATAAGTTGGGTTGAGCAATGCTGATGGCTATTGTTGAGTTTTGTTGAGTTGAATTTAGTTCAAAACCATCATATTGAAAAACGTTGATGAATTTTTACACATTTAGTTTGATCTCTTTTACAGAAATGTATCAAACAAATTATACAGACATTCATTAATGAATAAAATTCATCTTGTACCTTAGCTTTTGAAGCTCTGTTGAATTGCTTTTGAGGTATTTTCAACTTTCTACAAATAATTTGTTTTTAAAGGTTTAGCCTAAAATCATCCCAAATAATGAAACAATTCATATTCTTTTTGCTTGTTGTGCCCATCCTTTCTCAGGGGCAAGAAATTTTAATCAAACAACCTAGAGGTGTTACGTTGGGCTATTCAACAACGTCTGGAATTACCATTTTGGATGCAGATGGATTGAAGTTCAAGGATCTCAATAAAAATGGGAAGTTGGATCCGTATGAGGATTGGAGATTGCCGATTGATAGGCGGGCAAAGGATTTGGCCAAGCAATTGACAATTCAAGAGATTGCGGGATTGATGCTCTACTCAGCGCATCAAGCGATTCCGGCAAGACCTGATGGTTACTTTGCAGGTACTTACAAAGGCAAGGGCTTTGACCCAAAGGTGAATACAGCCAGTGAGCTGACAGATCAGCAAAAGAAATTCCTGAAAGAGGATAACCTGCGCCATGTACTGATTACAACGGTTTCAACTCCTGAGGATGCAGCTAAGTGGAACAACAACATGCAGGCTTTTTGTGAATCAATGGGCAAAGGCATTCCAGCCAACAACAGTTCCGATCCTCGTCATGCTACACAAGC
>Ga0164294_10005318_pt1 | contig 11081 bp, 22 predicted proteins | sample GEODES005metaG_FD_111479 | JGI IMG/M metagenome (GOLD analysis project Ga0164294, IMG submission 111479) | Oligotrophic lake water microbial communities from Sparkling Lake, Wisconsin, USA - GEODES005 metaG | ecosystem: Environmental > Aquatic > Freshwater > Lake | place: USA: Sparkling Lake...
GGGATAGACTTAATCAATGCGACATTCTCTCCTATGGCAGCATTAAGACTGTCTCTGATAGGCTGAGTTAATTTGAATTCTACGGCAAACCCAGCATCTTTTAACGATTGTTTCAATGCGGCATCGGTGGAATTACCCATTGATTTGACGTAAGCATCAGCAATCTTTTCTGCTGATTCATTGATTTTCTTTATCCAACGGTTAGCTAGTCGCCGGATAACCTTTAGCATTTCATCTGCTGGGCTTGCATCCATTGCCGTAATAAGGTCATAAACCTTTGGCGGATTAGCTCTATACGAAGCTCGAACCCAATAGTCAACAGACTCAATCATTTCTTTAATCATTGAGTCTAGTTTCTTCTTGTATTTGAGTTCTATACCCTTATTCGGGTGTATCGCTCTGCTCGACTTCGGGCGCTTCTGGTATTTCGTCAACGTCTAACCCCTCATAACCTGATTCTGGATCGCTTGCCAATTTGCCGCGCACTTCTTCAATGCTTACTACTTGATTGGTTAAATAAACCGCATCCGCTTCAGCATCAGACCTGCGAATCTCTGCCAACTCTTTACCGCTCATTTGCCACAATGGAACCCAATTGAAACTGATGTTTTCGTCAATTTCTCCCCATAAATTCAACATTGCGCATTGAATCATGGTTTTTAATGGTGCGTGCCAATATGCAGACTGTTGAGCTGCAATCCAATCATACCACGCTCTAATTTCACCTTCTGAGCTTGCATTTAGACCGCTTGGACTAATACCCGTCAAGATCATTGCAGGGACGCGAGAAACAGCGCACATATGTTCTTGCGCTTGCGCTTGCAGTTCTGATAGACCAGACAAAGGAGTATTGACTTGAACGACTTCTTCTCTGTCCTTGTCCAGTGCAATAATCCCCTTGTTTGATCTTGTCTGACTAAACAGATTCAAACGATCAAGGAATGATCCAGCGGCATTGGTAACACCGCTTAATACTTGGCTCATATCGGTAGCCAAGACAGTGATCGAGTACATGTTAATCATGTCCGCAATTGATTGGCGTGTGACTAACCAAATATCAACATAAGGCTCTGCCAACTGACTTAAACTAATACCGCCAAAGTTAAACGCGGGTTTAAGAATGTCGGGAACAGGATTGGTAATGATTGTCAGCAATCGAGTTGAATGAGTTTCACGACCAATGACAAACCACAATAAAGGTTTATAGAAATCAGGTTGCGCAGGGTCTAATGCGTTGTATCCTGCTGGAGTTGACCAAATAGGTTCAACGTTAGAAAACCCTTTGATGCTTCCCTTTTTGATTGTTTTGCTACTAATAATCAATGGTAACTTTAAATCTTCCTCTTTTGCGCCTGTATTAATGAGAATTTGCGCACGTCCAAATAACTTGTCATGTTCTGCTGCGGTCTGAATGATTTTTCTTACTTGCAATCGTTCAAGCTCGTCCTCTAGCTCTTTAATCTTTCTTCGAGTTGCTTTCTTTGCTTCGCCTTCTTCTTCATTAACTCCGCAAAACTGAATCCATTCTCGTGTAATCTCTACCGAATAAGCGGAAGCCATTGCGCGGTATTCTGGTCGCGTAGCCAGTCCCGCCAAATATGGATACCCCGGAAAGCCAACCATGTTGTACTGATTGGAAAACTGATTATAAGCATAATTGTTCGCTTGATAATCCATAGCCATGACAGGCGCTTTTGCTCCACCTGTTGCAATTGGGTCAATTTGTGGCGGCTGGATAGGATAGCGATTACGAAAGTAATCTACCTTACTTTTATCGCCAATCATTCCCAAAGCGCGTTTTAACTCATTGCTTTTCGCTTCTTGCTTAACTTCTGGCACGGTTTTTGCTTGTTGCTTCTTTTTGAAGAACGACCACATTATCGTTTTCCCATCATTTGAAATATTGATTTATCTATGCTCATTGGTTTATGTTCCGGTGCAAAACACATAATAAACGCATCAGCTAAGTTAGGCGAAGGTATTTCGCGCTTGTCAAGGTCTTTTTTAGATTCTACCTTAACTCTACCGTTAGCATCAAAATCTCTTTTCGGAGTGGATAATTCAGCTTTTAACTTTGCTAAATGCGGCATATCTGAGCTAATGCTTATTAATTCATCGACATTGTACTTTGTTCCATTCATTACCGCGTCATAAGTGTTGCGAAAACGGTCAGCTACTAGCCACCATGCCTGAGCTTTGATATTAGAAAACTGGTCTTTGTTCTTTACCTTGTCCATCCGGTCAATAGCATAATAACCATCAGGATTAAACACAGCGCCACCAGCGTTAAACTTTGAATATGGCACGTAATCATGCCTGTTCTGGTTTAGTTCATCGAATTTAGAGCCGCAACCAGCGCCAACGCCAATTGAATCGTATCTAATATGAGCATTACGCTCTTTTGCGTTGTTGTACGTACGAGAACAAGATTGAAGCAACTTATCTTCGCCTCCTTGCCATTCATCTGCCCAAAGTGCTACAGAGCCATGTGCGTACACGTTCGCACACTTATCTTGACCAGAATCAGCAACGTCAAAGCCAAGCCTTTTAGCGCCTTCAGGTTCAAACTCAAGTTTTAGATGAGCATTGACCGCAGCTTCAATCCAAGACATCTTAATAATTACGCTTTCATCATCTATGCGCGGTACGCCTTCGTAAATATGCAGGTAATCATCGTAATTAGTGCGCTTATGTTCCTCAATCAACTCTCTCATTGTTTGAGACAAAAACGGGTTTTCGTCGTAATTTATCTTACGAACAAGTGTTTTATTGGGGGGATTTAATACAAAATTCTGATAAACAAAGTCACTAGCTAGACGTGGATTGAATACAATAAACACGACAGAACCTTCCGAGCGAATCGTTGGTTCTAATATTTCCCATTGACCGGGGCTTAAATCCTCTGCTTCCTCTACCCACAAAACATCAATACCAGCGATACCTTTAATTTCTTTTAGATTGCGCTGGATGCCGAAAAAGTTAAACGTGCTTCCAGTTTTCTTATGCCTTACTTCGTTTTCTGTGATTACAAATTCATTCTCTAGTTTTGCCGTATAAATACATTCTTCAATAACGGTTTTTACAGAATCAGATATCCTGTTTTGAAATTGGCGAACACAAAGAAACTTAACTTTATAGTTGCATGCAAGATATACGCAAAACCCCGCTGTATGGTAAGTTTTTGATGATGCACGACCTCCATATAAAACATAGTTCCGTATATTCTTGGTTTCAAAGAACCCTTTGAGATTGGGGTTTAATAATGCCATTTATAAACCATAAAAATCGGTTAATGTTTTTCTGTTTTCTTCTTGCGGCTTACTCATGCTATCTACTGCTTCCTTGTTAGCCTTCAATAGATCAACAGCTAAAGCACTTGATTCGTTTGCAGTACGCATGATCGCATTGACGGTTTTTACGCCTTCCATCATCTGCTCTACGTTGTTATCGTATGCCGCAGTCTCTACAAATCCCATGTGCTTTTCTGCGATGGTTGATAGCCTTGATGCAATCGCCGCGCCTTTGTTTCCCGTATCAGCCATATTGTAGGACATTGACATTAGCTTAGATGCGAGGTTATGCGCGGAAACCTGCGCTGTCAAAGGCAGGCTTTTAACCGCGCACTCCGTTGCAACTATTTGATGCGCAACGTTTTTTATTTCCTCGCATTGTGCGGAAACCTTCTCTCTGATGCTTGATTCAGCAATGCCGAACTCCTTTGCAAGAGCGCGTTTAGATTCACCGTTGATTACTCTATCGGTGATTTCTTGCCATTGCTTATCAGTTAATTTTGACGGTCTAGCCATTATTTCACCAAAGATTTTTTTAAATCATCAAGTCTATTTTTGCATTGGTCAATATATGAATTAATGAAATCAGGATTTATATCGTTATGCATTGCATCATTAATGTCAGTTATTAACCAAAGAACAGAAATCAATTCATCAGATGCGACAGCACCAAAGTATTTTGTTAATTGATTGCAAATATCTTCTGTTTCTTCTTTTAAATTAGCCATTTTCTTTATGCTTATCAGTTAGCTTGCTTGGACGTGCCATTATTTAATTAATTCCAAAAGATTAGGATCAAAATGACAACCTTGAATATGCCGATCATTATCAAGCCAAACAACTACAACAAAAGTTTCTCCTGCATATCCCACTGTCATTGGTGTCTGGTCTGACTTTAATCTTACTACATCGCCAATTTTAAACATTATTTGCTCACAATCTCAATCGGTTCATAAAGTAACCAACCTCGTTCTCTCACAATCACCTTTTTATCAAACTTAGGATTATTGTTGATAATATCAATAAGCTGATTAATTTGATTTTTGTAGGCATCACGCTCTTTTTTTAGTTCTGATATTTCTTGACCTAAATCATGGCGAACCTTAAAAACTGTGGCGCATAAATCAAAATAGGTTGTTGAGTCTTTATCAATTTTTGTATTTTCAATATCAGACATCACAGCACCTCAAAATATGCTTCGTTATAAAGCCGCCCAGCTTCTTGATCTGGCGTTTCGTTGATTACTAATTCAGACAAGTCAAACATTTGATGTAGTTCCATGATTAACCTTTACATTAGGTGTAAATTTCTTTTCATTGGTTGATTCAATAATTGCACGAAGTTTATGCATGTAATCATAATTTACGTTTTCATTATGCACAAAACATAAACGATCATGAATCCATTGCAAAAACTCTTTATCAGAAATCATATCCGTAACCGATCTTAGCCAATCCTTTTTCAATCATCCAATCCAAGCCAATCATGCCAGCGCCTACTACAATCCACAGTGGCAATACTGCAAAGTAAATTTTTACGAATTCCATGATATCCCCAATTTATGTTCAAGTTTTTTGATTACTACACAATACATCACGTGCAAATGGTCTAAATAGACAGCTACGGCGTTTAAATTCTCAAACATGTGTATTCCCCAAGAATTCCTTTAATGCTTCTGTGTAGCCTTTTTCCCATAACATATGCGCTTCTGTGTTCTCAATGTATGGGTTCACTTTTGCGCTATCACTTCCTTGTTGCGCCAGTTTGAAATCATCGCGCCCGTTTTGTTCTGCCTTGCTAATCATTCAATTGACTCGTGCAAATTTTGTTTTAAAGCATAACCCATCAGCGGCCATATTTTCTGAACGGCATTTTCGCGGGCAATCTTGCGACCAATCTTAGCGTTGAAATTTTCAGGACTAGCACATGCGCTTTCTCCTGTCACGGTGAAGCCGTTTCGTAGTACAAGTACGCAGAAAGTCAGCAACTTAGTCGGCTCTGGAATTTCTGCGTTAGCGTCGATGTCCAGACATGCACCATTGTATGAACGTACTACTAGGCTATTACAGATGCTGTTTTTCTGAGAACGTGCATCGGTGACATCGGGGTCAGAAGTCAGATAGGCGAAGCGTAGAGCATCAGCAGCAGTGAAATACACCTCTTGCACAATATTCGCCTCAATATCCGCAGGGGTTACGCGTGGAGCCGTCAATCCTTTAGCCAAAATTTCTTTTTCAATTTGTTGATCGTTCATTTGATTCTTTCAAAAAATCCCCACCAGATCACTGGCAGGATAAAACGCATCGCAGCGTTGGAGATAAAACAAATACAACTGAGTGCTATTACTTGCAAGTCGATTACCGAAAAAATAGAGGAATAACACTCATGTGTATTTGTTTTATGGCGTAAGTTATTCGCAGTAACTTAATTGCAGCGCAGTGCAATTCGCCCAAATACAGTTTAATCATAATAGAAAATTTATTAGGAGGTTCTCAATTGCTTAAACTGGTTCCGTTATTATCTCCACGGTTTCCTTGGATTTCACTATTTGGTCATACATAGAATGGTGCTGGGCTTGATACCAGCTTACCGCCCAATATGGCACTCCTTAACTCTTCGCATGGACTGTTGCAAAGAAAAGATGCACGTCCTTCCGTGCTGCCGTGCTGCCCATTCTATCTACAACCAAAACTAAACGACACTACCCGATAAAGCACGGTTTTTAAGATCAATTGGTCATTTCCCGAAAATCCACGTCGCTAACACATGGTTTTGTAATGCCGTTTAGTTTTAATGCTGGTTACGCAATCCAGCTTCACCGTTTAGTCGTGAACGCATTACTTGTGATCGACCATGTAACTCACAATCCTTAACCACACGACTGAGCACTGATGACGGGTTTTGCGCGCTTTCCACTTACCGTATCGTTGCCATTCAATGCTCATGCGTTTGGCGATTCGTTTCGTGAATCAGTCGGCTCATACGTCTATAAGCACCTGTTGGGATGAATAATTACAATTAATTACCGTTACCCAAAACTTTTAAAACCCCAACTCTTTCAAATACTTATCTACTGCCCTGCGAATAATCTCAGACATTCTTACGCCTGTGGTTTTACTCGCTTGCTCAAGCCTTTTCTTGAATTCTTCTGTTGATCTAAATGGTATCTGTTTCATGACTTCATTGTATATCAACGTAAATACAAATTCAAGGTTTATTTTGCGTTAATGCGTAAATAATTGCTTGAAAAAATACCGTGTTGATTTCTCTCTTAATGATTTTTTTTGAAGTTTCAAACGGCATTGTGTGAACTTCATTAGATAACAACTCTTGAAGCTTTCTTGCAGCTACTTCTATTTGTTCTGGTGTCATTTTGCTCGCTCCCTTGCAATCATTAAGCCCTCTGTTGGCAAGCCCTCAGCCCAGCCAGAATCGACTTCGCTCAAAAAGTATTGTAGCGATTCCTTCAACTCCGCTACTTGCTTTTCTAGTTCCGCGACTGATGGCGGTTTAATATAAACAGGAATGCAATACAACTCGCTCGGCGTAAATCGAAACTTATCCATTGCAGAATCTTTTTCATAAGAACTCATCCACGCGACAGGTGAAATCTCTTGCTCTACTGGTAGCTGTATGGCTCGGATAGTATCAGCAATTTCACCAGCATACGCATACTCTTGACGTTTTGAATATTCAATTGCCACTTGTGCGCACATCTCTTTTAATTCTTCATTAGTCATTTTATTAGTCCGTATTTTTAATAAATTAACCGATTTTTAAAGCTTTATTTAAATTGCAAAGCCAATAATCATCTGAAACGCCATTGCTTTCAATCCAATTAGTGTAGCCTCCTGGAATGTAAGGCGATCCAAAAGCGGTGTCGTTTTTTACATTACTAACTATTAAAAAATATTTAGTAATTCTGTCATCTGCCGCAATAACCCATCCTTTCTCAGTGAGAATTGCCCATGATGGACACCCAAACTTTAATCCAGAACTATGTCGTCTTTTTACTTTAAGAATTCTCCTAGGAACTATTTTCCCCTCCGGGAAGAATTCAGCAGATTTTTTAAATTCTTCAATAGTCTTAAATTCCATTTTATTTCCCCTTATAGCAAAGCATCTTCAAAAAATATCATTTATTTAAAATTTTGTTTTTAATTTCTTCAAATTCTTTTTCAATTTTTGAAATTTCGTTTTGCTTATTATTAATACTAGATTTATGCTCTTCTTCGTATTTTTTTAGTAGGCTTTCGTAAATTTCTTTTTTTACTTTACCGCCGTATTTATTAACAATTTCGCAGTCTTTTATTCTTAGATATTTTTTTGCTTTTTCATCTTCAAAAATTTCATTAATTTTTTTTGTATAGTAATTAGCCAATTCTTTATCTGTTTTAAAAAACAAATATTCTTTTTCAGTACCTCCATCTGAATATTGATGAACTTTATATGAAATATTTCCTTCTGATTTTCCATAAAGTGTCATTAGTTTTAAACCTACACATTCCAACCTTCCATAATAATTGTCTGAATATTCAGCAGAATCTTCAAAAGTTCTAGGCTCACTAATACCATAAGTTGAAACTTCAACAGCCCATTTAATATTTCCAGACAAAATATCGCACATATGATTAAAAGCACCTTTATTGATGTTTTCTTTTAAGATTTCATAAAATCCTTTTGTTGATTTCAGCAATAAAGCGTAAGTTTTTCGATGCTCTGATAAATCTTTTATTTCTTTTTCTATTTTTTCTTTTCTTTCGGATAAAATCTTAATAACCGAATCCAATTCTTTCTCTTTTTTATTTTTGTAAGTTTCTAAAGGCTGATCGTGCAAGTTTTTTGTAGTAAATCTTTCTCCGCTTGGGATTTCATCGCCGTTTGAATTAACAAAAACTTCTTGGACGATCCATTCAGTATTATTTAATTGACCTATTATTGAAACTTTGCGACCGTCTGACAAAAATTTTGTTTCCATTTTATTTACCCCTATATTTTTTAATTATTTAAATTAAAGCATCTTCAAACTTATCACTGTCAAATATACAAACACGTATTTTTTTGTACAGTCTGTCAATTGGCGGATAACTTTGTATGCTGGTTACTTCACCGAAATCGTCAAACCAAGCGTAAGATGTTTTGTATATTTTCATGATTACCAAACATTTGGGCAAAGATACAATTTACCGTCTAATCCAGTTATTTCTTTAAATTTTTTGCTTGCTTCTAAAAATTTATCGCTCAAAATAAGAAAATCTATTTCTTTGGCATTGCTGTCTGTTCCATATACATCTATACCAGCTATTTGATCTTCAAATCCAGCATCATAATAAAAACTTGATGTAGACAAATCGCCATTGTGAATTTTATCTTCATGGTATTGCAATAATTCATTTGCTGGAAGACCGACTATTAATTTTGAACCAATATCAATGCCCATGATTTTTCCTTTAATTTTTAATTAACTATTTCTTATCAACCGTAAGAACAACCCAAGAATTGTGAACTATCACAATCTTTAGCCATTGTTTCTAAAACTGCATAAAACAACTACTACTGCCATAAGCAAACTATTCTATTTCCAGAGCGCCTTAACGCGGCTAACGCCACTTCACACATTTTGCTCTGTTCCTGAGATACCTAGTTTAAGTTCTCGCGCTGGGTTGTCAGTAAAGCGCATCACATCTTGCCCCGCCAGTATGATTAAGTCTGCATTAACTATCGTTGGGCTGACGGTCTCTTTGCGTTCGGAAATAAAAAAAGCCTAATAAGTCTGAGCTTTCCGAGGGTCGCAGATCGTAAGTTATAGTCATTGCTTACGAAACCTCTAAAAAACTCAAGCTTATTAGGCTTGGACTATTATTTAAAATCCCCGCGACAGAGACAATTAAACTTTAATACATAACTGCATATAAATCAAGTTATTTTTAACAGCTTTCGTCACAAGGTGCATTTCCGCAAGTTTCGCACAATACAGGCGAATATCCGCATATTTCTTTTGATTCGCCATCTACAGTTTCTTCTCCACAATTAGGGCAAATACCATTTGATTTACTTTCTGCGCCTATTGGTTCTGAACACATTTTTCCTCCCCTTTTTTAATCGGGCAATTACTTACTCTATGTTGCAAGCTTCCGCAGTATGTACAAAATATTTCATTCGTCCGTGTAATGTATGACTTCATCGCCTTTTTTACCTTTGTTTTCAAATGGAATAGATAGCCAGCCAATGATCGAAATAAAACCTACTATCGCCAGTAAATCAATAATTACGTTAATCATGCTGATTCCTTTATCTTTGTTAAATTAATTCCGTGGCGCAAACGCCGTTGCACTTCCTGATAACATCGCTCAATATCAACAACGCGCAATGCATACAATTGAGCCTCATGCACCTCCATAACATCGTTTAAAGCCCGTAATTCTTCGCCAGTAAGAACAAACTTTTTAATCTTAAGGTAACGCTTTCCAAGCTGTTCTAACGCATCCTGACCTGATCTTAGGATTTCCATGTATTTAAAATCAAACTGTGTTTCACATAAAACCTTAGCCATGTTTGACATACCTACTAATACATCAAAATGTTCTTTCGTTCCGTGACCGCTTGAAATCGACCATAGCGCCGCCGAATTTTTTGCTTGAACATTTACCATGTGTTCTTCGTCCAGCTTCTTAAAACCACCAATAACGTAATTGATGGTGTTGTAGCTGATCGGTTTCGGTCTGTATTTTTTGCGTGGTTTAGTCATTTGGTAACTCGTATTCAATGCGGTATGTAAGCCATTTTAAAAAATCTGGATTGTTTTCAAAAGAAAATTCTGTGTCGCCATCGTTTGCTATAAAAGCACAGCATTTCATTTTACTAATCATTCCACATTTAAAAAGAGCCACGCGATACCATTGCTTAACTATCTCAGGCTTCAATCTCCATTCATTCAAATGATTACTTGAAACAGTTGGTTGCTGTTTTAAAGTGTAATCAATCCATCCTTGTGCTGATAATATCTGGATTTTCTTACCATTTGCCCAAGCAACAAGTAATTCTGCTGCTTTACGTGCTTTTTCTTGTTCTGTCATTTTGTGCGCTCCTTCATCATTGCGTCAGCAATTGCATATGCTTCTTGCACGACAACATCTTTTCCTTGAGTAATCCATGTTTCGTAGCATGAATTAATGCAAGCCATTGCAAATTCATCGCGTAGTGTTTTTACTTATGGAGATGGTTTTTGATTTTTTTCTTCAACAATTCTGTAAAAATTAATTTCATCTTCAATTTCAAGAATTGAATTATCCCAATAAAAAGATTCAGCTTTTCCTGTAAATTCTTTTCCATTTCGTAAAGTCACGTCAATTAAAGTATTTCCATCAACAGGGCATTTTTCGCCATGATATTTAATCCAATTACTCATTTTATTTCTCCGTTTATATGCCCCCAATTAAGGGGGCTAAAATTTTCAATGATGATTTGATTCTGCAAAGCGCATCATTTGAGAATTATTAATAGAAACCGCATTACCAAAATCATCCATAACAAAATGACCGCGCATTGACAAACGACCATTTTTCATTTTTATTACTGGCAACAAAAAGGCAAGACGCGAATAATCAAAATTTTCTTGGTTTGCAAAAAATACTTGTTGTTTCATTTTATTCACCGGTTAAGTTGTGCTTCGATGTAGTTATAATATACGAAGCAAATATAAAATGCAATATGTTTTTTTAAATATTTAATATATTTTTATGCTTTCTTTCGATACGATTCCCAATCAAACAAAATTGCTTTGCCTCCACC
>Ga0164294_10005319_pt1 | contig 11079 bp, 12 predicted proteins | sample GEODES005metaG_FD_111479 | JGI IMG/M metagenome (GOLD analysis project Ga0164294, IMG submission 111479) | Oligotrophic lake water microbial communities from Sparkling Lake, Wisconsin, USA - GEODES005 metaG | ecosystem: Environmental > Aquatic > Freshwater > Lake | place: USA: Sparkling Lake...
ACAGGAATGCGAAGCATTCCTGTTTAATACGGCGAACTCAACCAAGGAACCGTGGCACCATCACTGCCAGAGGTAGTGCAAGCTCTGTTGTTCCCTTCCTTGCAGGTTTGTCCTGGAATCCTGTATAACCAATTCTGAAAGCTGTGTTGATCATTGGGAATGGTGGTAGATGGTTGAGGCGTCCAAATTCGTTGACTTTGATTATGTTGGAAGACATCCGTGGGATCTCCATACATCTTCGTCTGGAAGGAATCACTCCACTTGCGAGAGAGATCTTTGTCAGTCAAAGCAGCGCCTCGTCCTGGATTATCCCCAATTTCTGTCAGAAGCACATTCATAAAGGGATTCGCAGCGGTCGGAGAGGTTCGGTTGTCATCTCCAATCACATCTTGCACCGGTTGATCTGCAGCAGCAATACCTGCAATCAGTGCTGCAGGACTTCCTGGCATGCTAAAGGGAAGTTGATCCGTTGGTTCTCCAAATCCTTCACGGAGCACCCCTCGTTCTTTCATTCCATAATAAGCAGCAATGGCAATTCCAGCAAAGGCAAGACTGATTCCCAAATATTTTACCTCCCTACATACAACAGCAAGGACAATAGCAAGATAGACTCCAAAGCGTGTTAATGAGTTTAAGGCAGTTGTAGAACACTTCTTCGCAGCTTCGGAAAATGGATAAAAATCTCTTACATCTTTTAGCAAGATAGAGGGATCTTCTGTCCAAAAGCTCGGGCAACTCATTCTAACTAGGAAGAAGATAACTTACTTATTTCTTTCGAGGCATAGCAGCAGCTCCCTTTTTACTAGAAGGAATGGCAAACATTGCTTCCAGTTCTGCATCACTTACAGAGAGTGTACTGCTAACACTAGCAGTAGTAGCAGCAGTAGCAGTAGTAGCAGCAGTAGCAGCAGCTTTCTTTGCCTCCATCTTCTTACGAAGACGTTCCTGTACCTCACGTCGACGAGCGGATCCATCATTGCCAGTTTCACGATCCGATCCATTCAGCATCTCCGTCAACCCTCCAAACAATTCACTAAACATGGGATTATCACTAAACTCTTTCATCATTTCCTCCGCTTCCCGCATAAGATCCTCTCGTTTCAGTTCTCCTCGTTCAAACTTGGCTTGAATCTTTTTGGCAATACGCTGCGCTCCTGCCATCAATAGTTCAGGCTTCTTTGTAAAAATCTCTTGCAAGTATCCAAAAATTTTGGTAGGATCTGATGATTCTAAGACCTCGGGACTCAATCCAAAATCTTCTGGTTTAAACTCTCGTGCCAGTTCTTCTGCCATTTTGGCAATCTGTCCCTTGAACAAACGTTCTGGAATCTTGAAGGCAGGAGCTGCACCACTTGCATCGGATTTTCCAAAGCTACCCATCATTTCCTTCAGTTTATCCATCATAGATTTCATCATCGGACTCTCTGCCATCTCCTTCATCTGATGCATCATGCCGCTAAGATCCAAACTTCCAACATCAAAGGATGCTGCACTCAATAAGGCTAGTGTTTGTAAATGATTCCAAATAGCTTTGTGTGTCATTTCACTCACCTCCCCCCATAAGGCAGCAGTGAGACGAATCCCAGGAAGAAACTCTTGCGTAAATAAACGAGTTGGATCTCGGGTTGTGAGTGCTGCGGGAGTTGTTTTCCATAACGCTACAAACTCTTTTTCTACATCAGCAACAGGTCTGGCTTGGACTGCTGCAATCTCCTTTGAAAGTTCCGGAAAGGTAGGGGTTAAATCATCACAAAAGGCAGTTAGAGCTGTTGCAAAAGTGGTTGCCATCTGGTGCATGAATACATTTCACAAATCATGTCTGTACGCAAAAAAATTGATTAATAAATGATTTATAGAATCCATACTATTATATGTAGAATGCCAGTCGAGACTCAATGTATTGCCATTATAAAGAAAGGAACTCAATGTACAAACAATGGATATTTCTTTGAAAATCATTGTAAAATTCATCATGATGTAAAATACAAAAAAGATCCAGAATATAAAGCTCGTTATGATGCACGACCGCATCAGGCAGCAGTCCCCATTTTACGGATTGAAGAGCCTGCACCAGTTCGTATTGTAACAGCAACCGAACCATTACGGGTTGTTCTAACAAATAGTGCTCCTGCTCCTATCGAACTAACTGCAGCAGAGACTGCTGCAAAAGTTCGTACTCAAAAGATTGCAAAAAATAATCATCTATTAGACTCCTTGGCGCATCCCACACCTGAAGAACTTGTAAGTTATTCTACAAGAATGATGAATATGTGTAACAAACACAATATTTTAGGAATGGAATGCGTCAATGCCTATGCGATTCTAAAATATAGTATATGTGAAACACCTGAACGAATTCTACAACGAACAAACTTACTAAATGCTCTTGTAAAATTTTATCTCTTCTTCAATGGAAATCATCCAGATTATCAAACCTATGCTGCAATTCCATTGGATCAGCAAGAAGCTGCATTAGAAGTGATTCGCATTGCATTAATTCCCTTTGGAGAAATTAACATTCTATCCATGATTCCAAAACGTGATATATTTTATAAAATAGTTCGAATGCGATTACGAGATGAAGAGCAACGTCGTCGCGAAGCAGCAGCAGCGGCAGCAGCCGCTGCTGCTGCCGCCGATGTGGAACGTCGTCGTCAATTACAGGAAGATCTTCGTGAACGTCCTGTTGTCTTCCGCCGAGATCCTGAAGGAAGTATTGATTTGGCAGCCTTTGCCACCGATGGACAAAACATTCATCGCTCCTCTGTCCAAACTGCAACCCATAAAGCGGTTGTTAAACTGATGACGCGATGTCTGGAAGCAGGGCAAGAAACATTGCCTGAAATTATTCTTGATTTGAAAGATCCAACAAAAATACGTATTAGTGGATCTAATACACGTGAAAAGATGATTACAGAAATAACCCATGATTACTTTGAATGCATTGCCTTCTCCATTTCCTATGGAGATGTTATGGATCGTGTATGGGCATTTATTCGAAGTCATAAAGATCGTGCTGAACTCTTTGTTCGATTAGCACAAGAAATTGCCGAAGGAGTTGGACAATGTACCAATGGAAAAATGGCACGGCTTGTCAATGTACTGCAAGGATTTGATCATACCTTAGAGGTCGATCCTCCCAAAGAAGTCTTTCAAGAGAAAATAGCATTACTCATGAAACGACCGAAAGAAGAACGTGTTACTGCTGCACGTGCCTTATTTATTGAATTCTCCATTCCTGAAGCCGAACAAGCTCCTTGGTTGGAATCATTAGAAGATTAAGCAACTGGATGAGACTTATTATTTGATTCTGATTCAGATACATAGTGTTTCTTTTTTAATGCATTTAATTCTTTTTGTATTTGTTCTTGACGTTCTTTTGTAAATGCCATATTTATGTTAACATTATGACGATGAACACCGTATCCATTAAAAAATCGGTTTGTTGGCTTGGGTGCACTCGCATTTGCTCCTCCGCGCTGCCGTCGGGTAGAACGTCTGCGGGTCGATCTACGATTGGAACGGCGAGTGGAACGCATATTCTACTTAGGCAATACGTTCTGCTAATACCACCAATACTTTGCAATAATCCCAAATATGAGTTTGATTTGTTTCTCCCATTGTTTTCCAATGTTTATCAAAAATCCAATAGGCGTACGATATATCTGCAAATTCTCCTTCCAACTTAGCTTTGGCACGTGTAATTAATTCTTCAGGATTATTATTTTTTACAGCTTCCTTAAAATCAGGATAGACATACTCCATAAATCCGGAATGAATCAATTTTGGATTTACCTTTTTGAGACTTTTTAAGGCTTCCACTGCCTTTTTCAGATCTGCCTCTTCATGGTACGTTTCGGAAAGATCTTCCAAAAAGGAAAGGAGCTGGTTATTAAATGCTGCAAGAGGCGATGCCATTTTGTCTTTGAATAGAAATTATTAGGATAAGTTTAAATGCGTTTTGTTGGTCCTGGAATATCTGCATCACGGGAGCGACTAAAGGCTTCAAAATCATGCATTAAAGCTTCTTCCTTTTTGGTACGAGGAGTGGCAGGAGCTGCAGCTCCACCACCCCCCGCCACAGTTCCTCCCAATTGTTCAAAGTTGCGTAAAATACGATTCATGCTTCCTCCTTTTTCAATCGTGAAAGCATCTGTTAAAAAGGAATAATTATCGCTCATTTTGGAAGCTCCCATTTCTTGCATATGCCAAGGACTGGGTTCAGCGCCTCCTCCCCCATTAGCAGCAGCCGGAGCGGCAGTTGTAGCACGACTAGAGGGTTCTGCACGTGCAACATCGGGAGAATAGACTGGCATCACTAGAGGAACGGATCGTTCTTCCAGTGTCTTTTCACCTCCACTCGTACGAATCCCAGCAGAAGCAGTGCTTGCTGTATCACGCTGGCGACGTTCAAATAACCAGTTATTGACAGCATTCGCACCTGCACGGGGGTCCGACTCTCCCACAATTTGTAAGGAGGGTACAACCCGGAGCCAGGAAGGAAGAGGAGGACGAGCAGCACTTGGATCCACACAGATGAGTTGAAACTCTCTTGCATAAGGAGTTTTCGTTAATTCTCCTAGAAATGCCTGGCAATGGCGACAAGTCATGCTAAAATAGCATATATGTCGACGAGTACTCATTCTAACCAAAAGGGTTAAAATAGGAGTGTCATTTTACCTCTTTTGGTTAGAAATCTTTACGAAGGGCGTTGCATCGATCCGTCCTAAAAATTGGGAGAAATTTTTAGGATATCTCTTTGAGGTGTCCTAAAAATTGGGAGAAATTTTTAGGACACCTCTTTGAGGTGTCCTAAAAATTGAGCGTCTAGTCCCTTCTTAGAAGGATGGCATCAAATTCAACCACCATGAAACAGACGGCTAGCAATTCTAGCAGTTCTAGCAATTCTAGCAGTTCTAGCAATGCCAGCAAATCAGGCACTGTATTTCAAAACTATGTAGAAGAAAAAGATTGTATCCCACTTCTTACATCCAAAGAGCACAAGTTACGAGCAACATTTCGAATGAGTCCTTGTAATACAACAATTGCAAATACCCTTCGAAGGCAAATTCTAACAAAGACATCTTCAATCGCATTTCAAACAGAACCTGCGCAAGAAAGTGATATTAAGATTACAAAAAATACAACTCCTCTTCCAAATGAAATGATTGCTCACCGAATTGGTATGATTCCCATAGCAGCCGATCCTGCAACCTTTGATCCCTCCCTATATGTATTTCAAATGAATGTTAAGAATGAAACGGATGCTGTTATTAATGTAACTGCATCTGATTTTATTGTGATGCAGAAGGATACTCCCAATGCCACGGAGGGTGTGAAACTTCCAACGGAACAATTCTTTCCTCCCGATCCTATTTCAGGACAAACATGTCTCATTGTTCGTCTTCGTCCGCGATGGGATCCCACACGTGAAATTGAAGCTCTAGAACTCACAGGTACTGCCAGTATTGGAACAGGATCCATAAATATTCGTTGGTCTCCTGTTAGCCAGTGTTCCTACGAAAATACACTGGATACCAATGAAGCAAGACAAAAAGAAATGTTTGAACAATGGATGAAAGATAAGAAAGTGGAAGAAGGTACTGATCCTGGACTCATAAAGCGTCTTCGAGCAGAATTTGATACCATGGAAGTGAAACGATGTTTTAAAGTAAATGAACTTGGAGAACCCAATGATTTCACATTTTATCTAGAATCAATTGGAATTCTATCAATTCCTTATATTGTTATGGATGGAATTATGACATGCAAAGCATTAGTTGATAAATACAAAGATATTGATACCATGATTCCATCCAGTGTAACCTTTCAGAAAAGTAATACCCGCTATTCTGCGATTGATTGTATCTTTCAAGATGAAGGGCATACCCTTGGAAATTTACTTCAAACATATTTAACGTATAATCATATTGAAGGATCCAAAGAACCCAAGATTACTTATGCTGGATATAAGATTCCTCATCCTCTTCGACCAGAATTAGTGGTCATTGTCGCTCTTCCTCCTGCAGAAGGAGAAGCCCGCACAAGTGAGATAGAAATAGGAGTCGTCCGGTATGCACTTGCACAAGTCTGCCGTTCCTTAGTCACCTATTTTGAAGAGATGGCAAAGGATTGGAATCGTACGACTGGTGAACCTATTCCTGTTCCTAAGGAATCTGCAGCTGTTCTCAAGGAAACTGCTCCTACTCTTACAGTGACACCTGCAGCTGCTCCTAAGGCAGTCGCTCCTAAGGAAGTCGCTCCTAAGGAAGTCGCTCCTAAGGAAGTCGCTCCTAAGGAAGTCGCTCCTGCAGTCACCCCCCGCATTGCGGGGGGTGACAGTAGCAGCCTTCCCGTCAGCTCCGCTGACGGGAAGGCTCCTGTTGTAGCAGAAGCTCCCAAGGAAGTCGCTCCCAAGGAAGTCGCTCCCAAGGAAGCAGCTCCTGCAGTCACCCCCCCCAATGCGGGGGATGGCAGTAGCAGCCTTTCTGTCAGCTCCGCTGATGGGAAGGCTCCTGTTGCAGTAGAAGCTCCCAAGGAAGCAGCTCCTGCACCAGCTCCTGCAGTAGCTCCCGCTAAAAAAGCTGTGAGACGTACAAAAGAAACCTCCGATGCTAAATAGGAATGGACGACTTGTTTCAAGACTCTTCGAAAGAGGTGGTTGGAACATTACAAGGAATTACGAAAGGAATTACATCGTTTTTTAAAACAAGCATCTCCGACCCCATGAAACGCTATGCCACTCTTCCCAATATATTACTAGCTGGATTTATTCTCTTATTTTTTGTAACAATCTTAATGTATTTATATCCTGGATTTCTAAATGGAGTAGAAGGCTTTTCTACAATTGCAGTGGATCCAGTCTATAGCCCGAAATGCTTTGCACGAGATGCGGAAGCACAACGATTGTTAGCGGAGGTTGTTAATACGGTTCCACGCAGTTCCGAAGGAGTTCAGTGGGTAGATGAATTCCGGCTTATCTTAACAAAACTTCTTTGTATTGATGCAGATATTACAGGTTCCGGATCTGGTGTTTATAGTACCATCGGTCTTCAATTCAATACCTTTCATGATATGGAACCCGTGGCAAACTTTGTGGGTCGTTGCCTAAATCGGTCTTTGAAGGAGCGCGACATCACTCTCACATTAGAAAAACTAGAACTGCGAGGAGCGGAACTCTTGAAAGGTATGACCAGTGTTGATAAGGTGCAGCGAGACAAGTGGGTAGCGTCTCTCCATAATATTGCAACGCGTACCTCGCAAGCCATTCATAAAGTCTGTGTTATGCCAGTGGCTTCCTTGGATCATCCTGCTGGTGTGCGTGATCCTGGCTACAATGATGATCTCACATCTTTGAGTCGTCCCGCTCCCTACGAAGAGCTAGCACGAGTTCGTCATTTGTAATATATTATACACTATTTCATAGTGTAAGATATACAATTAATACTTACGATTCTTGCGTGTATTTTTACGATTCTTTCTCGATTTACGTTGTTTACGTAATCTCTTACGAGTTCCAACTGGCAATGCCATAACAAACTTCGTATCTAAATTACTGCGATCTCCACCTACACGATCATATAACTTCAATAGCTCCATACTAAAGTCTTCATGTGATAATGCATCCGGTCTTAATTGACCGATATCCTTTAATGATTCATATACATTTTGAGGAATATAGTCCTTCAAATTTTTTACAGCAGTCACAGAATCTCCTCCATTTGAATGGATTTGCATAAATAGGGTTGTTAGGTATCTTTCATATCCATTCTCTACAAGATATTTTGCCATAATTCCATCTGACTTATTTTGTGTATTTGAATTCATGTTTCTATTTATATAGAATAGTTTAACAGCAACCAGGAACAAGAAGAGAGATAAGAATGGAAAGACCAAGAATCTGAAAGATCGATTTAGCAGGTTTTACACCGGGGACCAAAGGGACTAACGCATTATTCCAGAGGAACTGTCCAAACAACAGAATTAACCCAAGCACCACAATCATCGTGATCACCGTTACAATCGTGGATCGGGCAGAAGGACCGATGGCACTTGTATCTGCAAATTGTTCTAATCCAGCGCCAGCCACAGATCCGATTAATGCTGCAGGGTTCATGGTTCTACTAAGGACTATCACTTTCGCGTTCTCCTTTTGCTTGTGCAAATTTCAGGTGATGGATGGTAGTGGTAGTGCGATGCTCCTCCAAGTATTTTACCAACTGTCCTGCCTTATCTTTATCTCCTTCAAAAAAGGCTTCGGCTGCTTTCGCCAAATAATCCTTTGAAATAGATTCTTTCTTTTCACGCACATTATGAAGCACTGATCCACGATTGACATTTAATTGAACCACATTATGTTTGTCCATAATCTTTAATATAGCTTCTCGTAGAGCTTTGGATTGAGTACGACGTTCACGCACTTCCATATTTATACGAGTAATCTCTGCATCCAATGTCATCCATCGTTTCAATAAGGTAGGAAGTTCTTGCATTGTAAGACCTGTTTCTGCAGGAGCAGATCCTCCTCCCCCTACAATTGTTAATGCGGTACTTGGTGTGGTCATCTTTGAAGAGTATAGGAATTATTTGTTTATATGGGTTAAAAGTATAGTTTTTGTTTTTGTAATACAGGGCTTCGACATAAAAAACAAATTGCTCGTGTCTTTTTGGAACAATCAGTACAAAAGGTATGCCCGCATGGAACCATTACAATATCCGTTTCCTCATTCATGCAAATGGTACATGGATTCTTTAATTCTGGTTCATGAAAGGCAGAACTGAGTTTCATTAGGGAGCGAAGCTGATGAAAGACTCCCACCGTATGCATCAACTTTGGATATATTCGATCAATTCGTTCTGCTTCCAACATTTGTTCTGTATATTGTGAAATAGTGGATTGTAATGAACTTGTTGCGGAAAGAGTTGGTGAAATAGCTGGAAGATTAGAAAGTTGTGTATGGAGATCATTCACTCGTTTTAGTTTTTCTTGAATGGAAGAATCCAGATCAAACATTTGCTTGACCGTGTCATGATACGATGTGTGAAGAGCATGAATTGTAGATTGAAAGTGGTCGGAAGATATTCCAATTGCCTCTTTCACATGTGATTCGATTGTATATCGATTAATAGGACCGTTTAGTTCATTTGAAATCCAAGATGCAGAGGGATTGAACATAGGATGACTCAGTTTTTGCAAAATGGTTTGCACTTGTTTGGTACGATCAAGCTCATCGGTTGATTTTACCATATCTTGCAACCATTTGTGATTATATGTTTCAAATAAGGTATCAAGGGAATGTTTCCATGTAGGAGAAGATACAGTATTTGCAGCATCATTCATATGAACTACTGATAAATTAGAAATGGCACGATTGTTTGTGGATCCGGAACCCGATGCATTATCATCTGTAAAATTGGCAGATGCATAACCAAACCCATATTCTACAGGACTTGCTTCCATTTCTAAAGGTCGTTGTAATTTATGTCTCTTTTTTTGCGCATAAAGTAGGGTAGATGCAAACATCTGAAGAATTATTGGAAGAGGCAACTAAACAACTTCCGTATATTGGACATTGGATGTCAATTGCGATTCCAATTATGATTGAGATGCATCAACGATTACGTCGGAATCTAGCCGAACCTCGCTTTTGTGAGATTCTTCTTCCTGGTACAAAGGATCCTGCTTTTACAGAAGATCAAGCATTACAGTTGGAAGATTCACTTCGTGAAGTATGGATTGTAGACCGACAGTTGGAAGAAGAAGAGGAGGGAGAGGAGGAAGAGAAAGACTTTAAACAAGTGGGAGGTGGTGTGGTCACACCAGGAATGGAAGATGCTGCAAAAACAATTGGTTCTATACGACGGATTATTATGGCATTATTATCTGCTGATAATTTCTCTCCCGATGCATGGTATGCAGCATTCAAACGATTTTTACGACATGAACTTCCTGCTCTTGCAAAGGTGGTCAAAGAGATGGCAGAAATGGGAGGATTAACACGATTGGAAACAGTACTACCTGATATTCATGGTGTAATTCCTCTTCCTGTTGGTGCAATTCCCTTTCAAATTCCATCCATGATGATTATCCCCCTTTTATCAGCATTTTTAGATACAATTCGCTTGACTGTCAGCGTGATCCCCTTTGTTGGAACATTATCCAGTCTCCCCTTTACCCTTCTATTAGCATTAATAGAACTAGGAAAAGGACGATTATATGATTTCTTATTCACTATCCTAGGATTAATTGGAACCAATGGAATTGTTCTTGGAATCACCACAAAAGTTGGATTAGGAAGTCTTGTGATGTTAGAACCCGCGTTGAGAGAGATTCCAGATTCAATCTTTGATGGTGGATATAAAGCTGCAAAAGCAGCCATTTTAGCATTCATATTAAAATTTCTTGCAACAATCACACCAGATCAAATTCGTCTACCCTTAACAACCTTTACAGAAACAATGAAACAAGCTGCAAGAACATATGATATGACCGTACGTTCCACAACGGAAACTGTATCCAAGAGTACTCAAGACAAGGTTCATTTGGAAATGCAATTAATTGATGTAGATCAAATACCCTCCTTTATGGATATTTTGAGTGTCCAACGGTTATTTCAAAATCCTGCCTTTATTACCTATCCTGGTATCATTGACATTATAGAACAACTTCGATCGATTCCACCTCTTCCGCTTATTGTAGATTTGTTTAATGTTCCACGAAAATCGAGTGAAGAATTTCAAGCCATGTTGGCAACCTATCCTCCTGGATCCATTGCTGAAAGCTTTGTCCCACATTTAAAAATAAAAGATCCAAATACAGGACAATACGTTGATCTTAAAGATGTGAAAGAATCCACCTTTGCAAATGTTGCCAAAGCCAAAGGAATTCCTACTAGCCTAGGAGATATTACCAGTCTAGGAGGTCTTCCAACCGATATAAAAGGTGCAGCGGGTGCATTTGGTCTTCCTACACTTCCTACCACAGCAGAGGGTGTTGCTAGTGCCGTTGGTCTTCCTACACTTCCTACCACAGCAGAGGGTGTTGCTAGTGCCGTTGGTCTTCCTACACTTCCTACCACA
>Ga0164294_10005321_pt1 | contig 11077 bp, 9 predicted proteins | sample GEODES005metaG_FD_111479 | JGI IMG/M metagenome (GOLD analysis project Ga0164294, IMG submission 111479) | Oligotrophic lake water microbial communities from Sparkling Lake, Wisconsin, USA - GEODES005 metaG | ecosystem: Environmental > Aquatic > Freshwater > Lake | place: USA: Sparkling Lake...
GCCGCTTTGAAGGCACTTTTGGTGAATCATCTGCCTTGTCTGCGGAAATGGGAAAAGCCTATGTTGAGGGATTTCAATCATACACTTGGAACAGCAAAAGCGTGAATACCATGGTGAAGCATTGGCCCGGTGGAGGTTCTGGTGAAGCTGGTCGTGATGCGCATTATGCAAACGGCAAGTTTGCGGTTTACCCGGGAAATAATTTTGAAGAACATTTCATCCCATTCACCCAAGGGGCTTTCAAGTTGAATAGCAGCACAAAAAAGGCTTCTGCGGTGATGCCTTATTATACCATTTCTTGGAACCAAGACACAAAAAACGGTGAACAGGTAGCCAACAATTACAACAAATACATCATCAATGATCTGTTGAGAACAAAATACGGTTATGAAGGAGTGGTGTGCACGGATTGGCTTGTAACAGGCGACCACAAGGCGATGGATGTTTTTGTTGATGGAAAATCTTGGGGCGTAGAAAGTTTATCCTTGGCTGAAAGGCATTATAAAGTGTTGATGGCAGGGGTTGACCAATTTGGCGGAAACAACGACATGAAGCCCATCCTCGATGCGTATAAAATTGGCATCAAAGAACATGGAGAGGCATTCATGCGGTTGAGGTTTGAACAATCCGCAGTTAGGTTGTTGAGAAATATTTTTCAGGTGGGACTATTTGAAAATCCTTATGTCAATCCAGCAAATACAAAAGCCATTGTAGGCAAGCCAGAATACATGAAAGCAGGATTTGATGCGCAATTGAAGTCTGTGGTATTGTTAAAAAACAAGAATCAGGTGTTGCCGATAACGTCTAAAAAAACGATTTATATCCCGAAGAGGTTTATCCCCGCATCCCGACATTTTCTTGGATTTCCATTGCCTGAATCAAACGACTATCCAATCAACATACAAGTTGTAGGTAAATATTTTAACGTCACCGACAATCCAGATCAAGCTGATTTGGCACTGGTTTGCATTGAAAGTCCGAAGTCAGGCATGGGCTACGATCCTGCGGATGTTGCAAAAGGCGGAAATGGATATCTACCCATTTCACTGCAATACAATCCTTATACAGCGTTTGATGCAAGGGATACCAGCATTGCTGGCGGTGATCCGATGGAGAAATTCACAAACAGGGGATACAAGGGGAAAACCAATACAGCAGCGAATATCCACGACTTGAAATTGGTTGAAGAAATTGTTCAGAAGATGAAGGGAAAGCCGGTGATTGTTTCATTGAATGTTGCCAATCCAATGGTGTTTGCCGAATTCGAAAAATCTGTTGATGTGATCTTGGCAAGTTTTGGGGTGCAAGACCAAGCGATTTTAGAGATTTTAGCAGGTAAATTTGAACCACGGGCTTTGTTGCCAATGCAGATGCCCGCTAGCATGAAAACTGTAGAACTTCAAAAAGAAGACCTGGCATTTGACATGGAGTGCCACGTAGACAGCGAAGGTAATAAGTATGATTTTGGATATGGATTGAATTGGAAGGGAGTGATAGTTGATGAGAGGACGAAGAAGTTTTTAAAAATGAAGAATGAAAATTGAAGAATGAAAAATAGGGCCTTGTTATCAACAGGGGATAATAGGATGAATTTATCAATAGCCTGGGGTTTAAACCCCAGGCTATTGAATTTTATAGCATCATCTCATTTCATCCTAAAAAATGACCTGTATCATAAATTTTCAAGGTCATAAATTATAACTTTGATCATTAATTGCAAACATCAATTATGAAAAAATTAATCCTTTTTTCAACAATGTTTTTTTCGTTTTTATGCTTGAATGCACAGGTGAAAAATGAAAAATCAAAACAGGAATCAATCCAAGTAAAAGACAGCTTTTACACTAGCAAGCTGCATCAAATTGAGCACCGAAAAATGACTGGTAAATGTAAGTTTTGTGGAATGCCTCTGAATCTTTCTGTGAAGGAAAAAATGAAATATGAAGTCATGCATCCATATTCAAATTCATATTCTTGTCCGATGCACCACGAACAGAAAAGTGCCAAAGAAGGCAAGTGTCCTAAGTGCGGCATGAAAATGAAAAAAACAGAAATGCACTTAAAGGAGCATGAAGAGATTGAGAAGTATCATGAGTAGGTTTTTGTATTCAATCGCTTCGCCCAGGGAGAGTTCCCTCGCTTCGCTCAGGATGACAGGGTTTTTTCGTTATTCATTCTTCATTTTTCATTTGTATTAAAACCCACTTCCTTCCCTTCAATCCTAGCCGTTATCCTAGCCGCCTGTGGATGATTTTTTTCGGTAGGTGTTGGTGAAACAAACTGACCTTCTCTTCCTTCAATGATGATTTTTCCCTTTGGATCAATGGTTACAAAACAATAAAGTGGATCAGTGTACATGGCCATGCCTCCATCAGATCCATAGCCTTCGCCCGCATAGTAATACGACGCGCTGTTGATGTGGAAATAATGCACATCATTGATCACCATGTGATTGTCGAGGTGATGGTGCCCACAAAAACACGCAATTACTTTTTGATTTTTTGAATTTTTATTCGCTTCATCAATAACCTTTCTCACATCCATTTTATTCGGAACAGTATAGCCTGTCCACACATCGTCAAATGATTGATGCGAGATAATCACACATTGTTTTTCTGTTTCACTTAATGAATTTCGAAGCCATTCAATTTGTTTTGGATCTATTAAATCTCGTTTATTTGAATCAATGTAATAATTGCTTTTTTCATAATCGATATATTTTCCATCTTGCAAAATATGGTTGCAATCCAACACAAAAAACCTAAAATCTCCTTTGTCAAATGAATAGTACGGTTTTTCCATTCCCCAGATTTCCATCACATCCTGCTTCGAACCTTTGTCCATGTCGTGATTGCCCAGCACATGGTATTTATCCCCTTTAAAATCATTCCAGATGCCCATAAATGCTTTTGCCTCCGTAGTTGGATGGCAGAAGTCACCTCCTTGGATAATCATGTCTAGATTGGCTCTATTTGCGTGTTTGATGAAATGCTCCAATCGCGATGAAGCATCCTTGCAATAGCCGTGATGTACGTCTGTTATCCAACCAATTTTTACAGATTTACTTTTAGCAGGATGTGTGGGTTGAAATGCAAATGACTTGATGCATGAAAATGACAAACCTGTTAATGCAAGTTGTTGGATGAATTTTTTTCTATGCATGATGGGGTAATGAAATTATAAATCTTGTTTAATTTTCATGCTAGTTTATCGCTTAATCAACATCAAGATAGATCCTAATAAAGTTAGTCCGATCACAACTTTTCTGTAATGCTCGTCTTTTATTTTTCCAACAATGGAGAGTCCGCTAAAAAATCCCAAGGCTAGGGTTGGCACCAGCACGGCGTCTACTTGAAGCGTATGCACTGTGATGTTTTTCCAAAAGAATATTTGAAAGGGCATTTTGAATAAATTGATGAAAAGAAAAATCCATGCAGCGGTTCCGATGAAATCATTTTTACTCATTCGCATGGCCAAGAAATAAAGGTTGGAAAACGCGCCAGCAAGGTTTCCTAGCATGGTGGTAAATCCCGCTGCGAGTCCAGTGGTGATAACAAACATGGGATGTTTCGGAACCTCTTTTGATTTTCTGTATTCCATCACCAGAACAATCACAATGGTTACCAAAATGATAATAGCCATGATTTTTCTGAAGATGGCCTCGTTCATGTCTTTTCCCAAAAAAACACCTAGTAAGATGCCGATCACCATCCAAGGAGTGAGTTTCCAAAAATGTTGCCATTGTGCATGTCTGTTGTAGTAGATCACCGCAGCGATGTCAGCCAAGCAGAGTAGTGGTAATACAATGCCTGTGGATGATTTGCTGCCAAATACAAATGCCATCAGCGTTACGCTCAGCATGTCAACGCCCCGTAGTCCTGCCTTTCCTAATCCGGTGATGAATGATGCAATTAGGATCAACAGCCATTGTGTTAGTGTGTAGTATGAGAATATATCCATGGGGCAAACTTAAGAAATGAAAAGTGAAGAAAGGCAATGTTTAAGTGTTGAAAGTTTAAAGTTTTTTTTCTTCCCATCCCCGTCTCCCAAAGGGGACGGGGATGCTATTTAAATCAATTCTTTTGAATTCCACCATTTTGGTAGAATTTTAAGCTAAAAAAGTTGACGTTTCTCTCCATTAATAAAGCATCCCCGTCCCCTTCGGGAGACGTGGATGGGAAGAAACCTTAAACCTTAAACTCCAAAACTCGGCTGTTAGCCTTTCTTCATTTTATCGGTGTACAATGCTCCGCCAATATCTTCACCACACCCTTGTGTTTTACAATGGTGATGCTGCATCGTTGCTTGTCGTTGAATTGTTCTCCATGGTAAAACCCTTTGCCTTTCCAGATGGTGTTGACAACAGCGGTATTCCCTTCCAACATGATGGTGAAGTTTTCCCTTTCCATTGTTTGTAATTTGTAAATATCGGAGCCTGCTGTGGCAATCAGGTTAGGACGGTTGAAGGTTTGTCCAGACTGCGTGAAATAAACATAGTGCTGAGAAAGTACTGAGTCTACGAGAACTGCATTCTTGTTTTTCCATCCTTCATCAAACTTGTCGATTACGTCAAAAACTTCTTTCTCAGTGAGTATTTCATCCTTGTTTTTGCAGCTATTGAATAACAATGTCAGTAGGAGCAAGTATAGTAGATTTTTCATTTAGACAATATACAAAAATTTACGCATCCCTTCTTATATTCACGGTATGAAAAAAATTGCCTTGTATTTCTTGTTGTTATTTGCGCTTGTATTTGAAATATTAAGGGTTTATTTGATCATGCCCATGCCGGGTAGTCAGCAAATGAATTCAATTGACCTTGCCTATTTTTTAGGGTCTAACAAGAACATCATTCGTTTCGTGTTGTTTTTTCTAATTGGCATGATTGCCGTACCTGTCATTCGAAATGTATCGTGGGTACAAAGAACTATTTTAGTATGTTTTGCTGTGCTATTTTCTGTGGTTTTTTATGTGATTAATTTCACGATGGAGGCCGACAAAATGTTTTATCAGCCTTCACACAAATATTTTCATGGGGCAGCCAACAATAAAATCGGGTTGAATAAATTGATGTTGGGAATAGAATTGGGTGATCAATCCAAGGCTTACCCAATTCAGTTGATTGGGTATCACCATCAGGTGATGGATACCATTGGCAAAACATCTGTGATGGTGACTTACTGCACGGTATGCCGCACTGGCAGGGTATTTCATCCAATTGTAAATGGGAAGTTAGAAAAATTTCGTTTGGTCGGGATGGATCATTTCAATGCCATGTTTGAAGACGAAACCACTAAGAGTTGGTGGGCGCAAGCTACTGGCGAATGCATTGCTGGTCCATTGAAAGGACATCGTTTGAACGAGTTCCCTTCTGTTCAAGTGAGGTTGAATGCTTGGTTGAAATCACACCCGAACAGTGAAATCATGCAGCCGGATGAAAAATTCAAAAAGGAATTTGAGGGCATGGATGTTTATGATGAAGGGAAATCAAAGGGGAGTCTCACCAAGCGCGACAGTGCTTCTTGGAAATTTAAATCTTGGGTTGTTGGTGTTGATTACAAAGGCAACGCCAAAACATACGATTGGAATTTGCTTGCAACGAAGCGTTTAATTCAAGACTCAGTTTCATGGCTTCCGATGATGGTTGTGTTGGAAGAAGACAAAGCATCTTTTCATGCCTACAGCAGGTTGTTGGGGAAAGACATATTGAATTTCAAGCTCCAAGGTGATGGCATGATTGAAACCAATTCAGGATCAATTTGGGATTTTAATGGAAAGTGTATCAGTGGCAAGTATGAGGGGTCTTCTTTGGAAAAAATAAATGGCTACCAAGAGTTTCTGCATTCATGGGAATACTTTTATCCAAAGTCGGTGAGGTATTAGATATAAATTCACTAGCCTGAGGTTTAAAACCCTAGGCTAGTTAGGAATACACTATACCTTGATTTTCAATTAATTACAAAGACTCCCCTTCCCGACACTCGCTTCGCTCGATGCCGGGATGAAACACCTGGACAGGAGGGGTGCCGAGACAGATGAGCGAAGCGATTCTGGCTCGGCGGGGTGGTGGAATTAAATTAAGGAAATCCACCACCCCTGCCTCTGTCTCGTCACCTTCGGCGCCTCGCCAGAGTCCACCCCTCCTGTCCAGGTGTTTCATCCCGGCATCGAGCGAAGCGAGTGTCGGGAAGGGGAGTCTTGTGTTTGATGCTCGTACCACATATTTGTTTGTACTTACAAAACGTCATATCCTTTTTTTAGTGCCGCCATATAAAACATTCAGGATGACAGCTACCACCCAAAAAATTCAATAGCCCGGAGTTTAAACCCCAGGCTATTAAGAAATAAATTCCAATCTATTTTACAATGAATAACAAGCATGTTATTCAACAGATTAATCCTTCTTCCTTGATGCTTGAACCTCAAACATATCCATCAATTTTCCTACTGCGTTGTTGTCGTCTTTCTTGGCAAGCGTTACGGTTACGTCGTAGTTCATTACATTGAAAGCCACCTTCAATTGGTCGTTTTCAATCGATGCCGCATCCATCTTCTTTTCTTCTTTTGAAGCTGGATCAATAAAGTACCCATTGATTTTGCCATCTTTCATTTCAAAACGGGTAACCAAGGTTACATCTCCATTGGGAGTATCTTTTACCAATACATTCCATTTTCCTTCAAAATAATTGGTGCTTTCTTTTTGTCTAGCTGCTTCAACAGTGAACATATCCATCAAACTTCCAACGGCATTGTTATCGTCTTTTTTTGCAAGGTAGATCGTGATGTCATAGCTCATTACGCTGAAAGCCATTTTGCACTTATCGTTTTCAATGAAAACGGTGTCCATCTTCTTTTCTTCCTTTGAAGCTGGATCAGTGAAATATCCTTTCAATTTGCCATCAATCATTTCAAATCTTGCTGGTAAAACCACATCACCATTTGGGGTTTCTTTTGCCAACATATTCCATTTGCCAACGAAATAACTTGCAGAATTTCCTTGTGCTCCTGCATTGAAGAATGCTAGCGATAGCATCACTATTAAAAGACTTGTGAAAACATTTTTCATGTTGTTTTTTTTATTTGACATTAAAATTAATATTTATTTTGATTTCGCTTCCTATAATTAACTTTTCCAACTAGCAACTCAATCCTGCCAACGCACGAACAGTGGCCCAAACCCCATCATCCACAGGTATTCCATGCTCCATGTTATCTTTTCGTGTTTTTAAGGAACGTTCGCCGGGATAGTTGATTTCACCACCTTCAGCAACAGGTGTTGATGACCTTAGCTGATCTACTGTTTCACTCAATACCTTGTCTATGAATTCTTGGGTATTGATTTTCAGGGGATCGATGGCGATGAAGATCTGACAACAACTGGTACAACTGCCCTTACCCAATTTGTCGATGGCTGCAGTTGTGAGACCACCCGACAACAAACTTGAGATCAGGTCGAGCATGATGGCAAACCCCGACCCTTTCCAATAACCCATGGGCAAGATTCTTCTCGTTTCTTCAATGGCACCTGGGTCTGATGTGAGATCGCCTTGTGCATCAAATCCGCCGGGATAGGGAAGCTGCTGGTTTTTGAGGCGCGTAACTTGAAGCTTCCCGTAAGAGTATTGAGACATCGCCATGTCTAACACCACATGACCTTCTTCTCTTGGGATGGCCATGATGAAAGGGTTGTTTCCAATGGCGCTGGAAGTGCCTCCCCAAGCGGGCATGCAGGATTCAGTGTTTGTCCAGCAAATGCCGATAAATCCCTTTTCTGCTGCTTGCCATCCAAAAGCGCCACCCCTCATCCAATGGGTGGTGTTGTTTAGACTGACCAATCCCAGTCCATTTTTTGCTGCAATTTCCGTTGCACGGTTCATCGCAAAGATGGCGTTGGTGATGCCGGGACCTAAGTTTCCATTATACACTTCCAAGGCACCCAGGTCGCGATCGAGAACTGGTTCTGCATGAACATCCACCCATCCTTTTCCGATGTATTCTACAAACCGCTCAACTCGGTTGAGTCCATGCGAATAAACGCCGTCACGGCTAGATTCTGCATGGATTCTTGCACAAACGGCTGCTTTGTCGTCTGGCATTCCTGCCAGCGTGAATGCCATTTTGATGGTGGCTTTCATTTCACTGAATGGTATTCTAGTCATGCTTAGTTTTATTTATATTGATTCCTTGCCTATTAAATCCCATAGGTTGCCGTAAATGTCTTTGAATACACATACTTTACCGTAGGGCATCATTTCAGGTTGGCGGACAATCTCTACGTTGTGATGAAGCAGGCTTTCGTAATCACCTTCAAAATCATCGGTGTGGAGGAAAAGAAAAACCCTTCCACCAGTTTGGTTGCCCACTGCATTCTTTTGGCTTTCAGTAGCTGCCTGCGCCAGTAAAATCTGACAACTGTCTTTTGATGGCGTCACCAATACCCATCTTTTTGTGTCACTGAGTTGTTCGTCTTCAATGAGTTCGAAGCCAAGTACCTTGGTGTAGTAGGCAATGGCTTCGTCGTAATTGTTTACTACTAAGGCTATGTGAGCTAGTTTTTTCATGGTGAGTTTTTTTAATTTAGTTCCTTCGCTGCGCTCAGGATGACAGGGTTTTCCCATCCCCGTCTCCTGAAGGGGACGGGGATGCTCTATTTACAGGAACAAGCCTCACCTTCCTCTTCGAGAGAAGGTGAGGGAAAAAAATTAAATCACCCCTTCGCCGTCTCTCCAACAAAGTACTGCTCCTTATTCTTAAACAACACATTAAACGTCGTTAAAGATCCATAGCAACGCGTGATGTATTGTTGAATATTCACCTTCTCTTCATCATTCAATGTCTTGCTACTGTTGATGTTCTGTTCCAATACCCTGAGCCTATCTCTTAACATCACCACTTTATGAAAAAAGTCCTCAATTGGAATTTCCTTCGCCTTCTGGGTTTTATCCGCAGGTTGCAAAAGCATCGTACCATTTTTCCAACGGTCACCCAAGGGAACCGTTTCGCCAACGCCATTCCATTTCCTGAGAATCTTCAACAAACTCAATTCCACCTCGCTCTGCGATTCAATGAGCTCCGTTACATTTTCAGGTTCAAACTCATCCAATTTAGAGTCTTCTTTGTCAATCTCCTTGATCCCCGCATGTATAAACGAGATGATGTACGTTGCGAATTTTATGCCTACAATCACACCCGGACCATGTTGGGTGTGCTGAAGACGTGTGCCTATTCCTAGGGATGGTTGATCCATTTTCAGTTTAAAGTTTTTGGTTTAAAGTTTAGTTGTTGAGGCGTTTAGTTGTTTAGAGTCGAGGTGTTTAGAGAGTTGAGAAAGTTTAGAAGGTTTAGCTGTTGAGGAAGTGGATGTTCTAAACAACTAAACGCCTCAACAACTAAACATTCTCAACCCTCTAAACTTTCAACCAACAACTTTAAACTAAAAATGGCTGTTTGTACAGTCTCTTCCCCGTCGCTTTAAACATCGCATTCGCAACAGCGCCTCCAGTCGGTGGCAAAGCTGGTTCGCCCAATCCTGTTGGTTCTTTTCCGTTGTCAACAAAATGCGTGTCAATCTCTGGGATGCCTTTCATCCTAATATGCTTGTATTTATCAAAGTTTTTCTGTTCGGGTTCGCCGTCTTTGAAGCTCAACTTACCATACATGGCATGTCCGAAGCCGTCCAAGATGCCGCCTCTTACCTGCTGCTCTGCACCCGATTTGTTGATGACAATGCCGCAATCTGATACCGCCGTGATCTTTTTCACGACTGGCTTGCCATCTTTCATCACCACTTCCGCTACTTGTCCTACATAAGAGGCATGCGAGAAGTACACGCTGAACCCTTGTGAAACGCCTGTTTTCTTTCCCCAGCCCGATTTCTCAGCTACTGTTTTGATGACGTTTTCCATCCTGTCGATATCGTATTTGATGGCCCCTGAGGGGGATGTTTTTGCTTTTTTAAGCATGTCTAGCCTCATCTGCACCGGATCTTTGCCTGTTGCTACCGCAATTTCATCGAGGAAGCTCTGCTCGGCATAAGCCAGGAAGTTGGTGACTGGCGCGCGCCAAGCTCCTGTGGTGATGGGAGAAACATGGTCGATTGATTCAATCAAAAGGTTGTCTATTGCGCCGGACGGGAAATTGTCTTCCCGGGTTGCATTGCCTGCATTGATGCTGGCGCCCCTGAGTTTATATCCTGTGATGTTTCCGTTGTTGTCGATCGCCGCTTCAAAACGGTAGCGGACTGCTGGGCGGTAGCTGCCACCTCCCATGTCGTCTTCCCTGCTCCAAATCACTTTCACAGGTTTTTTTATGAGGGAAGATAGTTCAGCTGCTTCCAAGGCATAATCAAATTTCAAGCGCCTGCCGAAGCCGCCTCCAAGCCTGGTGATGTCTACCGTGATTTTATCTTCGGGAACCTTGAGCAGGTCGGAAACCGCTTTGCGGGCAGATCCGGGGGTCTGACTGGGTCCAACCAATTCAATGCCATCGGGCCTTACATGGGCAAAATAGTTCATCGGCTCGATGGGGTTGTGCGGAATAAATGGACATTCGTATTCGCTTTTGATGACCTTAGCCGCATTTTTGAAGGCCGCGTCAACATCCCCATTTTTTCTCCTCACCTTAGCTTCGTTGCTGTCGAGCATTTTGGTGAAGATGGCGTCGTGGTCTGATGAGCTTTCGAGTGGACCGCTTTCATTTTCGTAGGAAATGATGAGGGTTTTTTTGGCTTTCATCACCGCCCAAGTAGAATTGCCGACTACGGCCACATTGTTTTTGAAAACAACCACATCGGTGATGCCAGGCATGGATTTTGCTTCCTTGTCGTTCACCGATTTTATTTTCGTGCCAAAAGCAGGCGGACGTTGGATCACAGCAAAAGACATCCCCTCGCGGTAGAAGTCAAGCCCGAACATTCCCTTGCCGATTACGATGTTTTTATTTTCTACGTTTTTGATGGCTTTTCCGATGAATTTAAAGTCTTTCGGGTCTTTCAATTTCACTTCAGCTGGGATGGTCAGTTTAGAAGCCGCTGTGGCCAGTTCGCCATAGCCCAGTTTCTTGCCGGATGACTTGTGAA
>Ga0164294_10005322_pt1 | contig 11077 bp, 10 predicted proteins | sample GEODES005metaG_FD_111479 | JGI IMG/M metagenome (GOLD analysis project Ga0164294, IMG submission 111479) | Oligotrophic lake water microbial communities from Sparkling Lake, Wisconsin, USA - GEODES005 metaG | ecosystem: Environmental > Aquatic > Freshwater > Lake | place: USA: Sparkling Lake...
AGCCAACCCGGCTTTCAATGCGGCGCACTTTGACTTCAAGCCACCCCCCGGCGCTGACGTGATCCGGCCCTGAGGCGCCAGAAGGCAAGGGCGCATGGCTGACTTATTTCACAAGGCTCCCAGTGCACCGCTGGCCGAGGCGCTGCGGCCCAAGACCTTGGACGAAGTCATAGGCCAATCGCACCTGATCGGCCCGGGCAAACCGCTGCGCCTTGCCTTTGAGTCAGGCAAGCCGCATTCGATGATTTTGTGGGGCCCGCCCGGTGTCGGCAAAACCACGCTGGCCCGGTTGACCGCCAGCGCCTTTGGTTACGAGTTCATTGCGCTGTCGGCGGTGTTTGCCGGCGTCAAAGACATACGCGCTGCGATGGAGCAGGCGCAGCAAAACCTGGCACTGGGCCGCAAAACTATTTTGTTCGTTGACGAGATTCATCGCTTTAACAAAAGCCAGCAAGACGGCCTGCTGCCCTTTGTTGAGTCGGGGCTGGTGGTCTTCATAGGCGCCACCACCGAAAACCCCTCCTTTGAAGTGAACTCTGCCTTGCTCTCACGCGCGCAGGTCTATGTGCTGCAAGTGCTCAGCGACCCGGAGCTGCAAACCCTGGTGCGCCGCGCACAGGCCAGCGAGCTGCCCCATGTGCACCTGGACGACAGCGCGGTCAATACCCTGGTCGGCTACGCAGACGGCGACGCGCGCCGCCTGCTCAACTTGCTAGAGCAGTCGGCCAGTGCGGCGGCGGCGGCGGGCGTCACGCAGATAGACGCCGCTTTTTTGCAGGATGCGCTCACGCTCAACGCCCGCCGTTTTGACAAAGGCGGTGACAATTTTTATGACCAGATCTCGGCGCTGCACAAATCCGTGCGTGGTTCGCACCCCGATGCAGCGCTGTACTGGCTGTGCCGCATGCTCGATGGTGGTGCAGACGCGCGCTACCTGTCGCGCCGCGTGGTGCGCATGGCCTGGGAAGACATCGGCCTGGCCGACCCGCGCGCCATGCAGATTGCCAACGACGCAGCCGCCACCTTCGAGCGGCTCGGCTCGCCTGAAGGCGAGCTGGCCATTGCCCAAGCCGTGATCTACCTGGCCATGGCCCCCAAAAGCAACGCCGGTTACAAGGCCTACAAGCAGGCCAAGGCCTTCATCAAGTCAGACCGTTCGCGCGAAGTGCCGAACCACTTGCGCAATGCGCCCACCCAGCTGATGAAAGAGCTCGGCCACGGCCACCAATACCGCTACGCCCATGACGAGCCCGATGCCTATGCCGCCGGCGAACGTTATTTGCCCGACGACATGTCCGAGCCGCTCTGGTACCAGCCGGTAGCGCGCGGTTTAGAAACCAAGCTCGCCGAAAAGCTGGCGTATTTGCGCCAGCTTGATGCGGCTGCTCCCCCGGCTGAAGGCAAAGCACCGGACTAGAGCAGGCGTTTGAAACGCGGGTCCGCAAGAGGGTAAACACCGCAATGTCAGCTGCCTTGGCCCGGTTCTCGCTAGAGTAGCGTGGCTACAATTCGCGCTCCAACTCAAAAGCCGGCCTTGTTTCCCAGGTCTGGTCGTCGGCTCTTGACCAAAGCCCTCAAGGGCTTGGGTCTCAGGGGCCCGGACCTGGAGCCGGTCCTTCAAAATTCGGAGAAACACTATGGAAGTCTTGGTTCAGCAGATCATCAATGGTCTGGTGCTGGGCAGCATGTATGCCCTGATCGCGCTGGGCTACACCATGGTCTACGGCATCATCAACCTGATCAACTTCGCCCACGGCGAGGTGCTGATGGTGGGCGCGCTCACCAGCTGGACCATCATCGTCTGGATGCAGGAGGCCATGCCCGGAACCCCCGGCTGGCTGATTTTGCTGATCTCGCTGCTGATTGCTTTTGTGGTGTGCGGTGCGCTTAACTTCGCGATTGAAAAAATCGCTTATCGGCCGCTGCGCAACTCGCCCAAACTGGCGCCGCTCATCACCGCCATCGGCATGTCGATCTTGCTGCAAACCCTGGCGATGATGATCTGGAAGCCCAACTACAAGGCTTTTCCCACACTGCTGCCGGCCGAACCGCTGCACGTGGCCGGTGCCGTGATCACGGTCACGCAAATTTTCATTCTGGGTGCCACGGCGGTCTCGCTGGCCATCCTGATGTACATCGTCAACTACACGCGGCTGGGCCGCGCCATGCGCGCCACGGCAGAAAACCCACGCGTTGCCGGCTTGATGGGCGTGCGCCCCGACACCGTGATCTCGGCGACCTTCATCATCGGCGCCATTCTGGCGGCGCTGGCCGGCGTCATGTACGCATCGAACTACGGCACGGCGCAGCACACCATGGGCTTTTTGCCCGGCCTCAAGGCTTTCACGGCGGCGGTGTTCGGCGGCATCGGTAACCTGGGCGGCGCGGTGCTGGGCGGCATTTTGCTCGGGTTGATCGAGTCGATCGGCGCCGGTTACATCGGCCCGCTCACAGGCGGTGTGCTGGGCAGCCAGTACTCGGACATCTTTGCTTTCATTGTGCTCATCTTCGTTCTCACGCTCAGGCCTTCGGGCCTGCTGGGTGAACGCGTGGCGGACAGAGCCTGACGCAGCGGCGGAGAATCCTCATGAAAACAAACAAACTCTTTTCTTTCTTGCTGGTGGCGCTGGCCCTGCTGGTTTTGCCCTTGCTCTTGCAGCAGGGCGGCAACGCCTGGGTGCGCATTCTGGACATGGCGCTTTTGTACGTGCTGCTGGCGCTGGGCCTGAACATCGTGGTCGGCTACGCCGGCCTGCTGGACCTGGGCTACGTGGCTTTCTTTGCCGTGGGCGCGTATTTGTTTGCGCTGCTCGGCTCGCCGCACCTGGCCGAAGCTTTTCCGTGGATTGCTGCCGCATTTCCTGACGGCCTGCATCTGCCCATCTGGGCGGTCATCCCGCTGGCGGCCGCTCTGGCGGGCCTCTTTGGTGTGCTGCTGGGCGCGCCCACGCTCAAGCTGCGCGGCGACTACCTGGCCATCGTCACCCTGGGTTTTGGCGAGATCATCCGCGTCTTCCTCAACAACCTGGACCGCCCGATCAACCTGACCAACGGCCCCAAGGGCATCAACCAGATCGACGGCATCACCTTCTTTGGCGTCAAGCTGAGTAAGCCCATCGAGGTGTTCGGTTTTGAGATTGCTTCCGTCTCGCTGTATTACTACCTGTTTCTGGCGCTGGTGATTGTCTCGGTGGTGATCTGCCACCGGCTCGAGCAGTCGCGCATAGGCCGCGCCTGGATGGCGATACGTGAAGACGAAATCGCCGCCAAGGCCATGGGCATCAACACCCGCAACCTCAAGCTGCTGGCCTTCGGCATGGGCGCTACTTTCGGCGGCATCTCCGGCGCCATGTTCGCGGCCTTCCAGGGCTTTGTCTCGCCCGAGTCCTTCAGCCTGATGGAGTCGGTGATGATCGTTGCCATGGTGGTGCTGGGCGGCATTGGTTACCTGCCCGGTGTCATTCTGGGCGCCTTGCTGCTGGCCGCTTTGCCCGAAGTGCTGCGCCATGTGGCCGGCCCGCTGCAGGCCATGACCGACGGCCGCATTGACTCGGCCATCTTGCGCCAGCTCCTGATTGCCCTGGCCATGATCAGCATCATGCTGCTGCGCCCGCGCGGCCTGTGGCCTGCGCCCGAGCACGGCAAGTCCCTTAGCAAACCGAGCGCTTAAGGACACATGGCCATGAGCGAAACCATCCTCCAAGTTGCCGGCGTCTCCAAACGCTTTGGCGGGCTGCAAGCTTTGTCTGACGTCGGCATTCATATCCAGCGCGGTCAGGTCTACGGCCTGATCGGCCCCAACGGCGCCGGCAAGACCACTTTCTTCAATGTACTCACCGGCCTGTACACGCCAGACAGCGGCACTTTCGAGCTGGCCGGCAAACCCTACCAACCCAGCGCCGTGCATGAAGTGGCCAAGGCCGGCATTGCCCGCACCTTCCAGAACATCCGGCTGTTTGCCGAAATGACCGCGCTCGAAAACGTCATGGTCGGGCGCCACATCCGCACCCGCTCGGGCTTGCTGGGCGCCATCTTTCGCACCCCCGGCTTCAAGGCCGAAGAAAAAGCCATTGCCGAACGCGCACAGGAGTTGCTCGAGTACGTGGGCATCGGTAAGTACGCCGACTTCAAGGCGCGCACCCTGAGCTACGGCGACCAGCGCCGGCTCGAAATCGCCCGCGCGCTGGCCACCGACCCGCAGCTCATCGCGCTCGACGAGCCGGCCGCCGGCATGAACGCGACTGAAAAAGTGCAGCTGCGCGAGCTGATCGATCGCATCCGCAATGACAACCGCACCATCTTGCTGATCGAGCATGACGTCAAACTCGTCATGGGCCTGTGCGACCGCGTCACCGTGCTTGACTACGGCAAGCAAATCGCCGAAGGCGCGCCGGCCGATGTGCAAAAAGACGAAAAAGTCATCACCGCCTACCTCGGCACCGGACATTGAAGAAGCGCAACCATGGCAAACACTCTGCTCAAAGTCACCGGCCTGAAAGTCGCCTATGGCGGCATCCAAGCCGTCAAGGGCGTTGACTTCGAAGTTAAAGAAGGCGAGCTCGTCACGCTCATCGGCTCTAACGGCGCCGGCAAAACCACCACCATGAAAGCCATCACCGGCACGCTGCCGGCAGCCGATGGCGACATTGAGTACCTGGGCAAAAGCATCAAGGGCAAGGGCTCCTGGGACCTGGTGCGCGAAGGCCTGGCCATGGTGCCGGAAGGCCGCGGCGTCTTCACGCGCATGAGCATCACCGAAAACCTGCAGATGGGCGCTTACATCCGCAATGACAAGCCGGAAATCGCCGCAGACATCGAGATGGTGTTCGGTATTTTTCCGCGCCTCAAAGAACGCAAAGACCAGCTGGCCGGCACCATGTCGGGCGGCGAGCAGCAAATGCTGGCCATGGGCCGCGCACTCATGAGCCGGCCCAAAGTGCTGCTGCTGGACGAGCCCTCCATGGGCCTGTCGCCCATTATGGTTGACAAGATTTTTGAAGTGGTACGCGACGTATCAGCGCGCGGCGTCACCATTTTGCTGGTTGAGCAAAACGCCAGCCGGGCCCTGGGCATTGCCGACCGGGGCTACGTCATGGAGTCAGGCACCGTCACCATGAACGGGCCTGCCAAAGAGCTGCTCAATGACCCGCGTGTGCGGGCCGCTTATTTAGGCGAGTGAAGGGGCCGGGCGAATAGCCCTATCAATCCACCTTCGCGCCCGAGGCCTTGACCACCGGCTCGTACTTGGCCAGTTCTTTTTTCATGAACTCGCCAAACTGCTCCGGTGTGTTGGCCACCGGCTCTGCCATGAGTGAGGCAAAGCGGGTTTTGGCTTCGGGGCTGTTGAGCGCCGCCACAAAAGCCTGGTTGAGTTTGGCAACCACATCTTTCGGCGTGCCGGCAGGCGCCACCAGGCCCCACCAGGTGTCGATCTGGAAACCCTTGAGCGTTTCGGCCACAGCGGGAATGTCGGGCAGCATGGCGCTGCGCTGGGCGGTGGTCACCGCCAGCGCCTTGATCTTGCCGGCCTTGATATTGGCCGAAGCCGTGGCCAGGTTGTCAAAATTAAAGTCCACCTGCCCGCTGAGCAGCGCCAGCTGCGCCGGGTTACCGCCGTTGTACGGTATGTGCAGCGCAAAAATGCCGGCTTCTTTTTTGAACATCTCGCCGGCCAGGTGCCCGGCGCTGCCGTTGCCGCCGCTGGCGTAATTGAGTTTGGCCGGGTTCACTTTGGCGTAAGCAATCAGATCAGCCAGTGTGTTGATCTTCAGGCGCTGCGCAGTCTCGGCGTTGATCACCAGCACATTGGGCACGCGCAGCATTTGCGTGATGGGCGCAAAGTCTGTGGCCGCGTTGTAGGGCATCTTGGCGTACAGCCAGGGGTTGATGGCGTGGGTGGCCACGGCCGCAATGCCGATGGTCAGGCCGTCTGGCGCAGCCTTGGCAATCGCGTCCGCGCCAATGTTGCCGCCGCCACCCGGGCGGTTTTCAATGATCACAGTGCCCAGAGAGTCTTTCACGCGCTCGGCCATCAGGCGCGCGGTCACGTCGATCGGGCCGCCCGGCGCGTAGGGCACGATGATGCGGATCGGTTTGGTTTGCGCCAGCGCGCCCGTGCCGCCGCAGGCCAGCGCGGCCAGCAGCGCCAGGCCAGAGACCGTCATGGCACGCCGGAGAGAAATCGATGTGGGTGTGTTTGTCATGATGTTTGCAAGTCCTTGGCCTTGTCGGCTTCTGTGGTGAATGAATCGGCAAAAAATTCGTCTTCTGGCAATCCGGCCAGCGCCGTGTAGTCGGCCTGGGCCGAGTCAATCACGATAGGCGCACCGCAAGCATAGACCTGGTGACCCGACAAGTCAGCAAAGTCTTGCAGCACTGCCTTGTGCACAAAGCCGGTACGGCCTTGCCACTGGTCTTCAGGCAGCGCGTCAGAGACCACCGGCACAAAGCGCAGTTGCGGCATCTCGGCCAGGCGGGCCTGCACCCAGTCTTGCATGTACAAATCAGCCGGCCGGCGTCCGCCCCAGTACAGCACAGCAGGGCGATTGATGCCCTTGAACTGCATGTGCTCGATCAATGCCTTGATGGGCGCAAAGCCTGTGCCCGAGGCCAGCAAGATCATGGGCTTGGCGCTGTCTTCGCGCAAAAAGAAACTGCCGTAAGGCCCCTCAATGCGCAAAATATCTTTTTCTTTCATGCTGCTGAAAACCTGGTCGGTGAACTTGCCGCCGGGCATGTGGCGAAGGTGCAAATCAAGGCCCGGGGTCTCGGTTTGGGTGTGCGGCGCGTTGGCCATCGAGTAGCTGCGGCGGTCACCGTCACGCAGCAAAAACTCAACATACTGGCCGGCGTGGTACTTAAAAACCTCGCTGGCCGGCAACTGCAGGCGCAGCGCCATGACGTCGTGCGACAAGCGCTGCAAGCTGGCCACGCGCACCGGCATTTTTTTAATCTGAAAAGCGTTTTCTTCGGTGACCTGACGCGACTCCAACACCAGGTCACTGTGCGGCACAGCGCAGCAGGTCAGCACAAAACCGGCGGCTTCTTCTTCGTCCGTCAAGGCCTTGGCCTGGTGCGGGCCGTGGGTCACACTGCCTTCGAGCATTTTGCATTTGCACGAACCGCAGGCGCCGTCTTTGCAGCCGTAAGGCATACCGATGCCCTGGCGGATGGCCGCGGCCAGCACGGCCTCATCCGGGCTGACGCTGAAACTGCGGCCGCTGGGCTGCACGCTGACTTGAAAACTCATCTTGTTATCCTTGGGTTCTTTGCTTCGGGGTCAAGCACGTAATTTTGCCCCCAAACCCATGCCCAACTTTCTAGGTGCTCTGCCATCGCGTTTTCGCCGTCCGCGCCTGCTCATCGTCGGTTGTGGCGATGTCGGCCAACGCGTGGCCGCGCAGCTGCCGCCCGGCGTGCGTTTGCTGGCGCTGACGTCTTCGCCAGAGCGGCTGACTGACCTGCGCGCCCAAGGCATCACCCCCTTGCTGGGCAACCTGGACCAGCCCGCCACGCTGCGCCGCCTGTCGGGGCTGGCCACGCAGGTCTTGCACCTGGCGCCGCCGCCCAGCGAAAACCTGAGCGACTGGCGCCGTGACCCGCGCACCCTGGCTTTGTTGCGCGCGCTGCGTTTGCGCAGCCTGCCGCAGTCCGTGGTCTACGGCTCCACCAGCGGTGTTTATGGCGACTGTGCAGGCGAGTGGGTCAGCGAGGTGCGCGCCGTCAACCCCGGCACACCGCGCGGCCAGCGCCGCGTCGACGCCGAACAGCAGCTTCGGTTTTTTGGCAGCGCCACCGGCACACGGGTGCATGCGCTGCGCATTCCCGGTATTTACGCGCCCGACCGCGAAGGCGGCACACCGCGCCAGCGTCTGCTCAAGGGCACGGCCGTGCTGCAAGCCGAAGACGACGTTTATACCAACCATATTCATGCCGACGACCTGGCGCGTGCCTGCATCGCTGCCCTATGGCGCGGCAAGCCGCAGCGCAACACCAACGTCAGCGACGACACCGAACTCAAAATGGGCGACTACTTTGACCTGGCCGCTGAGCTCTATGGTCTGCCCAAGCCGCCGCGCCTGTCACGCAGCCTGGCCCAGCAGCAACTGCCGCTGATGCTGCTGAGTTTCATGGGTGAATCCAGGCGCCTTGACAACCATCGCCTCAAGCATGAGCTGGGCTTGCGATTGCGCTACCCGACGGTGCGCGAAGGCCTGGCCGGCTCTTAAATGCCGGCAGGGCGCATGAGCGTGAGCAAGCGGTCTTGCGGCTTGACCTGCAACACCTTGATTTCGGCGCCTTGCAGCACAGTCAGCCTGACAAGCGCGTCCGGGGCACTGCGCGCCCACAGCTGCTTGTAAAACAGCGCCAGGCTGTTGACCATCACGTCATCGACCGCCAGCACCACGTCGCCGGCGCGCAGGCCGGCCATTTGAGCAGGGCTTTCTTCGTTCACGCGCAGAATCTGCACCCGCCCGCCCTGGTCGGTGGAGGTCAGGCCCAGCCAGGGCCGCCGGCTTTGCGCGCTGGTGCCCGACTTGCGCAGCTCAGCCAGGATGGGGCTCAGAAGATCGACCGGCACAAACATATTGCCGGGCATGCGGCGGTTTTCGCCCAGCGCATCACCCACCAACAAAGAGCCTATGCCCAGCAACTCGCCTTGCTGGTTGAACAAGGGCGCGCCGCTGTGGTTGCCGTTGCCCGCCGACACGGGCGGGCTGGTGAAGATGGCGTTGTCCAAGTGGTATTCCCAGTTGCCGGAAAAAGCCCGCTGGCTGACCAGTTGCGTCATGCTCACGTCACTGTCTTCGCCTTGGGTGTTGGCGCCGGTGGCGGCCATCAGCGGCTCGCCGTTTCTCACCCCCTTCATGCTGCCAAGCGGCACGGGTTTGACGCCGCGCAAAGGCAGCAGCGGCTTGACCAGCCCGAAGCCGGTGGCAATGTCATAAGCCACCGCTACGGCGGGTACTGTCTTGCGGTCTTGCGTGATGATCTCTATCTGATCGGCTTCGAGCATCAGGTAGCCGATGGTCAACACCAGCCCGTCAGCGTCAATCACCACGCCCGAGCCCACGCGCTGGCGGCCCAGCGTGCGCGCTGAGCGTGCGCCTTCTGCCGCTTTAACCTGTATGCCCACCACCGCCGCGCTGGCGGTGCTCAGGGCTTGCATCTGGCGCTCGGCCGCGCTGGCCGGGGCTGTGCTGGATGCCGCGGGCGGGGCCCAGGCCAGCAGGGTGATGAGCAGCAGCGCCCAGGCCAGAGCGGCATGGCGAAGGGCTAAGGCCGGGGCATTGAATAAAAAAGCAGTACGGCGGCAAATCAGGGTGTCTGACATGTCGATGTTCCCAAACAAAGTCTTGCGAGGATGCGCAGCCAAAGCATGCCTTTATTTGGCATTTGTTGCAAGTTTTCAGGCGCCAGGCAAAGACCCCAACTTGGGGGTATGCTGCAAACTTATTTTCAAGGAGTGATCCGTTGATCAATTTCAAACTCAATGGCGTTGACGTCAAGTCCAGCGCCGACCAAACCGAGCCGCTGCTGCATATTCTGTCGAACGACTTTCAACTCAATGGCCAAAAATTCGGTTGCGGTAAAGCCCAGTGCGGCTCTTGCACCGTGCTGGTCAATGGTGACCCCTTGCGCAGCTGCGTGGTGCCTTTGTCTGCCGTCAGCGGGCGCTCGGTGGTCACCCTGGAAGGTTTGAGCGTCAAAGGCAAACCCAGTAAATTGCAGCAAGCCTTTGTTCAGGAGCAGGCGGCCCAGTGCGGCTACTGCACCTCCGGCATCATCATGCAGGCCCAGGCTCTGCTTGACCGTAATCCGACCCCCACTGAGTCTGAAGTTCGCTCTGCGCTCGACGGCAATCTGTGCCGTTGCGGTGCCCACAACCGCATCGTTCGCGCGGTGATCCGTGCATCGAAAGGAGCTTGAGATGACTACTTTGAACGCCTCCACATCACGCCGTCGTTTCCTCAAGGGAGCCGGCGCGCTCACGCTGAGCTTTTCTGTTCCTCTGGTAGACGTGTATTCGCAAACCGCCCCTGAAAAACCCAGGCTGGTGGGCGACCTGCAAACCAACCGCATGCTGAGCGCCTGGATCCGCATTCAATCGGCAGACAAATCGGTGCTGCTGATGGTGGGCAAGGTCGAGCTGGGGCAGGGCATCCTGAGCGCCATGCAGCAAGTCTGTGCCGAAGAACTGGATGTCGATTTTTCGCGCATCCGGATGATCTCCGGCGACACCGCTCTGGTACCCAACGAAGGAACTACCGCCGGCTCGTTTTCCATGCCCAACGGTGCCTCTGCGGTGCAGCAAGCCTCGGCCGAAGTACGCGCCATCCTGTTGGGATTGGCCGCCACCCAGCTCGGTCAGCCCACTGCTGGCATGTCTGTGAACGATGGCGTCATCACCGCCGCCAATGGCGCCAAAATCACTTATTGGGACTTGCTGGTGGGCCAATCGCTGCAACGCGAAGCCGACGGCAAGGTCAGGCCCAAGCCGATCGGCGAGCACCGAGTCATCGGCCGTTCTGTGCCGCGCCCTGACCTGGATGACAAGATTGCAGGCCGGTCGATCTTTCTGCAAGAGCAGCACCCCGCCGGCATGCTTTACGGCTACGTGGTGCGCCCGCCTGCGTACACCGCACGACTGATTTCGCTGGACACCGCCCCCATTGAGCGCATGCCCGGCGTCGTCAAAGTGGTGCGCAGCGGCAGTTTTCTGGGCGTGGTGGCCAGGCGCGAGGCACAAGCCCTGGCCGCGTCACAAGCCATGAGCAGTGCCGCCAAGTGGGATGTGCCCAAAGCACTGCCCACCACAGCCGGTGTCGAGAACTGGCTCATGAAGGCGCCGGTCGATAAAGTGATCGAAACCAAGCGTCAGCCCCGTCTGAGCCCCGGCACGGTTGCCAAGGTGGTCGAAGCCAGCTACTTCCGGCCGTATCACATGCATGCGTCCATCGGCACTTCGGCTGGCATTGCCACCTTGGGCAGTGACGGCGTTTTGGTGGTGCAGACCCACAGCCAGTCGGTGTTTGAGACCCGCATGGCGATTGCCAAAATGCTAGACATGCCGCTG
>Ga0164294_10005323_pt1 | contig 11076 bp, 10 predicted proteins | sample GEODES005metaG_FD_111479 | JGI IMG/M metagenome (GOLD analysis project Ga0164294, IMG submission 111479) | Oligotrophic lake water microbial communities from Sparkling Lake, Wisconsin, USA - GEODES005 metaG | ecosystem: Environmental > Aquatic > Freshwater > Lake | place: USA: Sparkling Lake...
CTCAGCGCTTGCGTATAGGGCATGATCCGCGCGCGCACCTCGGGCTGGTCGAATGCCTCGCCGGTCTTGAGGAACGGGGCCTTCACGGAGCGGTAGAATTGGTTCACGACCAGTACGGCGTAACCCGATTGCGCCAACCGGTCGGCCATCTGGCGAAACGCCGGCCGCAGCCCCATGATGTCGGGCCACACCAGCACGCCCGGCGCCTTGCCGGTCGCGGGCGCGACGAAATAGGCGTCGCACGTGCCGTCGGGCGTCTTGATCGACACGTCGCGGCCCTTGATCGCCGCGGCATTGGCCGGCGTCGGCAGGATCGCCATCAGCCCGGCGACCCCGGCCAACGCGCCGAATTGCCGCCGCGAGGGATGGACGCTGGCGAGGAAGCGATCGTTATCGGCCGCGGTGTGTTCGTCGCACATAGTGTCTCTCCCGACTCGTTGGTTGAGGGAGAGCATAGGCCGAAGGAGCGTGGGCGCGAAGGCTCCCCATCCCGTTCGCCCTGAGCTTGTCGAAGGGCGTGTTGCGAGCGAGTCCCTTTCCACACGTGCTTCGACAAGCTCAGCACGAACGGAGGAATATACGAAAACGGGCCGGAGATCGCTCCCCGGCCCGCTTCGCATTACACCGACGACAGGCTTACTTCGCTTCGGCCTTGACCGTCTTGCCGCCCTTCTTGCCCGGCTTCTTCGGCGCGGCGGGTTCGATCGCGAACGACAGCGCGCCGTCCTTCATCTTCACCGTCACCTCGCCGCCATGGACGAGCTTGCCGAACAGCAGTTCCTCGGCGAGCGGCTGCTTGATCTTCTCCTGAATCAGGCGGCCCATCGGGCGCGCGCCATAGAGCTTGTCATAGCCCTTGGCGGTCAGCCACGCCTTCGATTCGTCGTCGAGCTGGATGTGGACGTTGCGGTCCGCCAGCTGGAGTTCGAGCTGGAGGATGAACTTGTCCACCACGCGCGCGACCACATCGGTCGGCAGATAGCCGAACGGCACGATCGCATCGAGCCGGTTGCGGAATTCCGGCGTGAACATCTTCTGCACGGCCTGCTCGTCCTCACCCTCACGGCTGAGGTTGCCGAAGCCGAGCGTTTCGCGCGCCATGTCGGACGCGCCGGCATTGGTCGTCATGATCAGGATGACATTGCGGAAATCGACCGACTTGCCGTGCTGGTCGGTCAGGCGGCCGTTGTCCATCACCTGCAGCAGGATGTTGAACAGGTCCGGATGCGCCTTTTCGATTTCGTCGAGCAGCAGCACGCAATGCGGCTGCTGGTCGACCGCATCGGTGAGCAGACCGCCCTGGTCGAACCCGACATAGCCCGGCGGCGCACCGATCAGCCGGCTGACCGAGTGACGCTCCATATATTCGGACATGTCGAAGCGCTGGAGCGGGATGCCCATGATCGACGCCAGCTGGCGCGCGACCTCGGTCTTGCCGACGCCGGTCGGGCCGGTGAACAGATAGTTGCCGATCGGCTTTTCCGGATCGCGGAGACCCGCGCGGCTCAGCTTGATCGCGGACGACAATTTCTCGATCGCGTCGTTCTGGCCGAACACCACCCGTTTCAGGTCGGTTTCGAGCGTCGACAGCGCGAGCGTATCGTCTTTCGACACCGATTTCGGCGGGATGCGCGCCATCGTCGCGATGACGGCCTCGATCTCCCGGGTGGTGATCGTCTTCTTGCGCTTCGACGGGGCGACCAGCATCTGCATCGCGCCGACTTCATCGATCACGTCGATCGCCTTGTCGGGCAATTTCCGGTCGTTGATGTAGCGCGACGACAGCTCGACCGCGGCCTTGATCGCGTCGGGCGTGTACTTGACCTTATGGTGATCCTCAAACGCCGAGCGAAGACCCGCCAGGATCTTGATCGTGTCCTCGATCGTCGGTTCGTTGACGTCGATCTTCTGGAACCGGCGCAGCAACGCGCGGTCCTTTTCGAAGTGATTGCGGAATTCCTTGTAGGTGGTCGACCCGATGCAGCGGATGCTGCCGCCCGACAGCGCGGGCTTGAGCAGGTTCGACGCGTCCATTGCGCCGCCCGAGGTTGCGCCGGCGCCGATCACGGTGTGGATTTCGTCGATGAACAGGATCGCGTCGGGCAGCTTCTCCAGCTCGTTGACGACCGCCTTCAGCCGTTCCTCGAAATCGCCGCGATAACGCGTGCCCGCCAGCAGCGCGCCCATGTCGAGCGAATAGATGATCGCGGGCTTCAGCACGTCGGGCACGTCGCCCTCGACGATCTTGCGCGCGAGACCTTCGGCGATGGCCGTCTTCCCGACGCCGGGATCGCCGACATAGAGCGGGTTGTTCTTCGACCGGCGGCACAGGATCTGGATCGTGCGGTCGACCTCCGGCATGCGGCCGATCAGCGGATCGACCTTGCCGTTCTTGGCCTTTTCGTTGAGGTCGACGGTGAATTGCTTGAGTGCCGACTCCGACTTGCCCTTTTCGGACTTGGCCGGCTTTTCCTCGTCGCTCGCGCCCTTGGGGGTCGAGGCTTCGGGCGAGCTGCCGCCCTTGCCGACGCCGTGCGAGATGTAGCTCACCGCGTCCAACCGGCTCATGTCCTGCTGCTGCAGGAAATAAACGGCATAGCTCTCGCGCTCGCTGAACAGGGCGACCAGCACGTTCGCGCCGGTCACTTCGTCGCGGCCCGACGACTGGACGTGCAGGATCGCGCGCTGGACGACGCGCTGGAAGCCGCTGGTCGGCGAGGGATCGGTCGCCTTGTCGACCTTCAGCGCATCCAGTTCGGTGTCGAGGTAATGCGCGACCGTCGTGCGCAGGTCGTCGAGCTCGACCCCGCACGCCGACATGACCTTCGACGCATGCTCGTCGTCGATCAGGGCGAGCAGCAGATGTTCCAGCGTCGCATATTCGTGGCGGCGCGACGACGCGGCTTCAAGTGCCTTGTGAAGGGTGGTTTCGAGCGCGGAGGCGAAACTCGGCATTAGACAATTACTCCTGACGGGCCGCATGGACGCGCGGCCCTTTGCCCTAATGTCGGGTGGGAGGGGCCTCGCATCAAGCGCTGGCCGGTTTCCGCATCGCTTCGTCGGCAAGAAGCCGGCGCGAAGATGCGGTTCGCGCTCATCGTTTGAATAGCTCGTCGGCTATTGCGCGATGGTTAACGGCGCGTTGTTTATGTTGGTTAACGCGCGCGATCTCGCCCTCCAGCGCGGCGATGCGCGCGTCGAGCTCGGCGACCGACAGCGGATCGAGGTCCTGTTTGACCAGGAGCGCGAGCGGGTCGCCGGACCGCGGCAGATTCTCGTCGGAATCCATGAGGGGAATCGTTGACCGGGGCGGAGGCGAAGTCAATAACGATACGATGATCCCAGCCACGATGCGCGCAATCGACCCCGAAACGCCTGGCGGACCGGAGGTGCTGGCCGTGGTCGAGCGGCCGGTGCCTACGCCTGGCGATGGCGAGGTGCTGATCAAGGTCGCCGCCGCCGGGATCAACCGCCCCGAACTGCTCCAGCGCGCCGGCCTGTATCCGCCCCCGCCCGGCGCGCCGTCGATCCTGGGGCTCGAGGTCGCGGGGACGATCGTCGCCTGCGGGCCAGGCGTCGAGCCGGAGATGGTCGGCCAGCCGGTCTGCGCGCTGATCGCGGGCGGCGGCTATGCCGATTATGCGGTGGCCCCCTATGGCCAGTGCCTGCCGGTGCCGCACGCACTCAGCATGGCCGAGGCGGCGGCCATGCCCGAGACCTTGTTCACCGTGTGGACCAACCTGTTCGAACGCGGCTATGCGGCGGAGGGCGATACCGTGCTCGTCCATGGCGGGACGAGCGGTATCGGCACGATGGCGATCCAGCTGTGCGCCCTGTTCGGCGTGACGGTCATCGTCACCGCCGGCTCCGACGAGAAATGCGCCGCCGCCAGGCGCATCGGTGCCGATCACGCGATCAACTACAAACGCCAGGATTTCGTCGCCGAAGTGAAGGCGATCACCGGCGGCCAGGGCGTCGCGGTGGTGCTCGACATGGTCGGCGGCGATTATGTCGCGCGCAACATGCAATGCCTCGCTGACGACGGCCGCCATGTCTCGATCGCCGTCCAGGGCGGGCCGATGGCGACGATCCCGGTGTTCGAGATCATGCGCCGCCGCCTGACGCTGACCGGATCGACGCTCCGTCCGCGCTCGGTCGACTTCAAGACTGCGGTAGCGGACGAACTCGCCCAGACGGTGTGGCCGCTGGTCGAGGCCGGCAAGCTCAAACCCGTGATCGACCGCACCTTCCCCCTCGCCGACGCCGCCGAGGCGCATCGCCGGATGGAAGCCGGCGACCATGTCGGCAAGATCGTGCTGACGATGGACTGACCGAAATGACAAAGGGCGCCGGCACGGTCGGTGCCGACGCCCCTTTCGACCTCGGTTGGCGGCCGCGCTTACGGGCTCTTCGACTTGTCGTCGCCCGTGGTGATCAGCAGCAGGCCGCCGCCGACCAGCACGGCGAAGATCGCCAGGTTGATCACGGTGCTGCCCAGCTTGCTCGCCTTCTTGACCGGCGCCGCGGCGCGGACGTTGCCGGCGACGGACAGCGAGGCGGCGGGGTTGCCGGGCGCAGCCATTGCCATGCTCGGCATCGCGAGCGCGGCCATCGCGGCGACCCCGGCGAAACGTTTGAATGCAGTTTTCATATTCTTTCCCTGATTCGCCGCAGCCATGCCCCGGCGTTCCCATTTTCCTAACCCAACAGATGTGACAAGCTGATGACGGATCGCAAGCCCTAAACGCGCGGTGCCGGGCTTTTCCGGCCGGTCATAAGCCGCGGCGATGACCGCGATCGGCATTTTGATTTCCTCGTGTTGCGCCGATGTCGCATAGGTCGGCCGCGAAAGGGGAGCGCCGATGGCCAATCTGATTCTGCACGAATATGCCCGGTCGGGAAATTGCTACAAGATCCGCCTGACCGCGGCGCATCTGGGCTTGCCGCTCGAACGGCGCGAATATGACATCATGGCCGGCGAGACGCGATCGGCGGCGTTCCTGGGCGGCGTCAACGCCAACGGGCGTATCCCGGTGCTGCAAGTGGGCGACGATTATCTGCCCGAAAGCAATGCCGCGTGCTGGTATCTCGCCGACGGGTCCGACCTAATCCCCGCCGACCGCTTCGACCGCGCCGACACGCTGCGCTGGATGTTCTGGGAGCAATACAACCACGAGCCCAATGTCGCGACGCCGCGCTTCTGGTTCGGCTGGATCTGCGAGGAGAATTTCACCGACCTGCAGCGCGCGATGCTGCCGGCGAAACGCGAGGCGGGCGTGGCGGCGCTGACGCTGATGGACGAGCATCTGGCGACGACGCCGTTCTTCGTCGGCGGCCGCTTCGGCCTCGCCGATATCGCGCTCTACGCCTATACCCACGTCTGCGAAGAAGGCGGCTATCGCTTGGGCAACTATCCCAACGTCCAGGCGTGGCTGGCGCGAGTCGCAGCGCTGCCGGGGCACATCGCGATCGACGCCTGACCGGCAGTTTGTGACAAGCTGATGAAACCGCGACGATCCTGACTGTAACAATTCCCCGCCATAGGCCCCGGACGTCAGCACTATGAGGGGCCTGGCGGATGAACGACTTCAGCACTTTCGCGCGCGACTTCGCCACGTCGCAGCCGGCGATCCCGGAACGCGTGATCTGCCGGCGGCGGCAGTATCGGACGATCTGGATCAGCGACATCCACCTCGGCACGCGCGGCTGCAACGCGGCGATGCTGATCGACTTCCTGGACCATGTCGACAGCGAGCGGATGTACCTGGTCGGCGACATTATCGACGGCTGGCGGCTGAAGAAGAAGCTGCACTGGCCCGCCGCGCACAACGATGTCGTCTGGCGATTGCTCAAGCGCGTGCATCGCGGGGCCGAAGTGATCTACATCCCCGGCAACCATGACGAGGTCGCCCGCCAGTTCTGCGGGCTCGACTTTGGCGGCATCGCGATCCGCCGCGACGCGGTGCACGAAACCGCCGACGGCAAGCGCCTGCTCGTGATGCACGGCGACGAATTCGACGCGATCATGCTGTCCCACCGCTGGCTCGCCTATCTGGGCGACGCCGCCTACGAAGCGATGATGACGGTCAACCGGCTGGTCAACGCCTGGCGCCGGCTGTTTCGCCTGCCCTATTGGTCGCTGTCGAAGCATGCCAAGGCCAAGGTGAAGAACGCGGTCGAATTCATCTCCAAATACGAGGAGGTGGTCGCCCAAGCCGCCGCGCATCGCGGGGTCGACGGCGTCGTGTGCGGGCACATCCATACCGCCGAATTTCGCGATATCGACGGGATCGCCTATTACAACGATGGCGATTGGGTCGAAGGCTGCACCGCATTGGTCGAGCATTTCGACGGCCGCATGGAGATTTTATACTGGGCCGACGAAATCGAAAGACGACAAACGCCCGCCCCCTCTCTCCGGATGGCGGCCTAGACCACGTGCGGATCGCCATCGTCACCGATGCGTGGAGCCCGCAAGTCAACGGGGTCGTCCGCACGCTGCAATCGGTGACGGCCGAGCTGCGGACGATGGGTCACGAGGTGCTCGTGATCTCGCCGGACCTGTTCCACTCGGTCCCCTGCCCGACCTATCCCGAAATCCGGCTTGCCTTCGCGTCGACCGGGGCGGTCGGGCGGATGCTGGAGGCGTTCAGTCCCCAGGCGGTCCACCTGGCGACCGAAGGGCCGGTGTGCCTCGCCGCGCGGCGCTGGTGCCTGCAGCGCGATTTCCCCTTCACCACCGCCTATCACACCCAATTCCCGGACTATGTCGCGGCGCGGACCGGCGTGAATCCCGGATGGGTGTGGCGCTACATCACCTGGTTCCACGGTCCCGCCCAATCGATCTTCGCCGCGACGCCCTCGATCGCGGCGACGCTGCGCGCGCATGGCCTGAGGCGCATCCGGCATTGGGGCCGCGGGGTCGATCTCGCGACCTTTGCCGGCGCCGCGCCCGATCCGGCGATCCGCCGCCTGCCGGGGCCGGTAATGCTGTACGTCGGGCGAGTCGCGGTCGAGAAGAACATCGCCGCGTTCCTCGCGGCCACGCATCCCGGCAGCAAGGTCGTGGTCGGCGACGGTCCGGCACGCGCCAACCTCGAGGCGAAATACCCCGACGCCTACTTCCTCGGCCCCAAGTTCGGCGCCGAGCTCGCCGCCGCTTATGCCGCCGCCGACGTGTTCGTGTTTCCGAGCAGGACCGACACGTTCGGCCTCGTCATGATCGAGGCGCTGGCCAGCGGCACCCCGGTCGCCGCCTACCCCGTCACCGGCCCGATCGACGTACTGACCCCGGAGGTCGGGGCGATGGACGAAGACCTCGACACGGCGATCGCCGCAGCGCTGACGCGTGACCGCGCGGCCTGTGCCGCTTATGGCCGCACCTTCACCTGGGCGGCGAGCGCGCGGCAGTTCCTGCAGGCGCTGGTGCCGATCGCCGAGGATGCGATCGCCGCGTGATGCTTGCCCTTGGGCGGCATAAGCATTAAGTCCGGTCCACGACACGGCCGCTCCGAAAGGGGCGGCCCTATTTATTTTACGCACGGAGAATATCGTGGCCCAGCCGCTCATGCCGCACGCGACCGCTTCCTGGCTGGTCGACAACACCTCGCTCTCGTTCGACCAGATCGCCGAGTTCTGCGGGCTCCACATTCTGGAGGTCAACGCGATCGCCGACGATACCGCGGCGACCAAGCTGACCGGCCGCGATCCGGTCCGCGCGCACGAACTGACTCAGGACGAGATCGACAAGGGCCAGGCCGACCCGAACTACGTGTTGCAGATGCTGAAGGGCCCGGAGCAGGTCCGCCGCACCAAGGGCCCGCGCTACACGCCGGTGTCGAAGCGCCAGGACAAGCCGGACGGCATTGCCTGGATCATCCGCAACCATCCGGAGATCACCGACGGTGCGATCTCGACCCTGATCGGCACGACTCGCACGACGATCGCCGCGATCCGCGACCGCACGCATTGGAACATCGCCAACATCACGCCGAAGGACCCGGTGACGCTGGGCCTGACGACGCAGCGCGAGCTCGACGCCGCGGTGGCGAAGGCCGCGAAGGCGGCAGGCATCGAGGCACCGGTCGACACGCGGCTGGAGGGCGACCGCGAGGCGCTGATCGAGCAGCTCCGCGCCGAGCGCGAACAGGCCGTCCGCGATGCCGAAAGCGCGTCGGGCGAGGGCGAAACCGGTCCGGTCGAGCATACCGCGGAGACGCTGTTCAAGAGCTGAGCCGAAAGGGCGCGGCCACGCGCGCGCCGGTGCGCCGGTGCGCCGGTGCGCCGGTATTCGGCCAGCCGGCCGGCTGAGGGGGCAAGCTTGAGCCGGCCGACCGCCTTGCCCTCGGCTAGGCGGCTAAGTTTACACTAGCTTTACACTATCGACGCCGCTTCCGCCGGTCGCGGAAGTGGACGAAGGTGCCGGGCAACCGAACATTGCAGGTTCACGCCGATATGGGCGGTGCGGCAATGCCAAGCTCACTAAATTTACGGGCGTTCTGCAATTCCGCGTCCCTGCTGTCGCAGGAGTATGGTGGTAAGAGCATCACGATATCAAAGAGCCTGGCGAGGCTGTCAGGCGAAATCCAACATTGCAAGCGTGCCGGACAAGCGAAGAGCCGCCGATCGTGCGATCGACGGCTCCTGCCATGGTCAGTCCCGTGCGATCAGGCGAAGCGAATGCGCGCATTCGTCTTCGGGCGACGGCGCAACGCGACGCCGACCCCGCCGAAGCCGAGCATCATCATCGCCCAGGTCGCCGGCTCGGGCACGCCGCCGACGACGCGGTTCGGCGTCTGCGACAGCCAGAAGGTGTTGCGCAGCGTGTTGTCGGTGATCGCGAAGTTGAACGTCACCGACTGACCGATCGCGACCGAGCCGCCGTCGAAGTTCAGGAAGTCGCGGACGTCTTCGGTGCGGTGCACGGTCGAGAAGCGGTTGCTGGTAAAGGGCAGGTTCGCGCCTTGAGCGAAGCTGAGGCCGTCGCCGTTGGTCGACGCCGTGCCGAGTACCGATTGCAGCTCGAGATCGAACGAGCTCCACACCGAACTGCTGTTGTTGGTGATCGTCAGCGCGATCCACTTGCCATAGGTGTAGCCGATGCCGGTCCCGTCGGTCGGGCCCACGGGCTCGGTCTGCAAGTTGTTGAAGCTGACGACCAGCGGCCCGATGCCGGTGAAGGTTTCGGCCAGGGTCCAGGGCGCGGCCTGGGTGCCGGCGGGCGCGCGGTTGAACGTGCCGACCGTGCCGGGGCCGGACGTATAGGCAACCGTGGTCTGGGCAAAGGCCGGCGCCGCGGCGCAGGTAGCGGCCAATACGGCAACGCTGGCTAGAGTGCGAAAACGCGTCATGATCAGTCCCCCTCTTGTTCTTGCATGAAGTGCAAAGGCATCGCGCCGTGCAATTCCAGCGACGCGACGTTGGGACGACGTAGACGAACACGAGCGAGTCGGATTGTATATTTACGTCAACGGTCAGTTAACTTTGTCCGCATCGCGCCAATAGTCTGTCCCGTTTTGGAACCATGCAAGTATCGCGTGGCACCACGCCTTGTCCAGCTTCGCGATTTATTTCGCGCATCGACAATGCCTTATCCTGATCGCGCGACGACACCTCGCCACTTTCCTCTATCCATTTCCGTTGCTATCCGAAACTCATGTCGACCGCCCCCACCGATGCCGCGTTCGTCGCGGATGAAAGCTTCGTCCCGACCAGCCACAAGGGCCTGACCTATCCGTTCGGCGGCGCCGAGCCGGCCGAGGGCGAGACCATGGCGGTGGCGCCCGGCGTGCGCTGGGTGCGGCTGAAGGTTCCAGGACCCCTGAAGCACGTCAATTGCTGGCTGCTCGACGATCGGGACGCTCGGGGTGACGGCGTGGCACTGGTCGATGCCGGCATGAACCGGACGGAGACGCGCGATGCGTGGAAGGCGGTGTTCACGGGGCCGCTGGCCGGCACGCGCGTGACGCGGATGATCGGCACGCATTTCCACCCCGATCATATCGGCCTGGCCGGGTGGATGTGCGACCATCACGCTGCGCCGCTGTGGATGACGCGCGGCGAATGGCTGACCGCGCAAATGCTGGTCGCCGACGCGCGGGCCGACACGCCGAAGGAAGTCGGCGATTATCGCCACGCCGCCGGCTGGAGCGACGAGCAGATCGCGATCGCCGCGCAAAGCGGCTGGGCCAATTTCGGCCGGATCGTGCGGCCGATGCCGATGTCGTACCGCCGGATGGTCGATGGCGAGACGATCCCCATCGGTGGGCGCGACTGGCGCGTCGTGGTCGGGTCGGGTCACAGCCCGGAACATGCCTGCCTGCTGGACGACGCGAACGGCATATTCGTCGCCGGGGACCAGGTGTTGCCGCGGATCAGCCCCAACGTATCGGTCGGCATCACCGAGCCGCAGGCCGATCCGCTGGGCGAATGGTTCGCGTCGATCGCCAAGCTGAAGCGCGAAGTGCCGGCCGACGTGCTGACGCTGCCCGGGCACGGCGACCCCTTCACCGGGCTGCACACGCGGCTCGACGCGATGGACCGCGAGCATCGCGAACGGCTCGACGAACTGGCCGCGTTCCTCGCCATCGAATCGCGACGTGCGACCGATTGCTTCGGCCGCCTGTTCCGCCGCGCGATCGGACAGGACATGCTGGGCATGGCGACCGGCGAAGCCATCGCTCACCTGCGCCGGCTGGAAGTCGAAGGCCGCGCGGTGCGCGAGACCGGCGACGACGGCGTCTGGCGGTGGCACGCGGCCTGATCGCCGCGATCGGCAACGACCAAGCGCGTGATTTACCAATAATTTGCGCCCGGCGATTAGGCCGGCGACATGCGGCGTATCGGTCATCTGTTTTTCGTTCTCGCGGCGCTGGTCATGCTGGCGACGGCCTTCACCGCGCCGGCACAGGCGCAGGGCGCGGTGACCGGCGTACCGTTATCGGTGTGCGTCGCGCGAGTCGCGAGCGCGGACACCCCGCGGGCGATGTTCGCCGCCGCCGACCGGTTCGACTGCACGACGCCGCAAACCACCTTCGGCAGTGGCGATTATTGGGTTCGGTCGCAATCGATCGGCAC
>Ga0164294_10005324_pt1 | contig 11074 bp, 8 predicted proteins | sample GEODES005metaG_FD_111479 | JGI IMG/M metagenome (GOLD analysis project Ga0164294, IMG submission 111479) | Oligotrophic lake water microbial communities from Sparkling Lake, Wisconsin, USA - GEODES005 metaG | ecosystem: Environmental > Aquatic > Freshwater > Lake | place: USA: Sparkling Lake...
CTCCTTCAGATCTAGTATTCGAACACTTGTTCGTATATGTCATAGTAAACACCCCACCACTGACAAAAAGCAACCCGAAAGCGAACAAATGTTCGACATTTTCGAAAATATGTTCTACTCTTATCCCATGAGCGAAAAATCCAATGTTTCCGAGCTTCCAGATACCCCTGGCCCACACGGCCTAACCGGGCGCCAGCTCAAGATCCTCGAAGCGATTAAGACTGCCGTAGACACCCAGGGCTATCCCCCAACGATGCGCGAACTAGGCGTTGCTGCCGGGCTAACCTCAACAGCCAGTGTTTCCTACCAACTTGAGTCCCTTGAGAAAAAAGGCTTCATCCGCCGCGATGCCACCCGAGGCCGCGCTATTGAAGTCCTGATGCCTGAAGATAAGACGCTAGAAAATTCAACATCAGTAGATAAGACCAAATACATCCCACTTGTAGGTCGCATCGCAGCTGGTGGCCCAATTACGGCAGAGCAAGAGATCGAAGAGACTTTCCCGCTACCTGAATCATTAGTTGGTAGCGGTGAGCTCTTCATGCTTCGCGTTGTCGGTGAATCAATGATCGATGCCGCAATCTGCGACGGAGACTATGTAGTAATCCGCTCTCAAAAGGATTGTAACAATGGCGAGATCGTTGCTGCCATGATCGATGGCGAAGCAACCGTTAAAACTTTCTCACGCAAGAACGGCCAGATCTGGCTACTACCTGCCAACGACAACTTCGCACCCATCGATGGAAATAATTGCGAGATCCTGGGCAAGGTAACAGCTGTGATGCGGAGTGTTCGGTAGTTAGAAACGGCTTTCGTTTATCGTCATTTTTTCAATTACTGCGGCCGGAATATCTACATTAAGGACATCCGCTAAACGTAGAAGGTAAATCTGCACATCAGCTATTTCCAATTTGATTGCTTGGAGCTGCTCAGGCGAAAGTGAAGCCAGGGCGCTCTCTTCAGAGGTTAGCCATTGGAATTCAGCAACCAACTCTCCTGCTTCACCAGCAACTGCCATCGCTAGATTCTTAGGGGTATGAAACTTCTCCCAATTTCTGGCATCAGCAAAAGCCTTGATTCGTGCTGTTAATTCAGCAAATTCGTTCTGATTCATAGTCTCACTCTACTTTGGTAAATGATCTTTAAAGTATTTAGCCGTAGCCGGGTCAGTGAAGTGCACGTAGCACCCCTTCATTCCTCGGCTCATAAGGGTTCGATAAGTATTTCTAATAATCTCATCGGCCTTAAGTTCCGCCTTTACAGAATCCTCTTTAAGTTCCTTATTGTATCCATTTAGCGACTTGTCGGACTTGGCACGTGAACTTGGGTCGGTCATCAGTTCACCACCTATGACTCGCAGGTCTGGCCCAACTATCACGCCAACATAATCGACTTCTAAACCTTGGCAGGTGTGGATACAGCCAACTTCTTCAACTGACTTGGGATTCATAATCCATTCATTGCCATCAGAAGTTAAATTCCACTTTGCCCGATATCCATCTGTTGGAATCTCGATATCGAATAGCTCTGGCTTCGTCTTACTAATCCAGTTCCAGCAGTACCCAGCCACAACTCGCGATTTATTGTTTGACTTGTTCCGATCGCGAATCAGGTCGTGCAACTCCGTCGCCGAATCAATTATCTGAAAATCAAATCTTGTCGGCGAGAAATAATTATCAGCGCTCGGGCGCACACCCAGGATGTCATCCAGCCATGCCATGTAATCATCTGATCCACTGCATCGGAACTGTGACTGCAATTCCATCCGGTGGACATTTGCGCCAATTGATCGGGCGTAGTCTTCAATCATTGCGATCTCACCGACATCAGACCAAGTAACTTTCTGAGCCTCATCGATAAAGAAGACAGAAGTGCGAGCAGAATTGATGATTTCTTTAACTTGATTTTCGCCTTTATTCTTAAAAATGCCAGATTTCATGCGCAATCTATGGGCTTCATCAACTACAAGAACATCGAATGAATTCGGCTCAGATGCATGGAAAACACCAGAACTACTAAATAAATGTCTAAATGCATCTCCCTTAATCAACTTCTTCAACTTTGCTTGATATACATCGCGCGGGGCGGCGTTTGCTGTTACATATTTGGCATTAAGGCGAGAGCCGGTAAGTCTTGAAATAGCATTAATCGAGATGACTGATTTCCCTGTGCCTGGTCCGCCCGAAACGATAATTACTTCTTTGTTACCTGTTTGTGAAGATTGTGCCGAGTGAATGATCGTTTCAAGCACCGTCTTCTGTTCATCTAGAAGAACAAACTCATCATTGCCTTTCAGCATTGAACCGACAGCATCAGCCAACTGCTGCGAAGGCCTGATAGGCGAATCATCAATTCGTTGCAGAAGTGACGTGCCTGACCCGACTTCAATTTTTTGAGTGATGAAATTTCTAAGTTGCTTTATCTCGCCACTTAGAAAAACAGGTGCTTTTCGCAATTCATTCTCATACCTGGAATTACTTATTACCGTTGAATCTTTGCAATTGTGCAGATAGGCACAGGCAGTTAAATCCATTTCATTTTCATACACATACTCGTTGTATGAGGTGAAGTGACTCAAATAGCTCCACGCCTGATAGGAAGGATGACGTTCATCTCGAATTGCACCGCCAACAAATGTCCTAACATGCTCGGATAGATCTGAGAATTGAATATCACTCCATTGTTTCAATTCGATTATTACCAGTGATTCTTTGCCCTCTGCTGTCTCACCAGAAACCATAAAGTCGATACGAAACCGACGTCCGTTTAAGCGGTACTCAATGGCAACACCCGCATCATCTGGAATCTCAGAGGTGTTGAGAGCATGGAACATGGCATTTCCGAGAGAGTTTTGCCAAGCTGCATATTCGGATTTTCCAACTGACAGATTAAGTTTCTTCTTAACCTCAGCCGCTACTAAATCCTGGATGGACGGGGCATCCCTGAGGAAATCTGCTTTGGTTGCTAGGTAAGCGAGCATGAGTGAAGCCTAGGCTGAATCGAAAGAACTAATTTTTCAATAAAGCAATTAAAAAGAGAAAAATTAAGTCATCTCGCTGCCCGCTCTGAGAGAAGCGAAACTGAGCAATAGGAGTGCCCAACACTTTGCAAAAAGTAGCCGCCTTTATGCAGAATCTGTTGATCTTCCGGCCAATGCTCTTCCCAAAAGATTGATTTTCTATCTCTTATAAGGGTTGGTTTACAAATATTTACGCACCCAGAGCCAAGATGTGCTTAAAACTAAGCCTTAATTCAAAAAATAAGGAACGACACGCTATAAATTCCTACTTGACAATAAAAATAAGCTTATGTTACTCTTCTCGAAGCTTAACCGAACGGGTCCAAACCGCCAGGTAAACAGCGGGGTATTTACTTCAGGAGCCTTCCAAAAGCTCCAATTAGGGGGTTCCCAGGGTACATACCCCGCTGAAAGCTAACCAGTAGTAAGTGGCGTCGGAAGGGTCCAAACCTTCTGATGAAGCAGCGATTAGATCAGTGAAGTGGCCTTCCAAAAGTCACCGAGACCTAAAGACTCTTTTCCGAAGCCAAGACTACTTCCAATCCATCTAACTTAAGGAGAAAGAAAATGCAAGGCTACGGAACTATCCCACTACCTGCTATCCGAGGACGACAAGGGGGACGTACGTTCTACGTCTCAAATCTACCAAATCTGCTGGTGCGCAACTTTTTACGAGATGTGCAATCTGCAGTCGAAATATCAGAGAGGTCCCAAAGACCTTTAGATCCAAAACATGCAGATGACATTACAAATTACCTAAAAAACAATATTGGGGAATATGTCGTTGGTGCTCTGACCTTCGCTATGTCAACTGAAGGTGAATTTACTCCACTACCAAATCAAAACTCTAGTGGTTACGAACTAGGAACCCTTCAGTTTGATCTTGTGCAGGAATTTCACTCGCTTGATGGCCAGCACCGTCGTCAGGCAATTATTAAAGCTATGGAAGAAGTAGATTCGATACGTGACGACTCAACTGCTGTTATTTTCTATGTTGAACCAGATTTAAAGCGCAGACAGCAAATGTTTAGCGATATGAACTCAACTCCGAGAAAAGTCTCGAAGTCCTTAAATATCGCTTATAACAACCGTGACCCTTTTGCTCGAGCAGCAAAAGTCTTAGCAGATAGCCATCCTTTGCTCATAGGTAGAATTGAAAAGCTGCAGCCGCGTGTAAAGTCTGACAGTACTGACTTCTTTAGTCTTTCAAGTATTCAGGACGCTATCAAGCGAGTTGTAACTGGGAGCATCGCAAAAGGTGTTGATGTAGAAGACCTTACTGATACTGAAATACAGCGACGAGGTTCTGATTTCTTCGACATACTAGTGAAGAGTAGAAGTGAATTCTCCATCGCAAGAGACGACCAAAAAGCTCTGCTTAAGTTTCGAGAAGACTCGATTCTATTTTCAAGTACGACTTTGAGAGTCTTGGCTGGAGCAGTTGGTAGAGCACACCAGTACTACAAAGCCCAATCCCCAACGTCTGTAAATGAGAAAATTGTATCTGTACTCACAAAAATAGACTTTAGCGTGAATTCTGAGTTGTTCGTTAGCTCAGGGTTCATTTCGATGGGCAGCTCAACGCCTAGTGCTAGAAATCAGGAGATCGTCAGTGCCATCAGGGCGATTACAGAGAAACTAAAGGACGGGACCGGTGAAGAGAAGAAAGTCAAGGTCTCTTCGCAGGCCACGTTTAAGGTTGTTCACTAAACATAGATAAAAAGGAGTACCCCGGTTTTGATTGGGGTACTCCTTTCATTATGCTGAAAATTTAGAGTCGCTTTCGATAGATTCGGATGACTCTGATAGTGGAGAGGGCGCGGACGGATAGAATTGCCCTACTCGTCAATTTCATAAGCTATTTAAATAAGGGCGGTGGGTGCGGTGGACTTGAAAAAACCTTTTGCCTCTTATGCGGAGGCAGTAGATTTTGCAACTGAAGAAATCAATAAGGTTAATCCAAATTTCCGTGTCAGTTTTCTAAAAATGCTTGAGTTTTGTTTCGAGTATACGGAGGATGCTGGCGGATTGCACAAAAGTGCACCTAAGCTGAGTCCGAATTGGATTGAGGTTAAAGCAGATAAATTTGTTAATGAGAGATTCACGCCCAAGCCGTCGTCTACTTTAAATGTGCCAGATCCACTTATTGGAGTAATTTCTAAAGAATATTTCAAGGTTGAAACTTTTGAAATTGACAACTTGCTTTATGGTCACAAAATTGCAATGGCTGCCGAAAATGTCACAGGAAGCTTGCTTGAAGAGTACATGGCATCTGTTATGGAGCCGCTTGGATGGACTTGGTGCTCCGGCAAGATGATAAAGGCGAGTGATTTCATTAAATTTCCAGTAGCCAATACGGGCAAGCCGCATTTACTTCAGGTAAAAAACCGAAGTAACAGTGAAAATTCCTCAAGCTCAGCCATCAGGAAGGGCACGACAATTGAAAAGTGGTACCGCTTAGAGGCAGCAAGTGGAGCCACAAGATGGGACAAATTTCCTGATCCTCAGGGTAAAAAATCACTTTCTGAAGATAATTTTCAAGAATTTGTAAAAACTCGAATAGCTGAATGGAATACATAAAACGGCTATATGTTAAAAGGGTTAATGTCAGAACCTTCGACTAATATTGGTCATATGGCAATGACGAAGACGAAATCAGATTTGACTTGCCTCTCTTTCTTTAGCGGATGTTTAGGGCTTGATCTCGGGTTAGAAAAAGTTGGGATTCACCAATTGTTGGCATCCGAGATTGATAAGTCTGCAGTTAAAACTATTCACGCTAACCGACCAGACTTACCGGTCATCGGCGATCTTTTGGACTATTCAACTGCAGATATTAGAAAAGCAGCCGGAATCGGAAAGACACATAAACCGACGCTCATCGTTGGTGGGCCGCCGTGTCAGGCTTTCTCAACTGCTGGAAAGCGTCAAGCATTTAATGACCCGCGTGGAAATGTATTTCTCCGATACGTGCAGCTGATTGATGAGTTATCGCCACAATTTGCAGTAATCGAAAATGTGCGTGGTCTTCTTTCTGCATCGCTCACGCATCGTCCTCTTTCCGAGCGAGGCAAACATGCCGAGCCACTTCGTGAAGACGAACTTCCCGGTAGTGCCCTAAATCAAGTTATAGGGATGCTCCGAAGTTATGGTTACGGAGTTAGTTTTAATTTATATAACTCCGCCAATTTTGGTGTTCCTCAAGTTAGGGAACGAGTTGTATTAATTGCCTCCCGGGATGGAACACAACTTCCTTACCTAACTCCAACCCATTCCAATATCGAAGAGTACGGACTTCCAAGCTGGATCACTTTCAGGGAAGCAATTAAGGGTTTGCGCGAAAGAGATATGCATGGTCTCCAATTTTCTGATTCTCGTTTGAAATACTTTGAGTATCTAAAGCCAGGCCAGTATTGGAAAGATCTCCCAACTGAAAAATTACGCAAAGAAGCAATGGGCGCGAGTTATTTTTCAGGTGGCGGTAAAACAGGTTTCTTCAGAAGGCTTGCTTGGGATTCGCCCGCGCCGACGCTCGTAACACATCCAGCGATGCCTGCAACAGAACTTTGTCATCCTACAAAAAATCGTCCGTTAACTGTTGAAGAGTACAAACGAGTGCAACAGTTCCCAGATGACTGGATCCTTGAAGGATCAGTAATTAATCAATACAAGCAGGTTGGCAATGCTGTTCCGATTGAGCTCGGTAAAGCTGTCGGTACCGCAATCCTTAATCATCTTAAGGGCAAGACTCCACCTAAGAAATTCAAAGATTTCAACTATTCGCGTTATAGAAATACGGATGACGTTAACTGGGAGCGTATTTTTAATGAGTCTGTGCGCCAAACAAAAAGCGAGCAACTTCGCTTAATTTAAGAATCTAAAAGGTTCTTTTTTATATCTCTCGGTTTAAACTCTCCTTCCAAATTTCCAATTAACGCATTGACCATTTTAGTGAAATCCAAAGGAATCTGATCTAAGTTTTCCAAAGCTTTCTCTATCTCGCCTACGCCTACTTTTGCCCCCTTGTTTTTCTTTAACCAGGACTTAAAGTCCACAAAAGATTGTTTGCCAGTCCAGGCATTTTTCTGAGTTGTGTATTCAACTCTCAAATTATCCCATGATTCCTTCAAGAAAAAACTTGATTCTGGAAAATAAAGAATAATATCTGGCTTGGTCAAACCGTAAACGTCGAATCTTTCATATTCATTTGATTCTAAAGCACGAGTTAGAAATTCGGAAAGGAACTTGCTTTCGCCACTATCTCTGTTGGGTAGATTGTTACGTAGATATCCAGCAGCATTTGCGTAATTAGACTCCTTGCAGATTTTAATTGACTGATTCCATACATTTTGAACTTCTTCAGCTTCAAGGTTGTCCATTACCGCGAAAATATCTGCCTCGGTGAAATCAAAAACTATATTGCTATCAATCACTCCTGAAAAGTTCTTTGCACCACGCGCAACAAGGATTTTAATTCGAGACTTTTGTAGTTCCTCGCCGAAAAGCTTTTCAAAAACGATTTTCTCGTGCTCACCTTCCACAACAAGAAACTTAGACACGAGCCCTAGTAAATCGCTTTTCCTTAGACCTAGTGCTTCTATCTCACGATTTCTTGAACTCTCAAATTCGTTTATCTTGCCATTCGCTAACCTAAAGATTTTGATGTCCTCGCGATTAAGAAATTCAGGGCTATGCGTCGCGATACACACCAGCTTCGAGTCAGTCCACGATCCAGACAAAACTTCTGATACTTTCTCTTCATTCTTTCTATGTAGACCACTTTCTGGTTCATCGATTAGCACCATAGTCGGTTCCAGAATTGACATATTAACTGCGATCCTGAGCCATCTGTTCTCAGCATTACTTAAAGAATTAACGGTTAGTCCATCTGAGTTTTTCAAAACTGGCGCAGACCCAGTAAGCCAATTAAATGGATTTCCAATAAATGGGCTCATATCTGCCAGCGAGGGCATTATTTCATCTACAAATTCGTGAATCTTTTTATTTATTCTGTATCCAAAATCTTCAGCCATATCAAGACTTATGCTCGATTTTGTTGACAGAAGTCGGGATAAGCCCTCTTTAATGGATTCATTAGGTTCATAATCTTGAAATGTGCCGTCGATTCCGCTTGTGATAGTAAGGATAGCTACTTTTTCAACATTTGGTTCGGGCATTGTAATTAATTCTTCGCCACCGATAGGTTCAAGAAAAATGTTAGAACCTTCTGCAAATGAATTTGGTGACTCCGTAAAGCTGAGCAAATCTCTTATGTTCCTAAGATTGCACAAGGGGGAACTTTTCCATTTTTCCAGAAATCCCTTCCGAAGGTCCATAGCCAAGTCTTTTTCTTCGCGTAACTCACAACCCATTACTTCAATATAATCCGAGCGCAGTTCTTCTAATTTGAATGTCTTTGGCAAATTCGAATTACAGACAACTGTTGGTACCAAAACAACAGAATATGGATCAGTCTCAAAATTCAAGGCTCGAGTAACAAGCCAGTCGCATTTCTCAATAAATGACATATAGATTTCAAAATTTTCCTCTTCTAATTCGATGAACTCGGATAACAAGGAGCCACTTCGCTGTCCTTTTGAATTGAATGAATACGTCTCTCTCGGCGACTTTGCTCCTAATTCAAATAGCATGCCTAGGTACTTCAGAGCCTCTAATCTGAACTTAGTCCCAAGATCGAGTACGAGCCCTTCATAGGGCATCACTTGTACCCGCGCGGCACTCGCAAGCATTCTTAGAATTGTTGTTTTCCCGGCACCATTCTTGCCTATAAAAACATTTAAGCCTTCATCCAATTTAAGATAGTACTCACTGTCAGAGGCGAATTGCGGTCCGATTTGCTGCGTGAGGAAACTGTAGCTATCCGGTGCTATTAATAAGCCCCGGATTTTTGGTTCTTCAAATAAAGGAATCTGCCACATTCTTGCCTCATTTCCTATCTACCAAGAAGTCTTGCACCATATATGCTAAAAAGTATATTCGAAAGATATTGTTGAGATCATGTTTGGCGTCAAAAAACTTTTGGTTAGTGATTATCCAATTGAAAATCCGTTACTCGCTTGCTTCTCTCTCAGATTCGAGCACGCGGACAAACTCCCATGAGCCTTTCGGAAATACGGCAACGACAGACTTCTCAGTATTTTCTTTATCTTGATTTCTTTTATAAATAGTCAGTCTGCCTAATTGTGGGGCTTTTATGGTGTCAGAATTAAAGGAAGATCCAATTACTACTTCCTCCGCGTAATACCAATTCAAACTAGTATTCAAGAAGTCTTCGAATCTCTTCCCGTCAGTCAATGTTACGCGAATTCCTGCACCGTTGGAGGAACTTCCAAAGTTGCGAAAACTAAGCGACATCAGGTTATTGCTCTATCTCTTTGAACTTAGCTTCCATCGTTGGATTGCCACGAATTAGCTTCTTGATCGTTAGCTCATCAGCCTTGTTATTGGCTCGGCGCAGGTTCTCTTCAGAGCCAAGTAGGGCATCTTTAGTTTTCTGTAAGTGATCAATGGTCTTATCGATCTCAGCAATGGCAGTTGCGAACTTGTCAGCGGCTAAGCGATAGTTCTTCCCGAAGGCAGCTTTGAAGGTCTCTAGCTCTTCTTCAAAATTAGAGACATCAATATTTTGTTCCTTCATGCGAGCGAGCTCCTTCTTTGAAGAAACGGCACCCTGTGCAGCATTACGAAGGATTGTGATGATTGGGATAAAGAATTGTGGGCGAACCACATACATCTTTGGATAGTGATGAGACATATCTACGATTCCGGAGTTATATAGATCGCTCTCTGGCTCAAGCAAAGAAACCAGAACGGCATACTCACAACCTTTGGCATTGCGGTCTTTATCTAATTCCTTTAAGAAGTCTTCATTCTTTTTCTTTGTTGCCGTTGTGTCATTTTCATTCTTCATCTCAAACATTATTGAGATTGTCTCAATTTTATCATCAGTGAAGTCTTTAAAGATGTAGTCGCCTTTGCTGCCTTCCTTAACTTCATTATCTTTCTTGAAGTAAGCATTTTGGAAACCAGCAGCGCGAATGAGGTTGAACTCGGTTTCGCAGTGAATTTCAAGAGTTTCACCGACCATCTTGGTAGAAAGTTTTGCCTTGAGGTCTTTGTAATACTCGATTTGCTCGTCTTTAGTTTTGAGTTCAAGTTGATACTTCTCATTAAGAGCAGACTCTTGAATCTTCTGTTCAAATTCTTTTGACTTAAGGTCATTTGCTAACGCATCGCGCTCTTTCTCTAACTTCGATGTTGCCTCAGTTACGGCAAGTTTGCTAGCTACCACACTTGCATCTAAGTCAGCTTTTAACTTTGCGATCTCAGCATCTTTACTGGCCTTGGCTAGATCAAGTGCGCTCTTCTTATCAGCCTCTGCGAGTGAAAGGCGTTCGTTAATAGCTTTCTCGAACTCTTTATCGTGGACTTGCTTGAGAATCTCGGCATAGCCAGATCCATCAATTTTAAAAGCCTTGCCACAGCCAGGACAGGTGATATCGCTCATTTTTTAGCCTTTCGTTTTCTGGTTCGAATCATAAACATCTTTACTCTTCATTCATCATCTTTGCGAATTCGCCGAGATCCCAGGTGAGGCTGCGGTCGCCACTATGGAAATTCTTCTCGGTTGATGCAGTCATTACAAGGTCGGTTAGGTAAATCTTTTTACCCGGTTTAGCTGATGTTGAGATATTTATGTCAACTGGGGCTTCGACGCGATAGCCTTCGGCGCAATTTGGTTCGCACACGTTCTCTGAATAAATTGCAGTGGCTTTGGCTTCTGTTTTATCCCAGCTCTTCCACTTAATGTTGTAGACATACCAGCCGCCATCGGCGCAGGTCAGATAGAAGGATTCAGGTAGTTGAACCGGAATCTCACAGTTATATGTCCAGATATTGCTGGCCGGTAGATTGTTCGGGTTTGGATCTTCAAAAATTTCAGCAGTTTCTTCGCTCGCTGTTGGAGTTGGTGTGGCTGCTGCCGTTAGCGCTGAATTTGGTTGGATTTGGGTTGGCTGATCATTGCTTGATACC
>Ga0164294_10005325_pt1 | contig 11071 bp, 12 predicted proteins | sample GEODES005metaG_FD_111479 | JGI IMG/M metagenome (GOLD analysis project Ga0164294, IMG submission 111479) | Oligotrophic lake water microbial communities from Sparkling Lake, Wisconsin, USA - GEODES005 metaG | ecosystem: Environmental > Aquatic > Freshwater > Lake | place: USA: Sparkling Lake...
CCCGACAAGTCCGAGCGCGTTTACCACTTTCACCAGCAGACGCTGCACGCGCTCAAAGAGCTGGTACAAGCTGCCGGGGTGCAGCATCCGAACGACATTACCGCCCACCACATCGTGCGCCGCACGGGTGACCACACGGTGGCCAGTTTGGCGCAATCGCTGTTGCACGAGGTGCCGGTGGGTAGCTTGCTTGCAGATGACTTGGTCAAATTACCCGACCTGTACCAGCGCCACTGGGCACAGAGCCGGGCGCAGAGCTTCGCTTTGGCCTGAGCGCCCCGGCCACCCAGGCTGCCGGGGCTGCTAGACGCGGTCCTGGGCCCGGATTTTTTTCAGCAAGGCGGTCGTAGAGTAGCCCGACACAAAGGGCAGCGCCAGCGCACGGCCGCCCCAGGACTCGACCAGCGCGGCCTCCGGCAGCCGCGCCATATCGTAGTCGCCGCCCTTGACCAGGATGTCGGGCCGGATCTCGCCAATCAGCGCCTGCGGAGTGTCTTCGTCGAACCAGGTGACAAGGCTTACTGCCTCTTGGCCGGCCATCACCACCGCGCGATCTTCCTGCGCGTTGAGCGGCCGGTCATCGCCCTTGCCCAAGCGGCGCACTGAGGCGTCGGTGTTGAGCGCCACGATCAGGCTGCCACCTAGAGCGCGCGCCTGCGCCAGGTAAAGCACGTGGCCGCGGTGCAGCACGTCAAACACGCCGTTGGTAAACACCCAGGGACGGGGCAGTTGCACCAGTGCGGCGACCAAGTCGCCGCGCGAGCAAATTTTGCGCATAAGCGGGGGAGCGGGGTAACTGGCGCTCAACTGGTACTTACCTGGCTATGACCGGACCGATGGCGGGCACTTAGGCTGCCGCCGGGCTGGACGCCAGACTCGCGGCCAGGTCGCGGGCGATCTCTTTGCGGTACTTGTTTAGCTCTTGCACGGTGCCAAAGCTGCGCTCGAGAAGCAGACTCATGTTGTGCAAGATGCGTTCAACCACTTTGGTCTCCCAGACGTCGTCAAACTTGATTTGCTGGTCCAGCCAGTGCTCCAGCCACTGTGGGTTGGGCAGGCGGCTTTGCACGGTGTCGTTGGGGAACAGGGCTTTGTTCACGTGCAGATTGGTCGGGTGTAAGGCTTGGGCGGTGCGCCGGGCGCTGGCCATGAGCACGCCGACCTTGGCAAAAGCGCCTTTGGCCTCCAGACCGAGGTTTTGAATGGCACGCTTCATGTACTTCAAATACGCGCCACCGTGACGCGCTTCGTCCTGGCTGAGCTTGGTGTAAATCGTTTTAATCACCGGCTCGGTATGCCACTCGCTGGCGCGGCGGTACCAGTGGTTGAGGCGGATTTCACCGCAAAAGTGCAGCATCAGCGTCTCCAGCGCGGGGGCCGGGTCAAACTGAAAGCGCACCTTGTGCAGTTCTTCCTCAGTGGGCACCAGGTCGGGCCGAAAGCGCCGCAGGTACTCCATCAGCACCAGCGCGTGCTTTTGCTCTTCAAAAAACCAGATCGACATAAACGCCGAAAAATCGCTGTCGCCCTGGTTGTCGCGCAAAAACATCTCGGTAGCCGGCAGCGCGGACCACTCGGTAATCGCGTTCATCTTGATGGTCGTGGCCTGCTCGTCGGTAAGCGCGCTAGCGTCAAAGCTGTCCCAGGGGATGTCGCGCTCCATGTCCCAGCGGACCGATTCCAACTGCCTAAAGAGCTCCGGATAAAGCATATAAACCTTTCAAACTGTGGCAATTTTAGGTGACGGCCTGGTCGCGAGCCGCAAAAACCATGAAGCCAGTCTTTCCGAACATAGCCTAGAGATACGTATTGTGACTGCTTAGTCGCGCAAATACCGTATAGTGCAACGGTTATGGGTATTGACGCATGAAAATCGCAATTGTGGGCTCAGGGATCGCTGGGCTGGCGGCTGCGCACCGGTTGAAAGACCATGCGCACGTGAGTTTGCTCGAGGCCGGGACCTACTTTGGCGGCCATACCCACACCGTGGATGTGACGCTGGACACGCCCCAAGGTGCGGTCACTCACGGGGTGGACACCGGTTTTCTGGTGTTTAACGAGCGCACCTACCCGAAGCTGATCTCCTTATTTACAGAGCTTGGGGTTACCACGGCGCCGTCGGACATGTCTTTTTCGGTCCAAGTACCGGCCGGCTCCGGACACGGGCGCGTGGAGTGGAGCGGCGCATCGCTTAACGCGGTGTTTGCACAGCGCCGCAACCTGGTCAATCCGCGTTTTCTAGGCATGCTGCGCGATGTACTGCGCTTCAACCGCCTGGCCACCGATATCGCTTTACGCAACGCCGAAGGTGAGCTGATGCAGCCGCTGCAAGGCTTTTTGCGCACTCACAATTTCTCACCCGAATTTACCGACTGGTACTTCCTGCCCATGCTGGGCTGCATCTGGAGCTGCCCGACCACACAAATGCTGCAATTCCCGGTGGCCACCATGATCCGCTTTTGCCACAACCACGGGCTGATACAAATCAGTAACCGGCCGCAATGGCACACGGTGGCGGGTGGCGCACGTCACTATGTAGACAAAATCACCGCCGGTATTGCCGACAAACGGCTGAACTGCCCCGTGCAGCACATCGCCCGCGATGCACTCGGCGCGTGGGTCACCAGCCAAGGCCAAACCGAGCGCTTTGACAAGGTGGTGATCGCCACCCACAGCGACCAGGCGTTGGCGCTGCTGGGCGACCCCAGTGACCAGGAGCGCGCCACACTGGGCGCTATCGCTTACCAGTCCAACGTGGCGGTGCTGCACACCGACGCTGCGGTGCTGCCGCAGCGCCGGCGCGCCTGGGCCGCGTGGAATTACGAACGATCTCCTGCATCGGCTACCCAGGGGGGCGACGCCGGCCAACGCGTATGCCTGCACTACCTGATCAATATATTGCAGCCGATCCCCTTCGCGCAGCCCGTGGTGGTGTCGCTCAACCCCCTGCGTGACATAGCCCCGCAGCATGTGTTGGCCAGTTTTGACTACGCGCACCCAGTGTTTGACCTGGCCGCTATACGCGCCCAGGCCGATGTGCCCGCCCTCCAAGGCCAGGGTCACACCTATTTTTGCGGCGCCTGGACGGGCTATGGTTTTCATGAAGATGGCCTCAAATCCGGGCTGGACGTGGCTGCTCGCTTACGCACGGCGATAGGCTGATGAATTCACCGCTCGCGTCCGTCAACCCCACGAACCAAGCCCTCATGGGCTTTGGCCAGGTGCGCCATTTGCGCGTGAAACCGGCGCGCAATGCGTTCGCCTATCGTACGTACTTCCTCATGCTGCCCATGCGCAGCCTGCAATTAGCGGGGGCAAGTCCGTCGCCGCTGCCGCGCAACCGCTGGGCCCTTTTAAGCTTTTACGACCGCGACCACGGCGACGGTCGTGGCCCCGAGACTGGTGGTGCCTTGGCCTGGTTGGACGAGCTGCTGGCACGCGAGGGCTTGCAAGACGCCGACGGCGAGGTCTGGCTGCACTGCTACCCTCGGGTGCTGGGCTTTACCTTCAAACCAGTGAGCTTTTGGTACTGCCATCGCAAAGATGGCAGCCTGCGCGCCATAGTGGTCGAAGTGAACAACACCTTTGGCCAACGCCACTGCTATGTGCTCGACCCGGCACGTTACGGAGCCGAGTTGCGCAGCGACAAGGTATTCCATGTGTCGCCTTTCTGTCCGGTCGAAGGCGGCTACCGCTTTCGTTTTATGGTGGACGCAGAGCGCCGGCGCACCGTGGCGCGCATTGACTATGACGATGCGCTGGGCCCGGTGCTGCAAACCAGTGTCAGCGGCATGCTCGAAGCACTTACCGCGCAATCGCTGCGGCGTGCCCTGTGGCGCTATCCGCTGATGACGCTGGCGGTGGTGGGGCGGATACATTGGCAGGCCCTGCGCCTGTTTGTTAAACGCGTCCGGTTTTTCCACGTGCCGCCACCCCCAGCGGATTTTGTGAGCCGCTGAGCCCGCAATTTCGATTTCTCTCACTTGATAAACGTGCCCATGAACCACTCCACGACCAAAGACACCGGCGCCAGCACGCCCACGGCCGGCATTCCTGCCGCAGCGCGCACCGTGCTCAAACTGCTGCAAGGCATGCGACACGGCAGCCTGACCTTGCATTACCCGGACGGCGGCATGCAGCGCTTTGGCGGCACGGCGTCTCCGCACGCCACGCTGCACCTGCACAACTGGAATGCGTTTTCGGCGGCGCTTAAATCGGGCGACATCGGCTTTGCAGAAAGCTACATCGCCGGGGACTGGACAACGCCCGACCTCACCGCTTTGCTGCGCGTGCTGGTGCAAAACCGGGCCGAAGTAGAGCGGGTCATTTTTGGCAGTTGGTGGGGCCAGCTGGCCTACCGCGTGAAGCACTGGCTCAACCGCAACACCCGCGCCAACAGCCAGAAAAACATCCATGCCCACTACGACCTGGGCAACGCTTTCTACACCCGCTGGCTGGACCCGAGCATGAACTACTCGTCGGCCCTGTTCCAGGGGAATATGCAGCAAAGTCTGGAGCAGGCCCAGGGCGCCAAAGTGCGCCGGGTGCTGGAACAGGCACAGGTGCAACCGGGCGACCGGGTGCTGGAGATTGGCTGCGGCTGGGGCGCCCTGGCGGAGATGGGCACTACGGCTTTTGGCGCCCGCGTGACTGGCGTGACCTTGAGCACCGAGCAGCTCGCGTTTGCGCAAGAGCGCATGCAGCGCCTGGGCGTGGCAGCGCTTGCCGACCTGCGTCTGCAGGACTACCGTGACATTGCCGATGCGCCGTTTGACGCGATTTGCTCGGTGGAGATGATTGAGGCCGTCGGCAAGGACTATTGGCCCACGTATTTCGCCAGTGTCTCCAAGCTGCTCAAGCCCGGTGGCCATGCCTGCATCCAAAGTATTGTGATTGACGATGCCTTATTTGCGCGCTATGTCAACTCAACCGATTTCATTCAGCAATACATCTTCCCGGGTGGCTGCTTACCCTGCCCCAGCGCGTTTCGGGCGCAGGCGCAGGCCGCAGGCTTGGAGGTGGTGGGCGAGCATGCCTTTGGGCTGGACTATGCAGAAACTCTCAAGCGCTGGCGCGAGGTCTTTTTGGCCCAGCGCACCGAGGTTCTGGCATTAGGGTTCGATGTACGTTTTATGCACATCTGGGAGTTCTACTTGTGCTACTGCGAGGCCGCCTTCATGGAACGCAATATCGATGTGGTGCAGTACACCCTGCGCAAGCCATAAATTGTGAGCTTACAGACCATGGCACGACCGGATCCTCTTCGATGGCGGCGCACGGCGAGCGCACTGCTGCTGAGCGCAGCGGCTTTGCAACTCAGCCTGGCCGGTAGTTCTGCCTGGGCGACTTCGGCACCTAGCGAAGTGGCGCAGGCACTGCCGCAGGCCGAAATAGTGGGCACGGGACGCCTGCGTTACCTGTTTTGGGATGTGTTCGATGCCGCCTTATGGGCGCCGCCGGGCTTTGCTGCGAAGCAATATATCGAGCATCCATTTGCCTTGGAGCTGCGCTACCTGCGCAAGCTATCCGGAGCCGCATTGGTTGCGAGCTCGCTCCAGGAAATGCGCCGCGTCCGCGGGCTTGACACAGCCAAGGAGGAGGCCTGGTCAGCTGCCATGCGCAGTGCCTTTCCCGATGTCGAGCCGGGCGACCGCATTACCGGCGAACACCGCCCTGGCGTGGGCGCGCGCTTTTATTTCAACGGCCGCTTGCGTGCGGTCGTCGATGACGCCGAATTTTCCCGCGCGTTTTTTGGCATCTGGCTTAGCCCGGACACCAGCGAGCCGCGCTTGCGCAACACCTTGCTCCAAGGCGGCACATCTTGAGCGCTGACGCACTGCCCACGAAAGTCAGGTCCGGCGAGCCTGCGCCGCTGACGATGCCGTGGCGCCAGGGCCTGCGCTATGGCCTGTTGGGCCTGCCGCTTGCTTTTGTGGCACTTCCCTTGTATGTGCTGCTGCCTAACTACTACGCGCGAAACTTCGCAGTGCCTCTGGCAGGTTTGGGCCTGCTGTTGCTCGGAGTGCGACTGCTTGATGCGCTGATAGACCCGCTGCTCGGCCGTTGGACCGACTTCTTGTTTGCCCGTTCCAACGCCACCGTGCTGGGCTGGGGCGCGCTGGCGGCGCTGCTGCTGGGGACAAGCTTTGCCGCACTATTTTTTCCTCCCGAGCGCAGCCTGCCATTTTTGTGGTTCTGGGCCGGCGGCTGTTTAATGGTGTGCTACGCGGCATTCAGTGCATTAACCATCCTGCACCAGTCCTGGGGTGCACTGCTGGGAGGTGATGCTGTGGTGCGCAGCCGCATCGTGGCCTGGCGCGAAGGGCTGGGCTTGGCTGGTGTGATTTTGGCGTCCGTAAGCCCGGTGGCCTTTGGGCTGCCAGTCACCGTCGGCTTGCTCTGGCTGGCACTGGCCCTGGGCTGGGTGGCCTGGAGCCGCGCACCCCGGCCGGCTCGGCAGGCACAGCCATTGCATGCACGCGCCACAGAGTCCGCGCCCACACGGAGGCTCGCCCTGCTGGCGCCCTGGGCAGTGCCAGAATTTCGCGCCTTGTTGGGCGTATTTATGCTCAACGGCATTGCCACCGCCTTGCCAGCGACCTTGTTGCTGTTTTTTGTCCAAGACCGCCTGCAGGCCCCGGCCGAGATGGAGGCCTGGTTTTTGGGCACGTATTTCGTGGCGGCGGCCCTGGCGCTGGGTCCCTGCCTGCGTGCGGTACAGCGCTGGGGTCTGGAGCGCACCTGGCTGGCTGGCATGCTGCTGGCCGTGGCGGTGTTTGCATTTGCGGCGCAGTTGGGCGCCGGTGACAGCCTTGCATTTGTCGTGGTGTGTGCGTTGTCGGGTGCCGCCATGGCTGCTGATTTGGCCTTGCCCGGCGCCTTGCTGGCCGGCGTGATCGCGCGACGGGTTGACATCGCACCTGCCAGTGGCAGCTATTTCGGCTGGTGGAACCTGGCCAGCAAGCTTAATCTGGCACTGGCCGCTGGCACGGCGCTGCCACTGCTGTCAGCTTTTGGCTATTTGCCGGGCAGCCGCGACCAGGAAGGCCTGCAAGCGCTCACCTGGGCCTACTGCCTGCTGCCTTGCGCACTCAAACTACTGGCCGCTGGCCTGTTGTATTTCCTCTTGCTTCGAAGGAGACTCTGATGATGAAAAGACGATTGATTTTGGGTGGCACTTTTGCCGCCATAGGTGCTGCAGTGGCCAACCTGGTCGGTTGTGCCTCGCAAAAAATGGAAAGCTACCGGGGCGAAAAACCTGCGCTTGACCTCCAGCAGTATTTCAATGGCACCTTGGACGCCTATGGCGTCTTCACTGACCGCTCGGGCACCGTGGTCAAGCGCTTCACCGTGGTCATGGAGTGCACTTGGAAGGACGGTAAGGGCGTGCTAGACGAGAGCTTTAGCTACTCGGACGGCAGTGTGCAAAAGCGTATCTGGCGCCTGACGGCCTTGGGCGAAGGACGCTACAGCGGGCGTGCCGACGACGTTGTGGGCGAGGCCCAGGGCGAATCGATGGGCAATGCTTTTCACTGGAATTACACGCTGGCGCTACCCGTCGATGGCAAGGTCTACGAGGTGCAGTTCGACGACTGGATGTACCTGGTCAACGACCGTGTGATGCTTAACAAGGCGACCATGCGCAAGTTCGGCATTTACCTGGGCGAAGTCACCTTGAGTTTTAGCAAGCGTTAGACGATGGCTTGGCTCAAACCCTTCAATCCGCCGATCACCGACTGGCGCGGCAAGTCGGTCTGGATCATTGGTGCGAGCAGCGGCATTGGTCGCGCCACCGCTGCGGCGCTGCACGCACGGGGTGCACGGGTAACGGTGTCAGCCCGCAATGCGCAAGCCCTGCACGACTTCGTAGCCGAACACCCTGGCAGCGCAGCCCTGCCCCTCGACAGCACCGACGCGCAGGCGATGCACCAATGCGTTCGCAGCCTTCTGGAGTTGGGACTGCCGGACTGCGTACTATATTGCGCCGGCCACTACCGGGCCATGCGCGCCAATGCACTGGATTTGCCAGAGATGCTGCGCCATCTGCAGGTGAATTACCAGGGTGCCTTGTACCTGCTTGATACCTTGCTACCGGCACTGCGCCAACGCGGCAGTGGCCACCTGGCGTTTGTCTCCAGCGTGGCGGGCTACCGGGGCTTGCCCAACAGCCTGGCCTACGGCCCGACCAAGGCGGCGCTGACCAACCTGGCCGAAACCCTGTACCTGGACTTGCAGGCGGACGGCATTAGCGTGTCGGTCATCAATCCGGGGTTTGTGGATACGCCGGCAACGGCGGGCAACACCTTCAAAATGCCCGGGCTGATTACCTCGGCGCAAGCAGCGCAGGCCATACTGGATGGATGGGCGAGCGGTGAATTTGAAATTCACTTTCCCAAACGATTTACGGTCTGGATGAAGGCGCTGCGCAACATGCCCAACCGCTGGTATTTTTTCCTGGTGCGAAAGACCGTTTTATGAACCCGCAACCACCATCCGAGACCAAAGCTGTCACCGCGTTGGTGAACTACTTTGAAAGCCTGACGCCCACCAGCCTGGGGCAGTTAAAGCAGTACTACTCGGCGCAGGCGCGCTTCAAAGACCCTTTTAACGAGGTGACCGGTCTGCCAGCGATTACTGGCGTTTTTGAACACATGTTTGTGGCTTTGGTCGCGCCGCGCTTTGTCGTAACGCAGCACATTTGCCAAGGCGAACAGTGTTTTTTGACCTGGGAGTTTCGCTTCCAATTCCGCAAATACCAAACCGGCACCGAGCAGGTAATCTTGGGCGCGTCACACGTGGTGTTTGACGCCCATGGTCTGGTGGTGCTTCACCGCGACTACTGGGATGCAGCAGAAGAGTTGTATGAAAAGCTACCCCTGGTGGGTAGCCTGATGCGCTGGCTCAAACGCCGCGCCAACAGCTAAACCGCTAGCCGCGCTGCAGCTTAGGCGACGGGGAAGGTGTCAATGAAACTCTGGCGCTGTGCGAGCTTGTCTTGCAGCTTGGCCAGCACCGGATGCGTGTCACGCCAGGCAATATTCGGGAAACGGAAGTCCAGATAGGCCAAGGCGCAACCGACCGCAATGTCTGACAGCGAGAGGTGAATGCCTGAGCAATACGGCTTGTCGCCCAGGGCCTTGGCCATGGCAATGAGCACATCATCAATCTTGCCCATCTGGCGGGCTATCCATGCGCTGCTGCGCTGCCCTTCGGTGCGGCCAGCCCAGGCCCCCTCCAAACGCGCCAAGATGGCTGCGTCCATGACGCCATCGGCCAACGCCTCCCATGTTTTCACTTCGGCGCGGTCGCGCCCGGTACTCGGAATGAGTTTGCCCACGGGCGACAAGGTGTCAAGATATTCCACGATGACACGCGAATCAAACAATGCCTCACCGGCTTCCATAATCAGGCACGGCACCTTACCCAGAGGGTTCGATTGGATGATGGTGGTATCTGCAGACCAGACGTCTTCGGTGACGAAATCGTAGTCCAATTTTTTTTCGGCCATCACGATGCGCACTTTGCGGACATAGGGGCTAGATGTAGAACCGATCAGTTTCATGCTTTTGTGTTTCCAACTGTGACGGGCCATTCTATACAGGTGGACCACCTACAATTGGGCAATGACAGTTTCCGCAATTTCTGCGCTTTGCCCCCTGGACGGCCGCTACGCCGGCAAGCTCGCCACCTTGAGCCCCCTGATGAGCGAGCTGGGCTACATGCACCGCCGCGTCCAGGTCGAAGTAGCATGGCTCATCGCACTGAGTGACGCCGGATTTGCCGAGTTCAAGCCCCTGAGTCCGGGCGCGCGCTCGTATTTGTTAGCGCTGGTGCGACACTTCTCGGTGGCCGATGGCGAAGCCATCAAAACAATCGAAAAAACCACCAACCACGACGTCAAGGCGGTGGAGTACTGGCTCAAATCCAAGTTCGAGGCGCGCCCCGAGTTGCTGGCAGCCAGTGAGTTTGTGCACTTTGCCTGCACCAGCGAAGACATCAACAACACCAGCCACGCCCTGCAACTGCGCGTGGCACGCGACATGGTGGTGCTGCCCCAGCTCGACCGGCTGGTGCTCAAGCTGCGCGACATGGCCCATGCCTTTGCCGACGTGCCCATGCTCAGCCGCACCCACGGCCAAACCGCCAGCCCCACCACCGTGGGCAAAGAAATTGCCAACGTGGTGGTACGCCTGCAGGCGGCCATTGAAAAAATCGCTAACGTCAAAATCCTGGCAAAGATGAACGGCGCCGTGGGCAATTACAACGCGCACCTATCGGCCTGGCCCGACTTTGACTGGGAGGCCTTCAGTAAAAAAGTCGTGGAGACGCCCGAGCCACTGGGTCTGGGCCTGACCTTTCAGCCTTACAGCATCCAGATCGAGCCGCACGACTACATGGCCGAGCTGTTTGACGCCGTGGCGCGCGCTAACACCATCCTGATCGACTGGTCGCGCGACGTCTGGGGTTATGTGTCGCTGGGCTACTTCAAGCAAAAGCTGCGCGATGGCGAAGTGGGTTCGAGCACCATGCCGCACAAGGTCAACCCCATCGATTTTGAGAACGCCGAAGGTAATCTGGGTCTGTCCAACGCACTCTTGCGGCATCTGAGCGAAAAGCTGCCGATTAGCCGCTGGCAGCGCGACCTGACCGACTCCACCGTGCTGCGCAATATGGGCGTGGCCTTGGGTTACGCGGTGCTGGCCTACCAGTCCTTGCAAGCGGGCTTGGGCAAGCTGGAGATCAACCAGACGGCCATAGCGCGCGACCTGGACGCGTCCTGGGAAGTGCTCGCTGAGCCGATCCAGACCGTCATGCGCCGCTTTGGCCTGCCCCAACCCTACGAGCAACTCAAAAAGTTCACGCGCGGCGAAGCCATGACGCGCGAGCTGATGCAGGGCTTCATCGCTGCGCTGGGCATTCCAGAGACTGAGAAGCAACGCCTGCTGGCGATGACGCCGGCCAGCTACACCGGCAAAGCCGCCGAGCTGGCACGCCGGGTTTAGTCCGCAGCCTCGTCGCTCGCCGGGGCTTTAAGCGCCAGCGCGCGCTGGTACAAAGCGTTGCGCGGCTC
>Ga0164294_10005328_pt1 | contig 11069 bp, 8 predicted proteins | sample GEODES005metaG_FD_111479 | JGI IMG/M metagenome (GOLD analysis project Ga0164294, IMG submission 111479) | Oligotrophic lake water microbial communities from Sparkling Lake, Wisconsin, USA - GEODES005 metaG | ecosystem: Environmental > Aquatic > Freshwater > Lake | place: USA: Sparkling Lake...
GGTTTAACTCTGGCGACGGCCTGGAAGGACTGCCGTGTTTTATTGTCAGATATTTCTGAAGAGGCGTTGGATCTGGCCCGCATGAACGCTTCCCGCCTTGGCTTGCATCAAGTCAAGTTGGTGCGAAGTGACCTGTTTGAAAAAGTGACAGGCGGCTTTGATCTGGTCACGGCGAATCTACCCTACATTCCATCGGCTGAAATCAGCACTTTGAGTCGTGAGGTGCGGCGTGATCCCGCTCTAGCTCTGGATGGCGGTCCGGATGGCATGGAGATCATTCGTCGATTCCTGATTGAGGTCAAAAAGCACCTTTCACCCAATGGTTTGATCGTCTTGGAAGTCGGTCACGATCAGGGCAGAGAAGTGGCCGATAAGGCCACCGAATGCGGATTTCTAAACGCACGATTGCTGGCGGACTTGGCTGGGATTGAGCGCTTTGTCATCGCTGAGTCTGGCGCGACTCCCGAGGATGAGGGGTTGGATGAAGTGAGTCCATTGGCCGATGCTTTCTCTGGCGCTTGAAGGCGTTCGTTACCTTCTTTGTAACGTTGGCAGAGTAATCCGATAATTAGAGGAAGCCCTCGGGGTTTCTCTTTCTGTAAAAACTATTCACGGTGGTCGATGCAGTCAGAAGGCCCCGAGGGTGATTTTCAAACAGCATGTCGATTCCCCCCGCGATAGAGGCTGCCTCAAAGAGGGCGACTCCCCCATGGCTACTGCTCGCGCAAACGAGGCAGGAGATCATTGACGCTACGCAGCTCCAAGAAATGGAACGTTTGGAGAATGGCGGGAGGCATCCAGAACCGTTGTCTGGTTTTTTGACTTTTGTCTTAGTTGCCATGGTTGTTTGTTTTGCAGTCATTCTCATTGGCCGACGACTGACGACTTGAGAATCTTCTCACTTGCCATGGGCGTCTCTCCGACGCACAAGGAAGAGCATCATGGAAAAACTCATCGTTCACGGCGGCGCGGCCCTCAAAGGTCGAGTCAATATCAGCGGCTCAAAAAACTCTTCCTTGCCTATTCTTGCAGCGACTTTGCTGACGAAGGATACTTGTACCATCCGCCGTGTCCCTGATCTGAGTGATACCAATTACATGGTGCGTATTCTCGGTGAACTGGGGGCGGAGGTCGAGCGCGCTAGTGGCGTGGTCGTCGTCAAAGCTGAAAAGATCAAGTCCGTGGCACCTTACGATTTGGTTCGGAAAATGCGTGCTTCCATTTGCGTGCTAGGGCCACTCACGGGTCGGTTGAAAAAATGTGTCGTCTCCCTTCCTGGCGGCTGCGTGATTGGAGATCGTCCCGTGGACTTGCATCTCAAAGGGCTGGAGGCTCTTGGTGCCGTGATCACCGTTGAGGGTGGAGATATTTCGGTGAATGCCAAAAAGGGTTTTAAAGGCGGACCGATGAATCTCATGGGCAAGCATGGATCGACCGTCTTAGGCACGGATAACGTCATGATGGCTGCCACTTTAGCTAGAGGCACGACGATCATCGAAGGGGCCGCCGCAGAGCCTGAAGTGGAGGATCTGGCTAACTTCCTGATCAAAATGGGAGCTAAAATCGAGGGCGCTGGCACGAACCGGATCACTATCGAAGGGGTGAAAGAGCTGCATGGTGCGGAGCATACCGTCATCCCAGATCGGATCGAGGCGGGCACGTTCCTCTGTGCGGGCGCTATGATTGGTGACGGCATCACGTTGAAGCGTGTCGTGCCGGAACATATGAAGGCCATCACCGATGTACTGAAGAAATGCGGCTTCCCCATTGAGATTGGTAAGGACAGTATCAGCATCGCCCCGAACCCCAAGGCCAAGGGTTTTGATCTCACGACTCTTTGTTATCCGGGATTCCCCACTGACATGCAGGCTCAGTTTTGTGCTCTGGCCTGCGCCATCTCCGATGTCAGCACGATCACGGAGACCATCTTTCCTCAGCGCTTCATGCACATCGCCGAAATGAAGCGTATGGGAGCCAACATCGGCCTACAAAACGCGACCGCCCGCATTCGTGGTGGCGAGCGCATGAAGGGTGCTCCTGTCATGGCGAGCGATTTGCGCGCTTCGGCAGCCCTCGTTCTTGCGGGTCTCATCGCGGAAGGCCGCACCGATGTGAATCGCCTCTATCACATTGATCGTGGTTATGAGCACCTGGATGATAAGTTAGCTGGGCTAGGTGCCCAACTTGAACGCGTGAAAGAGTAGGCAGGTAGGCGGGTTGAGCTTCTGACACTGCCTGATTCGTGGTTAATCGGTCCCGTGTAAAGATGCGTTTAGCATGGGTTCCACGCGATCTAAGGGTAACACTTCGAAGCCGCCGTTTGAGGTGGGTGAGACGATGACCACACAGACGCTCAGCGCTTGAGATCCAGGCATTGCCAGAGAAGCTTGGGCATTGGAAATGGCCTTGGCGATGCTCTTGGCAAGATCCCGATTATCCAATAGGGCGGATGGTCCAAGACGCTTCTTTTTGCTGAACATGGAAGGAGTATCCACCATGGCCTTTAGGTCGCTGCGGCGGAAGCGCCACCTGCCACCAATGCGGATGGCTGGCAGCTTGTTGTTCTTGGTGAGGTAATAAATGGTCGGCAGTGGGGCTCGGAGAATTTCTGCGGCTTCTTTAGCATTACAAAGATGATCGGTAGACTTACGCTGACCGCTGATATGAGAAGTATGGTCTGAGGGTGCGTCTGGGAGTTTCATAGCAATGAGGTGTGGGGTGCTTTGTTCACTGAGGACATGATTGAGCCTGCTTCAGAGAGATTGAAAATCCCCGCGAAGATCTCGAAAGAAGATTCCCCAGACTAACCCAAGAGACGGAAGCGGTTGAACCGCAAATCGGTTTGGCTAGCTGACTTGGAATCGACTTTTTCATCAATGCCATCATTAGGCACTGAAAGGAGTCCTTCAGCTATTGGACCATGGTCCTACTCCTGGCTCTGTTACAGCTCTTGCTTACTTAGTTGCAGAACGGACCTCTAAAATTTAAACGCGCCTCAATTTGCCACTGGCAGTGAGGGGTAGCTCGGTGACGACACTGAAAATAAGGGGGATTTTATAGCCGGCGAGTCGGGTGCGGCAATGGGTGCGAATTTCCATCGTGGTGGGGGCACCTTCTTGGCTGGGAATGTAGCGGGCGACGGGGACCTCGCCATAAAGCGGATGTAGCCGGGCTTCGACGATGGAACGCTGAATTTTCGGATGGGAATCGAGCACGGCTTCGACTTCCTCTGGGAAGACTTTCATGCCGCCGACATTGATGACGGCTTTCTTCCGTCCACAGATGAAGATTCGGCCATCGGCATCCCTTTTCCCGAGATCTCCCGTAGCAAACCAGCCTTCGCGATCAACGATGGCGCTGCGTGGTAACCAGGGATCGAGGTAGGCATCACACATGCCTGGACCTTTCAGGCAAATCTCACCAGGCTGACCGATGTTTGGCTCACGGCCGGTTGCCTCTTTCAAAAGGACTTCGTAAGCGGGCAGAGGCACGCCGAGGGCTTCGGGAGCTTCCTGAGCACCCGTAAGATTCAGGATGGGCAGTCCTAGCTCGATGATGCCCAGTCCCTGAACAAGGTCACGGCCAAAGCGGGCATGGAATTTCTGAGCCGTCGCGGCATCCAGCGCTGCGGCGGTGGCGACGGCTAGTCGAAGGGTCGTCCATTGGGCGACATCAGGTGCTTCGACGAGTTGCCGGTAATGCACAGGGCTGCCATACATGACGGTGGCTTTTTGCTCCGATCCCGCACGAAGCAGGTCCTCTCCAAGGTGAGTTTCCTCGATGATCGTGGTGGCTCCATGATAAAGGTAGAGCACGATGGAGACAGCGAAGTGATGGGCCATGGGTAGCACCCAGAGGACCCGATCTCCTGGTCCGATTTGCAGTCCAGCATTAGCCGCGGTGATGCGCTCTAGGAGGGAGGAATGAGAGAGAAGAACACCTTTGGATTTCCCGGTGGTGCCCGAGCTGAAGCGGATGAAAGCTGGGTTTAAGGCTTCAAAGACGCTGCGCGGAAAAGCGGTCTCGGATTCAGGCAGTCGATAGATGAAAACAGTCTGGCCATTGAGCTCGAAGTTGCCCACTTTCAGGGCTTCTGTGGGAACCCAGGAAGCGGCAGATTCGATGACGAGGATGGCATCCAATGAGGTGCGTTTCAGCAGTTCGTGACGCTCTTCTTCGGCGAGCTCATCAGGGATCGGAACGAAGCAGCCTCCAGCGGAAAGGGTAGCCAGCGCGAGTGGCACATAGTCGAGGCAGCTCGGGAAATGCACGCCAAGGCGGAGTCGATCCGTCCGGCCTGGGCCAAGGTGAAGAACGGATCTCAGCGTTTCGGCGATGGCGTCACTTTGCCGAAACAGGTCCTGGTAACTGAGGGAGCGTTCTTTTTGAAGCAGCGCGATGGCCTCTGGCTCGGCACGTTCGCGGATGGCTTCGACAATGCTAAACATAGAGGCTTCTCAGAATGACCAAGACATGCCCGTGGTGAACCCGAGTGAATTGACTCCAGGGTTAGGATCCGTGGCACCGCCATTGGAAAGATGCTGGAACATGGCACCAACACGGATTTGCAGGTGGTCATTGATGGCGTGAGCGACGCCGAGGGTGCCGAACCAATTGAGGGTCAGGTCACGGCCTTGTCCGCCGACGACGCCTTGGGAGTCGATCAGGCCAATACCGCCACCAATGCCGCCAAAGAGGGACCAAGTGCCGGCGGCATTCCACCACTCGATACTCGGTGCGCCCATGAGGCCGATGTAATGATTTTCAGGACCGGTTTCGACCCACTGTGCTAGGAGGGAAAGTCGATTGCGCACCATCAGCTTAGAGCCGCCGGCGAAGTCGTAACCGATGACGCGTGGACCGCGATAGGTCAGCATCACGGGAAGCATGCCGTAATCCTGAGTGGTGCTGCCGCCGACTTTCCAGAGATAGCCGGCTTCCAGATCCACGTAGCGCTGATCCCAAGGCTTCACCGTGGGTGAAAGGACGGTGGAGGTGCCGGATTGACTGTCCTGCGCACTCACGGAAGAGATCGCGAGGAGAGTGATGAGGGCTGTGAGTGGGCGGAACATGGTCAGGAGTAGTGAAGCTAGAAGGATGAAGGATGAAGCTAGGCTGCTGCGGCTAACGCTTTGTCTTCTTCCGTGAAGTCGAGTTCCTTTTCAATGCGCAGATTGTCCACGATGAACATTTGGCGATCTGGGGTGTTTTTGCCCATGTAACGGGTCAAAATTTCTTTGATGCTGCTGTGGTGCTTGTTGTGCTCTTCATCGCTGCTGTGCTGAAGGGGCATCTCGATACGGATCAGGCGCATTTTGGGTCCGATGAAGTGCTTGAACTCATCCGGTGAGATTTCACCCAGACCTTTAAAGCGGGTGATCTCGGCGTTCTTGCCACACTTGTGCATGGCGCGCTGACGGTCTTCGTCGCTGTAGCAGTAGAAGGTTTCTTTCTTATTGCGCACACGGAAGAGTGGCGTTTGGAGGATGTAGAGATGGCCTGCACGGACGATCTCGGGAAAGAACTGCAGGAAATACGTCATGATGAGCAGACGGATGTGCATGCCGTCCACATCGGCATCCGTGGCTAGAACGATTTTATTGTAGCGCAGTTCCTCGATGTTTTCGTCAATCTGCAGGGCATTGGCCAGGAGGTAAAATTCCTCGTTCTCATAAACGATCTTCCGGCTGAGACCAAAGCAGTTGAGGGGTTTTCCGCGCAGGGAGAAGACGCCTTGGGTGTTCACATCTCGGCTCTTCGTGATACTGCCAGAGGCGCTGTCGCCCTCGGTGATGAAGAGAGTGCTTTCCTCACGCTGTTTATCTTTGGTATCGAAGTGGATGCGGCAGTCACGGAGCTTTTTATTGTGGACCTTGGCCTTACGCGCCGATTCACGGGCCGCTTTCTGGATGCCGCTAATCTCTTTGCGCTCTTTCTCGTTGGAGAGGATTTTCTCCTGAAGTGATTTGGCAATCTCAGCATTCTTATGCAGGTAGTTGTCCAGTTCCTTCACCACCGTGTTGATGATGTGGGAGCGCAGGTTTCGCCCCTTGGGCTCCATTTGCGTCGAGCCAAGCTTGGTCTTCGTTTGGCTTTCGAAGATGGGCTCTTGGACCTTGACGGAAACGGCGGCGATGATGCCGGTGCGGACGTCGCTTGGCTCGAACTGCTTTTTAAAGAAATCGCGGCATTCCTGAACAATGGCCTCGCGGAAAGCTGCCATATGCGTGCCGCCCTGAGTGGTGTGCTGGCCATTGACGAAGGTGTAGAACTCTTCGCCATAGCCTGTGCCGTGGGTGAAGGCTACCTCGACATCGGTGCCGTCGAGATGAATGACGGGATACAGCGGCTGCTCAGCAATCTTTGCGGCGATCAGATCGCGCAGGCCATCTTTGGATTTAAAGGTCTCGCCATTGAGTTTCAGGACAAGTCCTGGGTTGAGCCAGGAGTAGAAACGCAGCATTTCCCGCACATAATCCAGCTTGTAATGCAGATCTTCACTGAAGCTTTCCGGATCAGGCCGGAAGCAGATGCGAGTGCCGTCCGCGTCCTCACAGGACTTGGGTTTACCCATGTCATATTTAACCAAACCTTGGCTGAACTCGATGGAGCGCGTCTGTTTCTCACGGTAGGCCTGAATCTCAAAGAAGGAACTAAGCGCGTTGACGGCCTTAATGCCGACGCCGTTCAGACCGACGGAACGCTTGAAGACCTCGCTGTCGTATTTGGCTCCTGTATTGATCTGAGCGGAGCATTCGAGTAGCTTCCCAAGAGGCACGCCGCGACCGTAATCGCGGACAGTGACTTGTTGATCTTCCGTGATCTCGACTTCGATCAGCTTTCCGAAACCCATGACATGTTCGTCGATGCAGTTGTCGATGACTTCCTTGAGCAGGACATAAATACCATCCTCAGGCTGTGAGCCGTCTCCGAGTTTGCCGATGTACATTCCAGGGCGGAGCCGGATGTGCTCCCGCCAGTCGAGGGACTTGATGCTGTCTTCGGTGTAATTGTGGGCAGGAGTGGACATAAGACGTGGGCGTGTGACGAAAGATTGCTTGAGTCTTCGGATAGGAGGGAATCGCCTGTGAGTCAAATTCGCGGTTAGTGTTCACCTGCGAAAAGAAACACCCCGGCCGAAAGCTCGGATGGGGGAAGAGGTGGGCTGTGGCGTGGTTGGTCAGGCTATTTTGGAAATCCGCCTGAGGCAGCGGCCGTCACGGCGAATCCGACCATGACCACGATACCGATGATATACATAACGATGACAAGGATCAGCATGATGCCAACAAACTTCCAAAAGCCCCGCTGTTGGTTTAAGGCTTCTTCAAGGTCAAAGTTGCTGCCAGATTGGACGAGCTTGCCGATGGAGGTGCCGTATTTCCAGATCTTGATGGCTGGATAGATGTAGAGAGCCGCAATGAAAATATAAAGTGCGCCCATGCCAGCCATGAATCCAGTAGGCATTCCAGGATTGGTTTTTTGCATCATCGTCCCCATCGCTGTGCCGCCAAGAATCATCGCCAGCGCGGCAAGTAACATGAGGGCAACAGCAATCCACATCATGACGCCAAAGAACCTCACCCAGGGCTTGGTGTGCTTGAGTTGATGAATGACTCCAGCGGAGACGGACTCTATGGATGTGTCACTGGTGCTACCAAAAAGATTGGCAGCGGGAGCTGAGTAGGGATTGCTTTCCATAGCGTGGATCTTTTTAGGTTTGATTCAGGGTTGGATCAGAAAAACAATCGTAACTGATGCAGTTGTCGATTGTCAAAACGAATCACGGGCGCTTCCTTTCCTGATCTGATTGCCTTCTTTTCATGCCTACTGCGCTTGCCGATACTTTAGAATCTGTAGAACTCGCTGATGGGGTTCAGATTCACCTGCGCGTCGCTGGGCCTGCGGTTCGCAGCGTGGCTTGGCTGTTGGATGTGCTGATTTTTGGGGCGATGATGTTGATCGTTAGCCTAGCGATCAACCTTCTCAGCCACTGGCTGATCGGTGATCAAGTGGGACAGGGACTGCTCTTGCTGGCCCTGTTTCTGTTAAACTGGTTTTACAATGTGTTTTTCGAAATGTCAGGAAAGGCTGCGACGCCTGGTCAGCGGCACATGGGGCTCAAGGTGGTGAGTGTCAGCGGCGGCCCCGTGCGGCTGCCGCAGTCGATGATTCGCAATATCCTGCGGGTGGTCGATTTCATGCCTGGAGGCTACCTTTTCGGCCTGACTTGCTGTCTGTGCACAAGTCGCTTTCAAAGGCTGGGTGATCTCGTGGCCGATACCGTGGTGGTTTATGCAGACAAACCGCAGCACGATGGCATGGCAATGAAGGTCAATGCGGATCCCATGCCGCCGCCGTTGCCGCTCAACCGTGAGGAGCAGGCGGCGATGCTGCAGTTTTTAGAGCGTTCACCCCGCTGGTCGGATGCTCGTAAAATGGAGCTGAGTGATGTTTTAGAACCACTGACGAAGCGTCGAGGTATGGGCGGACTCTTAGACACGGTGCGCATGGCACTCTGGTTGCAAGCCGGGGGAGGCGGTCGGGGGCGATAGCACTTGATTCATCAGCATGACTCCGAAGCAATTTGAGAATGATCACGGTCCCTCCTGGCAACGCCTGGAAAGCATGATCGAACAAGTGGAGAAGGGGAAGCCCGCGCCAAATGTCGATGAACTGCCCACACTTTTTCGGCAGATCTGTCATGATCTGAGTCTGGCACAGCACCGCATGTTTGGCCGTGTCTTGGTGGAGCGCTTGAATGTGTTGGCCATTTCTGGTTTTAGGCTTTTAGAGCGCCGTTCTTCTGGTGGTTGGGAACGGCTCTGGCAGTTGATGACGCAAGATTTTCCGCGCGCGCTGCGGGCTGAGTCACGGCTGTTTTGGTTTTGCAGTGCGGTCTTTTGGTTGCCATTTTTGGCCTTTGTCATCATCACGCCTTTCGATCCACAGTGGACCATGAGTCTGCTCGGCACTGAGGGTATGATGAGCATGGAAGGCATGTATGGAGAGGGAACGAATCCGCGGGAGTTCATGCGTGAGGAGTATGGTTCAGACTTTGGCATGTTTGCCTTCTACATTTGGAATAATGTCAGCATCAATCTACGCACTTTTGCGGGTGGCTTGCTGGGTGGGGTCGGCAGTCTGGTGATCCTGCTTTTTAATGGGGCACACATTGGCGCAGCCACGGCTTATGTGAATCATGCCTGCAACCCCCAGACGTTTTATTGCTTTGTCGTGGGGCACGGGGCACCCGAATTGCTGGGCATTGTGATCAGCGGCACTGCGGGCATGCGTTTGGGATTGAGCTTGGTCAAGCCGGGGGCTTATGATCGCAAGACGGCTCTTGTTTTAGGGGGAAGAAAAGCCATGATCCTCATCACCGGCGCCGCTTTGATGACGGCTTTTGCCGCGATTCTGGAGGGCTTCTGGTCCGCCACGCCGATGGAACCCTGGATCAAATACACCTTTGGTGCCTGCATGTGGTCTGCGACGATTGCTTACCTGGTTTTCTGCGGAAGGGAGCGCCATGAAGCTTGAAGACTTGACCATCGTTTTGCGTCCGCGTCAGCCTTGGGAAGCCGTGGATCTTGGCTGCGCGCTTGTGCGCCGAGATTATGGTCGCATTCTCGCGCTTTGGGCAGCGACGGTGCTGCCCGTTTGGGTGGTGCTGGGAATCTGCTTGCATGGTTGGCCCAGTGTTTTTGGTCTGGTGGTTTGGTGGCTCAAGCCGCTCTATGATCGCGTGCCGCTGCATTTCATGAGCCGAGCGGCCTTTGGCGAGCGGCCTGGTTTTGTCGAAACTTGGAAGCAGTGGCCGCGTCTCTGGAGCCGCTTCCTTTTTTCGGCGTTGATCCTGCGGCGTCTATCGTTCATGCGTAGTTTTACCCTGCCTGTGCTGATGCTGGAAGGGCAGCGTGGCAAGGCTGCCTGGCAGCGGGTGAAAGCTCTGGCGTCCGATGGCGGTAGCTCGGGAGCCATGATGACTTGGGTTTTTTACAAACTAGAGATCGTGGTCTTCATCGGGCTGTGGATTCTAACCAACGATCTGGCTCCTGCGACGGATCTGCCGAGCCTGATGGACCTCATGGATGGGGCTGATTTCCCCCAAGAGATGCAGACGGACTACACTTGGTATTTGAACCTCCTGTATCTTTTTGCCGTGACGGCCATCGAGCCTTTCTTTGTGGGTGCAGGCTTTGGGCTGTATTTAAATTCCCGCACGCATCTGGAAGGTTGGGATGTGGAACTCAGCTTCCGTCAATTAGCTGCGCGCTTGCAGCCTTTGATGGTGCTGCTGTTGTTCTTTAGTCTGGCTGCTACGACGATGGCCAAATCGGTGTCGCCTTCGCTGACCCCATCACCGATGGTGGAGAAGGTTGTTCAAGCTGATCCCGTCAAACAGTCGGCCAAGAAGATTCTTGAGCACCCAGACTTTAAGGTGCACACCCGCACCCAAAAAGAATTCATCCCCAATGATTCGGGCGATGAAGAGTCTAAGTCGGCGGTGTCTCCCCTTATGGCCATGTTCATGAAAGGGCTTATTTGGGTGATTGTCGCTGCTCTGATTGCCTTGGTGATTTATCTGATCGTGCTGAATCGGCATCTTTTGAGTCGCGGATTCCGAGCTGGAAAGGCGAGTCTGCCCGATAGGCCGGGGCCCCGTGTCATCATGGGCATGGACATCACTCGGGAAAGTCTGCCGGCGGATGTGGTCAGCGCTGCTTGTGCGGCTTGGTTGGTCGGTGACTTTCGTCTTGCCTTGAGTTTGCTGTATCGAGGTTCACTCTCACGCTTGGTCGAACAGCAGCGGTTGCCGATTCGCAGCAGCGATACCGAAGACGATTGTCTGGGCCATCTACTGCGTGCCAAGCCACGTGGACTAGAGACGGATTATTTTACGCAACTGACCAGAGTTTGGGTTCGCGCCGCCTATGCCGGGCAGGAGGCAAGCCCAAGTGAATTTGATCAACTCAGTGCCACCTGGCCCTTTGACGTCAAGCCGTCGCGCGCATCTGTGGCCAAGTCCCTGCTGCTGATCTTGCCCCTGCTTTTTAACGTCGGCTGCA
>Ga0164294_10005329_pt1 | contig 11069 bp, 8 predicted proteins | sample GEODES005metaG_FD_111479 | JGI IMG/M metagenome (GOLD analysis project Ga0164294, IMG submission 111479) | Oligotrophic lake water microbial communities from Sparkling Lake, Wisconsin, USA - GEODES005 metaG | ecosystem: Environmental > Aquatic > Freshwater > Lake | place: USA: Sparkling Lake...
CCTAGAGTCCAGGGCAGCTCTTCTGGGCCCCTGAATCAACGCCGCGGCGCGGCGTTGGCAGTACACCGGAATCATCGTTTGCTGAAGGCCAATTCGCGGGATCGAATCAAACCGCGGGATCGAATGAAGCCCAATAGCGCAGCATTCAAGAAGGCTGCGACCGCGCCAAACCACCCCAACGATTGCATACCAAGGCCGTCGCGCAGGCATTTCTGGCCAGACCCACTCTATGCAACTTGAACCAAGCGCAAACCCCCAGCAGACCAAGGGCCTGTTTCTAGGATTCATCGGCGTGTGCATTTTTGCAATGACGCTGCCCATGACGCGACTGGCAGTCGGGCCGGCCGATGCGCCGCAACTGAGTCCGCTCTTTGTCACGGCTGGACGCGCCATGTTTGCCGGCCTGCTGAGCGCTCCCTACCTGTTGCTCACCCATGCCGCACCACTGCCGCGCCGATTCTGGGGCGCCCTCGCCATCTCCGCGATGGGCACGGTCGCTGGCTTTCCGATGTTTCTCGCCCTGGCACTTCGCGAGGTCCCGGCAATGCACGCCGCGGTGGTGACCGGCCTGCTCCCACTGGGCACCGCCGTCGCAGCGGCCCTCTACTTCCGGCAGCGCCCCTCGTTCGCGTTCTGGTTGTGCACACTACTCGGATTTGCCCTGGTCATCGCTTTCGCGTGGCGCGAAGGCGGTGGGCAATTGAGCCGGGCTGACCTGTGGCTGGGTCTGGCGGTGCTCAGCACCTCGGTGGGCTACGTGGCTGGCGCTCGCATTTCGGCCGAAGTCCCGGCGCAGCATGTGATCTGCTGGGTGCTGGTCACGTCGTTGCCACTGACCCTCCCGGTGGCTATCCTCAACTGGCCAAGCCTCGCGGTGCAATGGTCGTCCTGGGGAGGATTTGCCTATGTTTCGGTTTTTTCGATGTGGCTGGGATTTTTCGCCTGGTATCGCGGTCTCGCAATCGGCGGGACCGTGCGGGTCAGTCAGGTTCAACTCATCCAGCCCTTTCTGGCGCTGCTCATGGCCGCGCCAGTCCTGGGCGAGCCGCTAGAGTGGTCGACGCTGGCGTTTGCCCTGGCCGTTCTGGCGATCGTTCTAATCGGCAAGCGCATGCCGGTGGCCTGAAGGTCGCGTGCGCGGATGCGCGGATGCGCGGATGCGCTGGCACAGGCTCTGGCTCAGGCGCTGAGATCGACCCGAACTGCGAAATCACCGCAAGGAACGTTCATGACACGGACGAATTGCTGGGCGGGATCACGCGCTGTTCAGGCCAGCGCGCCGCCGATCAGGGTTCGCCATCAACAGCGCTCAAACACGCCGGCGGCCCCCATGCCTGAACCCACACACATCGTCACCATACCCCAGCGCTGCTGATGATGGCGCATGCCATGGATCAGTTGCGCTGCGCGAATCGCGCCCGTAGCCCCTAACGGATGGCCCAATGCAATCGCTCCGCCGACCGGATTCACACGCTCGGGGTCCAACCCTAACTCACGAATCACTGCCAGCGCCTGCGCCGCGAAGGCCTCGTTCAATTCGATCCGCTCGAGTTGATCCTGCGCAATCCCGGCATGGCGCAGCGCAATCGGGATCGCTTCCTTCGGACCAATCCCCATGATCTGGGGAGGCACACCGCGCACCGCAAACGAGGCGAAGCGCGCCAGCGGCGTCAGGTTGAAGCGCTTGAGCGCTGTCTCGGAAACCACCAGCAAGGCCCCCGCGCCGTCCGAAGTCTGCGAACTGTTACCCGCGGTCACCGAGCCTTTGGCCGCAAACACCGGACGCAGTTTCGACAGGGCGGCGAGCGAAGTGTCCGCCCGTGCTCCTTCGTCCTGCGTGACCGTGCGCGTCGTGGTGAGCACTTCCCCGGAAGCGAGATCCGCACCGCGCTCGGTCACCTCGATCGGTGCAATCCCCAGGGGCTCACCGGCCGCTTGCGCAGCCAGCGCGCGGGTATGGCTTTGCAGCGCAAACACGTCCTGATCTTCACGCGATACCTGCCAGCGCTGCGCGACCTTCTCGGCCGTCAAGCCCATGCCATAGGCGATGCCGATATGCTCATCGGACTCAAAGAACGCGGGGTTAAAGGAGGGCGCGTTGCCCATCATAGGCACCATGCTCATCGACTCGGTTCCGCCCGCGAGGATGATGTCGGCTTCGCCGACCCGAATGCGATCGGCCGCCATGGCGATCGCACTCAGGCCGGAGGCGCAAAAGCGGTTCACGGTCACACCGCCAACGGTATCGGGCAACCCGGCGCGCAGCACGGCCATCCTCGCGATGTTCAGGCCCTGCTGAGCTTCCGGAATTGCGCAACCGATGATCGCGTCTTCGATCGCGGCCGGATCCAGACCAGGGGCTTGAGTCAAGGCTGCGCGGATCGCGTGTGCCAGCAGATCATCAGGGCGCATCGCACGAAACACGCCCCGATGCGATTTACCAATCGGTGTGCGGGCCGCCGCAACGATATAGGCGGCTTGCAGGGGTTGGGTCATGATGATTTCCTTAATTACGCACCGGCTTGCCGGTCTGCAGCAGTCCCATGATGCGTTCCTGGGTTTTCGGATGCCCCAGAAGCGCCGTGAAGGCACGACGCTCGAGCGCCATGATCCAGGCCTCGTCGACCTCGGTGCCAGCATCGACATCGCCGCCACAGATCACTTCGGCAATGGTGAAAGCCAAATGGGCATCATGCGCGCTGGCAAAACCGCCATCGCGCAAATTCACAATGCTGGCCTTAAAGGTCGCTGCGCCCTCGCGCCCCGCGACTTTGAACTTGGCCCGCGGGGGCGCCCGATAGCCCGCATCGGCCATCGCCTGCGCTTGGCGAATTGCGACGAACAACAATTCCCGAGCGTGAAACACGATCGGATCCGTCGCTTGCAAATAGCCCAGATCCCGCGCTTCGAGCGCAGACTTGGAAACCGTGGCCATCGCAGCAGCCTGGAAATGCCGTCTCAGAAAATGGAACAATGCCGTATCGGGGGCCTGAGCTTGAAGCTGCGCGGCGTGGCGGGCACCATAAGTCAGGCCACCCGCGCCCGGAATCAGGCCAACGCCGACCTCAACCAGTCCCATGTAACTCTCCAATGCCACGACGCGCTTGGCGCAGTGCAACGCAATCTCGCAGCCCCCGCCCAGCGCCAGCCCGTGCACTGCGGCCACCACGGGCACCTGCGCATAGCGCATCCGCAGCATCACCTCTTGCAAATTCTTGATATCACCTTCGACCGCCTTCGGGCCACCCTTCATGAACGCGGGCATCGATGACTGCAGATCGGCACCGGCGGAGAAGGGCTCATCGGGAGACCAGATCACCACGCCCCGATAGCGCAACTCGGCCGCTTCGACCGCACGCAGCAACCCCTCGCCAAGGCCCTGATTGATCAGATGCATCTTGGTCTTGAACGATATGATCAAGACATCGTCAAACCCTGCGCGGTCGAGCGTCCAAAGCCGAACCGACTCGTCTTCATGCACGGTGTGACCCGCCAACTTTGCGTCCGCGGCCCCGCTGCCAACCAGTGCGGCCGGGAAGAGCTGGCGCTCCATCACCGGCAACCGGGGCGCAGCGACAAATGCGCCATGGCTCCCATGAGTTCCGGTCGCGTTGGGCGACCAGGAGCCTTCCGCCTGATGAACCCCGCCCCGCTGCGCGACCGGCCCCTCGAAGACCCACGCTGGTAGGGGCGCCGCCACCAACGCCTGCCCCGAGGCAATATCGTCGGCGATCCATTGCGCCACCTGCGCCCAACCGGCCAGTTGCCAAAGCTCGAAGGGGCCCTCGCCCCAGCCAAAGCCCCAACGCACCGCGAGATCGAGTTCGCGCGCACTCGCGGCAATATCGGCCAGATGGATCGCGGCGTACTGGAAACTGTCACGCATCACCGACCAGAGAAAACGCGCCTGCGGATTGGTCGATTCGCGCAGCAACTTCAGGCGCTCACCCCAATCTTTTTTCTTCAGAATCCGCGCTACGGTTTCGTCGGCCTTGGCACCTGCGGGGACATACGCGCTCGCCCATTCAGACCTCTCGACGGTATCGCCCCTGGCGTGCAGCGCCAGCGCCTTCTCGGGATCGACGCGCAGAATGTCTTTGCCCTCGCGGCGATAAAAGCCAGCCGCGCTCTTTTGGCCCAAGGCGCCGGCACCGAGAAGGGCGCTCAGGAGCTTGGGCTGCGCATAGAGCGAATGAAACGGATCATTGGGCAGATGCTCTTCCATGGTCCGAATCACATGGCTGAGCGTATCGAGCCCGACCACATCGGCAGTGCGGTAGGTACCACTCTTGGCCCGACCCAGGCGGGCCCCGGTCAGGTCATCGACCACATCCATGCTCAGACCGTGGCGCTCGGCTTCCGCCATGACCGCGACCATGCCAAAGACACCGATTCGGTTCGCGATGAAGTTCGGCGTGTCTTTGGTGCGCACCACGCCCTTACCCAGCGTGGTGGTGAGAAATCCTTCGAGACGATCGAGCACATCGGCGCGGGTCTGTGCGATCGGGATCAGTTCTGCCAGATGCATGTAGCGGGGTGGATTAAAGAAATGCACACCGCAAAACCGCGGCTTAAGGTCCTCTGGAAGATCTCGGGCCAACGAGGTGATCGACAGCCCCGAGGTATTGGACGCCAGAACGGTATTGGGCCCGACCATCGGCACAATGCGCCGATAGAGATCATGCTTCCAGTCCAGACGTTCGGCGATCGCCTCGATGATCAGGTCGCAGTGCGCGAGCAGGCCCAGGTCATGTTCATAATCGGCCGGCTGGATCGCGTCGGCGAGTTGCGCCAACCCGAGGGGCGCGGGGCTGAGTTTTCGCAGCCCGGCGATCGCGCGCTCCGAAATGCCTCGCGAGGACGGGCCTGGCGACGGCAGATCAAACAGCACTGTGTCGACGCCGGCATTGACCAGATGGGCCGCAATCTGCGCGCCCATCACGCCCGCGCCCAGCACCGCAACGCGGCGCACCAGAAATCGTTGATCGATTACATTCATCAGAAAATTCCCATGAAACACCTCAGCCCCCAGCGACGCTGGGGCGAGGCGATGACGCTTTTAAGATTCGGAGAATAAGACTGAATTTCAGAATAAATCAGCCTCGAGCGTCATCAGCGACGCTGCCCCGGCGCGGGCGCTGCGCAACAAGCCGGCCGTTTCGGGCAACAGTCGCGCAAAATAAAAACGCGCGGTCGCCAGCTTGGCCCGGTAAAACGGATCCCCGTCAGATGTCGAGCCCGCCTTGTCCAGCGCAAGCAGGGCCATCCGCGCCCACAGGTAGGCGGTGGTCAGGTGACCGATCAGTCGCAGGTAATCCACCGAAGCCGCACCGACTTCGTCGGCATTGCCCATCGCCTTCATGGCGATTTCCATCGTCAGCTTCTCGACTTTTTCCGACAAATCGGCCAGCGGGTTGATGAACTCGGCCATATCCTCGCGGTGTCCGTGGGCCTCGATGAATTCGCGCATCGGTTTACCGAGCTTGCGCAACTTCGCGCCATTGTCACCAAGCACCTTACGCCCAAGAAGATCGAGCGACTGGATGCTGTTAGTGCCTTCGTAAATCATATTGATTCTAGCGTCTCGAACAAACTGCTCGATGCCCCACTCGCGGATATAACCATGGCCACCAAAGACCTGGAGCGCCAGGTTGGTACAGGCAAACCCGTTATCGGTAATGAAAGCTTTGATGACTGGAGTCATCAGCGCGAGCGCGTCGTCGGCATCCTGACGCGCTTGCGCATCGGGATCCGAGATCAGCGTATCGAGCAGTTGCGCGCCCCACAGTGCCAGCGCACGGCCCGATTCGGTCCAGGCGCGGATGGTCAGCAACATGCGCCGGATATCGGCATGAACCAGGATCGGATCAGCGGGTTTGTCTGCCGCTTTGATTCCGGTGAGGCTGCGTCCCTGAACCCGGTCTTTGGCATAAACCACGGCATTCTGATAGGCCACTTCCATCAGCCCCAGCGACTGAATGCCCACGCCCAGACGCGCACCATTCATCATGACAAACATCGCGGGTAAGCCGCGGTTGGGTTGGCCAACCATCCAGCCGGTTGCGCCATCGAAGTCCATGACGCAGGTGGCGTTGCCGTGAATGCCCATCTTCTCTTCGATGCGCGCCGCCTTGAGGGTGTTGCGTGCGCCAACCGTCGCCGATTCACCCTCGCCAACCGGCAAAAATTTAGGCACGACAAAAAGCGAAATTCCGCGGGTTCCCGCCGGGGCGTCAGGCAGTCGTGCCAGCACGAGGTGCACGATGTTCTCGGTCAGGTCATGCTCACCCGAAGAAATGAAAATCTTCGTCCCGGTGATTTTGAAACTGCCATCGGCCTGGGGTTCAGCGCGGGTGCGTAGCAATCCCAGGTCAGTGCCGCAATGCGGTTCGGTCAGGCACATCGTTCCGGTCCACTGGCCAGAGACCAGCTTGGGCAAATAGGTGGCCTGCTGTTGCGGGCTGCCATGCGCATGCAGGCAGGAATAGGCCCCGACCGTAAGCCCGGGATACATTGCCCAAGCCTGGTTCGCCGAATTGAGCATCTCATTCATCGCCGAGCCAAGGACCGCCGGCAAACCCTGACCGCCGTATTGCGGGTCCGCCGAAAGGGCAGGCCATCCCGCCGCTCGGAACTGGTCCCAAGCGTCTTTGAATCCGGGCGGGGTCGTCACCGCGCCGGTCGCGGGGTCATGGCGGCAACCGATTTCATCGCCGGAATGGTTCAGCGGCTGCAGAACTTCCGAACAGAAGCGCCCGCCCTCTTCGAGAACCTGATCGATCAGAGCTCGATCGGTCGTTGCGTGCGCAGGCAAGTTGGCGAGGTGCGTTTGCGCATCGAGAAGCTCGTGCAGCACAAATTGCAGGTCACGCAGCGGGGCATGGTACTGAGGCATCGAGGTCGCTCCTGAACACGGAATTCAATTGAGGTGGGTTCACCTGCGCCGCGGCGGGCGGGGCGAACGATTGGATTAGGCGATCAAACGCTCTTTGGGCGTTGACACGGGCGCCCGGGGAGCGCAGCAACCGACCTTCGTGATGAAGTACCAGGATGATGCCGTGCAATTCGAAGGCCAGTTGCACCGCATTGGTCGCGCGATCGAGTTGGCCCACCTCGATCGTCTGGGCAATGGCCCTCTCCAGTTCGAGCTGCCAGCCCAGAACCATCCGCACCAGCACGTCGCGGACCGGCCCAGGGCGGTCGTCATACTCGGCGGCGCCGGAGATGAAAATGCACCCCTGCGCAGCCGTGCTGACGGTGCGCGCCACCCAAGCCTCGAAGATTGCGCGCAAACGCTCCAATCCTCTTGGACGCGCCAAGGCGGGTCGCAAAACGGCATCGATGAAGCGCGCTTCATGGGCCTGCAGCACGGCAATCTGCAGTTCCTCGCGCGAGCCAAAGTGGGCAAAGACACCACTCTTTGACATCTGTCGGTGCTCGGCCAATTGCCCGATGGTCAGACCTTCGAGGCCCTGACGCGCCGCAATTTCGAGGGCGGCATCGACAATCGAGACGCGCGTCTGTTCTCCTTTTCCCATTTAGATTGCCATCTTCACAAGGGCCCTAAAAATAACACGAACGATCGTACTATTTTGGCATCGGCCCAAAATTTCAAGCATGCACGGCGTTCGAGATACACGGCTCGAGCGTGTCCAAAACCGACCGCGCACGATGGATCGCCATGATGGATCGCCAATACGCGCGCCGTGCCTCAGCCATAAGACTTTCTGCCCTGACCCGCGATCGCCACGCCAAGGCGCAGCAAACCAAAGGCAATTGATTGCAGCAGCCTGGTCGGCCAGGAACGCCGTGCATGATGGCTTGCAAGCAATGGCTGGCCACCGCTGCGGATCAGTTCCTCGATCGCATCACGCAACCGCAGCGCAAAGTTCTTATCAAAAACCACCACGTTCGCTTCGCGCGCCAGCAACAGCGAAAATGGATCGATATTCGATGATCCAACGGTCGCCCAATCGTCGATAACGGCCGCTTTAGCATGCAAAAAACTCGGCTGATATTCAATGATCTCGATTCCGGCGCGCAACAGTTCGTCGTAAAGCGCGCGCTGCGCCCAATGCGGTAAGGCGTACTCTTCACGGCCCTGTAATAACAGCCGCACCCGCACCCCGCGTTGCACGGCAGCCTGCAGAGCCCGCCGAAACCGCAGCCCCGGCAAGAAGTACGCGCATGCGATCAGTACTTCGCGCCGCGCCCGCCCAATCGCCCGCAGGTAAGCCGCCTCGATTGCATGGCGCATGCGCACGTTATCGCGCAAAACCAGCATGGCCCGATGTGGCCCCTGGGCGGGCGGTACCGGGCCGGGCGGATCGGGCAAATCACGCAGCGCTGGCGCGCGCCGCTCCTGGCCACGCCACCGGGCAAGGCGACGCGGTGCGTTGACCAGGCCAAGCTGCCACCAAAGTCGCCAGCAGGCCAGGTGCATGCGGGCGACCAAAGGCCCTCGAACCCGCACCGCAAAGTCGGCCCGCGGCGCTGTGAGCCGCCCATGATGGGGTGAGTTCTGATCATCAATGATGTTGATCCCACCGACAAAAGCGATCTCGCCATCGACCACGACAATCTTGCGATGCATCCGGCGCAAGCGCTGACGACTCAGTGAGAAGCCGCTCGGTTCGGGGCGAAACACTTCCATCTTCACGCCAGCCCCGCGCAGCATCTGACTGAGCCCTTGATCAAAGCGCGCGCAACCAAACCCGTCGACCACCAGGTGGGTCTGCACGCCGCGGCGTGCAGCCACGCAAAGTGCTTGGGCAATGCGCTGGCCGGTTGGATCCGCCTCGAACAGGTAGGTCTCCACGAAGATCTCACGCTGGGCTTGGGCCACGGCCTGCTCGAGCGCCGGAAAATACTGCCGACCGCTGGCCAACAAACTGATTTCGTTGCCACCCATTGGGCGCGGCCGCAGCGACTCATACCAATGCTGATGCTTGCGCTGCATGGTCTTGGTCTGGACGCGCGCCAACGTCAGGGCGTTGGCGCCGGGCCCATCAGACGGGCAAGGCGGTGACGAGCGGGCGCAGATCCGCCACCAGGGGCGAATGGTCGGAGAGGCGCGACCATGCCAGCCCGCGCAGCACCTGAACCTGATCGACCGCGAAGCCGCGCTGATAGATCCGATCGAGCCGCAACCAGGGCATAACACTGGGGAAGGTGCGCGCCGCCGAGCCGCTGGGTTGGTCCGAGCCGCATTCCTGAACGCCCAGCGCTTGGCCCAGGGTATCGCTCAAGCGATGGCGCCAATCATTGAAGTCGCCGGCAATCAGGAGCGGCTCTGCAGGGCCCACCTTTACCCGAATCCAATCGATCAGGGCCGCCACCTGGCGTTCGCGGCTGGCGCCAAGCAAGCTCAGGTGGATCACGAAGCAGTGCACTTCACGCCCCGCCAGGGCAACCGCACAGTGCAAAACGCCGCGGCGCTCCATGACATGATCCGACACATCCAGATGCGCGCGACGCAAAATCGGAAACCTCTAAAGCAGGGCATTGCCATGATGACCATGCAGATAACTGGCATTACGCCCATATGCCGATTCAAAAATGGGCCGCAGGTTCGCGCCGCGCGCGCCCAGTGGTGAGCGGGCCAGAAACAATTCCTGGCTCTCGGCTGGCCAGTGCGGCACGCGACGGGCATGACGATCGTGGCGGCCCTGCACTTCCTGCAGGAAAATCAGATCCGCATTAAGCTCGTGTAGCCGCCGGCGCAGCTCGTGCACGGTCGCAGCGCGCGGCAGACCGAACAGTTCGCCACCGACGCCCTTGTGAATATTGTAGGTGGCCACCCGCAGCGGCCGATCCGCTGTCATCGCCAAGCCCAGCGCCCGATCACGATGGCGACTGCATGCGCCCCGGAAGTTGTTGAATCGCTGCGACATTGGTCATCGAAAAGCATCGCTCTGCGGCATCCCGCCAAGGCAGCCAAAGGAAGCGTAAATGCTCGCGCACCGCAAGCCTGGGCGCAAGCGGTTCCGGCAGACAAAAGCCAAAAACATGTTCGGTGTTGCGGGTCACCCCTGCCGCGTAGCGGTGGCGCCAGTGGGGGTAGATCTCGTACGAGTTCTGCTGCACCCAGTCGGTCAGGCAAGCCCCGGCGATCGCATCGGCGACAAATCCCGTCTCCTCTTCAAGTTCGCGCCGCGCCGTGTGGACCAGGGGTTCCCCAAGACTGTCTTTGCTTCCAGTCACCGACTGCCAGAAACCGGGCCGATCGGCCCGCTCAAGAATTAAAACTTCGAGGGCCGGCGTGTGGATGACGACCAGAACCGATTCGGGGATTTTGGCGTTTTTCAGGCCGATGCCCCACGCACCCGGATATGCAGTTCGCGCAGCTGCTTTTCGTCGACCAGGCTGGGCGCCTGCGTGAGCAAACATTGTGCTCGCTGAGTCTTGGGAAAGGCAATCACGTCGCGGATCGATTCTGCACCGGCCATCATCGTCACGATGCGATCTAAACCGAAGGCGATGCCACCGTGCGGTGGCGCACCGTACTGCAGCGCGTCGAGTAAGAAACCAAACTTTGCGCGCGCCTCGTCAGCCTGCAGATTGAGCGCTCGGAAGACCTTGCTCTGCACCTCTTCGCGATGAATTCGCACCGAACCGCCGCCAATTTCCCAACCATTCAAGACCATATCGTAGGCCTTGGCGATACACGCGCCAGGGTCGGTCTCCATGAGATCTTCGTGACCATCCTTGGGAGCGGTAAAAGGGTGATGCACCGCAACCCAGCGGTTTTCCTCTTTGTCATGCTCAAACATCGGAAAGTCAACGACCCAAAGAGGTGCCCAAGGAGTCTGTTCGAGCAGACCCTGGGTGCGACCAAATTCGGAATGGCCGATTTTCTGTCGCAAAGCACCCAAGGCATCGGCAACGACCTTGGCGCGGTCAGCGCCGAAAAATACGATGTCGCCATCTTGGGCGGCGGTACGCTCGAGGATCGCCGCAAGGGCGTCATCGCTCAGGTTCTTGACGATGGGCGACTGTAGCCCGGCGCGGCCTTTGGCGACCTCATTGATTTTGATCCAGGCCAGACCACCGGCGCCGTAGATCGTCAC
>Ga0164294_10005331_pt1 | contig 11068 bp, 8 predicted proteins | sample GEODES005metaG_FD_111479 | JGI IMG/M metagenome (GOLD analysis project Ga0164294, IMG submission 111479) | Oligotrophic lake water microbial communities from Sparkling Lake, Wisconsin, USA - GEODES005 metaG | ecosystem: Environmental > Aquatic > Freshwater > Lake | place: USA: Sparkling Lake...
AAGCCGATACCTTCAAACGCAAAGTGGAAATTTGCGAACGCGCGTACCGCGTGTTGGTCGATGAAGTGGGTTTTCCACCCGAGGACATCATCTTTGACCCCAACATCTTCGCCATCGCCACCGGCATCGAAGAACACGACAACTACGCGGTGGACTTCATCAACGCCACGCGCTGGATCAAAGACAACCTGCCCGGTGCCAAGGTCAGTGGCGGTGTGTCCAACGTCTCATTCAGTTTCCGTGGCAACGACCCGGTGCGCGAAGCCATACACACGGTGTTTTTGTACCACGCCATCCAAGCTGGCATGGACATGGGCATCGTCAACGCCGGCATGATGGGGGTGTACGACGACCTCGAGCCCACATTGCGCGAGCGCATCGAAGACGTGGTGCTCAATCGCACACCGCAATACAAAGAAGGTGAAGAACACCTCACCCCCGGCGAGCGTTTGATCGAAGTGGCCGAAAGTGCCAAGGGCGTAGCCAAGGACGACAGCGCCAAGCTCGCTTGGCGCGGCACGCCGGATGCGCCGGTCAGCGTGTCGCACAAACTCAGCCACGCCCTGGTGCATGGCATCACCGACTTCATCAATGAAGACACCGAGGCCGCTTACCAAGAAGTGTTGGCCCGGGGAGGCCGACCCTTGCACGTGATTGAAGGCCCGCTCATGGACGGCATGAACGTGGTGGGCGATTTGTTTGGCCAAGGCAAGATGTTCTTGCCGCAGGTGGTGAAAAGCGCCCGCGTCATGAAGCAGGCTGTGGCGCACCTGATCCCCTACATCGAAGAAGAAAAGCGCATGCAAGAAGCCGCTGGCGAGGACGTTAAAACCAAGGGCAAGATCGTCATTGCCACGGTCAAAGGCGATGTGCACGACATTGGCAAAAACATCGTCACTGTGGTTTTGCAATGCAACAACTTTGATGTCGTGAACATGGGCGTGATGGTGCCTTGCCATGAAATTTTGGCCAGAGCCAAAGTCGAAGGCGCAGACATCATTGGCTTGTCAGGCCTGATCACGCCGAGCTTGGAAGAAATGCAGTATGTCGCCGCCGAGATGCAAAAGGACGACCATTTCCGCTTGCGCAAAATCCCGTTGCTGATTGGCGGGGCCACCTGCAGCCGGGTGCACACGGCAGTGAAGATCGCGCCGCATTACGACGGTCCGGTGGTGTATGTGCCGGACGCCTCACGCAGCGTGGGTGTGGCGCAAGGACTGCTCAGCGACCAAGCCGCGCAATTCATTGAGGACTTGAACACCGACTACGCCAAGGTTCGTGCGCAACACGCCAACAAAAAGCAAACGCCTTTGTTGCCAGTCGCTAAAGCGCGGGCCAATGCCACGCCCATCGACTGGGCGGCGTTCCAACCCACGCCCCCGCGATTCATCGGCAAGCGGGTGTTCAAGAATTTCGACTTGGCCGAACTCGAACCCTTCATCGACTGGGGGCCGTTCTTCCAGACCTGGGACTTGGCGGGCCCCTTCCCCGCCATCTTGAAAGACGAGGTGGTGGGCACGGAAGCCCAGCGCGTGTTCAGCGATGGCAAACGCATGTTGAAGCGACTCATCGAAGGCCGCTGGTTGCAAGCGCATGCGGTGGTCGGTTTGTACCCCGCCAACAGCGTGGGTGACGACATCGTTTTGTGGACCGATGAGACGCGCACCGAAGCCGCACTCACTTGGCACGGCTTGCGCCAGCAAACCGAAAAACCCATGCGCGACGGCGTGCTCAACCCGAACCGGTGCCTGTCTGACTTTGTCGCACCGATCGGCCAAGGTGCCGACCATGTGGGCTTGTTCGCCGTCACCGCGGGTGTCGGTGTGGACGCCAAAGAAAAATACTTCCTCGATGACCATGACGACTACAGCGCCATCATGTTGAAAGCCTTGGCCGACCGCTTGGCCGAGGCCTTTGCCGAATGCATGCACGCGCGTGTCAGGCGCGACCTGTGGGGCTATGCCCAAGGCGAAGACTTGCGCAATGAAGACCTGATCAAAGAGCAATACCAAGGCATCCGCCCGGCACCCGGCTACCCCGCTTGCCCCGACCACAGCGTGAAAAAACAAATGTTTGAATTGCTGCAATGCCAAGACATTGGCATGACACTCACCGAAAGCTTGGCCATGACACCGGCGGCGAGTGTGAGTGGTTTTTACCTGTCACACCCTGAGGCCACATATTTCAATGTGGGCCGCATTGGCGACGATCAGGTGCAAGACTTGTCGCAGCGCCAAGGCGTGGCAGAAAAAGATTTGCTCAGGTTGCTGGCGCCCAATTTGTGACGAAAAAAAAACCACCTGGTGTGCACCAGGTGGCTGTAAACGGTGTTCGTTGTGATCTCGGAACCGTTGTTTCAGCGACCGTAGGCGGTTTCGCCGTGTGAGCTGATGTCCAAACCTTCGCGTTCTTCTTCTTCGCTCACGCGCAGACCCAACAGGATGTCCACCAGTTTGTATGCGATAACAGAAACCACACCCGACCAGACAATGGTGGTGAGGATGGCTTGCGTTTGAATCCACACTTGTGCGCTGATGACGTAGTCGGGCTTGGCGGCGTTGGCCACGTAGTCATAGACGCCTGTGCCGCCGAGTGAAGGGGCGGCGAACACGCCGGTCAACAAGGCACCGACGATACCGCCGACACCGTGCACACCGAAGACGTCCAAGCTGTCATCGGCACCGAGCATGCGTTTGAGGCCATTGACACCCCACAAGCACAGCAGGCCAGCCACCAAACCGATGATGATCGCGCCGCCGGGGCCGACGAAGCCGCATGCGGGGGTGATCGCCACCAAGCCAGCCACAGCACCGGAGGCTGCGCCCAACATCGACGCTTTGCCTTTGCTCAGGGCTTCACCGGCAATCCAAGACAAGGTGGCCGCCGCGGTGGCCACCAAGGTGTTGACGAATGCAAGTGCCGTCAAACCGTTGGCTTCCAAGTTGGAGCCGGCGTTGAAACCAAACCAACCCACCCACAACAGGGCAGCGCCGACCATGGTCAATGTCAGGCTGTGGGGGGCCATGGCTTCTTTGCCGTAACCAACGCGCTTGCCAATCATGTAGGCACCGACCAAACCAGCGACAGCGGCGTTGATGTGCACCACGGTGCCGCCTGCGAAGTCGAGTGCACCTTTGGCCCACAACCAACCGGCGGCGGCAGTGACTTTCTCCAAAGAAGCGGCGTCGGTAATCGCATCAGGACCATCCCAATACCAGACCATGTGGGCCACGGGCAGGTAACTGAAAGTGAACCACAAAGCGCAGAACAACAACACGGCAGAGAATTTCATGCGCTCGGCGAACGAGCCGACGATCAAAGCGCAGGTGATGGCCGCGAAGGTGGCTTGGAAAGCAGCGAAGGTGAACTCAGGAATGACCACGCCTTTGCTGAAAGTCGCCGCCACAGAATCCACGGTGATGCCTTTGAAGAGCAGCTTGTCCACAGAGCCAAAGAACGGGTTGCCTGGGGTGAATGCCAGTGAGTAGCCATACAGCACCCACAGCACATAGACCAATGAGGTGACGACAAACACCTGCATCAAGACCGACAGCATGTTTTTCGAGCGGACCAAACCGCCATAGAACAGGGCCAGGCCGGGGATGGTCATGAGAATGACCAGTACCGTGGCGACCGTCATCCAAGCGGTATCGCCTTTGTTGGGTACCGGGGCGGGCGCGGCAGCCGCTTCTGCGGGTGCAGCCGGTGCAGCAGCAGCGGGAGCCGCCGCAGCGGTGGCTTCAGCCGCCGGTTTGGCGGGCGCGTCTTCGGCCATGGCTGCCCCGTGGGCAAACACCAGGCCCAGACCAAGGGCCAGCGTGGCAAGTAGTTTTTTCATGATGGACGTCCTTGTCGAAAGAATTAAATGGCCGCGGTGCCAGTTTCACCAGTGCGAATGCGCACCACTTGTTCCAGGCTGGAAACGAAAATCTTGCCGTCACCAATCTTGCCGGTGCGGGCCGCGTTTTCGATGGCTTCGATGGCTTGGTCAACCAAATCCGCTGCAACAGCGGCTTCGATCTTCACTTTGGGCAGAAAGTCCACCACATATTCCGCACCGCGGTAGAGCTCGGTGTGGCCTTTTTGTCGTCCAAAGCCTTTGACTTCGGTGACGGTGATGCCTTGCACCCCAATCGCCGACAAGGCTTCGCGCACCTCGTCGAGCTTGAATGGTTTGATGATGGCCGTGATCAGTTTCATGGGTTCTCCTTGAGTCATGGGTCTGCGCCTTGAGCGATGAGTAAGACGTTCAAAAACACGCAGTGCAGGTACCTCTTAGCAGTCTCTGTGCCAAGCACACTTTGGGCGGGATTGGCGCTCAAACCGCGCCACAAAGCGGCATCAAAGGCCTGTTTGCACTGTTTCGGTGCATTCAAAAACACAAACCACGCACTCAATTGGGGTGCGCACCAACACAGGGAGATGGCCATGGGGTTTGCGCAAGTGCACAGTTGCGCTGTATTGGGTATGAAGGCACCCCGGATCACCGTCGAGGTGCACATGGCCAATGGCCTGCCCAGCTTCACCTTGGTCGGCTTGGCCGACACCGAGGTGCGTGAAGCCCGCGAGCGGGTGCGCTCGGCCATCCAAAACTCGGGTTTGGACTTCCCCACCAACCAGCGCATCGTGGTGAATTTGGCACCCGCCGATCTGCCCAAAGACTCCGGCCGGTTTGATTTGCCCATCGCCATGGGCATCTTGGCCGCCAGTGGCCAGTTGGATCAAGCCGCCATGCAACACCATGTGTTTGCGGGCGAGTTGTCGTTGTCTGGCGCGCTGCGCCCGGTGCGCGGTGCCCTGGCCATGGCGCTTTGCATGGCGGCCGATGAGGCGGATTGGACCTGGGTCCTGCCAGCGGGCAGTGCCGAGGAAGCCGCGTTGCTGCCGCACGCGCGGGTCTACCGCGCCCTGCATTTGCAGGATGTGGTGCAGGTGTTCGCGCCCCAGGCCAGCGGTTCAGCGCCGCGCGCGCCCGCGCCGGGTTGGCGGCATCTGCAGCCGCCCGCTTGGCCCAGCGACGCCGTCGACCCCAGCGCCCCCGATCTGCGCGAGGTGCGCGGCCAAACCAATGCCAAGCGCGCCTTGGAAATTGCCGCTGCCGGGGGCCACAGCCTGTTGATGGTGGGGCCGCCCGGCAGCGGCAAGTCCATGCTGGCGCAGCGCTTGATCGGTTTGCTGCCGCCGCTGTCGCAGTCGCAGGCGCTGGCGTCTGCCGCGATGCTGAGCCTGGCCGGACAGTTTCAGCCCCGTCAATGGGGGCAGCGTGCGTTTCGCCAGCCGCACCACAGCGCCACCACCACCGCCTTGGTGGGCGGGGGGGTGCCGCCCCGTCCCGGTGCCATTTCTTTGGCGCACCATGGCGTGCTGTTCTTGGATGAACTGCTGGAGTTCTCACGGCAAAGTTTGGAGGCCTTGCGCGAGCCCTTGGAAACCGGGCGTATCCTGTTGTCCAGGGGGCGGCACCACACCGAGTTGCCGGCGCAATTCCAACTGATCGCGGCCATGAACCCTTGCCCGTGTGGCTATTTGGGTGCCACCCAACCGGCTTGCAAATGTGCGCCTGAACAAGTGGCGCGTTACCAAGCCCGCTTGAGTGGTCCGCTGGCAGACCGCTTGGACATGCAGGTGCACGTGCCTACTTTGCCGCCCGAGGTGATGTTGCAAGCCCCAGCGGGCGAAGCCAGCGCCGATGTGCGCGACCGTTGCCAAGTGGCGCAACAACGCGCCTTGGCCCGACAAGGCGTGCGCAACCAAGATTTGAGCCCCGCCCAATTGCAAGACCTGCCGATCAGCGCCCAAGCCCAAGCGCACTTGCTACAAACCGCCAGTCGCCATGGTTGGTCCGGACGGGCCATCAGCCGGGTGATGAAAGTGGCGCAGACCATTGCCGATTTGGGCCAAGCCGACCAGATTGAACACCCCCATGTGGCGCAAGCCATGCATTACCGCAGCCCAGAGCGCGCTTCTTGAGCGGGACGGGATTCACGCGACCAAGAAAAAGCCCCGCAAAAGCGGGGCTGGTTGCATGGCTGACCGACCCGTCAAAACGGAATATCGTCGTCCATGTCGTCAAACCCCGACTTGGCCGGGGCAGGTGCTGACGCACGGGGAGCCGATGCTGGTGCGGCCGCGCGCGGTGCGCTGCGCGCGCCGCCGTCTTCACCCGCCGGTGCGCCCATGCCCTCGCGCCCGCCGAGCAATTGCAATTCGGTGGCGATGATGTCAACGGTGTTTTTTTCCACGCCAGTGGTTTTGTCGGTGTAGACGCCGTATTTCAAGCGGCCTTCCACATAAATGGGCCGCCCTTTTTTCACGTACTCACCGGCGATTTCAGCCAAGCGGTCGTAGAAGGTGATACGGTGCCATTGGGTTTCTTCCACCATTTCACCGCTGTTTTTGTCTTTGCGCTTGGTGCTGGTGGCGATGGACACATTGGCCACGGCCTGGCCGCTGGGCAGATAACGCACCTCGGGGTCGCGCCCGCAGTTGCCCAGCAAAATCACTTTGTTCACGCTTGCCATGGATGTTCCTCTTGAGTTCGGTGTGGAGATGAAAACAGATTATGCGGCGAGCACAGGCTCAACGGCTGTGACCTGTGGCCGCTGCAAAGGGTGATTTCTGCACGTAGTGGGTGCCCCAAGCCACCACCAGCCAGACCAGCATCAGGCCGGTGCTGGCCGCAAACACGCCCAACGCGCCGACCGATTTGAGCAGCAAACCGCCAACGGCACCGCCGGCAAAAATGCCCAATGACTGCAAGGTGTTGTACACCCCCAGCGCGGCACCGCGCGAACCCACGGGCGCCAGCCGCGAGGCCAAACTGGGTTGGCTGGCTTCCAGCACATTGAAGCCGCAGAAAAACAAAAACAACAACACGCCCAGCAGCCAGTGGTGCGGCGACGCCAGCGTCATCCAGCCCCAGGCCGCTTGCACCAGCATCACCAAAACAATGCAGCTTAAAAACAGCGGGCGCAGTTGGCCACGCCGCTCCATGGGGAACAGCGTGAGGCCCATGACCACAAAAGACAGCAACACCGCTGGCAAGTACACCCAGCCGTGGTCCTCTTTGGGCACGCCGGCTTGGATCAGCAAAGCCGGAATGGCCACCCAAGACGCCAGTTGCACGGCGTACAAGGCAAACACGCCAAAGTTCAAGCGGATCAAATCAGGGTGCATCAGCAAGCCCCACAGGCTGTGCTGGGATTGCGCTGGATCGGGCAGGGCAGGCTCGGGCGGGGTCCAAAAACGCACGATCAACACGCCCACCAAGGCGAGTAAGAAAGTCACACTGAAGATGGCGGCCAGACCACCCCAAGCGGACAACACCGGGCCCATCACCAAACTGAGTGCGAACATCAGGCCGATGCTGGCGCCCACCAAGGCCGTGCCTTTGGTGCGAACCTCGTCGCGGGTTTGATCGGCCAGCAACGCGGTGACCGCCGCCGAAATGGCGCCACCACCTTGCAAGCCGCGACCCCAGGCCAAGCCGGTGACGCTGGTGGCCATCGCACCCACCACACTGCCCAACGCCAGCAAGCCCAGACCCAGGTAAATCACCCGCTTGCGACCGATGCGGTCCGCCGCCAAGCCAAAGGGAATTTGCAGCACCGCCTGCACCAGCCCGTAAACGCCCATGGCCAAACCGACGCTGGACATGTCGGCACCGCCCTCGTAATGCTGTGCTTCGAGCATGAACACCGGCATCACCATGAACAGGCCGAGCATGCGCATGGCGTAAATACTGGCCAAGGAAAAAGCCGAGCGGCGCTCGTCGGCGGTCATGCGCTCGGGGGGGGTCATGGATGCGGGGGTGAAATCGGCCAAAGCAACTTTGCAAAAGTGAACAACGCCCATTGTCGCCCAAGCCCCAGCCGTATCATCCCCGCATGGCCAAAGACAAAACCCTTTTCAGCTGCAGCGACTGTGGCGGCACCAGCCCGAAATGGCTGGGCAAGTGCCCGCACTGCGGCGCTTGGAACACCTTGGTCGAGTCGGTGGTCAGCGACAGCAGCACCAGCAAAAACCGTTACAGCGATCGGGTGGGCCTGGCCCCGGCCTCGGCCGTCATGGCCTTGAGCGCCATTGAAGCGCAAGACATGCAGCGCACCCCCACCGGCCAAGACGAACTCGACCGCGTGTTGGGCGGGGGCATGGTTGAAGGCGGCGTTGTCTTGATCGGCGGCGATCCGGGGATCGGCAAATCCACCTTGCTGTTGCAAGCGCTGGATGGTTTGCAGCGCAGTGGTCAACACACCTTGTACGTGACCGGCGAAGAGTCCGGCGCCCAAGTCGCCTTGCGGGCCCGGCGCTTGGGGCTGGACCACAGCCAGGTCAATGTGCTGGCCGAAACCCAGTTGGAAAAAATCATCGCCACGTTGCAAGCACAGTCGCCCCAAGTGGCGGTGATCGACTCGATTCAAACGGTTTATTCAGACCAACTCACCAGCGCGCCGGGCTCGGTGGCGCAGGTGCGCGAATGCGCCGCCCACCTGACCCGGTTGGCCAAGTCCAGTGGCACCACCGTGGTCTTGGTCGGCCATGTCACCAAAGAAGGTGCGTTGGCCGGCCCCAGGGTGCTGGAACACATGGTGGACACAGTGCTTTACTTTGAAGGCGACACGCATTCCAGCTATCGGCTGGTGCGCGCCATCAAAAACCGGTTTGGTGCCGTCAATGAAATTGGCGTGTTCGCCATGACCGAAAAAGGCTTGAAAGGCGTGAGCAACCCCAGCGCCATTTTCTTAAGCCAACATGCCGAGCCGGTGCCAGGCAGTTGCGTCATGGTCACGCTCGAAGGCACGCGGCCTTTGTTGGTGGAAATCCAAGCACTGGTCGACACTGGCGGCCCGAGTCCCCGCCGCTTGAGTGTGGGCCTGGACCGGGATCGTTTGGCCATGTTGTTGGCCGTGTTGCACCGCCATGCCGGTGTGGCCTGCATGGACCAAGACGTGTTCGTCAACGCCGTGGGCGGCGTGCGCATCAGCGAGCCGGCCGCCGATTTGGCGGTGATGCTGGCCATCCAAAGCAGTTTGCGTGGCAAACCACTGCCGCGCGGCTTCTTGGCTTTTGGCGAAGTGGGCCTGGCCGGTGAAGTGCGGCCGGCGCCACGGGGTCAAGAGCGGCTGAAAGAAGCGGCCAAACTCGGCTTCAGCGTGGCCCTGATCCCCAAAGCCAATATGCCGAAAAAACCCATTGAAGGACTCACCATCCATGCGGTCGAGCGGGTCGACGAAGCGGTCGCCGTGCTGCGGCAACTCGACTGAACATCCGTTTTTTCAACAGGTTCTTGTGTTGTGTCAAGTTCTGGGCCGGTCCTGTCCAGAAGAATGCAGCCTCATTCACGAGGAGCAGCCATGAAGGACATCAAAGTTTGGGCGGCGGGGACGGCTGTTTTATGGGGCAGTTTGATCCACGCGCAGGTGCATGTGCCGATTCCGGCTTTCACCCCCTACAACCAGCAGTGCAATGTCTGCCACTTTGCCTACCCGCCCGGCATGCTGCCGGCCGGTTCGTGGAAAAAACTCATGGACGCCATGCCCCAGCATTTCACCAGCCAGGTGATGATCAACATCGACACCCAAGAAGAAATTTCCAAGTGGCTGCAAGCCAACGCGGGCACCTTTGCCTTGGTGGCCGCGGAGCCGCCGCAAAACCGCATCACCCAGTCGGTTTGGTGGACCCGCCGCCACTTGAACAACCCCAAGATTGCCCCAGCCGTTTTGAAAAAACCGGCGGTTGGCAAGGGGGCGTCATGCGTGGCCTGCCACGCAGCGGCCGCCCAGGGCGAGTTCAGCGCCAAGACGATTCAGGTGCCAAAATAGGGCGCATGAACTGGCGCAACCTGTGGATTCCCATGGCCCTGTCCGGGCTGCTTTTCCTGTCCTTCCGGGCTTTTGGCTGGTGGGGCTTTTCATTGGCAGCCAGCGGCGTGATCTTTTGGCTGCTGCAGCACACCAGCCGTTTGCTCTTCAGTTTGCAGCGGGCGGCCGACCAGCCCAAAGGCAGCGTGGTCAACGCGGTCATGTTCCATGCCCAATTGCACAACGGTTTGCGCTTGCTGCAAGTCCTGACGTTGGCCGGCAGCTTGGGCCAGCTCGATTCGCCCCAAGGCGAGCAGCCCGAGGTGTTTGTCTGGCGCGACGAAGCGGGCGATGAAGTGCGCTGCAGTTTTCGAGAAGGGCGCTTGACGGAATGGGCCTTGCGCCGCCACGCCGAGGAAGAAGACAAGGTGGCGGGCGCTTAGAATCGGGGGGTTTCCATTGTGCTTCCCCGAAAGGATTTTCATGAGCGCCCTGCCCCCCCCGATGCACGACCGTGACGGCAAGATTTGGATGGACGGCGTGCTGGTTGACTGGCGTGACGCGAAAATCCATGTTCTCAGCCACACCTTGCACTATGGCTGCGGCGCATTCGAGGGTGTGCGCGCCTACGATACCGCGCAAGGCACGGCCATCTTCCGCTTGCAAGAACACACCGAGCGCTTGTTCAACAGTGCCAAAATTTTGCGCATGAAAATCCCGTTCACCCAGGACCAGGTGAACGAAGCCCAATGCACCGTGGTGCGTGAAAACCACCTGAAAAGTGGCTATGTGCGCCCATTGACTTGGATCGGCTCGCAAAAGCTGGGCGTCTCGCCCAAGGGCAATCAAATTCACCTCATGGTCGCGGCTTGGACCTGGGGCGCGTATTTGGGTGAAGAGGGCATGAAGCGTGGCATCCGGGTGAAAACATCCAGCTACACCCGCCACCATGTGAACATCACGATGACGCAAGCCAAGGCGGTCAGCAATTACACCAACTCGATCCTGGCCAACATGGAAGCGCTCGACGACGGTTACGACGAGGCCTTGCTGCTCGATGCCTCGGGCTTTGTCTCCGAAGGGGCAGGTGAAAACCTGTTCATCATCAAGGGCGGGGTGATTTACACCCCCGATTTGTCTGCCGGTGCCTTGAACGGCATCACCCGCAACACGGTGTTCCACATTGCCCAAGATTTGGGCTTGGAGATCGTGCAAAAACGCATCACCCGCGACGAGGTGTACATTGCTGACGAGGCCTTCTTCACCGG
>Ga0164294_10005333_pt1 | contig 11066 bp, 6 predicted proteins | sample GEODES005metaG_FD_111479 | JGI IMG/M metagenome (GOLD analysis project Ga0164294, IMG submission 111479) | Oligotrophic lake water microbial communities from Sparkling Lake, Wisconsin, USA - GEODES005 metaG | ecosystem: Environmental > Aquatic > Freshwater > Lake | place: USA: Sparkling Lake...
ATGCTCCTTCCGTGCCGGCCGTCCTCCCGGTGTTTGAAATGTAGCGGCGGGGGCGGCCGGTCACCTCCTTTCTGATCCTGTCGAGGTCATCGTGGGACCCGGAAGTTTGTTCAGTCTGGGTGGAGTTGGTGGGTGACGGTTGACATCTTGTCGCGATTTCGCGAAGTACGCGCTTGAAAGGCCGGGGAAATTTTGATCTGGAACTCGTGCTACCTCCACCTCGCGCTCGGCCGATTGACGGGCGTATTGTGGATGGGACGCACCCCGAGTGGGAATCCCGGGGCGACTCCTATCTGCTCGTCGCGCTGACCCAGGCCAGCGTGCTCTCGGCCTTGTCTGGGGTGGGTACGCCCTTCGAGCGCCCCTGCGCTCCGGCGCCTGACGGGCGCTGTGGGTCACCGACTTTGCCGCCCTGCACCGCCTCCTGCGCCGGGCCCGCCAACTCTCCCGCAGGTTGCCCAACGACCTCTGGAAGGCCATCGCCGACCAGACGGCCGCCTCGCCCTACGCCACCGAGGCCGAGCGGCTCGTCGTCTAGCGCGTTGGCCAGGACGTGTTTCGCCAAGGCCTCCTCGACTACTGGGACGGTCGCTGCAACATCGCAGGCGTCGCCTGTGCCCCAACTGCTCCGCACGAGCAACATCTAGCTCTGGTCCGCCGCCGACCTCGACGAAGAGCGCCTGCGGCACAGATCACCGTACTGACGCGGTCTCTGGCGCCCATAGGCCCCCACTTACCTGCGCGCCTACTTTGGCTACCTCTACGACATCATCACCATCAACTACATCAGCGCTTACCTCGCTCCTGGTGCAGCCATATCGGCGCGTGGCTCCCCGCCCAAAACTTCACCGGCCATTGCCAGTTCATCGGCGACCGCCCCGCCCGGCCCCTCTACGGCGAAGGCGAAGCCGTGATAATCCGCTTCCCCTTCCGCACCTTCGCGATCATCACCCCTGGCGGCGCCACGGTCGCCTCCTCCACCGTCACGCTGGAGGGCGAGGGCTAGGTCGACGTCGACGATCTCACCCTCGATGGCGCTTCCCTCGGCCTTACCTGGCGCGACGACCGTCGCTTCACCATCACCGCCTCCCTCGCCACAGGAGTCAACACCCTCGATTTCGTCGCAGTGGACGGGCACGGGATCAGCATGGGCAGCAAGTCGATCTCCGTCACCCGGGCGTGACGCCTGCGCGTGTGCCCAACCAACGCGCAGCCCTGAATCCCGGCGCGATCACCGAGGGCGCCTCCGCAGAGGTGCTGCGCGGAAGCGCGGAGAAGCGGCCAACACGCGACCCAAGCAAGATTGTTTGCGCCCACAGCATTGCCTCGAGGCCCCGCTTCGGACACAATGTTGCTACCTGCTCAACGGACCCCGTATGACTGGCCAGCCAGATCCTGCCCGACCAAGCCGCCCACCCGCCACAGGGTGGCAGCACTGCACGTTGTGGATGGCACTCTGGCTCGGCATACCGACCGCTGCGCAAGCTGCGCAGCATGTTCGGGTAATACTCGACACCTCAGGATCCATGCGGGCCAACGATCCCTCGCACCGGGCCTTGCTCTCCGTTCTGCTCCTCTACGATCTCGTCGCTCCGACCACCCTCGACGGCGACACCTTCTCCGTGTTGACTTTCGATCCTGACCCCGGTTGGCTTTGGTCCCCCGGGGCAGCCCCTCCGACCAGTACCGGTCCGTCCATCGACGCACGCAACGCAGCGGGGGCTTTTCACCGTGGAGACTTCGCCGATCGCATCGGCGGGCTTCGCAATGAGGCAGCCCACACCTATTTCCTGCCCGGTCTGAATCGGACCGCCGACGACCTGCGGACCGCGGGTAGCCCCGTCGACGATCGGGTGATCGTGCTCCTAACGGATGGACTCCCGGAGGCAGCAACGCAGGCAGAGGAGCAGCATCGAATCCAGTCCGACATATTGCCCATACTGCGGGACAATAACATTGACCTGCATGTCATCGCATTTGGTCCCGTGGCGCGATCCAAGGCCTCCTATTTCCAAGAGATGGTGGGCGGCGCCTCACCCCTCGGCGGGGTCCATGTCGACGCCGACGGGAGCGGCCTCCCCGCAGCCACCCTCAACCTCTTCGCCCAGGCCTTCGGCTATTCGCCCACCGAGCCCATCCCCACCGCCGGCGGATACCGCGCCGACCTCGCCAGCGGCGAGCTTCCCGACCACGCCTATGTGGTCGTCTACGACCGCGGCCCTGGGGCCCCTGCGCTCGAACTGTCCAGCGAGGCCGGCGCGCCCGAGGTCCTGGCCCCAGATGGTGACCGACGCGGCGAGTTGCCAGGGGCGGGCGCCAGCTACCATCTCCTCAAGATCCAATCGCCCGCGCCTGGTGTACACCGCCTCGCGACAACTGCCGCCCATGCACTTGTCCTTCGCCCGCTCTCCTGGCAGCTCTCCCTCACCAGCCCCCCCGAAGAGGTCATCGCCGGCTACCCAACCGACTTTGGACTGGTTTTGGCCAATCGCAGCGGCGCCACGGGAATTGAAGAGGCCGTCATTCAAGGGATCACCTTGGAGGGCGCCCTGCGAGCCCAATCCGATCCGACCGATCTGGGACGATGGGATGGAGAGTTGGGACGCGGCGGATGGTTGTCCGTTCGCCCCAACGCCTCTGGCCACGCCGTGCTCTCCACCACCTTTACCAGCCGCGGCTCCCAAGCCTACCCTGGCGCCATCGAGCTCCTGGCGCAGCACACCTCCCCGGGGACCACAGGCCGGCAACAGCTCGTCGTGGGCTCTTTGCTCCATCAGGTGGTGGTTCATCCCTTCCTTCACATCCAACCGCAAGACGCCGAGTCCGGCGCACCCCGAATCTCCTTCAACGGTGGACTCGCCCTCAAGGCGGAAGATCGGGTGTGTGGCAGCCTACGGCTCCACCGCACCACGGCGAATGGAGCCACTGACCCGGCGCCTCCGCCAGGGGATGCTCCCTACCCCCTCCGCGCGACCCTGGGGACCCCCGCCTTCACCCCAGTCGCCCCGCGCGCAGGCCTCTTGGACCCCCGCGACGCGCTCGGCCGTGACACCCGCTTCACGCTGGACGGGCACCCCCTGCCATTCCAAGACGACGCCGGGGCGGTCACCCTGGAAGAGTTAGGCCGACCCCAATGGGCCTGGCTGAATGGGCGTCCCCTCACCGCAGCCGCGCTGGATGCGCCGCTTTCTCTTTGCGTGGAGGTGGGCAACGCGACGGCTGCCGGGACGGTGGAAATTCCCCTGGAGCTCGTTTGGGGCAGGGCACCCTACGACGATCCCCGCTTCGCCGTTATCGAGACCATGACCTTGGAGCTGCGACTGACGCCGGCAAGCGCTTGGACCCGTTTGTCGATGACCTCGCTGCTCGCGCTGATGCTGCTCCTGTTGGGCGCGGCGGCCCTCCTCCTCCGGGGGCGCCTTGGACTGCCGGCGGACCTGGGCGCCGCCTATGGCCAGCCGGGCGCACCCCTGCAGCGCGTTACCCTTGGCCCCCAGCGCCTGTGGTCAACTCTCTTTGGTCAGGTCGGCCGGCGGCGCATTTACGCGACTGACGGCACCTGCCTCGGCGAGCTGGAGGCCTTACCTGGCGATCTGTTTCGGTTTCGTGTCGAGGGAAATGTCTCATTCTCGGCCATCGACGGCCCCCCTGTCGCCCAAACCTCGGAAGGGGTCATCCTCCAGGCAGGGCGCCAGTATCAGATTCAGCGGGATGGACGACACGTGCGCCTCGTCTTCGACTTTGGAACGCCCAAATGAAGTCCATCATCCTCTGTCTGCTTGGCGCATTCCTCATGGTCTTGCCTGCACATGCGGCAGGGCCCGAAATGCCACGAGAGGTCGCGTTGGTCATCGATCAGTCTGGGTCGATGACCCGGAATGACGAGCCTCGCTATACGGTACAGTTCGCCAAGATCCTAGTCGACCTCCTCAATGACAATGACACCCTCTCTGTCGCCCTGGTCCCAACCGAAGGGAGCTGCACCCAATCCCTACCGCCAGGCGCCCTGGTCCGGTGGAGCGGCGGGCCGCGGGATGCCTTCAAGTCCGCACTGGATCGCGGGGTCCGCTATGGCGGAGGAAACCAGTATGGCCCGGCGGTGGCGCAGGCAGCGAAAGAGCTCCTCCGGGACCCCAAGTCCCTGCGACTGATGGTGGTCGTGGCGGACAACGACTGGTGGGACCAGTGCCTCCCAGAGAGCAGCGCAGCAGTCAAGAGCGCCCGGACCGCAGGCGCCACCGCCAGCATGGTTCACCTCGGACCAGACAACGCGACCGGCGACTTCGTGGGTGAGCCCCCCCTGCGGGCCCGAAGCTCCGCGGAGATGCTTCAGCGTTTGGGCGAGGTCTTCCAGGCCTTCCTCGGCACCCGCAGCCTGTTGTCTGGCCCCGTGTCCGGTCCCATTCGGTTCTCCGTCGATCCCTACGTCCGTCGGGCCTGGTTGGTCGTGGCCGGTGACGGACAGATCGGCGCCTTACATCCCGACGTAACCAACCCCGCAGCAGCCCGGGTGGACCCCGACCACCGGGGCGGCGGGGTCACCCGCGGCCTCGACGGCACCGACCGTCAGTATCGCATTGCCCTCCTCGACCGCCCCACCGCGGGCGGCTGGACCTTCACCTTGGACAAGGTCGCCCCTGGCACCGGCTACATGCTCATTCAGGAGACCACCCTCGGCCTGCGCATCACGGCCGACGGCGAGGTGGCCCAAGGTGAACAATCCCGCATCGTCGCCGAGTTGATCGACGAGGAGACAGGAACGCCCATCCCCGACGCCCACCTCTTCCCCGACCTCGACGTGGTCATGGTCTTGGACGGGGCCGAGGAGAGCTTGACTGAAGATCCCGCCCACCCTGGAACCTTCGTGGGAACTCACACCTTCACGACGCCGGGACATCGCAACGGCAAGGTTCACCTTCGGAGCAAGAACCATGACGTCTCCCGCGACCTCCCCATCGACGTGGTGGAAGTCACCTGCACAGTGAGTGGATCGCTCCCTCCCCAGGTGGAGGTCGACCGCCCCATGGTCCTCTCGATGGTGTACACTCACACGGGATCCGGGGCACCGCACCTTCCCAAACAGGTACAGTTCCTGATTGGGCCAGATGTCGTGACGCTCCTTGATGACGGTTCTGGGCCTGACACAAAGGCAGGAGACGCCCAATACACCGGGGCGTGGACTCCATCCACCATTGGTACCTTTCCGGTCCAATCTCGCTCCGACGGGGGCGCCCCTTGCGCCGGAGGACTCGGAGACGTCGAAGTCATCGGCCACCTCGACCTCGGCGCCCCCCCACCCGTGACGATTGGCCTGCCCCGGCCCAACGCCTGCGCCGACGGCGAGGAGGACGATCGCTGCGCCGACGGCCTCCTCGACCTGGGTGGCGCCGACGTGAAGGGACAGTTCAACCTCTCCCTCACCGCAGACCTCTTTGCCGACGGCGCCGTCCTGGAGGCCCTCTCCGAGGGGACTTGGGTGCCGGTCCCCGCATCCGGCGGCCTGGGTCTGACCATTCGAGGTGGAGAGCCGCTTGTCCTTCCCCTCCGACTGCGCACTGGCTGGTGCTGCAGCGCCACGGTCGACCCGACCACGCCCTGGCGCCTACACCTTTCTGCCGCGGGTCCGTCACCAGTTGCGGTGGACGTTCCTCTGTCCATCACGCTGCGCTCAGACCCATTCCTCCACTGCTGGCTCCCCTACATCCTGGGAGCCATCGGACTCACTATCACCGTCTGGCTGATCGTCGGCTTTGTGCTCCCGTCGGCCCTCCCCGGAACGCTCACCCTGGCCATCAAGGCCGACGTCCGGGCACAAGAGTGGGATCGCTACCGGATCCGGGATCATCGAGGCACCCGCATTGGCTTCTATCGCGATGCCGGGGCCATCCTCTGCGCCGACTACGCCATTCGCGGCGCCGGGGCTGGGGGCAAGGGAGTGGACCCGGTCCTCCGTCTGCGAGCGGATGGAAGGCGCGTCCTCATCCAACCGGGAGGCGGCGCCACGATTGAGCGGGAACTCTACACGGGCACCTGGGAACCCATCCCCGAAAAAGAGCACAGCGCCAACTTCAGCGCCACCTACCGCATCGCTGGGCGCACTGACTTCTACTTTCAGATCCGCCGGAGCTGAATCATGTCCTCGCCGGTCCTCTCCCCCTTGGATGCGCCACACTTAGACATCGCCTCCCCCACCGAGGCCCGCGGGCTTGCCAGCCTGGGCCTCCTGGGGATGCCGTCCGAAGCAATTAGCGTAGTCTCCTTGGTCCTCCTCCCCCTCACCGTTTTCCTGCTGCAACGAAATGCGCTGCAGCGCGAACTCCTTCGCCTCGACCTCCCCGTCGCCGGCCTGGATGGATGGCCTCTCTTCGCCTCCGCCCTCGCCCTGGCCTTGTCCGTCCTGGTCGCCTTCCGCGGCGCGCGCCGTCCCGGACCCGTCTGGCCGCGAGTTTGGGCCGCCATCCTACCTGTCCTCTCCCTGCTGGGAATCATGGCCGCCGTAGTGGCCCCCGCCACGCCGCTCATACACGCCTGCGCTGCGGGGCTGGTGATCTCGGCGCTCACTCTCTCCGCACGCCTCCTCACTCTCGGACCCGACAGCAAATGGCTGCGGCGCATCGTTCCAATGCTCCTGGTCGGCCTCTTGTCCGTCGGCGGCAGTCTTTCAATGGCATTTCAGACCATAGCGATGTCCTCGGTGGAGCTTGGGATTGAAGATGGCATCCAGCGACTCCAATCGGCCACGACGGCCACACGGAGCTTCGCCACCGTCGACTGGACGGATTTTACCAGCCTGTCAGGAGGCCAGGGAGCAGGCGCCGTCGCCGACGCCAGCACCGGCTCGATTCAGTCCTCCGGGGGAAGCCTGGGACAAATCAGCGCCGCCCACACCGAATTTTCCACTGGCTTTGCCGAGCTTCTTCGCCAGGCGGTCGTCCTCGATGAAATTGACCATGGTGGACGCGGCCAGCGCCTGACCGAGGCCTATGGGGAGCTGATTGGGGCCCTAAGGGGCAGTCTCCAACAGTCGACCCGGCTGGGTCGCTTCCCCGAGCCCGCCCCGCTCGCCCGCCAGGAGGGCTGGTCGGAGGAGATGGGACAGGTGGTGGTTGGGCGCCGCGCCTTCAACGTCTGGGGCGCGCTGGGCGATCTCATCACCCGTATCGAACCGTCGTCCGAGCCTGCAGCCCTCAGCGCGGCCTGGACCAAGCTACAGGCAGAGCGCACCCGCATCGCCGAGGCCACCCGACACACCCTCACGGAGCGCTGGCAGGCAGAGGCCCTCACGCCAAACGCAACCAGCTCACCCCTCCGCGATGTGCTGGAGGCCCGCTTGGAACCAACAGACAGCCTCCCGCCGGTCGGTGCATTCTCCGAGCTCCTCGATCTGAGCTTCTCTGGCGCGATGTCGCTGGTGGGGCCCACCGCCGGTTGCCGTGCCCAGGGATTTCCCCTCGAAGCTGTTCGTGGCAGCCGCTCCCGTCCCGGTGGTTACATGCACTTTGTAGAGTGTTTTGGCCGCGGCTCCGGCGGTCAGGCCGATCTGATGGTCCGCCTCGTCTATGTGGAGAAACGGGCCCAGGCAGTTCCTCCGTCCACCCTTCCCACGGAGATCTACACCCTCTTCATCGTTCCGGGGGGGACCGACACGAACGCCTACCGGGATCAGGTCGCCAACGCAATCGCCGAGACAGCCCGGAGCCGCAGCACCCAGGTCAGTCTGCCAGATGGCCGAAGCCGCCTGCTCCCGCGCTTCACCATCACAACCCAATCTCGCCGCGCCCAAATCTGCTCCGACAGCGACCGCGACGCCGACACCGCGACCTTTCGGGAGACCGCCCGCACTGGAGTCGTCTTCCGCGTGGTCCCCGAAGAGAGCGGATGCTGAATCGAATCCCAGAGGTGCCCCATGGCCGATGAGAACCCCAGAGACTCAAACCGTAGCTCCCGTCCCTGGGAGAAGCGCCCGGAAGCTCCTGGCGCACCGCCCGAGCCGAGCGCTTCGCCAGCGGCGTCCCAGTCAGAGGAAGTGGTCTTCTTCGAAACGGAGATTGATCCAAAGCCCCCGACGCCACCGGCGCTGATCATTACGATACCGCGGGGTGGAAGAGCGGGCACCTTTCGCTCCCCCGATGCACTTCGAATCGGCATCGTCGGCGGGAAGGGTGCCGGGAAGAGCTACCTCTTTCAGTCGCTCGTCTACCGCGTCAGCGACCTGGAGCGGCGCGGTTGTCTTGCCCCCTTTCTGCGTCGCTCCCGGCCATCCGTCCTCACTGCCAGGAGCCAGTCTGACGAGGCCGAAGATCTTATCGTCGACGACCTGCTCAAGCTCTACGCCGAGTGGCGCACCCTCCCTCAGACCACCTTTGACGACCAGTGCTGGTACAAGCTCCGCTTTGAGATCAACACCGGATGGTTTGGGCAGAGAGGCACCCCCGTGGACATCGACTTCTTCGACGCATCTGGCGAGGCCCTCGCCTTTCGACAAGCCCGCGGCATGGATGGTCTCGACAATGACAACGACACTCATCGCATCATGGAAGGGGTGTACGAGTCCTATGCCCAGGCTACCGTGATGGTGTTTTGTCTCCCTGCCTGGGCGGCCCTTCCCGCCCGCGGCCTCACCAACGAAGAGCGAGATCGCCGCAAGGTCTACCTCGACCACTACAATCGCGTCGTCCACTACTACATCGACACGCGCAAGCGCCTCAATCTCCGCCACCCAGTGCGCACGATCCTCGCCCTCACCATGGCTGATGACCCCAGGGCTGACCTCGAGACCCTCCGCCTCCCCTGGCTTAGTCCCTTCCTCGACCGGCAAACCGCCTGGCGCTACCACGCCAGGCTGGAGAAGGCGGGACACATCGCGCAGTATCTGGACAATGCGCGCAAGGTGAGCCAGTACCTGCGTGAACGCATGCGGCAAACCGACGACAAGGCCGTACGAAACGCACCGGGAGAGCTGGACTTTGGCGCCGGAGAGCCCTGGATCGTCGCCCTCTCCGCCATTGACGGCCAGCGCCTGGCCCGCGCCGACAAGGCACACGACGAACACGACCTTGCTACGCTGGACGAGTTAGGCACGCCGCATCCAGCCCATGTCGAGCTCCCCCTCCTCATGGCGCTGTCCGAGCGCTACAACGCCTTGATGTGAGAAGCGCAATGACCGCCCCCCTTCCCCGCCCCCTGCGCCTCGTCCGCGGCTTCTCCACCCGAGGCATCGGTGAGGGCGCCGGGGTCTCGATCGACTTCGGCGAGCAGTACCTCTACGCCGACGCGGCCCTCGCAGAGGACGGTCGTTTCCTCCAGGCACTGCGGCCCTGGATGGTGCTTGACGCCAGTCCCGGTCGTCGCGTTGAGCCCGGCCAGCGGCTCGGTGCCTGGTCTGTGCTGACACGGAACGGGTGGACGGTGGTCGCTCGCCTGTGCGCCGCCCCCGACTTCGACAACCGCACCGCATACTTCAGCCAGGCCTGGGTTTGGAGCACCAAGGCGCCGGTCGATCCGGGCCTGCTGTGTGGTCGTCCCGACGCCTTCGAGGCCCCCTGGCGTACAGATGCCCCCGCGGTACGTTTGCCCGATCTGAGCGGTGCGGCTTGGCTGGGCGCGGTCTCTGCCGACCGACCCTCGACCATTCGGCTGCTCGCCCGCCTGCTCGCGGCCTGCCTCCAGGGGCATCTCCTTGTCGTCGTGGTGCCAGAGTCCAGCGCATTTGCCCTGACCGCTCCCATCGTTCACCAGCTCGCCTTCGCCCGCGCCGCCCTCCCTCCCGCGCTGCGTGAGCACTGCGATCTGCGCATCTACACCGAGAAGCCAGCCCGCTTCGTGCGCAGCCCGAGCGCTCGCGTGCTCGTGGTTGGCGAGGATTGTGTACAGTCTACCCTTCGAGAAGCCCGGTTGGTCGACCTCCCCGTCGTCCTGATCGACGGCCGCGGGGCCCCTCTCTTGAAAGATACCGCGGAGCTGCCCACCGTCCTGACCGACTACGCCACCGGCCTCGTCCAGACACTAACCGCCAACGCCGATCTCGCGCCGCACCTGCCAGACCTCATGCAGCGCATCGGACACCTCAGCCGGGAGGCTGCCGGGGTGGACTGGTGGCGAACCTCCACTCCCCAGCGACTGATCAACAGCCTGGAGCCGATGGCCTACCTCGCCTGGGCAGATGGGCGCCGGGAGGACCTGGACAGCCTGCTCACGGGCTACCTGCTCCCCAATGTCGACGCCGTGCCGGGCGCAGAGCGCTTTCTCCCCTGGTCGGAGCTGTTGAGCCCCCCCGAGGTCAAGGCCCTCTCCGACACGGCCCTCACCCAGACCATCCTCACGGCCCCCGGGGGGCGCGGGGAGGCCGGCCTGCGGCATTGGAGCGTCGGGGAGGCGCGACGCCGGGGGCTCAGGTTGGGTCGCCTGGCGGTCACCACCGCCCTGCAAGCCCTCTTACCGGGGGAGCGGGTGGGGGTCCTGCTCGACCTCGTTGACGCCGAGTTGTTCTCCGAGACAGACGCCGCGACCATCTCGGCCGGAGTCCATCTTTCAGCGCTACCCGCCGACGGACGACGCGCGCGACTCCTGGCCATGGAGGCCAAGGCCGGCCTCCTGGGCAACCGCAGCGCAGATCCGATGGCCATGGCCGCCTTGGCACGGGGCGATGCGGAGTTGGCCCGAAACCTTCTCTTGCGCAGCGCCGAGGGCGCCCTGGACGCCGCCTGGATCCGCGAATGGGCGGTCGACCACCCACAGCCACTCCGAGCACTCACCCCCCTCACCTTCGCATTTCGCCAACAGAGCCCACCACCAAGCCCCGCCGTCGCACAGGCGTTTGTACACCTCACCCGCGCCGCGGTCCAGCAGCTACTGGACAGTCGGGGGTCTACAACGGGTGGCCTGCTCCCCGCCGATCCTGTTGAAGTTGGTGACCTCGCTGATCTCGCCACCCATGCGACTGCCTTTCCGAATCCGCCAGACGCCGCTGGTCTCGCCGACCGGCTCAATCACGCGGAGTTGCTAGAGGCACTACCCACAAGGCGCGGGCGGGGACGCTGGGAGGAGATCCGGCGGAGCCTGCCGCG
>Ga0164294_10005334_pt1 | contig 11066 bp, 9 predicted proteins | sample GEODES005metaG_FD_111479 | JGI IMG/M metagenome (GOLD analysis project Ga0164294, IMG submission 111479) | Oligotrophic lake water microbial communities from Sparkling Lake, Wisconsin, USA - GEODES005 metaG | ecosystem: Environmental > Aquatic > Freshwater > Lake | place: USA: Sparkling Lake...
AAGGCTTTTCAACAACAACATGTTTGCCCGCGAGCATTGCTGCCTTTGCATAGGGGAAGTGTGTGGTATTGGGACTGGCAATTACTACCAACTCAATATTTTGATCTGAAATAACTTCTTCGAATGTATTTACCACCTTTACACTTGGAAATTTTTCCAAAGCATCGTTCCCATTACGTTGCATTATCATATCCAACGAATACCTAGGATTGGTTGTGATAAAAGGTATGTGGAAAGTTCTTGCTGAAATTCCGTAACTGATAACTGCTGTAGAAATCATCTGTATTAAATGAAGAATGAAGAATGAAAAATGAAACGCTAGTTCATTAGCTAAACCAGCCTAAATTTTTTCCAAATCTACATTTTTCATTCTTCATTTTTCATTCTTCATTTGTGTTCTACATTTTTCATTTTTCATTTTTCATTTGCATTCATTCTTCATTTTTCATTTGTATTCCTCATTTGCCTTCTATTTCATTATTTTTGCTCAAAATCTAATCAATGGAATTAAAAGATCTTATACTCGCTTCTTGGGAAAACCGTGAGTTATTAAAACAATCAGCTTATAGTGATGCCGTTCGTGCTGTAATCGAAGAGGTTGATAAAGGTCGTCTTCGTGTTGCTGAAAAGGTTGATGAAAATTGGACCGTTAATGAGTGGGTTAAACAAGCCATATTAATGTATTTTGGTATCCAACAAATGCAGACATGGGACCTTGCACCATTTGAGTTTTATGACAAAATGCTTTTGAAAAAGAATTACAAGGAACTTGGAGTACGTGCCGTTCCTCATGCTGTTGCACGGTATGGTGCCTATCTTGCAAAAAATGTTGTGTTGATGCCTTCTTATGTAAATATAGGAGCTTATGTTGATGAGGGAACCATGGTTGATACATGGGCTACAGTTGGAAGTTGCGCGCAAATAGGCAAGGGTGTTCACTTAAGCGGCGGTGTTGGCATTGGTGGCGTATTAGAACCATTGCAAGCTACGCCAGTTATTATAGAGGATGGTTGCTTTGTGGGAAGTCGTTGTATTGTAGTTGAAGGTGTTGTAGTTGAAAAAGAAGCTGTATTAGGCGCAAACGTTGTACTTACCCAATCTACCAAAATTATTGATGTGAGCGGTCCTGAACCTATAGAATATAGGGGCCGTGTACCTGCGCGTTCTGTGGTTATTCCAGGATCTTATGCTAAAGAATTTCCTGCAGGAACTTACCAGGTTGGGTGTGCTTTGATTATTGGTAAACGCAAGCCTAGCACAGATTTGAAGACTAGCCTAAATGATGCATTGAGGGATTTTAATGTTTCAGTTTAATTCCTATTTACAATACAAAAGCCTTTCTATCAAATTATTTTTAATAATGATGGAAAGGCTTTTTTTTAGCATTCAAAACACTCAACTACGCAATTAAGTGAGTTCCAGGTAATGTTATAATGACAACAATTGTATAGGCTATAAACTTGGGGATAAACGATAAAAATCTTTTCGACATGTTCTTTTTTTTTACACGAAAAATCTAGAATAGAAATGTCTTCAAAGGAAGTTGGAAGGGTGGATTGGTCTTAAAGAGGAGTTGGGATGTTTGATAAACACACTATAGCGTGTTATGCATGTAAATCTAATACCTGTTTTTGAAAATTGCAAGAAGAACAAGAATCAACATATCCACATACCGTTACAGCCTAAAAATATATCTTTGCCAAATGTTATTTAAAGTAAGCAAGCAAGAGCAAAGGATTATACAAGAAGTTTCAAGGGCTGCTGAATCCTTAGGAATACGCGCTTTTGTGGTTGGTGGTTTTGTGCGTGATAAACTCCTTGGAAGGCCTTGTATGGATATCGATATTGTTTGTTTGGGTGATGCCATAGCACTTGCCAATGCTTATCAGGCGTTGATTCCTTCTAAACCCAAAGTTTCTTGGTTTAAAAATTATGGAACTGCCCATCTTCATGTCAATGGATATGATGTTGAGTTTGTTGGTGCTCGAAAGGAAAGCTATCTTCAACACAGCAGAAATCCCATTGTTGAACCTGGTTCGCTACAAGATGACCAAGAAAGAAGAGATTTTACGATAAACGCACTGGCTTTCGAACTGAAAGTGAAATCCAGTGATTATCAATTAGAAAAAAAGAATTCAGATCAGTCTGCTGAAATCAATGGCTCCTATTACGAAGTTGTAGATCCATTTAATGGACTCGACGACCTCAAGGCACAAATAATTAGAACACCATTGGCGCCTGAAAAAACTTTCAGTGATGACCCTTTGAGGATGATGCGTGCCATTCGCTTTGCTTCACAGCTCGGATTTGAAATAGATTCAGCCACATTATTGGGCATATCAGAAGCTGCTCATCGCATCAAAATTATTTCGCAAGAAAGAATTACTGATGAGTTTAATAAGATTTTGATGTCGGTAAAACCATCGGTTGGGTTGACGCTTCTTTTTAAAACAGGATTGCTTAAAGAGATTTTTCCAGCCATGGTAGATCTTGCTGGTGCCGAATATATTGATGGCAAAGGGCATAAAGATAATTTTTACCATACCCTTCAAGTAATTGATAATATTTGTCCAAATACCAATAATTTGTGGCTTCGCTGGGCTGCCTTGCTTCATGACATCGCAAAGCCTGCTACTAAAAGATTTGAAGAAGGGGTAGGGTGGACTTTCCATGGACATGAGGCCGTTGGTGGAAGGATGGTTCCTAAAGTATTTACCAAGTTGAAACTTCCCATGCACGAAAACATGAGGTATGTACGTAAGCTGGTAGAACTTCACCTAAGGCCAATTAGCTTAACAAAAGAAAATATTACAGATTCTGCAATACGAAGGCTGCTTTTCGATGCTGGCGATGACCTTGAAGACCTTATGCACTTGTGTGATGCTGATATTACATCAAAAAATGAAGCCAAAGTCCGCCGTTTTAGGGCCAATTTTGAAATGGTAAGGGAAAGATTAAAAGAAGTTGAGGCAAAAGATAAAGTAAGAAATTGGCAACCACCAATTACGGGTGAATTAATCATGGAAACTTTTAACCTTCTTCCGTGTAAAGAAGTGGGTACCATCAAAACTGCGATTAGAGAAGCCATCTTAGATGGTGTAATTGAAAATAATTATGATGCGGCTTTTCAGATGATGCTGGAACTCGGGGAAGCTTTGGGTTTAAAGGCAATAGTTTAAGGTTGAAAGTTTAAAGTTTGATGTAGCTGATTTAAACTTTCAACCTTAAACTTTAAACTATTTGTATTTCGAGAACCATGTCATCTGCCTTTTCGCATAATTCCGCGTATGTTGTTTGATTTTTTCTATGGCAAATTCTTTGGAATAAACGCCATTGAAATAATCAAAAAACTCTCTATATCCAACCGTTTGTAATGCAGGCCTATCTTGGTGTTCAATGAGCGACTTGACTTCTTCTTCGAGCCCAAGTTTTACCATATCATCAACACGGCTATTTATTCTCCTGTATAATTCCTCCCTTGGCATTTCCATAATTCGGTAGGATATTTCGAAATCGCGTTTTGTTCTTTCTCCAGTTTGATAGAAATTAATTGGATTTCCTGTGTGCAAAACAACTTCTAGTGCCCGCATCATCCTGTTAGGGTTGCTTAGATCCCCGTGTTTTCCAAAATCAGGATCAGAAATCAATAAAGTGTTTCTAAGTTCTTCAATTCCTTTGTTAATGTGTAACTCAATAACAAACTGGCGAATTTCTTCTGGTATCTGTGGGATTTCATTGAGTCCTTCTGCTAAAGCTTTTATATACAAGCCAGTTCCACCGCAGACAACGGCATAATCACTTTTTTGAAAAATGAGGTTTAGTTTTTCAAGTGCTTCTTTTTCAAAACTTGCTGCTGTAATATTTTCTGTGATGGAATGATTGGCAATAAAATGATGAACAACATCTTGGAGCTGAGACTCTGAAGGCCTTGCTACACCTATGTTTAGCTCTCTGAAGCATTGTCTGGAATCTGCTGAAATAATTTCCGTTTGATATTCTTTGGCAAGTTTTATGGCCGCTGAAGTTTTACCTACAGCAGTAGGACCTGCAATTACAATGCACTGTTTTTTTTGCATAAAAATTACGGCTTATGAAGAACCGGAATATTATTGATAATTAAAATGCTGTATCGTCTTCAGGGTTTTCTTCGCCAGCCTGATCTTCTTCACCATCACTTTCTGCACCACCATCTTCGCCCTCATCTGTAAATCCTTCAACAAGGGCTGTTAAGTCGTACTTCTCTTCAACATCAGCAAATCGATCTCCTAAAATACTTTTGATCCCGTACTGACTTGGCGCAATCCCTTCTTTTCTTGAAACGGATGGGTAAGTGGTTTTTGAATTATCTTCTTTTGAAACACTGATTAATTGGATGAGGAAAGTCCAGTTTTTTTGAAAATCATATACATAAATAAATCTTTGGATTGGGTCGCTGATTTCAGAACCAATGGATGTTTCCAGCATCATCAGAGGTGCTGCTTTGTATTCAACATTGTATATTTCTAGACTTATCGCTCTTCCCCTAGCCCAATTGTCGTTACTCCTGTAAAAGGTTGCTTGATGTTTGCTGTCAAATTCAAATGCAACAAGAATTGCTTGATGCAAATCAAAAAATAATTGGTTGTGTTTGATAACGATATCCCGGTAAACAGTATCGTCTTCTTCAAAAAATACACGGAATTTTAGAATGGCCATGAGGGCAAGTTAATTAAAAATGAGGAAGTATACAACAGTATAAACCATTCATTTACAGTGTTTATGGTATTCTTTATCAAAAACCTCCAAAACTTAAACCTGAAATAACTTTGAATTAATTAAAACTTAACGCCAAAGGTTGCTATAAGGTTGCCATTGCTGCCTTTTACATACCCAGGCTCAAAAAAACCATTGTCTAGTTTATAAGGGAAAGAAGCATCTTTTACCAACTGGTGTACATAAGTTAGGTCAATGAAAAATCCCTTGTCTCTGTATCCTAGTCCACCGCTGATGTTCATTTGATGAGCCTTGATTGAATTTTCGTAAGGGTTACCCATGTAATTGAAGCCTAATCTAGTCATAATTGTATTGAATTTCAACTCTCCGCCAACTCTGATATTCACAGCAGATTTGAATTGATTTTTAACAGCAGTCGTAACATCTTTTAAATAGTTTTCTGCATTGATTAAGTTGGTAACTGTAGTTCCTGTATAAGTTTTGAACTTAGAGGTCCCATAGTCTAGCAATTCAACATCTGCACTGATAAATCCTTTTTGTTTGGTAACGTCTTCAACTTCATGTAACACGTAAGACAAGCCAAACATGATGCGCATTGGATTGATGTAATTGTATTGAAACTGACCTTTTTTGCCGGAGTTAAAATCCAAGGATGTTTGAGTCAATACCCCACTGCCTTGGTATCCTTCAAGGTCTGTGGTAATTTTAGTGGTATAACGATCGTCCATGTTGTAAATCAAGGGCGAATGAAAGGCAAAGCCTATTCTGAACTGCTCAACTGGCTTGAAAATAGCTCCTAACTTTAATCCTACACCAACTCCTTCAGTTGATAAAAATTCTTCTACTTCAAAATAGTTGAACTTATTTAACTTGTTTTGAGTGTCATCAGACTCTCTAAATTTCGTTGTTCTCTCGTAATTCAACTGGCTGAAAACCAAACTTCCTCCCAAATATAATTTATCTTCAAAATTGGCACTTCCTGCAAAATAAAAATCCCTTATTCCACCCTTTGTTGTAATATTTTCTTGTTGCAGAACCCCTGTTTTTGGAGTTGACAAACTTCTGTATCCATTGATAGAATTGCCTGGCCCTGATAGCGTGTCAATTAAAAAGGTATTGAATGCCAAGCTAGCTCCATAAGGATAATTTGAAGCAGCTATATTAGGGTCTTTTACATTGTTGTTAATTAGCTCCTCGAGGTATTTCTCTGAATAGGAACTTTGGTTGTTTAACCCTTTCAACAATGTATTGTTGTTGAAATTTACAGATTTGTTGAGGCCTATTCCAAAGGTAAAATTCCTCCACCTGCCATCTGCTGATCCGGCTTTGGCGAGGATTAATCCGATATTTCCGAAATCAGCATTAAATTTTTTATCCTTGTTCTCACTGTTGAGATAATTGATCTTTGTATTTCCAAATCCGAGTGCTGGACTAAAAACAAATTCATTTGTTTTATACATACCTAGTCCCGCAGGATTTACCGTCGCTGCACTGATATCTCCACCTAAAGAAACCAAGGCGCCGCCAATGGCCCTAGCTCTTGCTGTGCCACCATGACCAATCATAGAATACCGAATTGCATCAACTGGATCCTGTGCTTTTAATGAAATCACCTGAAGAAAAATGGCAGCTGTGATGATTATACGAGTTCTCAAATTTTTTAGTTTAAAGTTGATCTTTTTTAGTTTAAAGTTGAAAGTTTAAAGTTTAAAGGGTTGTGTCTAAGTTTTAAACTTTAAACCAAAAACCTAAAACTAATTCCCTCCACCTTTTGGAAACGACCTAACCGGAGCAGAACCACTCGAAGATGGGGTGCTAGATGAGCCGCTGCTAGAAGGACTGCTCTTAGGAGATGAGTTACTGCTTGGATTGTTTGAAAATGTTCTTGATGGACTACCGTTAGACTCCCAATTATAGGCAGGATTGTATCCTCCACGTGGTGTTCCTGATGATGAGTTATTGTTATAATTTGATGATGAACCAGAGGAAACTTTCATCGTTTTTGGGTCATAATTAGAAACACGAATGGGGGTGTAGTTATTCAAATTAACAACCCTTGGTCCTGAACTCTTCACTTTGTATGAAGCAGAATTTACATTGTTATTGTAGATTATGTAAGGTTGTCCGTAATACATTGTGTTGAACGGGTTCAAATAGTATGATGAACCATACAATCTGTTTCCGTAAACAAATAAATTGTTATTTGAGTAATTGTTAAAGTATGTTCTGTTGTTCCAATGAGGGTCGTTCCAATAAGCATAATCTTCATCAAATGCTGACCACCTTGTTCTCCCCAAAGATTTCATCCTTAAGTATCTGTCGCTCATTGGCACATTTTCTGAACGATATTCATCATTTTCTTCCAAGACAACATAACTGCTTTTATTAATCGCAGGTGAAAAATAAACATCGTCTGGTGTTTGTCCACTCTTATAAACGGTGCTGCAACTCATCATAAATGAAGTCAGCAAAACAACAATCATTAATCTGTTCATATTGTATGATTTAAAGATTACTCCGAAGTTACTACATTTGTGCATTCTTACACATTAATTTAGACGAACGATATCTCAGAAAGTTTCAAAAAATAGAATCATTTTTGTTAAAGAATTACTAATATGGCAAATGAATTGACTACAAGGGCAGCTGATTATTCTCAATGGTACAATGATTTGGTTTTAAAGGGGGGTTTGGCTGACTATTCAGCTGTGCGTGGATGCATGGTTATTAAGCCTTACGGCTTTGCACTGTGGGAAAACATGCGTGATGTTTTGGATAAAATGTTCAAGGATACAGGTCATGTTAATGCCTATTTCCCGCTATTCGTTCCCCGATCTTTTCTTGAAAAAGAAGAAGGGCATGCAGAAGGATTTGCAAAAGAATGTGCCGTTGTAACTCATTATAGGCTAAAATCAGACCCTAATAACAAAGGAAAACTCATTGTTGATCCAGAAGCTAAACTCGAAGAGGAGCTGATAGTTCGTCCAACCAGTGAAGCCATCATCTGGAATGCATATAAAGATTGGATTCAGTCATACCGTGATTTGCCTTTGCTCATCAACCAATGGGCCAATGTGGTGCGTTGGGAAATGAGAACCCGACTTTTTTTACGCACGGCTGAGTTTTTATGGCAAGAAGGACATACAGCACATGCAACTGCCGCAGAGGCAATTGTTGAAGCAGAAAAAATGCTTCATGTGTACGCTGATTTTGTAGAAAACTACATGGCATTGCCGGTAATCAAAGGCGTTAAAACTCCGAATGAGCGATTTGCTGGGGCTTTAGACACTTATTGCATTGAGGCTTTGATGCAGGATGGCAAGGCATTGCAGGCAGGCACTTCGCATTTTCTTGGACAAAATTTTGCCAAAGCATTTGAAGTAAAGTTTCTTACCAAGGAAAACAAGCAAGAGTACGTTTGGGCAACTTCTTGGGGTGTGTCAACAAGACTTATAGGAGCATTGGTTATGGCGCATAGTGATGACCAAGGATTGGTAATGCCTCCAAAATTAGCGCCATTGCAAGTTGTGATTGTCCCAATTTTTAAGGGCGCTGAGCAAAAGGCTTTGGTTGATGAAAAAGTAGATGAAATTATCGCAGCTTTAAAAGCAAGAAATATTTCTGTAAAGTATGATGATTCTGAGCATACGAGGCCAGGTTGGAAATTTGCTGAATATGAATTGAAAGGTGTTCCAGTAAGGATTGCAATAGGACAAAAAGACATAGAAAATAAAGTTGTAGAAATTGCTCGTAGGGATACCAAAGAAAAGAAGTCGGTTCCTTCAGAAAATATTGGCGATTACATCAGTGCATTGTTGGATGAAATACAGCAAAACCTGTATAACAGGGCACTTGATTACAGAGAATCTCACATCACAAAAGTTGAAACATGGGAAGAATTTAAGTCAGTATTAACCGAAAAAGGTGGGTTTATTTCAGCCCATTGGGATGGAACAAGTGAAACAGAAGATAAAATCAAAGAAGAAACAAAAGCAACTATCCGTTGTATTCCTCTAAATAATACTTTGGAAGAAGGGATTTGTGTTTTCTCTGGTAAACCAAGTTCACAAAGGGTTTTGTTCGCTATGGCGTATTAGAGTAAAGTTTAAGGTTTTTTGTTTTAAGTTCTAGTTATTTTAGTGATAAAATGAATGTTCTAAACTTTAACACTCCCGATTCGTGCTTCACACTCTCGGGATCTTCGACTCAACCTTAAACTTTCAACCTTAAACCCTTCAACCCCTTCAACCTCTTCAACACTTTTTGATATTTCACACATTCGAACTAATTTCGCACTTCAAACTATAAATCTTTACTAATGGCATACGACGTACTTGTATTAGGCAGCGGTCCTGGCGGTTATCCTGCAGCAATTAGGGCATCACAACTTGGCTTCAAGGTGGCAATTATCGAAAAGGAAAGCCTTGGCGGTGTATGTTTAAATTGGGGATGTATTCCAACGAAGGCATTGCTAAAAAGTGCCCAGGTATATGATTATATGAAGCATAGTACCGACTATGGTATTAAAAGTACTGGTGTTGAACATGATTTTGGCGCTGTAGTTAAAAGAAGCCGCGGTGTTGCTGATAAGATGAGTAAAGGTGTTCAGTTCCTCATGAAGAAAAACAAGATCGATGTAATCATGGGTTTTGGTAAAATTGCTGGCAAAGGCAAAATTGAAGTGACGGCAGCAGATGGCGCAAAACAAATGGTTGAAGGAAAGTATATCGTTATAGCAACAGGCGCAAGAAGTCGTCAGTTGCCAACTATGCCTGTTGATGGAAAGAAGATCATAGGATACAGAGAAGCAATGGTCTTGCCAACGCAACCTAAGTCTTTGATTGTTGTAGGAAGTGGTGCGATAGGTGTTGAGTTTGCAGACTTCTATAATTCAATGGGTACAAAAGTTACCATTGTAGAATTCATGGCTAAGATCGTTCCAGTTGAAGATGATGATATTAGCAAGGAATTAGAAAAGCAATTGAAAAAGAAAGGAATTACCATCCTTACTTCAAGTGAAGTAACAAAGGTTGATACCAGCGGTGCAGGTGTAAAAGCTACAGTTAAAAGTGCTGCAGGTGAATCAGTTCTTGAAGGAGATATTTTGTTAAGTGCTGTAGGGATTGCACCTAACATTGAAAATATTGGATTAGAAGAAAGTGGCATCAAGGTGGAGAAAGGTAGGATTGTAGTCGATAAGTCTCAACAAACTTCTGTGGCAGGTATATATGCTATTGGTGATTGCTCTCCTGGACAAGCATTGGCGCATGTTGCAGGAAAGGAAGGTATTACAGCCGCTGAAAGCATTGCATACCTTGAAAAGAAATTGAACCACAAGCCAGAGGCGATTGATTATAACAATATACCTGGTTGTACATATTGCTCTCCAGAAATTGCATCAGTTGGTTACACAGAAAAAGCAGCCAAGGAAGCAGGGTACGAATTGAAGGTTGGCAAATTTCCATTTATGGCAAGTGGTAAAGCCAGTGCTTCTGGAAATACAGATGGTTTTGTAAAAGTAATATTTGATGCAAAATATGGTGAGTTCCTTGGAGCCCACATGATAGGTGCAGGCGTAACAGAACTTATCGCTGAAGTTGTTGTTGCCAGAAAATTGGAAACAACACACCATGAAATATTGAACGCAATTCATCCTCACCCTACAATGAGCGAAGCAGTTAAAGAAGCTGTTGCTGTTGCGTATGGCGAGGCTATAGACATTTAAACCATAAACTTTAAACCATAAACTTGTATTAAAAGTTTATGGTTTAAAGTTTATGATTGAATTTGTGGCATACATCATGACGTTGGTAGGCTGTTTTGATTTCTTCAGCACCTATGATACCCTCGTTCCTCCAAACTTCTTCACCTTTTTTAAATAGGATGATGGTAGGTAATTGTTTGATGTCAAAATGGTTTAAGAGTTGTTTATCACTGTCCATATTGACTTCCACTATTTCAACACAGCTGCAAAACTCATCTTTGAATTTTTTCAATTCAGGTTTTTGCATGCTGCAAGTGCCACACCAAGTTGTGTAGAAATGAACCAGCAATTCTTTGCCTTCTTCAATTTTCTGAATCAGTGTTTTCAAAGTATTTGGATTTTAGGGTGGATAATGAGCTTTTTGGGTAATTTCCCTAACTTCTTTCATTCCAAAAGTACAATTACTTATCCTCACTGATGATTAAATGTCAGTTTTTCACAAAAGCTTATGTTGCCAACCGCAATATTTTAACTATTTTTACCAAAATACCAAATCTCTCTTCATTTTGACTTAAAAGATTTGGTGATATCCCAAAATATAACGATTTTTGCACTCCCTAAAAATTTAGTTTATGGCTCGAGTATGTCA
>Ga0164294_10005335_pt1 | contig 11066 bp, 7 predicted proteins | sample GEODES005metaG_FD_111479 | JGI IMG/M metagenome (GOLD analysis project Ga0164294, IMG submission 111479) | Oligotrophic lake water microbial communities from Sparkling Lake, Wisconsin, USA - GEODES005 metaG | ecosystem: Environmental > Aquatic > Freshwater > Lake | place: USA: Sparkling Lake...
CCGCTTCGCGATCGTCATGCATCTGCACGAGCTCGCCCCAGGCGGTGGGTGGGCCGCGAGCCGGCGAGACGGGTGGAGGTTCCAGCGGCTCGCCGAGGTGTGTCAGAATCTTCCGGATCGGCCCGGGCTCCGTGATGAAGGCGATCGGCCGGATGTCACCGCCGCAGTTTGGGCACTCGAGCGGAAACTCCTCCCCAACCCGGGCCATCAGTTTCGCCCAAGCAATCCGGGAGGTGTCATGCGAGCGGGGCTTTTGATTCGCGGCGCAGCAGCCTCCGGTGCCGTGACCGTCGCCCCCATGCCCGCCGGTCGCGGCCTCGCCCCGCTTGCCAACATTCCCGATCGCCAGCATCCGCTACGTGCTGCCCAGACACGGCCGACGCTTGCGGAAGTGCCATTGGCCGGGCTATCCCCTCAAGCCCCGCCCCGGTGAAGGCGAGCGGGTGATCGATCTCGATCTCTCGATCTCTGCCATGAAGAACCGGCCGCTGAAGTGACTGATCGGGTTTCAGGACGAGGGCAAGCCGGTGTCGTACCGCAACGTCCGCATCGTCGAACTTCCAGACACGGTCGCGAGCGGTCGGTGACGGACATGGCGGCGGGTTCGCATGCCCCGGTGTGACCACGCTCAAAACTCGTCGAAGGCGACCTGTTCCGGATCGATGCCGCGCCCCGCGAGCATCCGCCGCGCCGCCTCGATCATCGCGGGCGGGCCGCAGAGGTAATATTCCACCGCCCCTGGCCGCGGATGGCCGGCGAGATATTCCCGCTCGAGCACGTCGTGGATGAAGCCCACGTGCCCCGTCCAACGCTCGTCGGGGAGCGGCTCCGAGAGCGCCATCTCGAAGCGAAAGTTCGGGAATCGGCTGGCGAGGTCCTGAAAATAGTCGGTGTAAAACAGCTCCTGACGGGAACGCGCCCCATACCAGAAGCTCACGCGGCGACCGGTCTCGAGTGTGTCGAAGAGGTGCGACAGATGCGACCGCAGCGGCGCCATCCCGGCGCCGCCACCGAGGTAGACCATCTCGGCATCCGTCTCCTTGATCAAGAAGTCGCCATACGGCCCGAACACGTCGACCGTGTCTCCCGGCGCGAGGCTCCACACATACGCCGACCCGATGCCAGCCGAGCAATCCTGGCCGCGGGGAGGTGTGGCGATCCGCACGTTGAACCGCAGGACTGAGTCGGCCGCGGGGTTCGTCGCCAGCGAGTAGTTGCGGCGGAGTTGCGTGTGGTTCTCGGCCGTGTGGTCATACACATGGTGGGCACGCCAGACCGCGTCGTACGGCGGTGGCACCTGGAAGTCGGCAAAGTGAACCGTGCCATACGGCGGAATCGCAAGCTGGACGTACTGTCCGGGCTGGTAGTCACGTTTGGCCTCGCCGGGCAGTGGCTCGAGCGTGAGTTCCCTGATGAACGTGGCGACGTTGGCATTCGATACCACGTGGCAACGGAGGGCGGCCTGAGGCCTGCGGTCGCCGCGCCCATACGGCTCGCGGACCTTGATCGACAGGAGTCCGTCCACATTCCGAACCGGATAGGTCGCCAATGGCACGCAGACCGGCGGCCGCTGCGGTGAGCCGTCGCGGATATCGAACCGGCCGTTGTGCTTGGGGCATTCAATGAGGCAGCCCTTCACCAGTCCCGTGGCGAGATGCGTGTTGCCGTGCGTGCAGATGCCGTCGGTGGCGTGAAACGTGTCGTCGTGGGTGCGATACACGGCGTACGTCTTGTCGCCGTGGTCGAAGCGGATCACATCGGCGCGGCCGAGCGCTCTGGCCGGGCCGATCGTCACCCAGCCCTGCGCGTCCGCCGCGTCGACGGACGAGATCGTCTTCGCGGCGACAGTCGCTGCGTCGCGGGGCGTCGGCGTGGGCAGCGCCCGTCGCACGTAGTATCCCGGGTCGTTCACCTGCCGCAGGACGGTGGGAATGATCTCCGCCCAGGCCTGCCACAGGCTGCGATACGGCGTGGGCAGGTCGTGCTTCACGAGCTCATGGAGCTGCGGCAGCGCATGGTAGGGCACCAACGGAAACATGTGGTGCTCGACATGGTAATTCATATTCCAATAGAGAAACCGGTTCAGCGGGTTCATGAGGATCGTGCGGCTGTTGAGCCGGTGGTCGAGCACGTTTTCGGCGAGGCCGGCATGCTGCGGGATGCCGTAGATCGGCATCAGCCAGGCACCGAGGATGTTCGGCAGGCCGATGAACATGAGCGGTAGGATCGACCGGGTGGCGAAGCACGCCGAGACGACCCCGAGGTAGATGGCCAGATGCCCCCAGGCTCCCAGGACCAGTCCACGGCGAGCGGATGGCGGGATGAACGTCGCCTCCTCCGGGCCGAGCCTGCCCGTGGCATGGAGGAACAGTCTGCGGAAATACCTCACGGCCGCCCGGATGCCGACGAACCCCGCCACCATTCGGGCGACGTTCGGCGGCCGCGGCACGGCGATCTCCGGGTCGCGGCCGACGACAATCGTGTCGCTGTGGTGCCGCGTGTGGCTCCATCGCCAGACGATGCTCTCGCGCATCACCATGAACGACGCGATCTCGTAGAACGCGTTATTGAGCCAGTCGGTCTTGAACGCCGTTCCGTGGCCAAACTCATGCCAACGCGCGTCAGACGATGACCCGTAGATCACCCAGTAGGCGGCAAAGGGAGCGATGCACCACGGGCTCGGCCAGAGGAGATAGCCCGCCGTGCCGAAGGCCGCAAGCAGGCTGAACCAGATGGCGGTGTCGCGGAGGGCCGGGCCGTCCCGCCGCTCGAGCAGTTCTCGCATCACGTCTCGCGGCACCGGAGTCTGATACCAGTCGGCCTCGGCCAGGCCACGTTCGACCGCGCGAGCGGAGTCTTCACCGACGAGGCTGTAGTCGCCAGGTCGATACGGCTCGGAATCGGTGACTGGAGCGCTGCTCATGATCTCACGTGAGAGGTTATCACCGGCAGCCGGTCTCGCTCATGATTCGCGCCGTCTCGGCGTGGGCCTCGGCCACCCACTCCACGATTCGTTCCGGCTCGGGTGAATATTCGAGCTCGATGCTGACCACACCGTCGTAGCCGGTGTCGCGAATCGCGGCGAGATACTCGGCGATCGGCGTCACACCCCGGCCCGGAGGCAGGTCGCCATGCACGCGGCCATCACAGTCGCTCAGATGGGCGTGCTCGATCCAGCCGGCGAGGCGGGCAACGTCGGCCGGCGGCGCGTGGACGAGATGCAGGTGCGAAATGTCGCAGTTGGCCCGCACGGTTTCGGGCAGGCCCACGTCGTTGAGGAATCCGAGCATCGTGTCGATCGAGTTGACGAGCGACAGCCTGAAGGGCTCGAGTTCGATTGCGATCTTCACTCCCCGGGTCGCGGCGAAGGCCCCCAACGTGCGCACGGCCTCCACGCCCGTCCGCCACTGCTCAGCCGGGGGAATCACCTCCTGCTGCCAGATGTATTCCCCGAGCACGAGGAGCAGGTTCGAGCAGCCGAGTTCGGCCGCCAAATCGAGAAATGCCCGGCAGCGGTCGAGGTGAAACCGACGCACCGGCGGATTGAAATCCGTGAGGCCCAGCGCTACGCAGCACAGGCTCACGATCGGCAGATCGAGATCGCGGCAGGTGTTCTTGATGAGGGCCCGCTCGGCGGCGTCGATGTCGAGTGGGTCGGTAAAGATGTCCACCGTGTCGAAGCCCAGCTCTTTCACCTTCTCGAGGCCGAAGCGGGTGCCCTTCCCGGCCTGCGCGAACGCCGAGTTGATGACACCGAGTTTCATGCCGGATGCTCCTGGTGCGAACGGTTGGTGCCTGTGGTGATTTCATGGAGATCCACGGCACGATGCTCGTGGGCCGAGCGGTAGGCTGCATCGACGACTGCCATCGTCAGCAGGTTTTCGTCGCCGGTGGTAACGGCCGGGGCGGTGCCTTCCAGATCCCGGAGGAGTTCTGCCATCGGCCCCACGAACGCGTCGGGAAACCAGGCCTCCGGCCAGCGGGGCCGCTGCCAGCCTCCTGCCGTGGTCGTGTAGTCGAGCGTGCTCGGCCGGCGTTCGGGCCAGGCGGGCCAGCCGATGTCACCCAGTGCCATGCCCGCCGTGCCTTCGACGCGAAACCGCACGCCGAGATCGGCCTCGGCCCCTTCGCGTGCCGGTCCGGCCCAGACGTCGTCGATCGTCAGGCACCGGAGCCCCGAGTCGTATTCGAGGATCACGAGCACGATGCCGTCTTCGTGGGCGAACTGCCGGGCCGTCCGCGGGTCGGGCCGCACCGATGCGATCACCCGCCGCGGCGTACCGAACCAGTGGCGAAACGTGTCGAGATGGTGGATTGACATGATCCGGAGCGTCGCCCAGCCAAGCCGTTCCTGCCATGGCATCCAGTGCGGCACCGCCCGCATCTCGATGGTGGCCAGCACGGGATCGCCGAGCACGCCCTGCTGCAGGAGGCTGCCGCACCCGCGGACCGCATGGTCGTAGCGCATGTTTTGGTTCACCACGAGCCGCACACCCGCCGCGCGGCATTTCTCCACGATGCGCTTCGCCTCCGCGTAGTTCGTGGCCAACGGTTTCTGGGCTAGGATGCCTCGAATGCGGCCGCGGCGTTCGAGCACCGCCTCGATCACGGCGGGCTGCACATCGGGCGGCACCGCGATATCGACGACCTCGACAGCCGGGTCGTCGAGCAGGCGGCGGTGATCGTCGTAGGCCTGCGGAATCGAGTGGCGGGCGGCGACCTCCGCGGCTGCCTCGTATCGCCGGGCGGCGATCGCGACCGGGTTCAGGCCCGCAGCTCTATAGGCGACGAGATGGCAGTCGGCCATGATGAAGCCGGCACCGATGCACCCGATCCCCACGCTGCGATCCCGTGGCAACGGAGGCAGGTGATCGACTTGGACTGTCGCCATGGCGGCCTCGATTCAACACGCACGACACGCTCTCTTACGATACGCCGCCCGCCCCTGGCCGCCTTGTAGAAATACCGCGAAGGTTTGTGCGGATCACGCATACACCGCCACGGTGCCCGCGGCTCATTGCCCCCGAGCCGCTCGAGCAACAGAGCGCTGCCGATAGGCCTGCGGCGGCAGCCCCGTATGCGCCTTGAAGGCCTTCGTGAAGTGGCTTTGGTCATAGAATCCGCACGTCACGGCCACCTCCCCGACTGATGCGGTCGACTGGTCAAGCATCCGCCGCGCGAGCAGCAGCCGAGTGCGGAGCACGTAGTCGCTCGGGCTCGTGCCGAACAGGCGACGAAATTCGCGTTGCAGGTGGCTGATGGAGAGACCGCATGCGCGAGCCAGTTCCGAGACGCGGATCGGCCGGTGGTATTCGCCGGCCACCATCTGCAGCGCCGGCGTGAGGCGACAATACTCGTCGGGCGCTTTGCCGGCATGCACAAATGGCCGGAGAATGCCCGCGAGCCCGGATACCCGCCCCGCCGCATCGCCAAGTGGGAGCTTGGTGCATCGGTACCAGGCGGGCAGTCCGGTGTGATCGGGCACGAGCCAGGCCTGTTCCCGCATCGGCCTGCCCGACCGCATGACGCGTTCGTCCTCAGCGACATACTGCGCCGCCAGCGCCGGCGGGTGGAAGTCGTGGTCGTTTCGCCCGATGACGTCAGCCATCGACTGGCAGCCGTGCATGGTGAGAAAGGCCCGATTCACACGCGTAAACCGGCTGCGGCGGTCCTTCATGAAGAGAACGACGTCGGGCAAGGCGTCGAAGAGCGCGAGCGCCTGTTCAGCTTCGGTCGTGGCGAAAGGCGACTGCGGCATGCTCTGTTAATACAAACCAGTCGCAACCGACGTCAATCGCTCGGCGGGCCACGGTGGCCGCTTGGCCCGGCACCGCGGGTGCGGCTTCAGAATGCCAACGCATGTGTGGCGCGCGCACCTTGCTTCGGTGTACGCGTCCGTCGCGGGTCGGCCCTGGCCGCGCCCGACGAACTGCCCGTGATTGATATCCACAGCCTCTGACGGCGTTCCATGCCATGGTGCGGACGGCCCGCGAGAAGAGCGGTTTCATGGCCGGTCTGGGCCAACGAGATAAATCCGGCCTGAGGATAGCCCGGCCAATGGCACCTCCGGAACCGATTCCCAGCACGCGGTTGTCGGAACGTTTGAGGCGAGATCATACTATCGTGATATGCCGACTCAATTTGCCCCGTTATTTGTCGCCATCGGCGTTGCCGCTTCTTTACTGACCGCCCGGGCGGACCCCTCCCCCTCCGAGAGCGGGTCAGCCGACGAGGCCGAATGGAATGCCTTGGCCAACCTGAAAGGCGAGAACTCGCCCGTTTTTCGCTATGTGCGGGAGGAACCGGGCCTGCCGAGGGCTTTGCTCATCGGTGATTCCATTTCTCTGGGCTACACCACGCGTGTGCAGGACTTGCTTCGCGGCAAAGTCAATGTGTGGCGGGTGCCGGTGAACGCCGGCAGCACCGAGAACGGCCTGGCGAACCTCGACGCATGGCTTTCCTGGCGCGACCACTGGGATGTCATTCATTTCAACTTCGGACTGCACGACCTCAAACGGCAAAAAGAGGGTTCGCCCAATCCGGACCAACTCGATGTGACCGGAAAAATCAACATCCCCCTCGAGCAGTATGCGAAAAACCTCGAGCAACTCGTGCAGCGGCTGAAAGCCACGGGGGCTGAGATCATCTGGGCGTCCACCACGCCGGTCCCGGTTGGTGCCAGGGGCAGGATCCACGGGGACGAGGAGACTTACAACAAAGTGGCTGCCGGCATCATGGCTTCCCACGGAATCCGCGTGAATGACCTGCACTCCTTCATCTCTCCCCCCTTGGCTGCCGATCCGCAGATCCAGGAAACCGTCACCACCGGCGGCAAGGATCACCCCGATGTCCACTTCGACGCTCCGGGCAACGATCTGCTCGCCCCGCAGGTGGCTGACACGATCCTTCGCGCCTTGGAGGAGCGGGCACAGCCGAACGCTGTAGCGGCCAAGGTCCTCACCCTGCGGTCTCGAGGAGCGGTCGGTGACGGACACACCGATGACCGGGCGGCCATCGAAAAGGCCCTCAATGAGGCCGCGGGCGCGACGGTGGATGGCGAGGGATTGACTTATGCCGTTCACGGAAACGTGGAAGTGCGCGGGGACACGCGTTTCATCAACGCCACCCTTGTGCAAACGATGGACCCTCCCGACACAGCAGGGTTTCTGGCCTCCGCCCGAGGCTTGGGCACCATCAAGGTCGAGCCACCGGATGCGCTGCGCTCGATGGTCCGGGGATTGCCTTACATGAACGCCAACGGAGTCGGCACCTATGCCGAGGACAAAATTCCCACCCCGGAGGAGCTTGCGCGGCTCCTGCCCGGCATCGCCCTGCGGACCCTATCCATCCGGGGAACGCCGGACCAGCAGGCCGAAGTGACCCTTGAGCACATCTCGATCAACCGCGGCCGCCATCCTCAGTCCGGGGGCCGTAACGACGCGAGCGGCCTGCAGATCCAGCATGCGTCCCCGGTGCGCGTGAGCGACACGAGCATCACGGGAGACGGCAAGGGAAAGGGCATGGGGGTCATTGACTGCTCGGCGGTCCGGCTCAATCGAATCCGGATTCACGACATGAACTGGGCCCCCTACACCGGGGACACGGTGCTCGACACCCTCACCCCGGACCAGGTGAAAGATGACTTCGGGTGGAACAATTTTCCCATCTATGAATACCGCGACGGCATGAAACGCTTTGTCCGCGTGAGGATCCAGGAACAACTCGTCGGTCTTTGGATCAGCCGGTCCAAGGATGTGGAGGTGCAAGACAGCACGGTCAAAGCGCTCCAAGTCAAGATCGGCGCCCGCCTCTATCCAATCCAAGCCGATGGCATGACCCTCAACCATGTTTCCGGCATAACCGTCCGCGGTTGCCGCTTCGTCAAGGCGTGGGAAGGCATCGACTTTACCGGCGGAGCCGGGGACAATTTCCTCTTCGAGGATTGCGTGGCGGAGGACATCTTGGGTTGGGGGTTCAAGGTGGCGCACCCGAAACAGAAGGGCCGGATGGTTCGCTGCCGCGCCGTGCGGTCGGGGCTGGGCGGCTTCGTCATCGGATCCAAGTCCGAGGACATGAGCCTCGTCGATTGTGTGGCCGAAGAGACCGGTGCGCCGGGCTATTGGACAAACTCCACCGGCAAGCAACTGATGGTCGTGGCTGGGATGCGCATCGATCGCGAGGACAACTTGCCCACGCCGAGGAACATCACCATCGAACGGTGTGAGGCCATCAACAAGGATCACCCCGGCGCCATGGACTACGGGATTCTGTGCGAAGTTCCCCTCGAGGGCCGCAACATCGTGCTCATCGACTCCCGCGTTACCGGCGCCAAGATCCAAAGCATACGCGGTTTCGGGCCCGCGGCTGACTCCTCGAAGCCCATGACTCCCAGCCGGGAGTGACGCCGTTCGACGATCTTCGCGTCCTTTGCGCTACTCGCTTGCCCGCATACCCCGGGAGTCCTTGAACCGATGGAAGGTCATATGGTTCAAATCGTGCGCGTTGGCCGCGTCGTCACAAGCCAGGCGCACGACACCTCGCGGATCGCCTGGGCGAAACTGATGGCACGGGTGGGGGAGGAGTTTCCGCGTGCGTGCCCAGCGGGTGGCGGTGCCATCCGGCTCATCGCCGTCATCACCGAACCGGGGCCGATCCGGAAGATACTGACACACCTCGGCGAACCGCTCACAAGAAGAGCGGTTTCAAGGCCGGTCTGCGCCGACGAGAAGAATCCGGCCTTGAGCGTGGATGGGCAGCTCTTCGGCGCCTCCACGATCGGGTCGCATCCAGCCCGATCAGCTTCGGCGGTTGCTCCTCATGATCCGCCCCGCTCGGCCGACGCTTGCCGACGTGCCATTGGCCGACTTATGTTTCGTTGTGTTCCCATTTCAACTTACTCGTGAAGTGACAGTTATGAGAACTTGGAACATTGTTTTCTGTCCCGTTATTGCATTGATCGGTTTTTCTTCCGTGTACGGAGAGAGCAAGTACGAACGACTGGTTTTTGATGCGACATCACAAAAGCAGGCGATCGACGGTTTTGGTGCCTTTATCTGGCCGAATGATCAAGCTATCCCCATCCTTTTTCAACGGCTCGAAGAGTTGAATGTCAAGTATGTACGCGTCGATTGTGGCCCCTACTGGCCCAAAGTTGAGGAACTGCCGCCGACAGACGGCAAACGCGAGTCGTTTGACAGTTATTATGCGGAGAATTTTGGGAAAGCAGGCGCTTTATTGTCTGAAATGAAGCAGATGTGGACCCATACGCAGCGTCTCGGCATAAAGAATATCATGACGATATTCCACATTCCCTTGTCATGGGAGGGTCCGGGCAGAGCGCTGAAGCCGGAACACTACGATGATTACGCCAAGTTGTGGGGTTCGACGGTCAAGTTTTTTGCTGATCATGGGATGTCTATTCCGCTGATTGAGATATCCAACGAACCAGATGGCAACTGGAACTACAATGCCCCGCCTGAGGAATACAATATTATTCTGAAGAAGGTTCGAGCCGAGCTTGATTTTCGCGGTTATAAGCAGGTTGGGATTGTTGCTCCCGGCCGTGCTCATGTTGATGTCGGTGAAAGCGAGGCATGGACGGATGCTCTTGACGCAGAGGCGATTGCGTCGCTGGCGGGTTTTTCAATTCATCCATATGAACGGGGAGCGGAACGAAATGAAGAAGGTGGACAATCCTATCTCCGCGATCACTGGCATGGTTTTGCCAAATCGATCGCAACCAAAGACCCCGCCGGCCAGATTCCCATTATTGTTACCGAGTATAGTACCACAGCCGAAACGTTTCACGGTGTTGTGTATCCGTCGAATAACCCGCATGTAAACTTTTGCGCGTCGGATACGATCCCCTTCGCCGTACGTCTTTACGAAAATACGCTTTCGCTGATGAATTGCGGCGCCAACGTGATGATTATCTGGGAAGCATCCGACCAGACCTGGAGCGATCATTCCTGGGGTCTTATCCGACGTCCTGCGGACGGCAGTACGGCGCGGCCAATGTTTCATGCGATGAAAACGCTTTTGCCGTATGTGCCGGTAGGGTCGCGTGTTCTGGCTCCTCCGGAGCAGCCGAAAAATGATGTTTACGCGTCTGCCGTCATCAAGGATGAAAGATTGGTGATCGGGATGGCCAATGGTACCCTGCAGGAGCGGAGCAAAACCCTTGTGGTTGCGGGCGTGGACCACATCCGGGTTTCGGGTGCGGTTATGTTTCAAGCCAAGGCGGGAGACCCACACGAGAGTTCTGTCAGCGAAAAAACGCTCGAGGTGTATGATGGCAACTCGATCGACGTTACACTTCCGATGGATAGTACGCTGACCATCATCTGTGATGTCGGACTCAGTAAGTGACGGTTTGCATTTTCAAGGTAACGCCACGTTGGCCCTCATAGGATTGAAATGCCGGTTGTCGCCCTCGATCCGTCTTGGCATCTCGGAGCGGACCGTGCGGGCCCACGTCACCGCCTTGCTTGCAAACCTGAACGCCGCCGACCGCGATCAGGCCGTGGCCCGTGGATTCGAACTCGGCCTGCTGAAAATCGGCGCCAGCGCCGGTGCGTGAACGCGGCCGGCTTGATGGTGCACTCTTCACCTACCGGCCGCCGAGCAGCCGGGGCAGCTCTCGAGACGATGGCGCGTCACAAGTCAGTCACTCCCGATAGCTCTTTGGACTACGGCCGACCCACCGCTTGAAGGCGCGTGAAAAGCCCGATGCATCCTCGAAGCCGACCTGCCGAGCGATCGACTCCACCTTGTCGTCGGTGCTGGCGAGCAGGTGCTGAGCCCGCTCGATCCGAAGTGACGCCAAATGCTGCATTGGGCTCCGGCCAAGTTCCCGAAGGCACACGCGGCGAAACTGCTCCTTGCTCACGCAGAAACGCTTCGCCAGAACTTCAAGCGTCCAGTCGGCGGTCAGATTTCGGCCCACTTCATCCCAGACGGTCCACAGCCGCTCGTCCACCCTCCAGGGCTGCGCGATCCGCTTCGCCTCGCCTTGGGCCAGTTCGATCCAATGGTGCAGGAGTCTTGGATCGCGGCCGCTTTCCCAC
>Ga0164294_10005336_pt1 | contig 11063 bp, 7 predicted proteins | sample GEODES005metaG_FD_111479 | JGI IMG/M metagenome (GOLD analysis project Ga0164294, IMG submission 111479) | Oligotrophic lake water microbial communities from Sparkling Lake, Wisconsin, USA - GEODES005 metaG | ecosystem: Environmental > Aquatic > Freshwater > Lake | place: USA: Sparkling Lake...
ACAGCCGAGCTTGGTCGCGATGGCGACGATGGCCGCCCACTCCGACGGGTGCTCGCCGCGCGACTCCCGAACCAGGCGCACCGCCCGCTCACGGACCTCAGGTGAGAACTTCTGTTTCGTCTCACTCATGACCCCATCCTCTCAACGTTTGGGGCCTCCGGCAAAGCCGGGGCGGTTCAATGGCATCAACCGGCCTGTCATTTGTTAGTCGCGGCGGGGTTTGGCGACCGGGCTTTTGGGTCTCGGTGAGAAGTTTGGCGCAGCGGCCGACAGCTCAGCGAGGATCCGCAGTTCCTCTTTGCTCAGCGCCTCGGAGTCCCGCGCGGGAATTACCTCGCCGTGCAGCTGGGCTCGCAGATCGTCCCAACGCTGGCGCAGGACAGTCCAATGGTGTTCGTCGTAAGTACCCTTGAACACGACGTGGCGGACCTCGATGCGTGGCAATTCAGCCTCCGTGACCGTCCTTCCTTTGGACAGGGCCTTGCTGAGCGCCTTCGCCCAACGACTCTCGAGGCGGTCGACGCGACCAATCTGTTGTTCGGCGACCCCAGGGTTCCACTCGTGGTGCAGCAGCACCACAATTCGACAGGACTCGTGGAGATTGAGCCCCTCTCGCCCGACCACCGATTGCGCCACTAGGACGCGCAGCGCACTGTGGGGTCGGTTGAACGCGAGTTGCATGAGGCGCCTCGCTTCCGGCTTCGTCTCACCATGCATCAGCTTCGCAAACCCTGCCTGATGAGTGTCGTATTCTGAGGCTAGGTGTTGGGCGAGTGATTTCCACAGGTGTTCTCCGGCGTCGGGATCAAGGTCGTCGTCGTCACCCTCGGTTATCACCTCGCGGTCGGTCCCGGCGTCCACAACTTTCGAGAATGCGCCAGCGACCTCCGCGCCGTTCATCACGCCGTCCGCTTTGGGGCGCAACTCCAAGAGCGCGCGGCTAAGGAGGCTCAACCCAAATTCAGCATCGGCCAGCGTCTTGCCTCCCCCCTTTAGGGCATCGACGATCGCTCTTGCGCGCGGGCCATGAGTCGAGGTGACGTTCTTGTCCAGCGTCTGAACCAGACGGTCTCGAAACGCGCGCCGGCTGCTTTCCAGACTCTTGTAGCCTGCTCCCAGCTTCCGGTCGATTACCTCAAGGCTCTGCGAGGCCCCCAACTGCTTCAATGCGAACTCGGTCGCGGTCCGGGCCGTCTCATGAATCTTCTGCTGTGGCCATGGCTTCTGCTCTTGCACGTGGCGAATGAGTGCTCGGGCGTTCAGGAGCGCGACCAACGCCTCCATCGGTTTGGTGAACCGGCCGAAGACGAGGACTTTCTCACCCGCCTCAACCGACTCTTCGATGGAAGCGACGGCCGCCGTGAGCGCCGGGTGCGCGTAGAGCATTTCGGGCTCGTCCTTGAGCACTCGGCCGATGACGTCGTTCCAGAACTCGCCCCGGTCGAGTCGTTTGCGATCGTGCTCGATCAGAATAGTGTCCTTGCCGTCTGTCTTCCGGGCGATATTGTCGACGGCGATCTGCTTGGTGCCGCGCTTTGCATCGGCGAGGCCTTGGTCCAAGACGTTGGCTACTCCATGACCATTCCCGAATGTCAGGCGGAGGCGTTTCGCGACGGGATCGTCGGCGTCGCGCAACACCACGGAGAGCGCCTCGGCTGCGCAGACCGCCTCTTTCCATTCGGGTGTCAGGTTTTGCGGAGCGACCTCGATCACGTCGCTCTTCCGGTAGCCGTGGTAGCGCCCGCCGCATTGTGCGGCGAAAAGCGCAACGGCCGGGTCCTCGCGCTTGTCGCGGCGAATCAGGTAGGGGCTCAGGGCGGCTTGGAACTCCGACGCGGCCTGCTTGTAGCTCCGACGGGCGTCTTCACTCACTTGCCAGGACCTCCGAAGGACGCCGATCGCCTCGGCGAAGTTCTCGATAGGCCCCGCCAGCCCCTTCGTCGTGTCTGAATTGAGACCGAGTCGACTCAGCGTCTGCTTCCACTGTTCGACGTTCAACTCCACCGGTGTCGCGGTCATGCCCAATCGGCGAGTGCGCTCGTTGATCACCACAACGTGGCTCAACAGCCGTGACAAGCCGCTGTCGTCACCCCTTGCCTTGTGGGCCTCATCGACGATCACGAGATCGAAGATGCCGAGGCCCAGGCCCACCGCGTGCTCAAGCCAGGGCCGGTAGTCTTCGGAATGGGTATAGCGGCTTGGGTCGAGAGATCCGGCCCACGAAACGGTATCCACCAGTTTCTCAAGAAGCGATCCGCTCCCCGTGACGTCCGCGCTGGCGACAATGCTGGCCACAGCGTGTCGAACGCCGTCGTCGGTCAGGATTTTTGCCTTCGCGGCCTGGTATCCGTTGGGAAATCGTCCCGTGCGGCGCTTCGTCCATGCAGCAATCAACTCTGGAAGGAGCGTCCAGCGCCAAGTGCTCGAACTTTCGCGCAGACGCCAGTTCGTAAACGCATGCGAGACCAAGACGACTGGCTGGGACCACCACGGCGTCGCCTCACCTTCTCGGTCCGGCGCAAACGCACCGAGGAACCCCGCGAGGCTCCGCAGCAGGGGCGGGGCGGCCAGGGCGCCCGACCTCAACTCGCCAAGCCATTGGAACCCCACGCCCGGGGGCACCAGGATCGCGACGCGGCCGCCGGACTTGACGACCGCGTGCGCCGCCGCCACGGCGATGCGCGTCTTGCCCATGCCGACCTCGTCGGCGATCAGCACACCGCTCCGGGGCAAGCGTTGACTGATGGCCTCAAGACTGGCGCATTGACCGTCGTTCAGCCTCCGCGGGCCCGGCGCAAGTTGCCTCTGCGCCTCTGCTTCGGACGCGAGCACACGTGCGACTTCCGTCCAGCCCTTGAAACCGCCACTCATGCCGGCACTCCCAGTCTCTGCAAATCGTTGACCTTCCAGGCAAGGGCGATTCGGTTGAGCGTCGCTTCATAGAGTTCCCCGTCGGGCATGTCGGCCGACTCGGCGAAGGCCGGGCGAAAGGCCACGTCTGTCAGGGGTGCGAGCGGGTTGAGACCGAGCTTACGAAACTCTGCGACCGTTGAATCGTTTGCCGCTTGCACAAGAGTTTGCTCTAGCCTGCTGCACCACGTGGGCCAATCGTGCTTGACGACAAGGGTCTGACGGGAGGCCACGTTCTCGATGAGGGCCATCATTTTTCGAATTGGGTACTCTGCCGATGAGGCACCCGTGGCGCCGCTCGCCGGAACAGGGACCCGTTCCTGCTCCTCGTAGTCCCCATCACCCGGCAGATCCTCGTCGTCCGGCGGCTGGGGGAAGTTCGCGAGTAAACCCCAGGCGTCATCTAGCTCGAGGGGTGGCAGTTCGACGGCGGCGACCCGGCCGAATTTGTCGATCACGGGCACGCGGGCTTCGAACTTCTGCTCTCCGTCCGACCAGCGAACAACCACCTCGCGTGGTCGTTCGCCCCGCCAGATAAAGCGCTTCTTCCTGTCCTGACTGCACAGCCGCAAGTCGTCGCAGAGAACCTCGAATTCCGCCACCTCGCCCGGTGGCAGGAGCAGGTAACCGTGTTTGGCGCCCGACAACCAAGAGAGCCAAGCCACGGGGGCCGCACGATAACTCGCTTCGCGCTCCGGCTCCGGGCTGCCGGCACCGAGCTTGAGCCCCAGGCTCCGCGTGTCGTCCCATTGCACCGGCAGGAGGTTGTGAAGGAGACGCTGGGGTTCTGTTTCAGATGTTCCTGACCATTGAATGGCCTCCGGGCGCAAAAAGACATTCGCCTCAATGTTGCCACCGCGGTCCGCCCGCGACATGAAGCCTGGCTTTGTCAGATTCGCGGAGCCGAAACAGATCCAGGCGCCACCGCAGCGGGGCGAGTTCGCGCGTTTCTGTGCGCCGAAGACGAACTTCGCATGGAGGAAGCGCACCGGCGTTGCACCGAAGTACGACGGCTGGCCTGGGGGCCGAATCGTCCAGCGTGCCGCCTTGTCCTTCTTGAATGCCGCCGCGCAACTGGCCACCGCTTGGCATGCGTGCGGGTTCACGAAAACGTCCACGTCCGGGCGAGCCGTGACGCGACGCGTTTTCTTGAGCTTGTCAAGGAGCAACCTGAGGGTGGAGGGCACGGCCGCGGCGGACTCCGAAGCTTCGAAGAACCCCGACCCCAGCAAGATCGCGTTCGTCTGCGGGTCGGTTCCGGTTGCCAGAGCCCGCAGACGATCGGCGAGTTGGTCCGCCACGCTGCGCTTCCGGGTGTCCAGGAACCGCGGCAACGTTCCCTTCTTGCGCTCGGCAGACTCCCCGGCCCGCTGCAACCACCCGTCGAACCGCCGAACCGCTGCGGTCGTCTCGGTGTACCCGCGGTCGGTCGGCTTGGCCTCTAGGATGCGCGTGTCGAACAGCGGCCGTAGCCAACCGAGCAGGTCCCAGGCGGCTCGAATGTCGGCGCATGCCGCGCGTACGGCAGCGTCAGGCCGGGCCAGCTGCTCGCTTCTGACGTCAATTCGCCAAACCATGTCCAGGCTCTCTTCCACAGTCTGGCGGGTCCAGTTGCCCGTCGACACGAGAAGTCGCAGCACGAAGGCTTCCGGGCCTTCGGACCGCACAAAACCGAGGACGGCGACTTTGGCGTGCAAGAGCCGAAACGGGCGCTTATCGGGGATTCTCATGGGCAGGTGTAGCACGGCGGGGACGTCTGCAAACGCTAACCTTGAGTTCCCAGGGTCGAGCATCAACGCTAGGGCCACGCGGCCCACATGCGCGCGCTGTCGCCGCGACTGCCCGAGAAAACGCTCTACTGCCTCGTTCAAGAATGCGACGTCCGCCGAGAAGCCGCAGATCCAGCCGAAATGGCCAACGAAGCCATCGGGCGGGTCGAAGTGCTGAGTCAGCGGCGGTGGGGAAAAGCGTTCAGGTGTGGCCATTACGTTGTCCCCCCGCTGTTGGCCTGACGGAGGACAGCGTCCAACTCGCCTCTCAAGTCCAAATCGAGCCAATACAATCGTCGCATCCGCATTGAAATGCCAATTGGCCAGTCGCCTGCGGGCGTGGCGGTCACATTTGCTTCCCCATCATCAGGCTCTTCTTCCGGCGCGTCGTCAGTGCTACGGCCCACGTGTCCCCCTCGAAAGGCCGGCCCTGGCACGGCGTTCGTGCCGCTCAGTCTCAACCCGACGCCATCCCGGCTGACGAGCTTCTTCATGCTCTCCTCGACTTTGCCCGTCAAATCCGTGCACAGCTTGGTTGCGAGCTGACCCGGCGTCGGATCGTGTTTGAGCGCCACAAACGCACGCGCGCTTGTGCGCAACTCCTCGAACGCGCTGCCGATCAGTGGTTCCAGCACCTTGGCGTTCAGGGTGACACGGGCGTTGCCCTGCACGCCGACGTGCGCCTCGGTTGTGTCGAGGACGCGCAACGCCGAGTCCCGCGTCTGGAAGAAGTAAGCACCCGCGCGCAGGTCCTGCCAATGCTCGGCAGTCAGGGCCGCCGGCCTCTGGCCCCAACTCGGCATGGGGCTGCCTTTGTTCAGGTCGGTCACCCAGCAGAGCGCTGCCTTGCGCCGCGCAGCGTCGGTCGTTCCCCCAGCGACAAGACGCTCCCGGATGCGGTCACGGGCCGACTGGGGCAGAACGGCGGTCGGCGAAATCGCCGAATGGAGTTCCGGCGAGTCGATCTTCGCTTCGCCGGCGACCCACCGGGAGAGATGCTCGACGACGTCACGCTTGAACGGACGCCGCCCGCCGCACCCTGCCACGGCTAAGTCACGTCCCGCGTCCGTGCAGCGGTAGGCATTGAATCGTTCGCTTGTACCTTCGACCAAGCCCAGCGCGCGCAGCGACTGAACGGTAGCCATTCGCATCGGCTGGGTCACGTAGAAGCTCCGCCGCCGGGCTTCAGCGAAGGTCGGGAACTTCTCGCACGCCTTGAGCTTATTGATGCCCCGTAGCCGAGCATCTGGTTGAAACTTGGTGGCTCTAAAATCCAGCCAGCACCCCAACGCTTCGATGGCGTTGGCGACTTCGGTGTTCTGGGGCCTTCGCTGCCCCACAGTGACCCTTTGCGCGACCTCGATGCCGAGCGCGGCCAAGCAGAGCTGCCGGCCAAACCACACCCCGCCAAGTCCAGGGACGGCAAGCTCGTTGAAGGCGCGGACGGCGGCGCCGACGCCGAGCGAGCGCACGCGTCTCTGTTTCTCAAGCCAAGCTGGTCCTAGCAGGCCCCACATGCCCGCGACTAAGTTCGCCGTAGATTCCATAAATAGCCCCATAGATTTATATCTGTCCGGTGGGGCGTTACAACGCCAGCCTGCCGATCGTCAATGGTGACAAACGACAGCGGAATCCTACAGTATCAGCGTGGGCGTCGTCTGATTTCGGCAGGGTGACTCCCACGGAGAATCACGTCAATCCGCCCCGCCTCGCGCTCCCTGACCACGAACGCCTGGTCCGAGGCCTTCATGTAGCCGGCGTCCGCGGCCACCTGCATTGGGGCCGCGCCCTGCACCACAGGGATGCCCGCCTCAACCAGCGCCGCCCGAGCGCCCGAGACGAGCGCCTCAAGCTGCCCGTAGTCCGTCGGCGCCCCGTCCACGAACGCATACACCACGATGCGCTCTCGCTGCCCGGCCGCCGCGAGGTTGATGCGATGCCCGAGCTTCGAACCCCCGCTCGGGAACTTCATCAGCGACGCCTCCTTCGACGTCGTCGAGAAGCTCGTTCGCCCCTCCGCCTTGCACCGCGCCACCGCCGCCGCGTGCTTGGCGACCTTGCCCGCGTGCGTCTCACGCTGCGCCGGCGTCAGCGTCGCCGCGTCGGTCTGCGCCAGCTCGCCGAGCCGCTTCGTGGATCGCTCCAGCGTTCGGATGCTTGCGCTCGAGGCGTCCGCCTCGAGCCGCATGCTGTCCACCGCCAGGTCCTGCGGGGACACAAGCTTCGCCTCCACCGCCAGCCGCAGCACCTGACCCTGCAGCGCCTTGAGCGCCTCGAGGTGGTCCGCCCGGAAGTTCTTCAGCGACGACACCCCCAGCGCGTGACCGCCCGCCGCCAGCTGCAGCGCCGCGTCCGTCTTCAGCGCCTCTGCCACCTGCGATGCCGCATGCATCCCCCGCAGGCTCGCGTACAGCCACACCCGCAGCTTGAACTTCGGGTCCATCGGCGTCCGACCCAGCGGGCTGTGCTTCGCCCGCAGCGCCGACAGGTCCAGCTTCTCGACGAGCGCGATGATGTCCTGCACCAGGTGCTCCGCCGGCACCAGCGGCTTGTGCACCCCCTCGAGCAGGTCCGTCTGGTTTCAGCGGTCGCCCTTGAAGCGCAGCCCCTGGCGCAGCTGTCGCGGCGCGGGCAGGGATACACCCTCTGTCAGTCGCAGTCTCTCGGTCGGCTTGGTCTGTTCGCTCATCCGAGTCTTGGGTCACACCGCCAAGGCCGTGTCAATCAAATCGTGGGGATACTCGTGGCGATGCTGTCAATCCGTCCCGAGGGACGGGGGGTACTGCAACGAGCAGGTCGAGGGCGAGAAGAAGGTCCACGTCCGGTCTCAATCCGTCCCGAGGGACGGGGGGTACTGCAACGCAATGCTGCTGCTGCGGTGCAGGAGGTTGAGATGTCTCAATCCGTCCCGAGGGACGGGGGGTACTGCAACGCAATGCTGCTGCTGCGGTGCAGGAGGTTGAGATGTCTCAATCCGTCCCGAGGGACGGGGGGTACTGCAACGCGGTCGCTTGACCATCCGGCAGGCACCGTGCTTTGTCTCAATCCGTCCCGAGGGACGGGGGGTACTGCAACTGGCGTCTGTATTCGAGGAGATGCAGAAGCGGGACAGTCTCAATCCGTCCCGAGGGACGGGGGGTACTGCAACCCACACGCGAAGAGGCCGAGATGGTCGCCCGTCGTGTCTCAATCCGTCCCGAGGGACGGGGGGTACTGCAACCCACACGCGAAGAGGCCGAGATGGTCGCCCGTCGTGTCTCAATCCGTCCCGAGGGACGGGGGGTACTGCAACATCCCCCACACCCGCGCGTACATCCTCGAGACCCGGTCTCAATCCGTCCCGAGGGACGGGGGGTACTGCAACAGGAAGAACGGGAGCGCGCCGCAGAAGCAGCGGCGGTCTCAATCCGTCCCGAGGGACGGGGGGTACTGCAACTTGCAAGCGGTGGCATTGAAGGCGCAGGGCGAGGCTGTCTCAATCCGTCCCGAGGGACGGGGGGTACTGCAACATCGACGCCAACGCTATCGACTCGGCCGAGACGATGTCTCAATCCGTCCCGAGGGACGGGGGTACTGCAACCGGAAGGAGCTGGAGGAGCACCCCGTTGAGGGGGTGGTCTCAATCCGTCCCGAGGGACGGGGGGTACTGCAACAATTCGTTGGGAGTCGTACTCCGGCGACTATATGTGTCTCAATCCGTCCCGAGGGACGGGGGGTACTGCAACTCTAGGTATGAGTGGGGGAGTGGTGGGGTATTGGATGTCTCAATCCGTCCCGAGGGACGGGGGGTACTGCAACGGAGTTGTGGGAGGTAGTCTCCCACGACGCTGAGGGGTCTCAATCCGTCCCGAGGGACGGGGGGTACTGCAACTCAGTGTCCTGTGGGACCTCACGGAGCTTCTCCCTGTCTCAATCCGTCCCGAGGGACGGGGGGTACTGCAACCGGCGCTGTTCGCCGTCGTTAGGCTCGCGCCTAACGGTCTCAATCCGTCCCGAGGGACGGGGGGTACTGCAACGGGCGAGTCCTGAAACTGCGGGGTCGAGGCGGGCTGTCTCAATCCGTCCCGAGGGACGGGGGGTACTGCAACGGGGGCGGCGAGCACCTGCGCGAGCACATCGAGGAGTCTCAATCCGTCCCGAGGGACGGGGGGTACTGCAACCTGGACGTGGCATGCGCCTCCGGCCGCCGCGCGGCGTCTCAATCCGTCCCGAGGGACGGGGGGTACTGCAACTACACGGGGAAAATCACTTTGGGAGACGTGTACGTGTCTCAATCCGTCCCGAGGGACGGGGGGTACTGCAACAAGGCGAAGAAGGAGAAGGTCGCCAAGGTGACTGAGTCTCAATCCGTCCCGAGGGACGGGGGGTACTGCAACCGCCGACCACATGGCGGAGGCCATCGACAACGGGCTGTCTCAATCCGTCCCGAGGGACGGGGGGTACTGCAACATCACGGAAACCCTCGTCGCGGCCTGCGCCGCGCTGTCTCAATCCGTCCCGAGGGACGGGGGGTACTGCAACGGAGCGAGTGAGCACGGCAGCACTGCTCCATCACGTCTCAATCCGTCCCGAGGGACGGGGGGTACTGCAACCGCACAGTCAACTTTTACGCGGAAGAGATGGAGTCTCAATCCGTCCCGAGGGACGGGGGGTACTGCAACACGAGGCTGCGCTGGCGACCGCCCTCATCGCCTTGTCTCAATCCGTCCCGAGGGACGGGGGGTACTGCAACAGCATGAACATCGTCAATCTTACCCCCCACAATATGTCTCAATCCGTCCCGAGGGACGGGGGGTACTGCAACGCGCGGGAGTACCTCGCGCGGGGCCGCGACAAGTCGTCTCAATCCGTCCCGAGGGACGGGGGGTACTGCAACTCGAGGGTGATGCTGACCCGAACATACGGGCCGTGTCTCAATCCGTCCCGAGGGACGGGGGGTACTGCAACGCGTCCCCGGGAGCGCCCTGACGCTGGCGCACCACGTCTCAATCCGTCCCGAGGGACGGGGGGTACTGCAACACGAGCACACGTTGCTCGTCTCCGTCCCCGCCGAGTCTCAATCCGTCCCGAGGGACGGGGGGTACTGCAACGACCGCACGGTGCGGTACTACGTCGCGGCCCTCGATGTCTCAATCCGTCCCGAGGGACGGGGGGTACTGCAACAACCGCGCCGTGCGCCGCGCTCGCCGACTCTACATGTCTCAATCCGTCCCGAGGGACGGGGGGTACTGCAACACGGCTACCGTAGAAGCGGAGTACGGGGACGTATGGTCTCAATCCGTCCCGAGGGACGGGGGGTACTGCAACTCCTCCCCTGGGTGGAGTCCTTGGCCGCGCACCTGGTCTCAATCCGTCCCGAGGGACGGGGGGTACTGCAACGCTGCGATACGGGCGCGCGCTCCGGGAGGAGGCAGAGTCTCAATCCGTCCCGAGGGACGGGGGGTACTGCAACAGAGCATGCGGTCGCCGCGTGCGCCATAGAAAAAGTCTCAATCCGTCCCGAGGGACGGGGGGTACTGCAACATAAGGAGAATCCACATGTCCGTAGGTTACAACGAGTCTCAATCCGTCCCGAGGGACGGGGGGTACTGCAACGGATGCAAATCGATGAGACACGCAATCATCCGCTGTGTCTCAATCCGTCCCGAGGGACGGGGGGTACTGCAACCGTGCCATCGAGCGCCGCCTCACGGCGGCAGGAATGTCTCAATCCGTCCCGAGGGACGGGGGGTACTGCAACGGCGGGAGTGGTGGCGTCCACGGCGGGGCAGCAGCGTCTCAATCCGTCCCGAGGGACGGGGGGTACTGCAACCGTCGTCCCCGCCCTCATGTTCGTGTGTCACGGCGTCTCAATCCGTCCCGAGGGACGGGGGGTACTGCAACGAGTCGTTCAAGCAGATGCTCAGGGAGAGCATCCCGTCTCAATCCGTCCCGAGGGACGGGGGGTACTGCAACCTGACCGGCGCGGTCCTGACCGGCGCGGACCTGACGTCTCAATCCGTCCCGAGGGACGGGGGGTACTGCAACTCGTGGACGCGATGATCGAGAACGCTCTGTCAAAGAGTCTCAATCCGTCCCGAGGGACGGGGGGTACTGCAACCCCCCCCTTCCGGGGGCCTTGCGGCACAAGGGGTTCAGGGGCCCGTTTTGCAAAAGGGAGGGGGGGTACCCCCCCCCTTGACGATCTCGCTGCAGTGCACAACGACTAAGTCGTTGATTTTTATGGATTCACATACCTGCACGCGATCCACTGTGGGATCGCGTTTGGACCTGTTTGCCAAAGAGCCGCACAACCTGAACACGAGTGTACATGGCCACGACGCCGACGCAACACGATTCTGGAGCGGCTCGGGCGGGGCGTCCGAGCTGCGTCGCACGGGACCC
>Ga0164294_10005337_pt1 | contig 11063 bp, 11 predicted proteins | sample GEODES005metaG_FD_111479 | JGI IMG/M metagenome (GOLD analysis project Ga0164294, IMG submission 111479) | Oligotrophic lake water microbial communities from Sparkling Lake, Wisconsin, USA - GEODES005 metaG | ecosystem: Environmental > Aquatic > Freshwater > Lake | place: USA: Sparkling Lake...
GGAGCACCTGCTGGGCGCCACGTTTTTGCCGCAAGACATTTACCTCATCAGCCGCATGCCCAGCGACCCGCAGCGCGCCGATATCCTGCCCGTGGCGCTGATCAGCCTGGCCATGGCCTTTGTCGCTACGCTGTACCCGAGCTGGCGCGCCTCGCAAGTCAACCCCGCCGAGGCGCTGCGCTATGAATGATTCAATGCCCATCCTGCAATGCCAGGGCCTGCGCAAGCGCTTTTCTGAAGGGCGGCTGGACGTGACCGTGCTCCAAGGCATTGACCTGGAAGTGCGGCCCGGCGAAACCCTGGCCATCGTGGGCACCTCGGGCTCGGGCAAAAGTACCTTGCTGCACCTGCTCGGCGGCCTGGATGCGCCTAGCGGTGGCAGCGTGCACCTGTGTGGCGAGGCCTTGGCCGATCTGGATGCGGCGGCCCAAGGCCGCCTACGCAACCGGCACCTGGGTTTTGTCTACCAGTTCCACCACCTCCTGCCCGAATTCAGTGCGCTGGAAAACGTCGCCATGCCACTGACCATACGCCGTGCCGCTCCCGCGCAAGCCACCGCACAGGCCAGCGCCATGCTGGAGCGCGTGGGTTTGGCCCAGCGCCTGCACCACCGCCCGGCCGAACTCTCGGGCGGCGAACGCCAGCGCGTGGCCATCGCCCGCGCTTTGGTGACCCGGCCCGACTGCGTGCTGGCCGATGAGCCCACCGGCAACCTGGACCGGCGCACCGCCGACGGCGTGTTTGACTTGATGCTGGACCTGGCCCGCGAGCACGGCACCGCGTTTGTAATGGTCACGCACGACGCCGCCCTGGCGCGGCGCTGCAGCCGCCAAATGCGCCTGGACCAGGGCCAGTTGCGAGCCATGGCGGCAGACTGATGGGCGCTGGCACGCGCGGCCGCCCTGTGTGCGCGCAGGCGCTGCGCTGAACATGGCCTGGATCGACACCCATTGCCACCTGGATGCGCCAGAGTTTGGCAGCGCCGACGAGGCCGATGCGGTGCGCCAAGCAGCTCGCGACGCGGGAGTCGCGCATTGCGTGATTCCCGCTGTGGAGGCCGCCAACTGGAGCGCTGTGCGTGCCCTGGCCCAGCGCTGGGGCGACAGTTATTGCCTGGGCATCCATCCGCTGTACGTGCCACACGCCGCCGAGGCCGATTTGCAGGCGCTGGAGGAGCAGCTGCGCTTGCACCGCAACGACCCGCGCCTGCTAGCGGTGGGCGAAATCGGTCTGGATTTCTTCGTGCCTGGCTTGTGCACACCGCCCATGCGGGAGAAGCAGGAGTATTTCTACCGCGCGCAACTGCAACTGGCCGCCGACGCTGGCCTGCCTGTGGTGTTGCACGTGCGCCGCAGTGCCGACCGGTTGCTGAAATTTCTGCGGCAAACCCGCCCGCCTGCGGGCTGGACGGGTATTGCCCATGCCTTTAACGGCAGCCTGGTGCAAGCCCAGGCGTTTGTCGACCTCGGTTTCAAGCTCGGCTTTGGGGGTGCGCTCACCTTTGAGCGCGCTTTGCAGCTACGCCATCTGGCGCAAACCCTGCCGCTGGACGCGCTGGTGCTAGAAACCGACGCGCCCGACATTCCCCCGCACTGGCTCTACACCACCGCCCAGGCCCGGCAGGACGGCGCATCGCAAGGCCGCAACACGCCGGCAGAAATTCCCCGCATTGCCCAAGCGCTGGCCCATCTGCGTGGCATGGAGTTGGCCCACTTGCAGGCCGCCGTCTGGCGCAATGCCCAATCCGCGTTGCCCAAACTGGCCGCGCTGCTCTGACCCACTATGATGAAACAAATGACAACCGATCAGCTGCCTGAAGTGAACTTTTCCGAGGAGGGGCCGGTGCGCCACCTGCATTTGGGCAGCGAGTGGATCCAGGGCTCCATGCTGCTGGACGCGCCCTATGTGCTGGTGCATGAGTACATCGAGCGCATGATGGCCTGGCTGCTGTTGTCGGACCCGTCCACTGCGCGTGAGCGTCAGGCGCTGCAACTGGGCTTGGGTGCCGGGTCGCTCACCAAGTTTTGCCACAAAGAGATTCGCATGCAAACCACGGCCATTGAGCTCAACCCCCAGGTGCTGCACGCGTGCCGTGGCTGGTTCAAGCTACCGGCCGATAACGCGCGCATGCAGGTGGTGCTGGCCGACGCGGCACAAGAGATCCAAAAGCCGCGCTGGCTGGGCGCGGTGGATGCGCTACAGGTGGACTTGTACGACGAGGAAGCCGCCGCACCGGTGCTCGATACGCCGAGCTTTTATGCCGATTGCCGCAACACGCTTACCGACCAGGGCTGTATGACGGTCAACCTGTTTGGCCGCAGTTCAAGCTTTGACGCCAGCGTAGAAAAAATCGCCGCTGCCTTTGGCCGCGACGCCATCTGGGCCTTCAAGGCCACCCGCGAAGGCAATACCGTGGTTCTGGCGCAGCGCACGCCCAGCCGCCCCAGCCGCGCCACACTTACTGAGCGCGCTACGTACATCGAGTCGCACTGGGGCTTACCCGCCAGCAAGTGGGTGCGCGGCTTCAAGCCCATCGTCCCATGAATGCCCGCCCCGCCTCGGGTTCGTCCCGCCCAACCGGTTTCAGGGGCGCGCTCGATTGGCAGCAGCTATTGGCGTGGCTCAAGGGAGACGGCACCATTTCGGCCGAGGAGGCTGAGCGCACCCGCGCCCGCTGTGCCTTGGGCGAAAGTGCGCAGCACCCCGTGTTGCGTCTGGCTAGCCTGGGCATGCGCCGGGCAGCGGACCAAAAGGTATTGGATGTAGAGGATTTGCTCGCCTGGTTGGCGCCGCTGGCCGGTGTGCAGTACCTGCGCATCGACCCACTGAAGGTGGATGTGAGCAAGGTGGCGGACGCTTTTACGGCGGACTATGCACAGCGCCACAAGGTGCTGCCGGTGGCCATGACGGCCAGTGAGATCGTGGTTGCCAGCGCAGAACCGTTTTCCACCGAATGGCTGCCCGAGGTGGAGCGCCAGACCCGGCGCCGGGTGCGATTGGTGTTGTGCAACCCGCAGGACATTGCACGCTACACGGCAGAGTTTTACGCGCTGGCCCATTCGGTGCGCCACGCGCTCAGACACGGCAACCAAAATCGCGTCAGCTTCGAGCAACTTGTGGAGTTGGGCCGCAGCAATAAGCAGCTAGACGCAAATGACCAAAGCGTGGTGATGGTGGTGGACTGGCTGTGGCAGTACGCCTTTGACATGCGGGCCAGCGACATCCATTTGGAGCCGCGGCGCGAACAATGTGTGATCCGGTTTCGGATCGATGGCGTGCTGCACCCGGTCTACCAACTGCCCCCGGCGGTTTTGCTGGCCATGACCGCGCGCATCAAGATTCTGGCCCGCATGGATGTGATCGAGCGCCGCCGCCCGCAAGACGGGCGCATCAAGACCCGAGACGCCCGAGGCAACGAAATAGAGATGCGCTTGTCCACGCTGCCCACAGCTTTTGGCGAAAAAATGGTGATGCGTATTTTTGATCCAGAAAACACCGCCAAAGACCTCGACGCATTGGGCTTTTCTGTGCACGACGCGCAGCGCTGGGAGGCTTTGCTCAAAAAACCGCACGGCATCATTTTGGTTACTGGTCCCACCGGCTCAGGCAAGACGACCACCTTGTATTCAACCTTGAAGCGGGTTGCATCGGAGGAAATCAATATCAGCACGGTAGAGGACCCGATCGAAATGGTCGAACCCGCCTTTAATCAAACCCAGGTGCAGCCGCAGTTGGACTTCAGCTTTGCCCAGGGCGTGCGCGCACTCATGCGCCAGGATCCGGACGTCATCATGGTGGGCGAAATACGCGACCTCGAGACCGCGGAGATGGCGGTGCAGGCGGCGCTCACCGGCCACCTGGTGTTTTCCACGCTGCACACCAATGACGCACCGTCCGCTATGACGCGCCTGATTGAGTTGGGCATTGCGCCGTATTTGATTAGCGCGACCTTGCTCGGTGTGCTGGCCCAACGTTTGGTGCGGACTTTGTGTCCGGCCTGCCGCGCTCCAGACCCAAAGGCCCCGGTTGAGCAACTCGCCCAGGCTGTGAAGCCTTGGGTCTTGAACGGGGACTACCGGCCCTTCAAAGCCGTGGGTTGTGTGGAATGCCGCATGACCGGCTTTAAAGGGCGCATGGGCCTGTACGAGCTGCTGGTAGTGTCTGAGCCGCTCAGGGCGCTGGTGACCGCCCAACCCGACATCGACGCCTTGCGCCGCCAGGCCGTGGCCGACGGGATGCAACCCTTGCGTCTATCGGGCGCGCTGCGCGTGGCCGAGGGATTTACCGTGCTCGAGGAGGTGCTCGGGGCGACACCCCAATTGACTGAATCCGGGCGTTGATTTTTTCGGTGCAAAATCAGCGCCACTAAAAAGAATGAGGAGAAAATTTATGAATATAAAAAGTCAGAGGGATTTTTTTTCCGGACTGATGTTTATGGCAGTCGGCATTGCCTTTGCATGGGGCGCAAGTGGCTACACCATCGGCAACGGCGCACGCATGGGGCCGGGTTATTTTCCGCTGGTGTTGGGCGTGCTCTTGGCGCTGTTGGGTGCCGTGATCACCTTTAAGGCCTTGGTGGTCGAAACCATTGACGGCGAAAGGATCGGTAGCTTTGCCTGGAGGCCGCTGGTCTTCATCATCGCAGCGAACCTGGTGTTCGGCGCCGCGTTGGGTGGATTGCCCAGTATCGGCCTGCCGCCCATGGGGCTGATCGTAGGCATCTTTGCACTGACCTTCATAGCCAGCAACGCAGGCGAGGAGTTCAACTTCAAAGAAGTGACCATTCTTGCGATCATCTTGGCCGTTCTCAGCTACGCCGCGTTCATTCTGCTGCTCAATCTGCAGTTCCCTGTTTGGCCCGCGTTTATCAAAGCTTAAGGACCCCACACCATGGAACTGTTTGACAACCTGGCCCTGGGCTTTGGCGTGGCGTTTACGCTGCAAAACCTGATGTATGCATTCATTGGTTGCCTTTTGGGCACGCTTATCGGTGTATTGCCCGGCATCGGCCCTTTGGCAACTATTGCGATGCTGCTGCCTGCGACCTACGCATTGCCGCCCGTGGCGGCGCTCATCATGCTGGCCGGTATTTACTATGGCGCCCAGTATGGCGGATCAACCACAGCGATTTTGGTAAACCTGCCAGGAGAGTCGTCCTCCGTGGTCACGGTGATTGACGGCTATCAAATGGCGCGGCAGGGCAGGGCAGGTCCTGCATTGGCCGCAGCTGGCCTGGGCTCGTTTTTTGCTGGCTGTGTTGGCACCTTAATCTTGGCGGCTTTTGCCGCGCCTTTGACCGAACTCGCTTTTAAGTTTGGCCCCGCCGAGTACTTCTCGCTCATGATTTTGGGTTTGATTGGTGCCGTGGTGTTGGCATCGGGCTCTTTGCTCAAGGCGGTGGCCATGATCGTGCTGGGTTTGCTGCTGGGTATGGTAGGCACCGACGTGAACTCGGGCGTCGCACGCTTTAGCTTTGATGTGCCCGAGTTGACCGACGGCATTGGCTTTATCGTGATTGCAATGGGGGTGTTTGGCTACGGCGAGATCATCAGCAACCTGTCCAAGCATGAGAGCGAGCGCCAGGTGTTTACCGCCTCCGTGACCGGCCTGATGCCAACCAAAGAGGACTTCAGAAACATGGTTCCGGCGGTGTTGCGTGGCACGGCGTTGGGCTCTTTGCTGGGCATCTTGCCCGGCGGCGGTGCGGTGATGGCGGCCTTTGCAGCCTACACGCTGGAGAAAAAAACCAAGTTGCGCCCGGGTGAAGTACCGTTTGGAAAAGGAAATATCCGCGGCGTGGCCGCGCCTGAGGCCGCTAACAACGCAGGTTCGCAGACCTCATTTATTCCCTTATTGACATTAGGCATTCCGCCCAACGCCGTGATGGCACTGATGGTGGGCGCAATGACCATCCACAACATCCAACCCGGCCCGCAGGTGATGACCAACAACCCCGAGTTGTTCTGGGGCCTGATTGCTTCAATGTGGATTGGCAACCTGATGCTGGTGATTTTGAACCTGCCTTTGATCGGCATCTGGATCAAGCTGCTGAGCGTGCCTTACCGCTGGTTGTTTCCGTCGATCGTGTTGTTTTGCGCAATCGGCGTTTATTCGACCAACAACAACACTTTTGACATTTGGATGGTCGCGATATTTGGCGTGATTGGCTACCTCTTTATCAAGCTTGGCGCCGAACCGGCGCCGCTCTTGCTGGGCTTCATTTTGGGGCCGATGATGGAAGAGTATTTGCGCCGTGCACTCTTGCTCTCTCGCGGTGACTGGAGCGTCTTTGTTACCCGGCCCTTGTCCGCGAGCCTGCTGGCGGCCTCTGCAGTGCTGCTGGCCATTGTGCTGATGCCTTCGGTCAAAGCCAAGCGCGAAGAGGCCTTTGTCGAAGATTGATTTGTGACCATGAAAAAAAGGGCTTGAGCGGCATCGTTCAAGCCCTTTTCCGTCAGTGCGCCCGGTTAGGTCCACTGACGTATTCGAGGTTCGGGAGCTCAGTCCCTTAAGTCACCCGCCAAAGATGCCAGCGTTTCGACCGAAATCTGTGTGTGCGCCGGATAGTTGGTGTGGTCGCAGCCCAGTTTGACGGCGGCACCAGCCTTGATGGCTGCGCACATGGTCGGCGTGAGTTCAAAACGCGCAAAATGCACAGCCGAAGTTTTTTCATCGTTCTCACGGTCCAGGTCTTCGTCGGCTATAGCGTAGACGCGGCTTTGGCCTTCGACCTCTACAAACATGCGGTCTTCCACGCCAATGAGACGCGACAGCTCGCGCTTGCGTTCGTTGATGTCGGGGTATTCCAGCAGCATGGTGGCTTTCCAGTTGTTGCCGTCAGGCATGAGCGGGGCGTAGGCTTCGATTTCCTGCAGGATGCCTTCTTCCTCAAAAATCTTTTCAATGCGTAGCATCTCTTGGATTTGGTAGCGGATGGTGGTTTCGCTCTCAAACTGCAGATTAATGTTCTCGCCCAGGCGCACACTGCGCAGCTTGCGGTGGGCCATTACCGCGGCCTTGTGGGTTTTACGGTATTTGGTATAGGCCTCCAAGGTCATGAGGCTCTCAGGGGTGATATTTCCGGTCAGTTGCATGGTGGTTTTCTCGCAGGTCAAACTATTTCAGGCCGTAGGCTTTGGCAATCAGGCTCAAGGGGTGTTGCAACTCGGGCGCACCCAGACCGTTGACCTCGAAGCCTTGGGCAATATGGTGTCCACCGAGCGGACAATCAGAACTGATGAAGTCGGGCTTGCTGCCGTCTTTCATATTGGCCATCGCTTTGAAGAGCGGCTTGCCAATCTTCATCGCCTGCTGGTGGTATGCCTTTTTCACGCCAAACGTGCCAGCGTGGCCGGAGCAGCGCTCCAGCGTGTTAACGGTGGTGCCCGGTACCATTTTGAGCATCTCTTCAGTCTTTTTGCCAATGTTTTGCACCCGACCGTGGCAGGGGATCTGGTAGCTGACATTGCCCAACGGTGTGCTGAATTCGGTTTGCAGCAGGCCGTCGCGTTTTCGCTGCATCAGGTATTCAAACGGGTCCCACATGTGCTCTTTGACCAGTTGCACGTCGGCGTCTTGCGGGTACATGAGCGGGATTTCCTGCTTGAACATCAGCGCGCAACTTGGCACCGCAGCCAAGATGGCGTAGCCCTCGCGGGCATAGCGCGCCAGCACCGGGATATTGGCTTCTTTGCTGGTGTTGACCGCGTCCAAGTCACCAAGCTCCAGCTTGGGCATGCCGCAGCATTTTTCCTTTTCCACAATCACGTAGGGCACGGCGTTGTGGTCCAGGATCTTTAGCAAATCCAGGCCGATGCCGGGTTCGTTGTAGTTGATGTAGCAAGTGGCGAAAATTGCCACCTTGCCCGGTGTTTTGGCGCCGTCTTGCACCACGGTGGACTTGGCTTTCGGGGCGCTGGAGCGAAATTTCTTGGTCGCCAAGGTGGGCAACCAGGCATCTTTGTCCACGCCCAAGGTGGACTCCATCACGTTACGGGCCATTTGCGTCTTGTTGACGGCATTGACCACCTGCACCACGATGGGGATGCCAGCAAAAGAGCCATGCATATCTGTGCTGGCCAGCAGTTTCTCGCCCGTGCTAACTTCGCCCTTTTTGAACTTGATCGCCTTGGCGCGCAGCATGGTGTGCGGGAAATCCAGATTGAATTCGTGCGGTGGCACGTAGGGGCACTTGGTGAGGTAGCACAGGTCGCACAAATAGCATTGATCTACCACTTTCCAGTAGTCTTGCTTGTCTACACCGTCAACTTCCATGGTTTTGCTCTCGTCAACCAAGTCGAACAGCGTGGGGAATGAGCCGCACAGGCTCACACAGCGGCGGCAGCCGTGGCAGATGTCAAAAATGCGCTCCATCTCGTGGAACACAGACGCTTCGTTGTAGTAGTCGGGCCCCTTCCAGTCGATGGGGTGTCGGGTGGGAGCCTGCAAATTGCCTTCGGTTGCCATAGTGGGCCTTATTTTCAGGAGTGTGAAGGGAATGTTCTGCATTGGACGCTGCAAGCAACGCCCAACACAGACAATTCATCGGTGCCAGGCCTCATGGCGCTGGCGCAACAGAATCAATCGACCAGTTCGGCCAGAGCCTTGGCGTAGCGGTTAGCGTGTGAGCGCTCGGCCTTGGCCAAGGTTTCAAACCAGTCGGCTACTTCGTCATGGCCTTCGTCGCGGGCCGTTTTGGCCATGCCGGGGTACATGTCGGTGTACTCGTGGGTCTCACCGGCCACAGCGGAGGCCAGGTTGTCACGGGTGGAGCCAAAAGGCATGCCGGTTGCGGGGTCGCCGCATTGCTCAAGCCACTCGAGGTGGCCATGGGCGTGTCCGGTTTCACCTTCGGCGGTGGAACGGAACAGGGCTGCCACGTCAGGCTGACCTTCGACGTCAGCTTTGTTCGCGAAATACAGGTAACGGCGGTTGGCCTGGGACTCGCCTGCGAAGGCGGCTTTCAGGTTGTCTTCCGTTTTGGAGCCTTTGAGTGCTGCCATGGGGATCTCCTTGGAGGGTTAAGAAAAACGCGTTTGCTTTGAACAAGAATTTGCCAAAGACGACGTCAGCTTAACCCGCTCCCGTGTCAGCGTCTAATTGGCTGGATCAATGCCCATGATTGACTCTGCCTATTGAAAGCCCTTTAATTAAAGAGCGCTTCAAACCCCTGCGCAGGCTCAAAGCGCTTGTTGCGCCAAAAAAAGCGGGAGGGCCCGGGCAGGGCGCGCTTGGTCACCGAATGCTGCGGGTCGCCGGGGTAGCAAACAACCCGCGTGCCGTTCTCGTTAAAGGCCTCGGGCATGATGACGGGCGGTTTGCGCGAGGCGGCCTCGGCCATCGCACTGGCCACCGTGGCGTGGCGCGACAAATGCGCCAGACTCATGATTTGTGGCGGTGCAAGCTCGATCTCCCGGCTCCAGTACTGCTCCAGCGCCGTGCGCGGCGCCAACCAGGCGCTTTGGGTGGTTTCCACGTTGTCGTGCCCTGCCGATTGCCCCGTCGGCATGGCAGCAATAAAAAATCGGGTGTCAAAGCGCTTATTGGTTACCGAGGGCATGCGCGGCGTGATCCAGCGTGTCCAGGGGTGGACCGCGCCGGTGTGCAGGCGAAGTTGCTGGGCTGCCAGGCGGGCGTGAAATTCGGAGCCCGTTACTGGCGCATCGGTTTGTGGGTCGCTGGCATCGGCAAACAAGACACCGGATTCTTCGAACGTTTCGCGCAGTGCCGCTACGAAAAGGCCGCAGGCCGTGGCCTGATCGGTCTCGCTCTCGCCCAGGGACGCATGCAAATCCGCAGGTGCGCGGTCAAAGTGGGCGTGGTGCGCTGCCTCGCAGTCGGCGGCGTCGAGCTTGCCGCCGGGAAACACATAGGCGCCGCCGAGCACGTCGGACAAGCCGTGGCGCTTGACCAAAAAAACCTCCAAGCCCTGTGCGCCATCGCGCAACAGAACCACCGTGGCCGCGTCGCGCGGGGGGGCAGTAGGGATGTCGGAGTTGAGTTCCATGGGTGTCACCAAGTTTTTCGCATGGGTTGCGGGGGTGAGAAGGACGGTGAGCGCTGTGCAGTAGAGTCAGCCCTTGTTTTGTGGGCCGCGACGGCTTTTCGCAACCTGAGTGGAGAATTTTATGGGCCTGGACTTTAAAGACCGTATAGCCATTGTGACCGGTGCTGGCGGTGGCCTGGGCCGCCTGCACGCGCTGGCCTTGGCCGCGCGCGGCGCCAAGGTGGTGGTCAATGACTTGGGCGGGGCGCGCGACGGCTCAGGCGGCTCCGTGTCAGCGGCGCAGGCGGTGGTGGCAGAAATTGAGGCGGCCGGGGGCGTGGCCATGGCCAATGGCGCCTCGGTTACTGACTTTGCAGCCGTCCAGGCCATGGTGCAACAGGCAGTGGACGCCTGGGGCCGGGTGGATATCTTGGTCAACAACGCGGGCATATTGCGCGACAAAAGCTTCGCGAAGATGGAGCTTGACGACTTTCGCATGGTGATGGACGTGCACCTGATGGGCGCGGTGCATTGCACCAAGGCCGTGTGGCCGCACATGGTGGCGCAGAAATACGGCCGTATTTTGATGACCACATCGAGCAGCGGCTTGTATGGCAATTTTGGCCAAAGCAACTATGGCGCGGCCAAGATGGCGCTGGTGGGCTTGATGCAAACCTTGTCGATTGAAGGCGCCAAGCACCATGTCCACGTGAACTGCCTGGCGCCCACCGCCGCCACGCGCATGACCGAAGACCTGATGCCGCCCCAGGTGCTGGCCGCGCTCAAGCCTGAGGCCGTGGTGCCCGCCATGCTGGTATTGGTGGGCCAGGACGCGCCGAGCCGCACCATTTTGTGCGCAGGCGCAGGCAGCGTGGAAGCGGCGCAAATCACCTTGACTCAGGGCGTTTGGATCGGTCTGGACGGCGATGCGCCCGAGCGCTTGCAGGACGCGCTAGGCGCGGTGGTCGACGGCAGCGGCGCCAGCGTGCCCGCCAGCGGTGCGGCGCAAGGGGCTTTTGAGATTACCCGCGCCAGCCAGCATTTGACCTAAGGCGGCGCGCCTTGTGCGTGCAAAGTA
>Ga0164294_10005338_pt1 | contig 11063 bp, 9 predicted proteins | sample GEODES005metaG_FD_111479 | JGI IMG/M metagenome (GOLD analysis project Ga0164294, IMG submission 111479) | Oligotrophic lake water microbial communities from Sparkling Lake, Wisconsin, USA - GEODES005 metaG | ecosystem: Environmental > Aquatic > Freshwater > Lake | place: USA: Sparkling Lake...
AAACTACATTTGATTATATGGTTATGGGATTTCCAATTTCTAAGAAAGTAGGTGTTTCATTAGGACTTTTACCTCATAGTGCCATTGGATACAGATTAAGCTCAGATACCAGATCCGTAGATGATCTTACAAAACAATATCAAGGTAAAGGTGGCGTAAATAAAGTATTCCTTGGTGCTGGTTACAAATTAAGCCCAAAATTTAGTGTGGGTATGGATTTTCAATATTTGTTTGGTATATTAAATACTCAATCCGACGTGTTAAATCAAACTGTTATCTCTGGTTCAAGAGAAGTTAATGAGTCAACCGTTTCCGGAATAGCAATTAATACAGGATTAAATTTCAAAACGAAGTTTAATAGTAAGTTGGATTTCTTTTCAAGTGTAACCTATGCACCTGAAGCCAAGTTGAATTCTATTAATACCAGAAATGTTTCTAAAATATCAGCTTTGGCAAATGGTACTATTGTTCAAGCTTCAGAAAATACTGAAGTAATTGTGGCAGATAGTAAATTAATCGTACCATCAAAATTAACTTTTGGTGCTGGTTTAGGAAACAAAAAGTGGTTTTTAGGCGGTGATATAGCTTTTTCTGGAACAGGAAATCAAGTCAATCGTTTTGAAAATTATTCAAATGTTTCCTATGAAAATAGTGTAAAAGTAGCAATTGGAGGTTTTTTTATACCTAAGTTTGATTCTTATAATAGCTATTTTCAAAGAATTACTTATCGAGGTGGTTTCAAGTATGAAAACACAGGACTTGTAATTAATAATACCCCTTTAAAAGATAAATCAGTAACTCTAGGTTTTGGATTGCCAATTTCAGGAACTTTTTCAAGCTTGAATTTAGGTGTTGAGTATGGCTCGAGAGGAACAACAAATAATGGATTAATTAAAGAAGATTATTTTTCTATAAATATTGGCCTGTTATTTAATGATAAATGGTTCAGAAAGACATTATATAATTAGAATAATGAAAAAGTTTGTTTACTGTTTTACTTTCTTTTTTGCATTATTGTTTCTTCAAAGTTGCGAAAGTAACTTAAAAGAAGTTCAACGAATTTATAAAACATCATTTGTACCTACTGGCGAGGCGGATTCTATCAATTTAAAATATACCGATTCTGGAAAAGTCAAATCCATTTTACAGACTTTAAAAATGGTTGATTATGCAACAGCAAAAAATCCGTTTGTTGAATTTCCGAAAGCCGTTTTAGTGACACTTATTGATGCCAATGGAAATAAAACAACAGTGGTTGCTGACAAAGCCATTTCTTACAAAAAAACAGAAGTCATCGATTTGATAGGTAATGTGAAAATTCAAACTTACGATGGAAAAATTTTACAAACTAATCAATTGTATTTTGATCAGAAAAACGAATGGTTTTTTACCGAAGAACCTTTCATATTTAAAGATGCTGATGGAAGCTTTTTACAAGGAATAGGAATTGATTTTAGTAAAGATTTTAAAGTTTTCAATATGCAAAATAATAACGGAGAAGTCAATAATATGTAATTTTTAACTATGAAATATTTTAAATACACACAATACTTATATTTAATAGCATCAATACTTTTTTTAATTTCTGTAATCGTAAAAATAATAAATCAGGAAGAGTATGGATTGCAAGCTATTATTGCAGTTGGATTCGCAATTATGTTTTTTGTGCGACGCCGTTTTGTTAAAAAAATGGAAAACAACAAAAAAAACTTATAAAAAATCGACAATACTATTTTATTATTAAATAGATAATTGTATTTTCGCCCTCTGAATAAAAAAAATCAATATAAAAATGGCAATTTTATCAAAAATTAGACAACGTTCTATCTTATTAATTCTAATCATAGCATTAGCATTATTCTCATTTGTACTAGCAGATGTAATTAAAAGTGGTGGATTTGGTGGTGGTTCAAATAATATTGGTTCTGTTAATGGAACGAAGTTTGAGCAGCAAGAATTCATGAATAAAGTAGCTAACGCTCAAAAATCACAACAAGGGGCTAGTTACACGCAAGCATTAAACTCAGTTTGGGAACAAGAAGTAAGAAAAGCATTGTTAGCTGATCAATACGATAAAATTGGATTGTTATTGGGTAAAGAGCAATTAATGGCGGTTATTAAAAACGACCCTCAATTGTCTCAATCACCTCAGTTTTTAAATGCTGCAGGAAAATTTGACGATAAAAAATTTGCAGAATATATTAATTCATTGCAAAGTGCTCCGGATCAAACCCAATGGAATAGCTGGAAAGCCTATGAAGTTCAAATTGAAGATTTTGCCAAAGAGCAAATATATAATACTTTGATTAAATCAAGTGTGTATACCACAAAAGCTGAAGGAAAATTAAAATACGAAAGAGATAATAATAAAGTTGATTTTGATTATGTATCCCTTGCATTTTCTACAGTTAGTGATGACCAAGTAAAGGTAACTGATGAGGAAATTATGGCATACATGAAGGAAAATCCAAAAAAATTCAAATCAGACAATACAAGATCTGTAGAATATGTTCTAGTTGAAAACAAGCCATCTGCAGCAGATGAAGCCGTAATGAAATCTAAAATGGATGGATTTGTAAATGGAAAAATTGAGTTTAAAAACGGCGTAAACGACACCATTCCTTCATTCCGTGCGGCAACAAATTTGGCCGCTTATGTTAACAAATATTCTGAAGTTAAATTCGATTCTACATATTTAGCTAAAAAAGATATTAACCCACAGTTTGCAGAACAATTATATGCATTAGCACCTGGGCAAGTTTTTGGGCCTTACACAGATAATGACTATTCAAAATTATCAAGAGTTGCTGGAAGAAAAGCTGGCGCAACAGCTAAAGTTAGTCATATTTTAATAGCTTATAAAGGTGCAATGCAAGCGGCTCCAACAGTAAAATTAACCAAAGAAGAAGCAAAAGCTAAAGCGGAAGGTTTATTAGCACAAGTTAATGCAAACCCATCAAGCATGGCTATGTTAGCTATGGTTAACTCTGACGACCAAGGTTCGAAACAAAACGGCGGAGTATATGATAATGTAGCTCCAAAGCAAATGGTTAAACCATTTGACGATTTCTTGTTTGGTAATCCAGTAGGAAAAACAGGTGTAGTAGAAACAGATTTTGGTTTCCATGTAATGAAAGTGGATGGAAAAAATGATGCGGTTTTATTAGCTACTGTGGCTTTAAAAATTCAACCATCAGAACAGACAGAAGAAATTAATTATAATAAAGCTTTAAAAGTAGAATCTGATGCTACAGCAAGCGGTTTAGAGAAAGCTGCCAAAACAGCAGGTTTAAAAATCGCTCCAGTTACTAGTGTAAAAGCATACGATGAAAATGTTGCGAATTTAGGTTTACAAAGACAAATTGTAACTTGGGCTTTCAACGAAGACACAAATATAAATGACGTAAAACGTTTTGATATTGCAAATCAAGGATTTGCTATTGTGAAGTTAAAATCCAAAAATGATGAAGGGTTATTGCCTCTAGAATTGGCAAAACAGCAAGTTGAGCCATTAATTAAAAATGAGAAAAAAGCAGCAATTCTTAAAAAGAAAATGACAGGTAGCACTTTAGAAGCGATTTCTAAAGCGACAGGTTCTTCTATAGCTCTGGCTATCGGTGCTACTATGGCATCTCCAGTAATTCCGAATTTAGGTTATGAGCCAAAAGTTGTAGGTACTGCAATAGGCTTAGCTTCAGGTAAAACGTCTAAAGTAATTGAAGGAAATTCTGGTTTATTTATGGTAAGAACTAAAACGCTTACAAAAGCACCAGTTGTCAAAGACTTTAAAACACAAATTGATCAATTGAATCAGCAAACAAAAGGTTCTGCTGCTTACAGAATTGTTCAAGGATTAAAAGATAAAGCCAAAATTGAAGACAACAGAGGTAAATTCTAAAAGTATAAATTAGTAGAAAAAAAGGGCTGTTTACAGCCCTTTTTTTATTTTTGTAAAAAAATATGACAATAATTGTATCTTTATTTAAACTTTTGGGTTTACCAGCTAAATTAAAAGGTAATGATAAAGCTAAAACAAATGCTGTAAAAATGAAAAAATTTTTAATTGTTGGTTTAGGTAATATAGGTTCTGAATATGTAAATACTCGACATAATATTGGATTTAAGATATTGGATTATTTTGCCAATCTTGAAAATATTTCTTTTCAAACACAAAAATTAGGAGAAGTAGCTGAATTTAAAATTAAAGGTCGTACAGCTATTTTGTTGAAACCAAATACCTACATGAATTTAAGTGGAAAAGCAGTTAAATATTGGATGGAAAAAGAAAATATTGAAAAAGAAAATATACTAATTATTACAGACGATTTAAACTTAGCTTTCGGAAGTATCAGAATTAAAACAAAAGGCTCTGATGGAGGACATAATGGACTAAAAAACATACAACTTTTATTAAATTCTACTGAATATCCTCGTTTTCGATTTGGAATTAGTGATGCTTTCAAAAAAGGCAAGCAAGTAGATTATGTTTTGGGAGAATGGTCAGCAGAGGAAAAAGAAGCTTTAATAGAAAGATTAAATCTTTCATCTGATATAATAAAATCGTTTACTTTAGCAGGATTAAATAATACAATGAATTTATTTAATGGTAAATAGTCAAACTTTTTTAATTATTTTAATGTAATAAAATAATTATTATTTTGTTATATTTGTTTTCTAATTAAAAAAAATCTTAATAAAATGAAAAAAATTACTTTAGTTCTTACTTTTTTAATTTGTTTTAGCACTATAGCTCTCGCTCAAATTGATAAGAAAGAGAAAACCGTTTTCGGTAAAAAAATTAATCCTGAATTTATTTCGCCTTCTGGCTATATTAGATGCGCCACAGATGAATATGAGGAATTTCTACAAAGTAATAATCCGAAAAGAACTACAAGAGCACAATTTGATGCTATGATAGCACCATATGTTCAACAATATTTAAACACACCTTCAAATGCTTCGCAAAGCGGAAACATTATTTACATTCCTGTCGTAGTACATGTTATTCACAACGGAGATGCTTATGGTGTAAATGAGAATATTACTGATGAGCAAGTTCAGTCTCAAATAACGGTTATGACTCAAGATTATAGAAGAATGTTCGGGACGCCCGGGTATAATACTAATACTGTTGGAGCAGATGTTCAAATTGAATTTGTTTTAGCAAAAGTTGATCCAAACGGAAATCCTACAAATGGTATAAATCGCGTTAATTTATGTAAGGAGAATTATAATGTTGGATCTTTTACAGCAATACAAGCAGAAATTGATACAAATGTTAAACCGCAAACCATTTGGGATCCAACGCAGTATATGAATATGTGGAGTATAAATTGGGATGGCGCGGACTTATTAGGTTACGCTCAGTTTCCTAGCAATGGTACTAGTACCGCTAACACTGATGGTGTAGTTTCAGGTTATACTTTTTTTGGATCAAGATCCATTTATCCAGGTGGAAATTATGCAGATTTTACTTATGATAAAGGGAGAACCATGACACATGAAGTGGGTCACTTTTTAGGATTATACCATACTTTTCAAGGAGGGTGTACGGGAGCAGGAGATAATTGTAATGATACTCCAGCAGTTTCAGTTCCTAACTACGGTTGTCCAGTAGGAACTAATTCTTGTACTGCTAGTGCTGGTAATGATATGATTGAAAATTATATGGATTACACGGACGATAGTTGTATGAATATTTTCACTGCGAATCAAAAAGCAATTGTAGTATCTGTTATGAATACTTTTCCAAGACGTTCTACTTTAAAAACGTCAACTAAAGATGTTGCTATTCCATTATTTGCAAATGATGCTGAGGTAAAAATTGAAAATATTTGTGTAAGTAGTACTGCATCTTGCGCTACTCCTAATCCAATTGCGCCAGTAAAAAAAGTTTTGCTATACAATAGAGGTACTGCTAACTTAACTTCTGCTACATTGTCCTATAATATGAATGGCGGAACGGCATATTCACAAAATTGGACAGGTAATTTAGCGCCTAATAAATATGCGGTTGTCATACTAACTAACACAACGGTTAACGGTACACTAAATGTATCTATAACAGCTGCAAATGGAACAGACCAAAGAGCTTCCAATAACACTGCAACAAAAACTTTTGGTGCAGGTTCTACTTTATCATATGCAAATGCAACTTCATTTACATTTAATTTAGTTGGGGATTCTTATGGTTCTGAAATAAGTTGGACTTTAAAGAATGCTTCTGGTACTACACTATATAGTGGAGGACCATATACGGATATTGCTTCTGGAACTCAAGTATTGGTAAATAATCAATCTTGGACATTGCCAGCAAATGGTTGTTATTTTTTAACAGTAAATGATTCTTTTGGTGACGGATTATATAATGGAGTTGTACAAGGTTATTATACTGTAACTGCAGGTACGACAACTGTTGTAAACGTGCCTGATTTTGTTGAATCTGGTAATCCAGATGGTACTGTTATTTCTAGAATTAGTTACTTTACTAATAATGCGGCTTTGTCAAACGATAGTTTTAGTTTAATTGAAGACGTTACGCTTTACCCAAACCCATCAAGAGATTTCTTTACGATTTATGTTCCTCAAGGTATAGAAAGATCTGGTAAAATGGAAGTTTACAATAGTTTAGGTCAAAAAGTTGTAACTCAAAAAATTTCATCGGAAGCAGATTTATCTGTAAATGTCTCAAGTTTATCTAATGGCGTTTATTTTTTAAACCTAAATATAGGTGAAGCATCGAAAACATTACGTTTTATTAAAGAGTAATTTTGAAATATTTTTTTATAAAAAGGATTGGTTTTTGCCAATCCTTTTTATTTTTGCATAAATACAATTCACTTTGAAAATATATACCTCGTTACAGGAATTTACATCCACAAAGAAAACAATAGTAACCCTTGGAACTTTTGACGGAGTTCATTTGGGGCATACCGTTATTTTGGATAGAATTTGTAACATAGCCAAACAAGAAAATTTAGAAAGTGTAGTGCTTACATTTTTTCCTCACCCGAGATTAATCGTTTCTAACGATTCGGAAATAAAATTGTTAAACACAATGGCCGAAAAAGCAAAGTTGTTAGAACAAAAAGGCATTCAAAATTTTATTATTCATCCATTTGATAAATTATTTTCTGAATTATCACCAAGTGAATTTGTGAAACAAATTTTAATAAAACAACTCAATATTCAGAAAATCATTATTGGATACGATCATAAATTCGGAAAAAATAGAGCCGCCGATTTTAATGATTTAATTGCTTTTGGTAACGAATTTGGTTTTGATGTAGAAGAAATTCCTGCTAAACAAGTCGACGAAGTTTCTGTAAGTTCTACAAAAATTAGAAATTCACTTTTAGAAGGCAATATTTCATTAGCCAACGATTATCTTGGATATTCGTATATGTTGTCAGGAATCGTTGTAAAAGGGAATCAATTAGGTAGGACTATTGGTTTCCCTACAGCAAATATTCAAATTTCAGAAAACTATAAACTAATACCTAAAAACGGAGTTTATATGATAACTACGATTCTGAATAACAAAATCATTTTTGGGATGATGAATATTGGTGTAAAACCAACTTTAGGTGAAAATTTAATGTCTATTGAAGTGCATTTATTACATTTTTCAGAAGATATTTATGGTCATGAAATTCAAGTAAATGTTATGGAGCGACTTAGAGAGGAACAAAAATTCGAATCTTTCGAAGTGCTTAAATCACAATTAGAAATTGATAAAGCAAACACCCTTCACTATTTTGAAAATTGGAACGCCTAACTAATTTATTTCCTTAATTTTCAGTTTTTAAAATCCGCTTCTTGTTTATCAAAATTTATAAAAACTTAGCGCATAAATTTTTTCTTCAAATGTAAATTAGTACTTTTGAAGCATTAATTTATGATTTTATGAGTCTTACCAAACATAACTGGACTAAAGAAGAAATAATTGCAATTTACAATAAACCATTAATGGATTTGTTGTTTGATGCCGCCTCAATTCACAGAGAACATCATGATCCTAATACGGTTCAAGTTTCTACACTATTATCAATAAAAACAGGTGGTTGCCCAGAAGATTGTGGATATTGTCCCCAAGCGGCCAGATATCATACAGATATTGAAGGAAATGATTTGATGTCTGTTTCACAAGTCAAAGCACAAGCGTTACGAGCAAAATCCTCTGGTTCATCAAGGGTTTGTATGGGTGCTGCATGGCGTAATGTTAAAGACGGTCCAGAATTTGATCAGGTGTTAGAAATGGTTCGTACCATTAATAAATTAGATATGGAAGTGTGTTGTACCTTAGGCATGATAACCGAAAATCAAGCACATCGTTTGGCAGAAGCAGGATTATATGCTTACAATCACAATTTAGATTCCTCAGAAGAATATTATAAAGAAGTAATTTCCACTCGTGGTTTTGAGGACAGACTTGAAACTATAGAAAACGTTAGAAAAACCAATGTTACGGTGTGTAGCGGTGGTATTATAGGAATGGGTGAACGTATTGAAGATAGAGCAGGTATGTTAGTGGCGCTTTCTACCTTGAATCCGCAACCAGAATCGGTGCCAATTAATGCTTTAGTTGCAGTTGAGGGCACGCCATTAGAAAATGAAAAACCAGTTGAAATTTGGGAAATGATTCGTATGGTGGCCACAACAAGAATTGTAATGCCTGAAACACAAGTCAGATTATCCGCTGGACGAACTAATATGAGTAGAGAAGGACAAGCGATGTGCTTCTTTGCTGGTGCGAATTCTATTTTTGCAGGTGATAAATTGCTTACTACTCCAAATCCAGATGTAAATGAAGACATGAAAATGTTTGAAATGCTTGGATTAAATCCACAAAAACCTTTCATTAAAAAAATGCAACCTGAAACAGTAGAAGCTGAAGATTCAACATTTGAAGCCTTGGGCGAAAAACCAAAATGGAGCCGTCCTGAACATAAAATAGAAAGAAATTTAGAGGCTTCTGGAAAAAAGTAAACGTTATTCTATCATAAATAAAAAATCCCATATCTTTTAATAAGGTATGGGATTTTATAATAAAAAGGAAAAGAGCAACTATTTACTAACCAAATAAAATGAGAAAAAACTACTTTCTGCCACCCTTTTTCCAATTTATACAAATATTAACTCGTTATTAGATTGTGTGTTTTCTAAAATAACGTCTTCAATAATTTCTTCAATATTGTTTGTGTAGTTTACAGGTATAATTTTATTTGATAATACCCACATTTCAATTAAATTAAAATCAAGATTTTTAGCGGTTAAAACGCCCATTTTTTTCAATGCAAAGGCATTACACTCTTGTTCAATTTGTTTTTTGATAGGGATTACAAATAATTTCTTTTTCAAAAACAAAGTTTCAGCTGGTAATTCAAATCCAGCGTTGCACAATACACCAGCACTATTAGCAATAGCTTTTAAAAATTCATTTTCATCTATTGGAAATATGGTACAATTATTTGCGCTGTAGGAAGCAGTGGCCGCTTTTGAAAATATAATCCAATTGGCAGAGGTTTTTTTCAACTCTTTAATTATTTTAATATCTGAAAACGAAGGCAAATACACTACATAATGCCCGGCATTTGAAGTTTTTAAGTCACTTATTTTTTTTCGTATTACAGGTCTGAAAATCTGTTCATTGTATTCTTCAAAGTGAAAACCATATTTTTTATCAACCGGCGCGTAGTTTTTAAATATTTGCCAACTTAACCATTTAATTTTTTTAGGTTTTGGTGTTTTGGAAAAAAACAAGGAAGATTGGTGCGATAGAGCCACAATATTTCCACCTTTAAATTTGCAGGCCCACGCAGATATTGGTTCATAATCGTTAATAATTAAATCGTATTTATGTACGTTTAATTTTAAAACTTGATAAATAAATTTGGCGTAATTATTTTTAAATAACGTTTTAAAAAAAGAAACATTTCCGTTACTTCCATAAAATAATGAAATTCCATTAAAATCTAAAGTCACAGGAAAGTCTAATTGAATTTGGGATTGACTACCACTTGTTAAAACAGTTACTTCACCATATTTTTCTAATATTGGAATAATTTCTTGTGCTCTGGCCAAATGACCATTTCCAGTTTTTTGAACGGCATATAATATTTTCATAATCTCTTAATTAAACGTTACCACTTCTTTTATTAATTCATCAATATTTTTCAAAACTACATCTTGGTGTTCGGACTCTAATTCTTCTTTAAAATCGTTTTTATCGTAGGTGTATATGCTCCAGTTTTTATCATGATATTCCAATGCAGTTAAATTTTCAATCCAATCGCCACTATTTAAATAGGTACAATTTCCGTTTTTGCTTTTCACTTCTCTAATTTGCGGTTGATGAATGTGCCCACAAATTACATAGTCAAATTCATTTTCTATTGCCAATTCTGTAGCGGCATTTTCAAAATCACCAATAAATTTTATTGCTTTTTTTACGTTATTTTTAATTTTTTTTGAAAACGAATATTTCTCTCGTCCTAGTCGCGTTAAAATCCAATTAGATAGTACGTTTAAACGAATTAAAAAATCATAGCCAATACCACCTAATTTTGCAATCCATTTTGAATGTTGTACGGAAGCATCAAATACATCACCATGAAAAAACCATGCTTTTTTGCCATCAAGGGTCATTATTTTTTTATTGGTTAATTCAATATTTCCGAAAGAAGTGTCGGCAAATCGTCTTAAAAATTCATCATGATTTCCTAAAATATAAACCACTTCGGTCCCTTTTGAGGCCAAATCAATAATTTTTTTGATAACTTTTAAATGGTATTTTGGGAAATAACTTTTGCTAAATTGCCAAATATCAATAAAATCACCATTAATGATTAATGTTTTTGGAGAAACAGATTTTAAATAGGTAAAGAGTTCTTTTGCTTGACAACCATACGTACCCAGGTGGGTATCTGAAATTACTACAACATCTACATTTCTTGCCATAATACGATTCTGTATTGTTTTAGCAAAGTACGAGTTTGTTTGTTAAGAAAATACTAATAGAAAATTAAGAAATTAATGTAAATAAAACTCCCTAATTAAATTAA
>Ga0164294_10005339_pt1 | contig 11063 bp, 9 predicted proteins | sample GEODES005metaG_FD_111479 | JGI IMG/M metagenome (GOLD analysis project Ga0164294, IMG submission 111479) | Oligotrophic lake water microbial communities from Sparkling Lake, Wisconsin, USA - GEODES005 metaG | ecosystem: Environmental > Aquatic > Freshwater > Lake | place: USA: Sparkling Lake...
CAATCGCCAGAGTCGTTCCCTTGCAAACAATGTGCGCGACAAGGTCAAGGCCGCCGGGGGCCATGTAATCTCGGTCGAAGGCGAGGAAACCGGCGAATGGGTACTGGTCGATCTCGGTGCGATCGTCCTGCACATCATGCAACCCGCAATTCGCCAGTACTACCACCTGGAAGAAATCTGGGGGGGCAAAAAAGTGCGCGTTCGCCTGGGGGCCCCTGACCTGCCGGCCGTACCAGCCGACCTCGCAGCAGCCGCCAGGGTCGCACCGGCAACCACGCCAAAGCCGCGAACCCGCCCGAAAGCCCCGGTGACTGCGCGACCGCCCGGCGCGTCCGCACAGCCCAAAGCGCCAACTCGCAGTGCCGCCCAGAGCGCAACGGGACGCCGCGGCCCGGCACGTGCAACCAAGCCCGCTGCTGACGCCAGCGAAACCTGACCGCACAGCGCCGTGCGGATTCGGGTGATCGCGGTCGGGACCAAGCCGCCCGCATGGGTGCGCGAAGCGACCCAGGAATACAGCAAACGTCTGCCGCCCGAATTCAAGCTCGAATGGTGCGAGGTGCGGCCGCAGACGCGCGGGCCAAGCGGCCATGCGCCAGCCTGGATGGCGGCAGAAGCACAACGTATTCGCGAGGCGATCCCTACCGGTGCAACGCTGATTGTGCTGGATGAACGCGGCGAGGACCTAAGCAGTCGTATGCTCGCTACGCGCCTGGAACGCTGGCGCGAGCGCAGCGCACCGCTGGCCATCATCATTGGTGGGCCCGATGGCTTGGACCCCGTGCTGAAGTCACAAGGCCATGAGCAAATTCGCCTCTCCAGTCTGACCCTGCCGCATCCGCTGGTGCGGGTTGTACTCGCCGAACAACTGTTCCGAGCGTGCACGATCCTTGCCGGCCACCCCTATCACCGAGAATGATCTATCGTGCCATCGCCCCCACCCTTTAGCTTTGTCTGGCTTGCCTCGCAAAGTCCGCGGCGCAGCGAACTGCTCGCACGCATCGGCGTCAAGACCAAACTGCTGGTGCATGATGACCAAGCCGACATTGCCGAAGATGTCGAAGCGCTGGAGCGTCCATTGCCTGGCGAAGACCCCGCAAAGTATGTCGAGCGCGTCGTCCAAGCAAAGCTTAAAGCGGCGCAAGAACGTCACCAACGCCGACACCTCGCACTGGCACCGATTTTGGTCGCCGACACCACGGTCGCAATCGGTGGAACCATCCTCGGCAAACCCACTGATTCGCAGCACGCCCGGCAAATGCTCAAGATGCTCTCCGGCCGAAGCCATCGGGTGCTGACCGCTGTTGCTCTGGCCCGACCACGCAGCCCATCGACACCGCCCTGCGACCGATCGGTGTGGCAGCCACGCGTGCTTCGTGCCCTCAGCGTTTCACGAGTGCGTTTCGCTCGCCTCTCCGAAACAACAATCGCAAACTATGTGGCGAGCGCAGAACCGATGGACAAAGCTGGAGCCTATGGGCTGCAAGGCGCTGCAGGCGCATTCGTGCGCCGTATCGACGGCAGCGACAGCGCCATCATCGGTCTGCCACTTTATGAAACCGCGCGCCTGCTCGACCAGGCCGGTGTTGCGCGCCACTAGCCTGTGCTGAGCGATATGATCGAAGACATCCTGATCAACGTCACCCCCCAGGAGACCCGAGTTGCCGTGGTCCACGGGGGATCGCTCCAAGAGTTGCATATCGAACGGGCAGCCAGCCGAGGACTGGTCGGTCACATCTGTCTTGGCAAGGTGGTTCGGGTCTTACCAGGGATGCAATCGGCCTTTGTCGACATGGGGCTGGATCGCTCGGCGTTTTTGCATGTTGCTGACTTCTGGCACAGCCAAACCACAGAATCGGGCAGTACTTCTCCGCCACCTATTGAGCGTGTTCTGCACGAGGGCGATCGCCTGATTGCACAGGTCATCAAGGACCCAATTGGCACGAAAGGGGCTCGGCTTTCGACCCATTTATCGATTGCCGGGCGCTTCCTTGTCTACCTGCCCCAGGACCCCCACATTGGTGTCAGTCAACGCATTGACGAGGCCGAGCACCGCGAAGCCCTGCGTAATCGTTTAAAGAGTCTGATACCGGTTGACGAGCGCGGTGGGTTTATCGCCCGCACCGTTGCCGAGGAGGCCAGCGACACCGAACTCATGGCCGACATTGCCTATTTGCGACGCCGCTGGAAGCAAATCGTTGACGCCAGTCAGCGCACGCCACCACCCGCAGTATTAGGCCCGGAACTGAGTCTTTTACAGCGCGTGCTGCGCGATCTGGTGAGCGAGAATACCCGTTCGATCCTAATCGACCAGACCGAAGCCTTTGCAACGCTGCAAGCCTTTGCCAATGACTACATGCCCTCGCTGGCGGGCAAACTCAGCCAACATCTGGGCGATCGCCCGATTTTTGACCTGCACGGCGTCGAAGAGGAGATCAGCCGCGCACTCGAGCCCAAGGTCGCACTGAAGTCGGGGGGTTACCTGATCATCGATCCAACCGAGGCGCTGACGACGATCGATGTCAATACGGGTGGCTATGTGGGCGGACGCAGTTTTGACGACACGATCTTCAAAACCAATCTGGAAGCTGCGCAGGCGATCGCACGTCAGATGCGCCTGCGCAATCTGGGTGGAATCGTCATTATCGACTTCATCGACATGCAAAATACTGGGCATCGTGACGCGGTTCTGGCGGAACTTGGGCGCGCTCTGGACAAAGACCGCACGCGCACCACCATCAGTGGGTTTACCAGCCTGGGGCTGGTCGAAGTGACCCGCAAGCGCACCCGTGAATCGCTCGCCCAGCAACTGTGCGAACCGTGCCCAGCCTGCAGCGGGCGCGGCACCATGAAAACCGCGCGGACGGTCTGCTACGAGATCCTGCGCGAGATCGAGCGCGAAGCCCGTCAATTCAATCCCGGTGAGTTTCGCATCGTCGCGGCCCAATCCGTGGTCGATCTGTTTCTCGACGATGAGGCAGGCTTTCTGGGCGCGCTCACCGACCGCGTCGGCAAACCGATCGCGCTGACAGTTGAGACCCTCTATGCCCAAGACCAATACGACATCGTGTTGCGCTAGCCCATAGCGCCAGTTTCTGCGCCCTCACCCAAGGCCTGCGCTCTTACCCAAGGCCTGCGCTCTTACCTAGGCCCGCGCCCACGCCCACCTCCACCCCTAGATAAGCTCGGGCCAGTGGGGTTGATACGACGCCTCCAGCGTAAGCGTTTCCGGTTCGGAGAGGGTTAGCGCACAGGCTGCCAAGGCATCTTCGAGGTGCTGCATTTTTGCAGCGCCAATAATCGGCGCGGTAATGCCGGACTTTTGTAGCAACCATGCCAACGCCACCTGAGCCGGCGGTACGCCGCGCACAGTGGCAACCTGCAAGAGCGCCTCTACCACTGCTCGATCGGCGTCTGGTCTGGCCGCGTAGAGCCGCTTGCCGTATTCATCGGTCACCATCCGGTCGGTGCTTTGGGCCCAGGCCCGGGTGAGACGGCCGCGTGCAAGTGGACTCCAGGGAACCACCGCGACCTGCTGGTCGCGGCACAATGGCAGCATCTCACGTTCGTCTTCTCGGGAAAGCAGATTCAAGTGATTCTGCATGCTGACAAAGCGCGTCCAGCCATGTTGCCTTGAAGTGTAAAGTGCTTTGGAAAATTGCCATGCGGCCATATTCGAAGCGCCGATGTAGCGGGCTTTACCGGCCTTGACAACGTCGTGTAGTGCCTCAAGGGTTTCTTCGATCGGCGTTTTCGGATCCCACCGATGAATCTGATAAAGATCAACATAGTCGGTGCCAAGGCGACGCAAGCTATGATCAATTTCGGTCAGAATGTTCTTGCGCGAGAGGCCTGCACCATTCGGCCCTGCACGCATCGGACCATTCACTTTAGTTGCCAAAACGACTTCATCGCGCCGTGCAAAATCTCGGAGCGCCCGGCCAACGATTTCCTCCGACGTGCCATCCGAGTAAACGTTTGCGGTATCAAAGAAATTGATACCCAACTCGAGCGCCCGCTTGATCAACGGACGACTGCGTGTTTCATCGAGCGTCCATGGATGGGCTCCGCGGTCGGGTTCGCCGTAGGTCATACAGCCCAGGCAGATCCGCGAGACTTCAAGTCCCGTATTACCAAATTTAGTAAATTTCATTATCTAGATAAGCTCCACTCGCGCGATCAGCCAAAAAAACCTGGCAAAACCAGCCTCAGTACAACGGCTGGTCGAACCGATCAGGCCGGGCACCCGCCCAGTAACGCCGGAAAACCTCGATCGGAGGATCACCTCGCAACAATGCTCCGTGGGGCATTGTTGGATACAGGTCGGCCAGCGAGGCGATCTCGGTAGACGAGACGCGCCGCATGATGTGCTGCGGGCGGAATTGTCCGGGATGATCAAGCCCCGCCGCGGCCACCAGTTCAGCCAGCGCCTCAACCGTGTTGTGATGAAAGTTGTAGACCCGCTGCGCCTTATCGGGCACCACCAGCGCCCGCTGGCGCACCGGATCTTGCGTCGCCACGCCACTTGGGCACGAGCCGGTGTGGCAGTTCTGCGCCTGAATACAGCCCACCGCGAACATGAAACCACGCGCCGCGTTACACCAGTCGGCGCCCAGCGCCATCGTGCCAGCAAGATCAAAAGCGGTAATCATTCGACCGGCCGCACCGATTCGAACCTTGCCGCGCAAATCCAGACCGAGCAAGGTGTTGTGCACCAGACGCAGCCCGTCGCGCATCGGCATCCCAACGTGGTCGAGGAATTCCGCGGGTGCTGCGCCGGTGCCCCCTTCCTTGCCGTCGACCACGATAAAGTCTGGCGTAATACCGGTTTCTTGCATGGCCTTGGCAATCGCGAACCACTCCCAGGCGTGGCCGATCGCAAGCTTGAACCCGGTCGGCTTATCGCCCGACAGCGAACGCAGCTTGGCGACAAACTCCAATAGTTCGACTGGAGTGGCAAACGCCTGATGCCGGGAAGGCGAAATACAATCGCTCCAGACAGGCACGCCGCGCGCCTCGGCGATCTCAGGCGTGACCTTCGGTCCCGGCAAAACGCCACCATGGCCGGGTTTAGCCCCCTGTGAGAGTTTGATCTCAACCATCCTGACCTGCGGGTGTGCAGCCTGCTCGGCAAAGCGCTGGGCATCGAATTGGCCGTCCTTGGTGCGGCAGCCGAAATAGCCACTGCCGATCTCCCAAATCAGGTCGCCCCCATGCTGACGGTGGTGCACTGAAATCGAACCCTCACCGGTATCGTGGGCAAAACCGCCCAGCTTCGCCCCGCGATTGAGCGCCTGAATGGCATTACCCGAAAGTGCCCCAAAGCTCATGGCCGAAATGTTGAACACCGAGGCGTCATATGCTTGGGTCCGCGCCGCACCAATCCTTACGCGAAAGTCTGGCGGCGTAGCGACCGCCGAGGGCGCGATGGAGTGGTTGAGCCACTCGAAACCGAGCTCGTAAGGATCGTGTTGCGTACCGAAGGGACGCTTATCGAGAACGTTCTTGGCACGCTGGTAAACGATCGCGCGCTGCTGACGCGAAAATGGTGTCGCCTCGGTGTCGCTTTCAATGAAGTACTGGCGAATCTCGGGCCCGATAAATTCGAACATGAAGCGCAAGTGCCCGATAATCGGATAGTTACGCAAAATAGCATGAGATGTCTGATGCAAGTCGCGCAAACCAACAGCCGTCAAAGCCAAAGGGAGCATGGCCCAGAGCCAATGGATTTGTCCCCATAGCGCCAGGGCGAGCCCGGCAACGGCAAAGAGGATCGACGTCTGGAGGACAAAAAAACGACTTATCAACATGGCACTTCTCGGCTAAGAATTGGCGCTGGCGATGACGCCTCCGCCCAGGCAGACCTCGGCGCGATAGAGCACAGCGTACTGTCCAGGCGTAACCGCCCACTGGGGGTCTGGGAACTCTAGGGCAAAGCCGTCACCGACCGATTCAGCACTCGATTCGGCACTCGACGCGGCCGGACCGGTCGCGTGCCCCAATCTATGGAAAGTGCACGGTGCATCTTGTTGGCGGTAACGCATGCGCGCCGTCAGCCCCGAAAGGTCAGACGGTGGATATCCCTCGATCCAATGTGCATCCGTTGCTGTGAGCCCGCAGGACAGCAGCCAGGGATGATCGTGCCCCTGAACAATCCACAATGTATTGGTCGTCAGATCTTTGCGGGCGACATACCAGGCATCCCCGTTGCCGCTGCGCGAACCGCCCACCCCGATACCTTTGCGCTGCCCCAGTGTGTAGAAGCTTAAGCCGACGTGCTCACCCAGCACGCGCCCGCTGGGGTCGCGAATTGGCCCGGGCCGATGCGCCAGGTAGCGCCCGAGAAATTCACGGAAGGGCCGCTCGCCAATAAAGCAGATGCCCGTCGAGTCCTTTTTAGCCGCATTAGGCAGCTTGATCGTCCGAGCAATTTCACGGACGATCGACTTGGGTAAGTGCCCGACCGGGAACAGTGTCTTACTGAGCTGGTCCTGCGAGAGTCGGTGCAGGAAATAACTTTGATCTTTTGCTGCATCGAGCCCGCGCAACAATTGCCATCGGCCGCCACCGCCATCGGCCCGCGAACCGCCATCGGCCCCCGAACCGCCATGGAGCGCATCGGCGCGCATGGTGGGGCGAGTGGGTGCTGAAAAACGCACCTGTGCATAATGTCCCGTCGCGATGCGCTCGGCGCCCAGCGCGATTGCGTGGTCGAGGAACGCGCGAAACTTGATTTCGGCGTTGCACAGAATATCGGGGTTGGGGGTGTGTCCAGCCTCGTATTCGCGCAAAAATTCGGCAAAAACGCGGTCCTTGTATTCGGCTGAGAAGTTCACCGCCTCTAGCGGCACGCCGGCACAGTCGGCAGCACTTGCGGCGTCGATCAGATCTTCACGGGTCGAACAGTAGTCTGCGTGATCATCGTCTTCCCAGTTCTTCATGAACAACCCCAACACGTCCCAGCCGCACTCTTTCAAAACCCACGCCGATACCGACGAATCGACGCCTCCCGACAAGCCGACCACGACCCGTCGACCATTGCCAGGTGGCACCGCTTCAAGCCAATGCTCAAGCGGCGTGTTCACAGATTGAGCAGGAACCAAAACAGAGTGCATCCTCGGTGTGGACTCGATGATTAAAGGGATTAGCCGCTTGGAATTTGGGCAAAAACCCTATTGCCACGGCAAAATCGGGGCGGGATTGCCAACAAGCGCACTAATTTTGGGCGACAATATGCAGGAGTCAACTCGTCAGTCTAATCGCGTCCACTCTGAACGGGGGGCCCGCTGGGCTGTCGGTGACGGCCATATGCTATAAGCACCGGCGCGCCGAAGGTTGAATCGGAGCCATATTTTTAATCGGCGTCCAAGCAATTGGCGCACAAGGAGGGAGCCATGCGTATTGGCATTCCGGCCGAAACGCGTCCTGGCGAGTCAAGGGTCGCGGCCACGGCGGAAACCGTCAAAAAATTGGTTGCGGGCGGGCATCACCTGATTGTCCAAGCCGCAGCTGGCTTGGCGGCAGCACAGACCGATCAAGCCTATGCTAACGCCGGTGCAGAGATTGCCGACGCCCAGCAAGCGCTGGCTTGCGATTTGGTCCTCAAAGTGCGGGCGCCGCAAGCGGCTGAGCTGAGCATGATGCGCCCGGGCACCGCGGTGGTTGGCATGCTTGACCCCTTTGACCGGGCTGGCCTTGAAACCATGGCGGCCTGTGGCCTGACAGCGTTTGCCCTGGAAGCGGCGCCTCGGATCACCCGTGCGCAGAGTCTGGATGTGCTCTCCAGTCAGGCCAACATCGGCGGATACAAAGCGGTGCTGATCGCGGCAAACGTCTACCCGCGCTTCTTTCCGATGCTGATGACCGCCGCCGGGACCGTCAAAGCCGCGCGGCTGTTGGTGTTGGGCGCAGGCGTCGCGGGCCTGCAAGCGATCGCTACGGCCAAGCGTCTGGGCGCGGTCGTCGAAGCGTTCGACGTGCGCCCCGATGTCAAGGAGCAGGTCGAGTCGCTGGGCGCTAAGTTCGTCGAGGTTCCCCTTACCCCCGAGGAACAGGCTTTGGCCAAGGGCGAGGGCGGCTATGCCCGCGAAATGGGCGAAGACTACAAACGGCGGCAAAGTGTGCTGGTCGCCGAGCGGGTTGCCGTAGTCGACGTCGTCATCACGACGGCGCTGATCCCGGGACGCGCAGCCCCGTTATTGGTCAGCGGCGCGATGGTCGAATCGATGCGCGCCGGCGCCGTCATCGTCGATATGGCAGCCGGCCGCGGTGCCGATGGCGTGAGCGGCAACTGCGAGTTATCGGTCGCCGATCGCACCGTTGTACGTCACGGCATCGTGATTGTGGGCGAAACGAATCTGCCGGCTATGGTCGCCGCCGACGCCAGCGCCCTGTATGCCCGCAACGTGCTCGACTTTCTTAAACTGATCATTGATCAGGACGGCAAGCTCAAGGTCGACACCGAGGACGAGATCGTCCGTGCAGTGCTCGTTTGTGGCAACGGACAAGTCTTGCGCGCCTGATCGCGCAGACATCGAAAAACCAGGAGAAAACCCATGGATGCGCTCAGTTCAGGCGTAACCAACCTGATCATCTTTGTACTGGCAATTTACGTCGGTTACCACGTGGTCTGGAATGTCACCCCGGCCCTGCACACGCCGTTGATGGCGGTCACCAATGCAATCTCGGCGATCGTCATCGTCGGCGCCATGCTGGCAGCGGCGCTCACCGAAGGGGCACTGGGTCAGGTGATGGGTACCCTTGCGGTCGCCCTCGCCGCCGTCAACGTTTTCGGCGGCTTTCTTGTCACCCGCCGCATGTTGGAAATGTTCCGCCGCAAAGAACCACAACGCGGAGGCAAGGCATGAACGCCAACGTCGTCGCTTTACTTTATCTGGTCGCGTCGGTCTGTTTCATCCAGGCCCTCAAGGGGTTGTCGCACCCCACCACAGCCCGCCGGGGTAATGCGTTTGGTATGGTCGGGATGGCGGTTGCCATCGCCACCACTTTGGCAGCGATCGTGCAAATGGCGGGCGCACCCGGCCTGACCGGCAGCCTTGCTCAGGGTCTTGCGCTGCTTTTTGGCGGATTGATTGTCGGCGGCGGCGTCGGGGCGTTCGCGGCAAATCGCGTCGAGATGACGAAAATGCCTGAACTGGTTGCGCTGATGCATTCGCTGATCGGCTTGGCGGCGGTCTGTATCGCGATCGCTGCGGTTGCCGAACCACGCGCGCTGGGCATCGTCAAGCTCGGTGGCGATCCGATCCCAGTGGGTAACCGTATCGAACTGTTTCTTGGCACCGCCATCGGCGCAATTACGTTTTCAGGCTCTGTAATTGCCTTTGGCAAGCTTTCAGGTCAATTTAAGTTTCGCCTCTTTCAGGGCGCCCCGGTGGTTTTCGGTGGGCAGCATCTGCTCAATCTTGCTCTGGCCATTGCAATGGTCGGCTTGGGTCTGGTGTACTCCTTTGCCCCCGGTATCGAACCGGCTTGGGGACCGTTTTGCGCCATGATGATCTTGGCGTTTGTGCTGGGTGTACTCATCATCATCCCGATCGGCGGCGCCGACATGCCCGTCGTGGTGTCGATGCTCAATAGCTATTCCGGCTGGGCCGCTGCCGGCATTGGCTTTTCGCTGAACAACCCGATGTTGATCGTCGCCGGGTCGCTGGTCGGCAGTTCCGGCGCCATCTTGAGCTACATCATGTGCAAGGCGATGAATCGCTCGTTCTTTAACGTGCTCCTTGGCGGATTTGGCGGCGAGGCCACCAGCCCCGCTGCGGGGGCCAACGGCGCAGCGCAGCGCCCCGTGCGCAGTGGTTCGCCCGATGACGCGGCATTCCTGCTGAGCAATGCCGAAAGCGTCATCATCGTTCCGGGCTACGGACTGGCGGTTGCACGAGCACAGCATGCGCTCAAGGAGCTGGCCGAGAAACTCAGTCACCGTGGCGTGAACGTGCGCTATGCCATTCATCCGGTTGCCGGTCGTATGCCTGGGCATATGAACGTGTTGCTGGCCGAGGCCGAAGTGCCCTATGAACAAGTTGTCGAGATGGAAGACATCAATCCCGAGTTCGGCCAGACCGACGTGGTTTTGGTGCTGGGCGCAAATGACGTCGTCAACCCCGCCGCCAAGACTGACCCGCAAAGTGCCATCGCGGGGATGCCCATTCTGGAAGCGTACAAAGCCCGAACGATCATTGTGAACAAACGCTCTATGGCATCGGGCTATGCTGGACTGGACAATGAACTGTTCTACATGGACCGCACAATGATGGTCTTTGGCGACGCCAAAAAAGTGGTTGAAGATATGGTCAAGGCGGTTGAATAGTCCATCTAAGGCGCGCCAGTCCATGCGCCGGCGCGACCCCACAGGTTTACCCATTCGTGTGTCTGCGCTAAGGTAAAAAATTCGACCGCCCGTAAATCGCTGCGATGATTCTGCCAGGGCCTGATTCGGCCACTTTGCAGCACGCGATTGATCCAGCTTCGCTCGCTGGGCTGCCACGCACCGCGGGCGTTTACATCTTCAAGGGCGATGGCAGCCTACCGATCTACATCGGCAAGAGCCTGGACATTCGCGGCCGCGTGCTGGCCCATCTGCGCGCCCGAGACGAGACTGCCATGATCGCGCAGTCTAGGCGGGTCGAATACATCGAGACGGCCGGGGAAATCGGCGCACTGCTGCTGGAGGCCAGACTGATCAAGCAGCAAAACCCATTGTTCAATATTCGTCTGCGGCGACAGCGCAACCTCTGCTCGATCCGGCTAACTGAAACTTCTGGCGCGTACCGGCCAACGATCGTCGCCGGCAAAGACTTTACGGTCGAGCAGATGGATGGGCTTTACGGGCTCTTCAGTTCGGTCCACTCGGCCCAGGCGAAGCTGCGTGACTTGGCTGACCAGCACCGACTCTGCCTGGGCTTATTGGGTCTGGAGAAGATCAGCAAGCGCGGGTGCTTCGGCTTGCAGGTGAGAACCTGCCTGGGCGCATGCGTGGGCAGGGAAGCCCGGGGGGCGCACGATGAGCGACTGCTTTCAGCGCTGGTCGACCTGAAGGTTCA
>Ga0164294_10005340_pt1 | contig 11062 bp, 7 predicted proteins | sample GEODES005metaG_FD_111479 | JGI IMG/M metagenome (GOLD analysis project Ga0164294, IMG submission 111479) | Oligotrophic lake water microbial communities from Sparkling Lake, Wisconsin, USA - GEODES005 metaG | ecosystem: Environmental > Aquatic > Freshwater > Lake | place: USA: Sparkling Lake...
CTCAGTAGCGATACCCCAGCCCGCAGTTGACGAAGAAGCCGGGGGACGTCTCATTGAGGCCCCAGCCGTAGCGGGCCCCCAGTTCGAAGTCCTTGCTGAGCAGGAGATGGCCGCCGAGGCTGACAAACTGGAGGTTGACAGCTTCTTGCTTCCCCTCAGAGAAAATGGCGAAATACTCAGCATGCACGTTGAGCCGCTCCCCCACAGGAATTTTCAGCACCGAGGAGGGGGCCCATTGATTGAAGGCGTCCTCCTCATCAAAGCCAGTGCCATACCGCATCGATGAACCCCAGACCCACCCGTTGGCGAACCGCCAGCCAAACGATTCGCCAGCCACTACCGTCGACTCGGTCGTGGGGCCGTATGCCGGCGTGTAGCCCTGCACGATGAGCGCCGATTGCGGCAGCCAACCCTCCTGCCGGGAGGTTTCGACCTTTGTGCCATAGAGCACGCGGCTCTCGTACTCGGTCTCCAGATCCTCGCCGCCGAACTCTGTTCCCGACACGGTTCCCGGCCCGCCCGCTTCATAGTTGAAGCCGACCCGCATCTCCACCCGCTCGCCGATGCCCCGGCGAACCAGAAGTTCCGGAAAGCTGTGGGCCTCCGGGCCGGTGCGGTTATCGAGGAACGAATAGGACGCCTCGAAGATCGTCCGCCCTGTACCAGCCGTGGTCGGCGCAAACGTAAACGAGTCGCGATCGGTCTCGATTTCGCCCGCGGGATCGTAGGCTGAAACAACCGGTTCCGCCCGCTGCCCGCGGGCAGGGGAAACAAGCCCCTGCGCCAGCGCCAGGGCAGCCAGAATGACAACCGCCTCGTGCAGCCTCATACCTCTCTATCGGAAGATGTGCGGACCGGCACATCGAGACCTGCCGGGCAGGCCAGAGAGCCGACCCGGCTTCACCAGCCTACCAAGGCGGGCCACGGTCAATGAGCCCCGGATGCCGCCTGAATCTGCCGCTGGATCTTCTCGAGATTGAACGACCCCGGAGACTGGCTCGGCGGGTATTCCTTCATCGACATGAGAAACCGGCCGGCGATCTGCTGCAGGGGAACGGCCACAAACGCCCGGTCGAGAAACCAGTCGTTGTAGGTGGTGGCGTTGTGCTGGGCCTTCTCAAAGGGATCGCGGCGGAGGTTGAACAGAAGCGGCACGCGGAGTTCCGTAAACGGTTCCCGCCACACCTCGAAGGCCTCGCCGCGATTCTCAAGAAACACCGACTTCCAATCTTCGTAGCGGATGGCAACAACCTGCCCGTCGTCGTTGACGTAGAAAAACTCCTGCCGCGGCGATGCTTCCGCCTTTCCCGAGAGATAGTCGAGCATATTGTAGCCGTCGATGAAATTGCGGTACTGCCGGCCATTGATTTCCGTTCCCTTGGCGAGCTTCTCCTTGATGCCCGCATCGCCGGCAGCAGCGGCGAACGTCGGGAGCCAATCCTCGTGGCCCACAATCCCATTGAGCGTCACGCCGGCGGGAAACTTCCCTGGCCAGCGGACGAATGCCGGCACCCGGTAGGCACCTTCCCAGTTGGAATTCTTCTCGCTGCGGAAGGGGGTCGTGCCGGCATCGGGCCAGGTGTTGTAGTGCGGACCGTTGTCGGTCGAATAGAGCACGATCGTGTCCTCAGCCAGGCCGAGATCATCGAGCACCTTGAGCAGTTCGCCGACGTGGCCGTCGTGTTCCACCATGCCGTCACTGTATTCATCCTGGCCGCTCTTGCCGAGATTCGCTTCCTTCATGTGGGTGCGAAAGTGCATCCGCGTGGCGTTCCACCAGCAGAAGAACGGCTTGCCATCCTTCGCCTGCCGCTGGATATAGTCCTTCGCGGCGGCGAGCGTTTCCTCGTCGATTGTTTCCATCCGCTTCTTTGTCAGCGGGCCGGTGTTCTCGATCGTCTGCCCCCCCTTGCCGTCGGCCTTGCACTTGAGCACACCACGGGGGCCATAGGTTTCCCGAAAGGTCTTGCCGTTGGCCAGTTTGCGGTCGCCGGGATAGTCGCGATTTTCCGGTTCCTCCTCCGCGTTGAGGTGGTAGAGGTTGCCGAAAAACTCATCAAACCCGTGCATTGTGGGGAGATGCTCGTCGCGGTCGCCCTGATGGTTCTTGCCGAATTGTGCGGTTGCATATCCCAGACTCTTGAGCGTGCTGGCGATCGTGACATCGGTCTTCTGCCAGCCCTCCTTGGCCCCCGGCAGGCCCACCTTCGTCATGCCGGTGCGCACCGGGCAGTTGCCGCCGAGGAAGGCGGCCCGACCGGCGGTGCAACTCTGCTGGCCGTAGTAGTCGGTGAACGACACTCCCCCCCGGGCAATTGTGTCGATATTGGGAGTGCGATAGCCCATCATGCCACGGCTGTTGTGGCTGATGTTCCAGGTGCCGATGTCATCTCCCCAGATCACGAGGATGTTCGGCTTTTTTGCTCCAGACTGTTGGGCGGCGCATGGCGTCGGAACAAGCAGACCCGTAAAGATCAGGGCGAAACTTACCCATGCGACCAAACTACGGCAGGACATCTCGTTTTCCTTGACAATGTGTGTGCGGGGCCCTCTCCAGCCCGGTATCGTATTTTCCCCGTCGTAATTTGCCTATAGCCCCGCCGCGCCCCACCGAAAGCTACACTACGAGAGTGAGCGAACCTGAGGAAAACCCGCTGGAAACCACCCCCGCCGATACCGATCAGGCGGCCACTGCCCCCGACCGCTCGGCGGCGGCGGAGAAGGTGAAAAGCTTCCCGCAAACGCCCGGCGTCTATCTCATGAAAGATGCCGCGGGCCGGGTGATCTACATCGGCAAGGCCAAGAATCTCCGGGCCCGGGCCGGCAGCTATTTTCTCAAGGCCGCCGAACTCGACCGGCGCACGGCCGATCTGGTGCAGGAGATCCGCGACATCGATTATCTGTCCGCCGACAGCGAGGTCGATGCCCTCCTCCTGGAAAGCCGGCTCATCAAGGATGTGCAGCCCCGGTTCAACTCCGATCTCAAGGACGACAAGACATTCCCCTACCTGCAGATCACCACCCACGAGGATTTCCCCCGGGTGGAGTTCACGCGGCAACCGCGGCAGAAGGGGGTGAAGCTCTACGGCCCCTTCACCAGCGCCGGGAGCCTCAGAGGGGCGATCGTCGTGCTGCAGCGGATTTTCAAATTTCGCACCTGCTCGCTCGATATCGACGCCAATGATGAGCAATGGCGCTGGTTCCGCCCCTGCCTGCTGGCCTCGATCGATCAATGCACTGCCCCCTGCAACCTCCGCATCTCCAAGGAGGAATATCGCCGCGACATCAATCGGCTGAAAACCTTCCTCGAAGGGGGCAAGACGCGGCTGCTGGCAGAGATGCGGCAGGAGATGCTCACCGCTTCAGGCCAGCTCGAATTTGAAAAGGCAGCCCGCCTGCGCGACGAGATCCGTCTGCTGGAAACGCTCGACAAGCGGGGGGACCTGGAGGAGAACGTCCAGCCGGAAGTGTTTCTCGTCGATCCGAAGAAGGGGCTCGCCGGCCTGGAGAAAGTGCTCGGCCTGAAGGGCCCGCCGCGGGTGATCGAAGGGGTCGATATCGCGCATCTGCAGGGAAACGAAACGGTCGCCAGCCTCGTGCAGTTTATCGACGGCTTGCCATTCAAGGCGGGCTACAAGCGTTACCGCATCCAGACCGTAGACGGGATCGATGATTTCAGGAGTATCCACGAAGTGGTGTCGCGCCGGTTCTCCCGGCTCGTCCGTGAAGGTGCCTCCCTGCCCGACATCTTTCTCGTCGACGGTGGCAAGGGACAGCTCTCGGCGGCGCAAGACGCCCTCGATTCACTCGGCATCGAGGCCCCCTGCCTGATCTCGCTGGCCAAGCGGGAGGAGGAAGTGTTTGTCCCGGGCAGGAGCGAGCCGCTGCGGATCTCCCGCGATTCCTATTCGCTGCGGCTTCTGGAATATGTGCGCGACGAAGCCCATCGCTTCGCCCAGCACTACCACCACTTCCTGCGACATAAGCGGTCGTTTGAAGAATGATAACGGCGGGCCAGCGCGACGCTGGCATTCGTCGCGCTGGCCGAAGCCGGGGGACAGCTTTACCGGTTCGTCATGTCGCACGACACGCCACCAGCGGCCGGCACATAGCAGGCCCGGGCGTAGTCCATCACCATGCGGTGGGCGCTAAACCGCCAGGCGAGCGAACTGATCGAGTTCATCATCATCTTGATCCACTCCCGCGGCAGGCCGTCGGCGTCGCGTTCGTAGAACAGTGGGATAACCTCGGTCTCAAGCACCTTGTACAGCGCGTCGTAATCGCGTTGGTCGGTAATCTCGTCGCGGGCATGCGTCTCGCCCCGACCGATCGCGAAGCCGTTGCGGCCGTCGTAGGCCTCAGCCCACCACCCGTCGAGGATGGAACAGTTGAGCCCGCCATTGAGCACCACCTTCTCGCCGCTGGTGCCGGAGGCCTCCAGCGGACGTCGCGGGTTATTGAGCCACACGTCGACCCCCTGGATCAGGTGCCGGCAGACGTTGATGTCGTAGTCCTCAACAAACACGATCCGCCCTGCCATCCGGTTGTCGTGGCGGAGGTTGGCGATCTTGCGGATCAGGCTCTTGCCCGGCTCGTCGGCAGGATGGGCCTTGCCGGCGAAGATGATCTGGATCGGCCGATCGGGATTGCTGATGAGCGCGAAGAGCCGGTCGAGATCGGAGAGCACCAGATCGGCACGCTTGTAGGTGGCAAACCGCCGGGCAAACCCGATCGTCAGCGTGTTGGGATCGAGCACAGTACGTGCCAATTCCACTGCCTCATCGCACTCGCCCCGCCGCCGGCACTGCCGGCTCAACCGCCTCCTGACAAACTGCAGCAGCAGATTCTTGAGGGCGTAGTGCGTTTCCCAGAGTTCTCCTGGATCACACTCATGGATCTTCTGCCAGACATCGGGTTCTCCCATGCGGCGAAACCAATTGGCCGGGAAGATGCGATCATAGAGCTGCAGCATCTGCCAGGAGAGCCAGCTCGGCACATGCACGCCGTTGGTGATGTGGCCGATCGGGACCTCCTCCTCGATCCGGCCTGGCCAGAGGTTCGACCACATCTTCCGGCTGACATGGCCGTGGAGGGCGCTGACGGCGTTGGCCCGCCGTGAGAGCTTCAGCCCTAGCACTGTCATGCAGAACGGCTCGTTGAAGTTGTGCGGCTCTACCCGCCCCAGGCCCATCAGCTGGTCGTGCGAGATGCCCAGGGCATCCCGCATCGGCCCGAGATGCTCCTCGATCAGGCTGCTGTCGAAGCGGTCGTGACCGGCTGGAACGGGCGTGTGCGTGGTGAACACAGTCTGGCGGGCCACGCGCCGCACCGACTCATCAAAGGAATAGCCGTCGCGGTCCATCCGGCCTCGCACTGCTTCCAGCGTGGCAAAGACTGAGTGGCCCTCGTTGAGGTGATAGACGCCCGGCACGATCCCCAAGGCCCGGATGGCCCGCACACCGCCAATGCCCAGCACCAGTTCCTGCCGGATGCGAACGCGCGTATCGCCGCCATAGAGCCGGCTGGTGAGTTCGCGATCCTCCGGCTTGTTTCCCTCCACGTCGGAATCGAGGAGATAGAGATCAACGCGGCCGACCGTGAGCTTCCACACGATCGCCTGAATCGAACCCGAGCGGGTATCGATCTGCACCTGCACCTGCTTGCCGTCGGCCCCGAGCGCCGGCTCGATCGGCAGGTTTTCCACGCGCGACTGCAGATACTCCTCATGCTGGTAGCCGTCGATATCGAGTTGCTGGCGAAAGTAACCCTGCTTGTAAAAGAGCCCCACCGCGATCAGTGGGATGCCCAGGCCGCTGGCACTTTTGATATGGTCGCCGGAGAGCACGCCGAGTCCGCCGGAATAGATCGGCACCGATTCGTGGATACCGAACTCGGCCGAGAAATAGACCACCGGTTTCGAGCCGAGCACGCCGGCATGCACGTTGCTCCAGGTCGATTCCGCAGCCATGTATTCCTTGAGGCGGCGGTAGGCCTGATTGATCCGGCTGTAGAGCACCAGTTCCGCGGCCCGGGCCTCGAGCCTCTCCGGCGTGAATTCAGCCAGCAGCGCGATCGGATTGTGGTCGAGTTGGCGCCACCGGATCGGATCGAGTTCGCGGAAGAGATTGGTCACTTCCGGATGCCAGCTCCACCACAGGTTGCGGGCCAGAGCCACACACTTGTCGTAGAGATTCTGCGGCGACAGCTCGAGCAGTCGCGGCGGGGCAGAGGCTGTTGGATGGGAGGCGGGGCCTACGCGCGTGGACGAATCTTCAGCCTGACTCATGGTGCGGCTCCGGGCGGGAGGTGGAGGCGGGAGGTGGGAAGAACTGCGGGAACCAGCCAGAAGAATTGCAAGCATACCTACCGGCGCCAGCGACTTCGACCCCCGGCTCTACAATCGTGCCGTCCCGGGCATCTCCCTGCCCATTCACGCCCCGCATACGGCATACTCAGCGGCATGTTTTCACCCGCTGCCCTGCATGCCGAGCCTGCCTCCCTCCGCGCCCTGTGCCGTGATCTGGAGACGCTCTCCGAGCTCTCCCGCTCAGTCGGTCCCTGGCAAAGCGGCGCGTTTGGCAAGCTGGCAGATGCCGGCCTTCTGGCAGGCTTCATTCCCACCGACTGTGGCGGCACTGCGGCCACGGAACTGGCCCTTGTGGAGGCCCTCGCGGCAGTGGCCGCCACCTGCCTCACGTCGGCTTTGGCGCTGACGCAATGGGCAAGTGCCTGCCGGATCATGGCCGGCGGCTCTGCCGAACTGCGGCAGCAATTTCTACCGCCACTCGCCGACGGCCGCACCTTCACCACCGTCGGCATCGCCCAGCTCTCCACCAGCAGGCGCCATCTGGGCAAGCCGGCCCTCGAGGCGATTCCCCACGAGTCCGGAGACTGGCTCCTGGAGGGCGCCTGTCCCTGGGTGACGGGAGCGGCGGAGAGCGACACGATTGTCACCGGGGCAGTTGCGGCTGATGGGCGGCAGCTGTTTTGTGTTGTCGATACGAAGGCGCCGGGCCTTGCCATCGCTCCGCCCATGCACATGCTGGCCCTCTCTGGCAGCCGCACTTCGGCAGTCACGTTCCGCGGCGTGCGGCCTCAAGCGGTGATCCTTCCCGAGACAACCGCGGGGGTGCGCACCGGTGGCCTGGCCACCACGGCTCTCGCGCTGGGGGCGACGGAGCGATCGCTGGCGATCCTTGTTTCCGAAGCTGCCCTCCGCCCTGCACTGGCGCCGATCGCAGCGGCGCTGCGGACTGAGGCCAGGGAGATCGCTGAGTCGCTCTGGCAGGCGGCGCGGCACGGCATCGATGCCGCCCCCCGCGATGCCCTGCGGGCCCGGGCCAACAGCCTCGTGATGCGGGCTGGACAGGCAGCCCTGACGGCCGCAAAGGGGGCAGGATTCGTGGTGGGCCATCCCGCCGGCCAGGCCGTGAGCGAGGCCCTCTTCTTTCTCGTCTGGAGCTGTCCCCAAGCGGTGGCTGCCGCTGGCCTGTGTGAGCTGGCGGGCATGGCGCCGGCCGACTGACGGTGCTGTCGGCGGCTGAGGCGGTTGGCTGCCGAGAAATCGGGATTGCAGCGGCGCAAGCCCCGGGGGTATTTCTCACCAATCTCCCTGGGAAATACCTCATGCCCATGCCCCGCTCCATCGTCATTGTGAAGTTGTCCGCGATCGGCGACGTGCTCCATGGCGTGCCGGTGGCGGTGGCGCTGAAACGGGCCTTTCCGAGCGTGGCCGTCGGCTGGGTGGCCGAGGGACGGGCCGCCGATGTCTTGGCCGGCCACCCGGCGGTCGATCGCATCTTTCGGGTGCCGCGGGGCTGGCTCAAGCAGCCGCGGGCAGTGTGGGCGCTGCGCCGCGATCTCGTCGCCTTCGCCCCCGACGTGGCCATCGATCTCCAGGGGCTCGGCAAGAGTGCCGTGGCCACCTGGCTTTCCGGCGCTCCGATCCGGATCGGGCATGCCCGGCCGGAGGCCCGCGAATGCGCCTGGCTTGCCTCCACTCATCCCATCAAGGCCACCGCCGCGCATGTCGTGGAACGCAACTGCCAACTCCTCACAGCTCTGGGAGTGCGGGAGTCGCGGCCGCAGTTCGCCATGCCTCACTGGCCCGCCAGCCGGGCTGCTGTGCAGAAGTGGCTGGAGCCGCTGCGATTGCCACGCCCCCCGGTGCTGATCAATCCGGGCGCGGGATGGCTGTCGAAAATCTGGCCCGAGGAACGCTTCGCGGCCGTGGCTGCCGGGCTCCATCGCCGCACCGGCGAGCGGGCGATCATTGTGTGGGGCGGACCGAGCGAGCAGGCTGCCGCCAACCGCATCGCGGCGGCCGCTTCCGACGCGGCGCTGGTGGCCCCTGCCACCACGCTTGAGGAGTTGGGCGAACTCTGTCGGCTCAGCCGCCTGTTCATCTCCAGCGACACCGGGCCGCTCCATCTGGCAGCAGCCGTGGGAACTCCCTGCGTGGGGCTCATGGGACCAGTGCCGGCCGAGCGCAACGGACCCTACGGCGCCCGCCATACTGTCGTCGAACCGCCGACGGGCCTGCGGCCGCAGTGGCAGGACCGCAAAACCGACACCCGGGCGATGGCCGGCATTGGGGTGGAACAGGTGCTCACTGCCGCGGAGGCCCTCCTGACGTGGGCCCGCGCTGCCGCCTGAGGCGCAGCGGCCGGGAGTATACTGGAGCCCCGCCCTCTCGTCTCCTCCGGAGAGCCGCTCCTGCGGCCCCCAGGCATGCCGCGCCCCCGCACCAATCCGTTTTATGCCCTGCTCGGCATCGTGGGCTTTGCGTTCACGATCACCGCTTCGAGCTACTGCCTCTCCGTGCTCCGTGGCATCCGCCCGGCAACTGCCCAGGAGGCTGCGCCGCATCCTCTTGAAGAGTTGATGGATCGGCATGGCACGATGCTCCTGGCGGGGCAGTTGGCGGTGCTCGCCGTGGCCACCTTTGGCGCTGTCGCCTTCGATCACTTTGATGGCCTGCGGATGCAGCGAGAGCGGCGTGAGGCCACCGCCGCGCAGCCCAGGCCAACCGTCCCCGCCCCCCTGAAACCGACCACCGGGGCTGACCAGACGTGAACGCCGACATCGCCGCCCAGATCGGCCAACTGCGCGACCAGATCCGGCACCATGACCGGAAGTATTACGTCGAGGCGCAGCCGGAGATCTCCGACCGGGCCTACGACCTGCTCTTGAGGGAACTCCGCGCTCTGGAGCAGGCCCACCCCGCGTGCATCACCCCCGACAGCCCCACGCAGCGGGTGGGGGATCAGCCGGTGCCGGAACTGCACCCCGTGCGCCACCGGTTGCCGATGCTCTCGATGGACAACACCTACAGCGCCGCCGATCTGGAGGCATGGGGAACCAGAGTCGAAAAGCTCTTGGCAGCCGAAGGGATCAGGCCGGCGGCAATCGGCTGGATGCTGGAACTGAAAATCGACGGCGTGGCTGTGGCTCTCACCTACCGTGAAGGGATCCTGGCCCAGGGGGCCACCCGGGGCAACGGCAGCGTCGGCGACGACATCACCCACAACGCGCGCTGCATTCATGGGGTTCCGCTGCGGCTGGCCCTGCCCTCCCCGCCGGAGTTGGTCGAAGTGCGTGGCGAGGTCTACATGGCCAACTCGGCGCTGGTGGCCCTCAACCAAACTCAGGTGCAGGAGGGGCTGGCGCCCTTTGCCAACACCCGCAACGTGGCCGCCGGCAGCATCCGGCTGCTCGATCCGCGGGAGAGCGCCCGCCGGCCGCTGCGGTTTTTCTGCCACGGCATCGGCGATACCACCGGCCTCGGAGTTGAGTCGCAAGCGGGGCTCTTTGCCTGGGCACAGACTGCGGGCCTGCCGGTGGCTCCGCGCAGCCAGCGATTTACGACACTTGCTTCGCTCATCGAGGGGGGCACCGATCTGATCGAGGAACTGCACACGCTCGACTTTGAGGTGGATGGGTTTGTCGTCAAGGTCGATGCGTTTGGCCAGCAGCGGCTCCTCGGGCAAACCTCCAAAAGCCCGCGCTGGGCAATCGCCTGGAAGTTTGAAAAATATGAGGCGACGACGTGCCTCGCTGGTATCCGCGTGCAGGTCGGCCGCGGCGGCACGGTGACGCCGGTGGCCGATCTGGAGCCGGTGGAACTGGCCGGCACGATCGTCCGCCGGGCGAGCCTCCACAACGCCGACGAGGTGGCCCGCAAGGATGTGCGGGTGGGGGATGTGCTGGTGGTGGAAAAAGCGGGGAAGGTGATTCCCCATGTGGTGCGCGTCGAGAAGCATCTGCGGAAGGGCGTTCTTCCCGTCTGGGCGCCCCCCACCGAATGCCCGGAGTGTGCCACGCCGCTTGTGCGCGATCCCGAGGGAGTTTTTATCCGCTGCCCGAATCTGGCCTGCCCGGCCCGCGTGCGGGAGCGGCTCAAATTTTTTGCCTCGCGAAGCGCGATGGACATCGAGGGCCTCGGCGACAAGCTGGTAGAGCAGCTGGTGGCCGTTGGTCTTGTGCGCGACTACGCCGATCTCTACCGGCTCTCTGCCGCCGATCTGATCCCGCTGGAACGGATGGCGGAAAAATCGGCCGGCAGTCTGGTCGAACAGATCGAGGCCAGCCGCGGCCGGGGCCTGGCCCGGCTGCTCAATGCCCTCGGCATTCGGCATGTGGGGCGCCGCGTCGCCTCCCTGCTGGCCGCCCGGTTCCCCTCGGTCGATGCCCTGCGGGCTGCGACGCTTGAGGATCTGGCGGCGGTGGAGGAGATTGGGCCGGTGATTGCCGCCACCGTGCACGACTGGTTTTCCAGCGACTATGGCCGGCAGGTGGTGGAGAGCCTGCGGGAACGGGGCGTGTCGCTTGAGTCGCTCCCGGCCGACATCACTCCCCAGACCGGTCCGTTGGCGGGCAAAACCGTGGTGGTCACCGGCACGCTCATCGGCTTCACCCGCGACGAGGCGGCCGAGGCGATCCGTCTGGCGGGGGGCCGATCGGCGACGAGCGTGTCGAAAAAAACCGACTACGTGTTGGCCGGTGCCGAAGCGGGAAGCAAGCTCGAGAAAGCGCAGCAGCTTGGACTCAAGATCCTCAGCGA
>Ga0164294_10005343_pt1 | contig 11060 bp, 8 predicted proteins | sample GEODES005metaG_FD_111479 | JGI IMG/M metagenome (GOLD analysis project Ga0164294, IMG submission 111479) | Oligotrophic lake water microbial communities from Sparkling Lake, Wisconsin, USA - GEODES005 metaG | ecosystem: Environmental > Aquatic > Freshwater > Lake | place: USA: Sparkling Lake...
AACCCTCCATGGGTGAGCTTGAGGGCCTTCGTGCCACGCCAGACAAGCTCGCTCTCAAGTCCAGCGTGGCGCTGGTCATGGACCAAGACACGAACGAGGTTCTTTTCAGCAAAAACTCGCAGGCGGTGCTTCCCATCGCGTCCATCACCAAGCTGATGACGGCGGTGGTCGTCACCGATGCGCAACTGTCCCTAGACGACGTTCTGACGGTAACTCAGGACGACGTCGACACAGAAAAAGGCAGCCGTTCGCGGCTCAGCGTGGGCTCGCAGTTGACCCGCGGCGAGATGCTCCACCTTGCGCTGATGTCTTCCGAGAACCGGGCTGCTCACGCGCTGGGACGAAACTTTCCGGGTGGCTTGCCCGCGTTTGTCAGCGCGATGAATGCCAAGGCGCAATTGCTGGGCATGACCGACACACGTTATGTAGAGCCCACAGGGCTTTCGAGCCTCAATCAGTCAAGTGCCCATGATCTGGCCGCTTTGGTCAAGGCAGCTCACACCTACGCGTTGATTCGTGAGCTTTCAACCTCGCCGGAATATCAGGTGGACATCGGAAGCCGCAAGCTGCAGTACCACAACACCAATCGCTTGGTCAGCAATCCGACCTGGGACATAGGCTTGCAAAAAACGGGATACATCACCGAAGCGGGCCGGTGCCTGGTCATGCAGGCGAGCCTGGCTGGGCGCAAGTTGATCATGGTGTTTCTCGATTCCAGTGGTTTGAACACGCGTTTGGCCGATGCCGAACGTGTGCGCCGCTGGGTCAACCAAACGACGCCCAAACCGGCGTCTTGAGTGGCACACGCGGTCGCGGGTCGACGGATGTCGCCGCGGCAGACGCCTCATCTGCTCGCAGGACGGCGCAAAGAGTGCGGTTTGACCAACTACCGATCAGACCGCTGCGGCTGGCGTAGGCGCGAACCCTTTGGACATCATCGTGAGCCAAAAACAGCTGCATCGGTTTGAGCGCAGCATCGCGCACGTCGAGCCTGGCTTTGACCAGATTGCCAAGCTCGAGCAAGCGCATGCCCAGGCGATAACTTCCGGCTTCCGGGCGCTCGACCAGCCGCCCGCAGGTCAGATCGTTCAGGATGCGATGCGCGGTCGACGGGTGCAGCCCGGTTTGTTTGCTGATCAGCTTCAACGACACCGGCCCCGGGTGCTGTGGCAGCACGTCCAGCACGGCAAACGTGCGCTCCAGCACCTGCACGGCTGGGGATTGGGGGGAAATGGTTTCCATGGGTGATGTTTTGTTTCTGTGGTGGACCACTCTGAGGGGCGAAAAGCCATGGCTTGGGCTGAATCGGTCCGCAGCTCGCAGCCGGGGCGCGCTCTTGTTCATGTGCCTTGTGGGGCTGAGTGGTCTGGCGACTGCTGGCGAGTCCGTTGTCCCGCGCATCACGGCGCGACTCACAGCACAGGACATTGGCCTGGTCATCAATCTCAATGACCCGTACTCTGTGCAGGTCGGAAGTTTCTACATCGAGGCTCGCAAGTTGCTGCCTTCACAGGTGCTGCGTGTCGAGTTGCCGGTGCGTGCAGAACTCTCGGTGGACGAGTTTCAAGCGCTCGACGCACGCGTCAAGGAGTTCTTCGGCCCCGACATTCAGGCCTTGGCCTTGGCTTGGAGTCAGCCATTTGCCGTGGATTGCAACTCGATCACCGGTGCACTCGCCATGGGTTTCGATCGGGCCTTGTGCGTCAAGAGTTGCGCTCCATCGCGCAAATCGAGTTACTTCAACGCCTACACGGCGCGTCCGTTTGCTGACCTGCGCATGCGACCAGCAATGCTGCTCGCGGGCAAAAGCGTCGAGATGGCGCAAGACATGATCCGCCGCGGCGTGGCCTCCGACCACACGCTGGGCTTGCGTGGATCGCCGCCGGTGAACGCTCACTACCTGATCACCTCCGATGCTGCGCGCAGCAGCCGAGCTCCGTTATTCCCACCGCCCGGTTTGCTGCGCGACTTTGGCGTTGATGTGCACGTCGAGAAATCCAACGTGCTGCAAGACGTGGATCGTTTGCTGATTTACGAGACGGGTCTGGCTCAGGTGGACAAACTCGACACCTTGAAATGGGTGCCTGGTGGGGTTGGAGATCACCTCACGTCGTACGGCGGGCGGCTTGACGACAAGGGCGGTCAGATGAGTGCCATCGAGTGGATCGCCTCGGGCGCGACCGGTTCTTACGGAGCGGTCTCGGAGCCGTGCTCGCATCCGCAGAAATTTCCGCATCCGCAAATCCTGCTTCTTCACTATGTTCAGGGCGCGAGCCTGATCGAAGCCTATTGGAAGAGCGTGGTGTGGCCCCAGCAGGGCCTGTTCATCGGCGAGCCGCTGGCAGCGCCATTTGCCCATCGTTGATCTGGTCGCGCACAGACTGCTCGCCAATGGCTTTCAGTCTTCGCGCCAACTGCGTGCCGCATGAACGCCTGACTGCACTGCGCCTTCAAGCGTGGCAGGGTAGGGGCCTTCGACGTAGTCGCCAGCGGCCATCAGCCGGTGCGCAATGCGTACGGGCGGCCGGTGCAGACCTGGCGTGCAGCGAAACGTGGCGCGCTTTTCTGTCAAGACCTGCAGCGCTTGCAGCTGCGACCCGAGGTGCTCGTGCAATTGCGAGCGTGCTTGCCGCAGAGTGGCCTCGACGGTCGCGTCGTGGCCAGCGTCCACCCAAGGCTGTGCTGCGCTGATCACGAAGCTGAGCAGCCCATGCTCGCCGCTGAGCCAGCCGTGGTCGAACACAAACTGCGCCGGCCCCTGTTCGGGGCTGGAGTGCAACAAGGTCATCGCCTGGGGCAGGCGCGTGCCGGTTGCCATCGCGTAAACGGTGACGATGGGCTGGTAATGAAGTGCTGCAGCGCTGTCTGACCAGGCAGGCGCAAGCGCCATGGCAAGACGCGCCGCCTCACGCGCGGTGCAGCCCATGACGACCGCATCGAAGCGCTCGCCTTCGACACGCCAGCCGCCGCTGTCGGGCTCAATGTGCATGATTCGAGTTGATGTCGACACCTGCGCGCCATGTTGCGCCAGCCAGCGCGCGGCGTGCTCTGGGAGCAGTTCTCCAAGCGGTCTGCGCGGCAGCAGCAGGTCGGCCGATCCCGGACCGCAGAACATCGCATCGCGCAACACCCGCAGGAAGACTCGGGCGCTTGCGTGCTGCGAATCGGTGTTGAGGGCGGCGACGCACAGGGGGTCGATCAGGTCGTGCCGCACCGATTGCGGCAAGTCGCTGCACAGCTCGCTCACCGTCAGCGATGCCGAGCAGGTGAAGCCTCCGGCGGCCCAGCGCGCGGCCGTCCACAGCAGGCCCGCCTTCGCCCTGGGGCTCCATCCGCCGTGACCGAGTACGCCACGCGAAAAAGCCACCAGTGCGTGCCCGGCTGGCAAGCGCAACCCGGTACCGCTGCCATCAACCAGCGTCAGCGGGGTGCGCAGCAGCGTGGCTTCGGGTTCGCTGCCAATCAGCTGCATCAGACGCAGGGTCTCCCGGTAGGCGCCGATGAGGATGTGCTGGCCGTTGTCGAAGGCTCGGCGCTCGCTGCTGTGACCCAGCCACACCGTGCGTGCCCGACCGCCGAGTGAGGGCGCCATCTCGAACAGCGACACCTTGTCACCCAGCTGGGTTGCCTCGATGGCCGCTGCCAGTCCAGCCCAGCCACCACCCACCACGGCCACTCGAGCGCTGGCCGTGTGTCTCAATCAGCGCCCCGTCCAGTTCGTGCGCATGGCGATCCACAGCTTGCGCAGCGGTGTCAGCGAGGTGCGTTGGTGCAGCACCTGAAAGCCGTCGGACTCGATTTCCCTCAGCAAGGTGCGGTAGATGTTGGCCATCATGAGGCCAGGTTTTTGTGCCGACCGGTCAGCGGCCGGCAACAGTGCCATCGCCTCGTCATAGGCCCGATGAGCACGCTCGGCCTGGAACTCCATCAGCGCGCTGAAGCGATCGCTGTAGCCATAGGGTGCAGAGCGCGTCAGCAACTCGCTGGCCTTCACGTCGAAGCGCTGCAACTCCGACACCGGCAGGTAAATGCGCCCGCGCCTTGCGTCGTCGCCCACGTCGCGGATGATGTTCGTCAGCTGCATGGCCAGACCCAGCCGATGTGCGTACTGCACCGTCTGGTCGCTGGTTCGACCAAAGATATTGGCGGCCACTTCGCCGACCACGCCGGCAACCAGATGGCAGTAGCGCGTCAACCCCGCGAAGTCCAGAAAGCGCGTTTGTTCCAGATCGATCTGGCAGCCGTCGATCACTGCCAGCAGATGAGACGCCTCGATAGAAAAGGCCTCGCGATGAGGCGTCAACGCCCGCATCACCGGATGGTTGGGTTGGCCCGCATAGGCGCTCGCCACTTCTTGGCGCCACCAGGCAAGCTTGGCTGCAGCAACCCCGGCATCTGTGGTCTCGTCGACCACGTCGTCGACCTCGCGACAAAACGCATAGAAGGCCGTGATGGCAGCGCGCCGCGGCGGTGGAAGGAACAGGAACGCGTAATAAAAACTCGAGCCGCTTTTGGCTGCCTTGTCCTGCACATAGGTTTCAGGTGTCATGCGATCTCGCAGGTCGGGGCTGTCTTGGGCGGGCGCATGCCAGCAGCGCGCCACAGCAACAAGGGAGCGTCCATTTTGACGATGCGCGGGCGCTGCCTCAGCGTCGCGTGATCCATGCGTTCGATTTTGTCGATGATGCGAAGCCCACCTTGGACCACGAGCCTGAGTTCCCAGCCTCCACGGCCTGGCACGCGGTGCACCAGGGGTGCACCTTGCATCATCAGAGCGCGTGCCCAGGCGGTCACGTCGGCAACCAATTCCCGCACGGCGGCGCTGTTCTGGCCCTCAAGCAGTTGCTGCTGTGAAACGCCATGGGCGTCGATGTCCGCTTGCGGCAGATACAGGCGGCCACGCGGCGTGTCGATGCTCAGGTCCTGCCAGAAGTTGATCAACTGCAATGCGCTGCAAATGGCGTCGGACTGCGCCAGCGAGTTGCTGTCGTCCACGCCGTACAGGTGCAGCAACAAACGACCCACCGGGTTGGCCGATCGGCGGCAATAGTCCAGCAATTCAGCACGGTCGATGTAACGGGTCTTGACGACGTCCTGCTCAAACGCGCTCAGCAAATCGTGCATCAAGTGCACCGGCAGTTTGTTGCGATCAATCGCGTCAGACAAGGGCACGAACACGCCTGACCAGCGTTGTGATGCGTCACGGCGATTTTCGATGGACGCCAGATCAGCGCGGAAGGCCGCCAGATCGGCCAGACGCTGGTTGGGTGGCGCGTCGCCCTCGTCGGCCAGGTCATCTGCCGTGCGAGCGAAGCCATAGATCGCCATGATAGAGGCACGCAGGCTTGGCGGACAAAGCCAGGATGCCACGGGGAAGTTTTCGTAATGGTCAACGCTCACTTGAAGAATTGTCCATGAGACCGAGCGACGACACGGGGCCTGCACGATGGACGCGCAGCCCGCCCCACGCGAGTGCCAAGGTCGAGCTCGCCTTTCGGAGTCGGCAGCCGGCATGGTTAAACTCATCAGCTTTCCGCGGTGCGCGGAAATTCCGTTGAACAACAGCGCTTGTCCCTGTCGTTTGATTTGGCTCCGCGCGGGTGGCGAAATTGGTAGACGCACCAGGTTTAGGTCCTGACGCCAGCAATGGTGTGCGGGTTCGAGTCCCGCCCCGCGCACCAGCAGCAGCATCCATCAACGTCTTAAGAAAGTCTTCCTGATCATGCCAGTGACCGTCGAAACCCTCGAGAAACTTGAGCGTCGCATCACGCTGACGCTGCCTGTTGATGCGATCCAAAACGAAATCACGGCCCGGTTGAAGCGCTTGGCCGTCACGGTCAAGGCCGACGGGTTTCGGCCCGGAAAGGTGCCGATGAGCGTCGTGGCACAGCGTTATGGCAGTTCCGTTCACGGCGAAGTCATGAACGACTATGTGGGCAAGGCGTTTGCCGATGCGACCAACGACGCGAAGCTTCGCGTCGCAGGCGCTCCGCGAATTTCTGAAATGGAAAACGCTGAAGCGGGCCAGATGGCTTTCGAGGCTGTCTTTGAGGTCTACCCAGAAGTCGCCATTGGCGATCTTGGCTCGCTCGAGGTGGAGCGATTTGCGTCTGAAGTGGACGAAGCCGCGATAGACCGCACCATCGAGATTCTTCGCAAGCAGCGCCGCACCTTCACCAAGCGGTCCGAATCAGAGGGCGTGGTGGCGTCCGATCGGGTCACGGTCGACTTCGAGGGCAAGCTTGACGGCGTGCCTTTCGAAGGCGGCAAGGCAGAAGACTTCCAGTTCTTCGTGGGCGAAGGGCAGATGCTCGAGGCCTTTGATCTGGCAGTTCGTGGCATGAAGACCGGCGAGTCCAAGACCTTCCCGCTGCGCTTTCCAGATGATTACAAGAACACCGACGTGGCCGGCAAGGAGTCTGATTTCCTGGTCACCGTAAAGAGCGTCGAGGCCCAGGTCCTGCCAGAGGTGAACGAAATGTTTGCGCGCTCGCTGGGCATTCTCGATGCGTCGATCGAGACGCTTCGAACGGATGTCAGCAAGAACCTCGAGCGCGAAATGAAAGCACGCGTCATGGATCGCAACAAGCGCTCTGTGATGGATGCGCTGCTTAAGGGCAATGAGTTTGATGTGCCCAAGACTCTGGTTGAAGAAGAGGTGAACCGCCAGATTGAAGCTGCATTCGAGGACATGAAGCAGCGCGGCATCAAGGAAGTCGACAAGTCGCAAATTCCGGCCAAGATTTTCGAAGCCCACGCCGAGCGTCGCGTTCGTCTGGCCTTGGCGGTGGCTGAGCTGGTGCGAGTCAATGGTCTGCAGGCCAAGCCGCAGCAGCTGCAGTCCCACATCGAGGAAATGGCCAAGAGTTACGAAAACCCAGGCGAGGTCGTTCGCTGGTATCTTGGCGACAGGCAGCGCATGGCAGAAGTCGAGGCTTTCGTCGTCGAGATGAACGTGACCGAATTCGTGGTGGAGCGTGCCAAGGTGACCGACAAGCAATTGCCTTTTGATGAACTGATGGCGCCCAAGTAACCCGCCATCCTCTTGACGACAAGGACTAAATCATGAGTGCCATCGACACACAAGGCTTGGGCATGGTGCCCATGGTCATTGAGCAATCGGGCCGCGGCGAGCGTGCCTACGACATCTACTCGAGGTTGTTGCGCGAGCGCGTGATCTTTCTGGTGGGTCCTGTCAACGACCAAACGGCCAATGTGGTCGTGGCGCAGTTGCTGTTTCTCGAAAGCGAGAACCCCGACAAGGACATTTCGTTTTACATCAACTCTCCGGGTGGTTCGGTGAGCGCGGGCATGTCGATCTTCGACACCATGCAGTTCATCAAGCCCGATGTGTCGACCTTGTGCATGGGCATTGCCGCCAGCATGGGGGCATTTTTGCTGGCCGCCGGCGCCAAGGGCAAGCGCTTTGCCTTGCCCAATTCGCGGGTGATGATTCACCAGCCATCAGGCGGCGCTCAGGGGCAGGCCACCGACATCGAAATTCAGGCGCGCGAGATCTTGAAGCTGCGCGAGAGCCTGAACAACATCCTGGCAGAGCGCACCGGGCAGTCGCTCGAGAAGATCCGCGCCGACTCCGAGCGCGACTACTTCATGTCGGCTGATGAAGCGCGCGACTATGGCCTGATTGACCAGGTGATTTCGAAGCGGAGTTGACCGCACTCAACGCGTTATCAATGCGCTTAACGGGGCCTTTCTTCACAGCAAGGCCCCGTTTTGTTTTGCCCTATTATCAAAATCGAAAGTCTGCTTCAGGGTACCAAATTCATGGCCGATAAAAAAGGCTCTTCGAGCGAAAAAGTCCTGTACTGCTCCTTCTGCGGCAAGAGCCAGCACGAGGTGAAAAAGCTCATCGCGGGCCCTTCTGTTTTCATCTGCGATGAGTGCATCGAGCTTTGCAACGACATCATCCGCGATGAGATTCCGGCCGAGGGTGCTGATGGCAAGGCGGTCAAATCGGATCTGCCGATTCCGAGCGAAATCAAGGCGAGCCTTGACCAGTACGTGATCGGCCAGGAGCCGGCCAAGCGCACGCTTTCCGTGGCTGTCTACAACCACTACAAGCGGCTCAAGCACATCGCTGTGAACAAGGATGAGGTTGAGCTGTCCAAGAGCAACATCTTGCTGATCGGCCCCACGGGTTCTGGCAAGACCTTGCTGGCCCAAACACTTGCGCGCTTGCTCAATGTGCCCTTCGTGATTGCCGATGCGACCACCTTGACCGAGGCAGGCTACGTCGGTGAAGACGTCGAAAACATCATCCAGAAGTTGCTGCAAAACTGCAATTACGACGTCGAAAAAGCGCAGCGCGGCATCGTCTACATCGACGAGATCGACAAGATTTCCCGCAAGGCCGACAACCCGTCGATCACCCGTGATGTCTCTGGCGAGGGTGTGCAGCAGGCCTTGCTGAAACTGGTGGAAGGCACCATGGCCAGCGTGCCGCCTCAGGGCGGGCGCAAGCACCCGAACCAAGACTTCCTGCAGATCGACACCACCAACATTCTGTTCATCTGCGGCGGTGCATTTGACGGTCTTGAAAAGGTGATCCAGAACCGCTCCGAAAAGTCGGGCATTGGATTTGGTGCCAACGTCAAGACCAAGGCCGAGCGTAAGGTCAGCGAGGTGTTTCGCGACGCCGAACCTGAAGACCTGATCAAGTTTGGGCTGATCCCCGAGCTGGTGGGGCGCTTGCCGGTGATGGCCACACTGGGTGAGTTGACCGAAGACGCCTTGATCCGGATCCTCACCGAGCCCAAGAACGCCCTGGTCAAGCAGTACCAGAAGCTTTTCGACATGGATGGTGTTGATCTGGAAATCCGGCCTTCAGCGTTGGCGGCGATCGCCCGCAAGGCGCTGGCAAGAAAGACCGGCGCTCGCGGCCTGCGCTCCATCATGGAGCAGTCGTTGAACGACACCATGTTTGATCTGCCCGCTCTCGAGGGTGTGGTCAAGGTGGTGCTCGACGAGCACACCATAGACGATGACGCGAAACCACTGCTGGTCTATCGCGAACAGGCCAAGGTCAGCGCCTGAACTGCTCTTTTGAGGCTGACAAATTCAGATCAGACTCATCTCCGACGGCTTCTTGTAATTCAACGCTCGAGCCTTAACTAGGATCGACATAGAGAGGTCTTCATGTCCGGACATCCAGTTCTTCCCCCCGATCCCATCACCCTGCCGTTGTTGCCCTTGCGCGACGTGGTGGTGTTCCCCCACATGGTGATCCCGCTGTTCGTGGGCCGCCCTAAATCCATCAAGGCCCTTGAGGCGGCCATGGAGGCGGGCCGTCAGATCATGCTGGTCGCACAAAAAGCAGCAGGCAAGGACGAGCCCAAGCCCGATGACATGTTCGAGGTGGGTTGCGTGTCCACCATCTTGCAGATGCTCAAGCTTCCTGACGGGACCGTGAAGGTTCTTGTCGAAGGCATGCAGCGCGCCAAGACGAACTCCATCAGCGACAGCGGCGAGTACTTCACGTCGGTTGTCACGCCAATGACGCCCGAGATCGACAGCAAGCCGGAAATCGAGGCCCTGAGAAGGGCGGTCACCCAGCAGTTCGATCAGTACGTCAAGCTCAACAAGAAGATCCCGCCAGAGATCCTGACATCCATCGCTGGCATCGATGACGCTGGCCGATTGGCCGACACCATCGCGGCGCACTTGCCGCTCAAGCTCGAGAACAAGCAGTCGGTGCTTGATTTGTTTGCTGTCGACAAACGACTCGAGAACCTGCTCGAGCAGCTTGAGCATGAGGTCGACATCTTGCAGGTTGAAAAGCGCATCCGTGGCCGCGTCAAGCGCCAGATGGAAAAGAGCCAGCGCGAGTACTACCTCAACGAGCAGGTCAAGGCGATTCAAAAAGAGCTCGGTGACGGCGAAGAAGGCGCCGACATGGAAGAGCTCGAAAAGAAGATCATCGCCGCCAAGATGCCCAAGGAGGCGCGCAAGAAGGCTGACTCCGAGTTCAAGAAGCTCAAGCTCATGTCGCCGATGTCGGCTGAGGCCACCGTCGTGCGCAACTACATCGACACCTTGGTTGCTCTGCCTTGGACCAAGAAGACAAAGATCAAGCACGACCTTGCATTCGCCGAGGCGGTGCTCAACGAAGACCACTACGGCCTTGAAAAGGTCAAGGACCGCATCCTTGAGTACCTCGCGGTGCAGCAGCGCGTCGACAAGGTCAAGGCGCCGATTCTTTGCCTGGTCGGCCCTCCAGGCGTTGGCAAAACTTCTCTTGGACAGAGCGTTGCGCGCGCCACGGGCCGCAAGTTCGTGCGCATGGCACTTGGAGGCGTGCGTGACGAGGCCGAAATTCGCGGGCATCGCCGCACCTACATCGGCTCGATGCCGGGCAAGGTGTTGCAGTCGCTGAGCAAAGTGGGTACGCGAAACCCTCTGTTCCTGCTCGATGAGATCGACAAGCTCGGCATGGATTTCCGCGGGGATCCCTCCAGCGCTTTGCTTGAGGTGCTCGATCCCGAGCAGAACCACACGTTTGGCGATCATTACGTGGAAGTCGACTTCGATCTGTCCGACACGATGTTCATTGCGACTTCGAACTCGATGAACATCCCACCGGCTTTGCTCGATCGCATGGAAGTGATCGAACTGCCCGGGTATACGCTCGAGGAAAAGGAAGACATTGCCGTTCGTCATGTCATTCCGAAGGAACTCAAAGCCAATGGGGTTCGCCCGTCTCAGGTCAAGATTGATCGCACCGCGCTTCGATCGCTCATGCAGGATTATTCTCGCGAACCAGGACTGAGAACACTTCAACAGCTGGTGAGCCGTATTGCCCGCAAAGCAGCGACGCGCATCGTGCGCGCCGAAAAACGGGGTCAAGCCAAGTCGATCACGCCCATTCGAATTCAGACGACAGACCTGCTCGAGTGGTTGGGTCCGAAGCGCTTCTATAATGAAATGGCAGAGCGCGTGACGGTTCCGGGCGTGGTGACGGGCCTCGCGTGGACAGCGGCAGGTGGTGATATTTTGTTTATCGAGGCCACGGATTTGCCGGGCACGGGCCAGCTCAAGCTCAC